>ERZ761602.4126-NODE-4126-length-19197-cov-7.675635_pt1 | contig 19197 bp, 16 predicted proteins | sample MGYA00512165_ERZ761602 | MGnify/ENA primary metagenome ERZ761602 (study PRJEB28899, sample SAMN02445085) | bioreactor sludge metagenome | biome: EBPR sludge; isolation source: Thorneside wastewater treatment plant | place: Australia: Brisbane, Thorneside... | reverse complement strand
CGAACATCACCGTCACGTCGGCGTGGCCCTGGGCGATGTTGGATTCGCCGCGCTTCAGGCGCTCGGCGATGGCGGCCGGCAGCACGTTGAGCAGCAGGCGCTCGCTGCGGTCCTTTTCCACCTTGAGCTGCTCGTGCTGCTGGTCCACCTGGACGCGCAGCTTCTGCTTCTCGCTCGCGAAGTACCACAGCAGCGAGTAGATCATGAGCGAGATGGCCGCGAAGTTGAGCACGAAGAAGACCGCGACCGTCTGCATGTCCAGGCGCACCGGGGCGCCGGAGAGCAGGAAGTCGAAGACGCCGGCCATCACCGTCATGAAGAGCCAGGCGAAGAACCAGGGGATCGACTGGCGGGTGCCCAGCACCGTGACGGCCCCCACCGGCGCGATGAGGCCCCACAGGCTCACGCCCGAGGCCGTCACGAAGTTGCCGATGGACCACTGCATCGCGAAGGGCGTGAAGAGGATGAGCCCGAGCTGGATCATCGCGAAGAGCTGGAGCTTTCGCGTGCGCAGGTAGAAGGTGATCGTGCCGGCCGAGAGCGCCTGGAAGGCGAGCGTGATCGACACGGAGAACTGCTGGCCCATGCTCCAGTAGATGGCGAGCCAGAGCACCGAGGCGAGGACCATGAGGCCGGTCGTGAGGACCAGCATGTCGCCCGAGAGCTTTTCCTCGGGGCTCATCTCGCGCGGGGGCAGCAGGCCCTCCGGCAGGCGCCGGAGACCGGCCGCGGGATCGGCGGCGGGATCGAGGCTTTCCGCCTTTCCGCTCGAGCCGTCGAGGGGCGTGCGCACGATTCGTCGTCGTTCGTAGGAGGGTGTTCCGATTATGGCATAGCCCACCGGCATTGCGGATGTTGGATGGGCCCGGCGGCGCGCGGCGAGGGCCCCCGGCGGCCGGATCGGCTAGAATTCCCCCTCTTGGCAGTGCGAAAAGCGAACGCTCGAGGAGATTCCGACATGTCGATGGCAGACCGCGACGGCTTCATCTGGTACGACGGCAAGCTCGTGCCCTGGAGGGAAGCCACCACCCACGTGCTGACCCACTCCCTGCACTACGGGCTCGCGGTCTTCGAGGGCGTGCGCGCCTACAAGACCGAGATCGGCACGGCCATCTTCCGCCTGAAGGAACACACGGACCGCCTGTTCAACTCCGCCAAGATCTACATGATGGACATGCCCTTCTCGAAGGAGGAGGTCATGCAGGCCCAGCGCCTCGCGGTCAGCGCGAACAAGCTCGAGAGCGCCTACATCCGCCCCCTCGCCTTCTACGGCTCCGAGAAGATGGGCGTCTCCCCCGTGGGCGCCAAGGTGCACGTGTCGGTCGCCGCCTGGTCCTGGGGCGCCTACCTGGGCGAAGAGGGCCTCGCCAAGGGCATCCGCGTGAAGACCTCCTCCCACGCCCGCCACCATGTGAACGTGACCATGGCCCGCGCCAAGGTCGCCACCACCTACGCCAACTCGATTCTCGCCAACCTCGAGGCCACGCAGCACGGCTACGACGAGGGGCTCCTGCTCGACACCGACGGCTTCGTGGCCGAAGGCTGCGGCGAGAACATCTTCATCGTGAAGGAAGGCAAGCTCTACACGCCGGAGCTCACCACGGCCCTGGACGGCATCACCTGGCGCACCGTGCAGCAGATCTGCGCGGACCTGGGGCTTTCCGTCGAGAAGACCCGCCTCACCCGCGACGACATCTACATCTGCGACGAGGCGTTCTTCACGGGCACCGCCGCGGAAGTCACGCCCATCCGCGAGCTCGACCGGCGCGTGATCGGCTCGGGCAGCCGCGGCCCCGTCACGGAGAAGATCCAGTCGGCCTTCTTCGACATCGTCCACGGCCGCAACCCGAAGTACCACCACTGGCTTACGAAGGTGGACTGACCATGGCCGAGCCCGCGACGACTGACCCGATGGAAGTGACGGTGACGGCGAAGGACCTGCCGCTGCACTGCCCCACGCCCGAGCAGAAGCTCTGGAACGCCCACCCCCGCGTCTTCCTCGCGGTGGAGGCGACGGGCGAGGCCCGCTGCCCCTATTGCGGCACCCTCTATCGCCTCGCGGGCGGCGCGGCGCCCGGCCACCACTAGGCCACGCCCGGTGCGCGTCCTCGTCGTCGCGCCCTCCTGGGTCGGCGACGCCGTCCTCGTCCAGCCCCTGCTCGCGCGCCTGAAGGCCCGCGACCCCGCCGGCGCCATCGACGTCCTCGCGCCCGCCTGGGCCTTCCCGGTCTTCCGCCGCATGCCGGAGGTGGCCGAGACCCTCGCGCTGCCCTTCGGCCATGGCGACCTGCGCCTCGCCGAGCGCCGCGCCTTCGGCCGCGCGCTGCCCCGCTACGACCGCGCCTACGTGCTGCCCAACAGCCTGAAGAGCGCGCTCGTGCCTTTCCACGCCGACATCCCGGAGCGCGTGGGCTACCGCGGCGAGTGGCGCTACGGCCTGCTCACGGACGTACGCCGCCTCGACGAGGCCGCGATGCCCCTGCTCGTGGAAAGGTTCGCGGCCCTCGCGCAGCCGAAGGACGAGCCGCTGGCCCGTCCCGTCGCCCCGCCCCGCCTCGTGGCCGATCCCGCCTCCCTCGCGGCGACCGTCGCGAAGCACGGCCTCGCCGCCGACGGCCCCACCCTTGCGCTGTGCCCCGGCGCCGAATACGGGCCCGCCAAGCGCTGGCCGCCGCGGCACTACGCCGAGGTGGCCCGCGTCCACGCCGCGAAAGGCTGGCGCGTGTGGCTTCTCGGATCCGACAAGGACCGGCCCGTCGCCGACGAGATCGCGGCGCTCTCGGGCGTCGCCGTCGCGAACCTGGCGGGCCGCACGAACCTCACCGAGGCCATCGACCTGCTGTCCGCCGCCGATCGCGTCGTGAGCAACGACTCGGGCCTCATGCACGTGGCCGCGGCCTTCGACCGCCCGATGGCGGCGGTCTTCGGGTCCTCCAGCCCCGGCTACACGCCGCCCCTGTCGCCGAAGGCGCGCATCGTCACCCTCGCCCTGCCGTGCAGCCCCTGCTTCAAGCGCGAGTGCCCGCTGGGGCACCGCGACTGCCTGGAAAAGCTCGAGCCTGCGCGGGTCCTCGCCGCGCTGGACTAGAATTCCGTCTCCCGACCCGTAAGGCCGCCGCCATGCGTCTCGCCCTCCTCGCCCCCGCCTTCCTCGCTGCCGCCTGCGCCTCGAGCGCGCCCGCACCCGTGGCCGCGCCGCCGGAAGACATCACCTGGGAAAACGACCTCGTCGAATGGCGCGCCCGCGCCGAGCGGAGCCTTCGCGCCGACAACGGCTGGCTCACGCTCGCCGGCCGCTTCGTGATGAAGCCGGGCGAGAACACCTTCGGCACCGGCAAGGACAACGACATCGTCTTCCCGCCGGGCCTCGGGCCCGCGCGCATCGGCACGATCCACGTGGCCCCCGGCAAGGTCACGATGCGCCTCGCGCCGGGCGTCACGATGGACAAGGACGGCAAGCCCTTCACCGAGCGCGTGATGGGCACGGACGTGGGCAAGCGCGACTGGGTCAAGTTCGGCCGCGCCACGATGCACGTGATCGAGCGCGAGGGCCGCTACGTCCTTCGCCTCGCGGACAACGAGAGCGAGGTGCGCAAGGGCTTCCAGGCGCGCGTGTGGTACGCGCCCGATCCCGCCTACCGCGTCTTCGCGACCTACGTGCCCTATCCCCCGGGGCGCAAGATCACGATCGTCAACGTGCTCGACGAAGCCTCCGACGAGGCCTCCCCCGGCTACGTGGAATTCACGCTCGCCGGCCGCACGCACCGCCTGGACGCCGTGGGCGACGGCGACGGGCTCTTCTTCGTGCTGCGGGACGGGACCGCCGGACAGACGACCTACCGCCCGGGCCGCTTCCTCTACATCGCGAAGACGCCCGAGCCGGGCAAGCCCTTCGTGCTGGACCTGAACCGCATCTACAACCCGCCCTGCGCGTTCAGCGAGTTCACCACCTGCCCGCTGCCGCCCGAGCAGAACATCCTCAAGGCGAGGATCGACGCGGGCGAGAAGTACCCGCCCCGGCGGTCCTAGGGCGTCCGGACCCGCGTCGACGCCTTCACGGCGGGATCCACTCGAGATCCTCCGGCGTGTCGATGTCGAGGAAGATGCCGTGGTCGTCCACGGGCACGCGCACGAGGCGCGACCCGTGCCGCTCCACCACGGAGCGCGCGCCCGCGTCGCCGTCGAGGACCGCGAGCTCGTCGCCCAGTTCGCGCGAAAACGCGACGGGGTGGCCGCGCCGTCCGCTCGTGCGATCGACGGCCGCCGCGAGAGGGGCGCCCGCTTCCATCGCCGCCTTGACCGCCGCGTGGGTGGCGGGCGAGACGAGGGGCATGTCGCCCAGGGCCACGAGCCAGCCACCGGCGGTGCGCGTGGCGGCGACGCCCGCCGCGAGGCTCGCGCCGAGGCCCTTCGCGCAGGCTTCCGACGACAGCACCTCGCAACCGGCCTCCCGCAGCACGGCGGCGAGCGCATCGTCGCCCGCCCGCACGATCGCGAGGGCGTCGCCCGTGCCCGCGAGGAGCGAGCGCGCCGCGAGCCAGCCGATGGGACGGTCCCCGCGCTTCGCGACGAGCTTGCCGCCCCCGAACCGGGAGCCGCTACCGCCGCACAGCAGGAGGGAACGGATCACGGGTCGCCGCCTCAGGCGCGCTTGCGCTCGCTCGCCTGCGGGGCCCGTTCGAGCGCGACGCCGTTGCGGGTGGCGATCAGGTCCGCGAGGATCGCGACGGCGATCTCCGCCGGGGTGCGCGAACCGATCGCGAGCCCCACGGGGCCGCGAAGCCGCGCGATCTCGGCGGGCGAGAGATCGAGGCTCGCGAGGCGCTTCCGGCGCTCGGCGCTCGTGCGGGCCGAGCCCACGGCCCCGACGTAGAACGCGCCCGAAGGCAGCGCCGTGAGAAGCGCCATGTCGTCGAGCTTGGGATCGTGGGAGACCGCGAGGATGACCGTGTGGCCATCGGGCCGGAAATCCCGCACCGCGTCGTCGGGCATGCCGTCCACGAACTCGGTGCCCGGCACCCGCCAGGCCGCGCGGTATTCCTCACGCGGGTCGCAGACGAAGACGCGGTAGTCCACGGTGGCCGCCACCTGCGCGAGGTAATGGGAGATCTCGGAAGCTCCGATGATCAGCATGCGCCAGCGAGGGCCGTGCACGCTGGTGAAGTGGGTCTCGCCGCGCTCGCACTCGTCCCCGGCATCGGCGGGCGCGAAGGCCCATTCGCCGGTGGAAAGGTCCACGCGGCGACCGATGACGCGGCCTGCGGCGATGTGGCCGAGGAGCGTCTCGAGGTCCCGCGCGGGCACGTCGGGCTCGACGATCACCTCGAGCTGGCCGCCGCAGGGCAATCCGAAGCGCCTCGCCTCCTCGCTCGTGACGCCGTAGGCCGCGAAGGCGGGAACGCGGCCGGCGTATTCGGCGCGGCGGGCGACGAGGTCGTCCTCGATGCAGCCGCCCGAGACGGAGCCCACCAGGATGCCGTCGTCGCGGATCGCGAGGAGCGAGCCGGGCGGGCGCGGGCTCGCGCCGAAGGTCTGGGCGACGGTGACGAGCCAGCCGCGGCGGCCCTCGCGCTTCCACGCGAGGAGGTTTTCCAGGACGTCGAGATCGAGACTCTGCATGGGCGGGGGGACTATAGCACCGCCGCCGGCCTCACCCGGGCGAGGCCGCCGCCCGGCCCCCGCCGCCGCCCGACCGGAAGAGCTCCGCCAGCACCCGGCGGTATTCCTCGAACGCGACGTGGGAGAGGTTGTGGTGACTGCCGTCCTCCACGCGGATGAAGCGCTTGGGGGCCGTGGCCGCGGCATAGAGCCGCTCGCCCATCTCGTAGGGCACGATGGCGTCGCGCGTGCCGTGCACGATGAGCAGCGGCGAGCGGATGCGGGCGATCTTGGAGAGCGAATCGAATTCCTGGTCGAGGATGAGGCCCACGGGCAGGAAGGACCAGGCCGTGTGGGCGATCATGTCCCGGATGGAGGTGAACGTGGCCTCGAGCACGACGCCCGCCGCGTCGTGGCGGCGCACGGCGAGTTCCGTGGCGATGGCCCCGCCCAGGGAATGGCCCACGATGTAACGGGGCTTGTCCGGCGCGCGGGCGGCGAGCCAGTCCCAGGCGGCTTCCGCGTCCTCGTAGGAGCGCTGCTCGCTGGGCGAGACGTCCGTGCTCTTGCCGAAGCCCCGATAGTCGATCGCGAGCACGTGATAGCCCAGGCGCCGCCAGCGGTCGATGCGGGTGATGCTGCCCGTCAGGTTCCAGCGCGCGCCGTGCAGGTAGAGCAGCACGGGGGCGTCGGGCTTGTCGGCCGCGGCCCAGAAGGCGTGGAGCTTGTCGCCGCTGCTGCCCACCGGGATCCAGTGGTCCTCCACGGCGGCGTTGGCCGTGCGGAAGCCCCGCCACTCGTCCTTCGTGGGGCGGAAGATCAGCTCGCCCTGCTTCTCGGCGAGATAGGTGCAGCCGCCCACGAGCACGGCCGCCACGAGGGCGGCTGCGAGGCGCGCGAACCGGGCGAAGCGCCTCACGGGCGCCTCACTTGGGGCTGAAGACCACCGGCGCGCGCGGGCTGTGCAGCAGCCGCACCTCCGTCGCCACGATGGTCCACAGGGCCAGCAGGACCACGGCCACCAGGGCGAGGACCTCCGTGACGGGGTGCGTGAGCAGCTTGCGCAGGGCTTGTTGCCATTCGGTTTCGAAAAGCCTGAGTCTCATGGGGGTACTCCCGGCGTTGCCGGGGGGCCGGTCTCTGGCGGACCGTGCCGCCCGGGGGGCGAAGGACAATCCCTCCAGGAACGGTGCGAAACGGTCCGACCGCGGCAGGCCGCGGTCGGTTCCTCATTGCCGGAGAATCGGGCCTTCCAGCGCCGGTTTCAAGCCCACTTCGATTTCGACAGCGGAAGCTGCCGCGGGCGCTTGCCCGTGAGCGCCGCGATGGCGTTGGCCACGGCCGGCCCGATGGGAGGCGTGCCGGGCTCGCCCACGCCGGCGGGCTTGCCGGCACCCGAGGCGACCAGGTGCACCTCCACCGCGGGCATTTCCGGCAGCGCGAGCACCCGGTAGTTGTGGAAGTTGGACTGCTGGACCTGGCCGTCCTTCAGCGTGATCTCTCCGAACAGCGCCGCCGAGAGGCCGTAGGCGATGGCGCCCTGGACCTGGGCCTCGACGTTCAGGGGGTTCACGACGAGCCCGCAGTCGATGGCCGCCACCACGCGGTGCACCTTCACAGCGCCGCCCTCGATCGACACCTCGGCCACCTGCGCGCAGACGCTGCCGAAGGACTCGTGGATGGCGATGCCCCGGCCGCGGCCCTTGGCGAGGGGCTTGCCCCAGCCGGCCTTGGCGGCGGCGAGATCGAGGACCGCGAGGTGCCGCGGCTTCTTCGCGAGCAGCGTCCGGCGGAAGGCGAGCGGGTCCTGCCCCGCGGCCTGCGCCAGCTCGTCCACCATCGTCTCCATCACGAAGGCCGTGTGGGTGTGGCCCACGGAGCGCCACCACAGCACGGGCACCGCGTTCTTCGGCGTGTGCAGCGACACCGCGAGATTCGGGATGTCGTAGGGCGTGTCGGCCGTGCCCTCGACGCTGGTGTGGTCCACACCGTCCTTCACGAGGTACGGCTCGAAGGGCGTGCCCGCGATGATCGACTGGGAGACGATCGCGTGGTTCCACCCGGCGATGGCGCCCTTGGCGTCCAGGCCCGCCTCGACCCGGTGCACGGCCATCGGACGGTAGTAGCCGCCGCGGATGTCGTCCTCGCGGGTCCAGATGACCTTGACCGGCACCTTGACGGCCTTGGCGATCTCGCAGGCTTCCTTCACGTAATCCGTCGCCGGATTGGCGCGCCGGCCGAAGCCGCCGCCCGCGGGCAGCGTGTTGAGCTTCACCTTTTCCGGCGGAAGGCCCAGCGTCTTCGCGGCGGCGGCGTGGTCCATCGTCTGGAACTGCGAACCCACCCACAGCTCCGCCGAATCGCCGCGCAGCTCCACCGTGCAATTGAGCGGCTCCATCGGCGCGTGGGCGAGGTACGGGAATTCGTACTCGGCCGTGACGCGCTTGGCCGCGCCCGCGAGCGCCGCCGGATCCGCCGCCTTCTTCGCCGGAAGCCCCGGGGTCTTCGCGGCCTCCTTGTACTGCGCGAAGAGCGCCTCCGAGGAGAGCTTCGAGGCGGGCGGGATGTCCCATTGCAGCTCGAGGGCGTCGCGCGCCTTCTTCGCCGCCCAGAAGTGCTTGGCCACGACCGCGATGCCGCCGGACACCTCGACCACGTGGGTCACGCCCGGGATGGCCTTGACCTTGTCCGTGCCGAGGCCGGAAATGCGCGCGCCGAAGGCCGGTGCGTGGGCGACGAGGGCCACGTGCAGGTTGGGTCGCTTCACGTCCATGCCGTAGACGAGCTTGCCGTCGTTGCGGTCAGCAGCGTCGATGCGGCGGGTGGCCTTGCCGATCACCTTGAACTGCTTCGGGTCCTTGAGGGCCACCGTCGCGGGCACCGGCTGCTTCGCCGCGGCTTCCGCGAGGGCCCCGTAGGCCGCGCGCTTGCCGCCGGGCCCGGTCACGAAGCCCTTCTCGGCGCGGCAGGCCTCCGGCTTCACCTTCCACTGGGCCGCCGCGGCCGCGACCAGCATCGTGCGCGCCTGCGCGCCCACGGTGCGAAGCTGGTCCCAGGAATTGGCGACGCTCGAGGAGCCCCCCGTGGCCTGCATGCCGAAGTCCAGGTGCGCGTAGGCGGCACCGGCCGGCGCGAGCTCGGCCTTGACCTTCGTCCAGTCGCACTCGAGTTCCTCGGCCACCAGCATCGGCAGCGCGGTCGTGACGCCCTGGCCGAATTCCAGGTGCTTCACGATCACCGTCACCGTGCCGTCCTTGCCGATGCGCAGGAAGGCGTTGGGATCCGGCGCCTTGGGCGCGCCCTGGGCGAAGGCGCGGCGGCCGCCGCCCTCCGGCAGCCAGAAGCCGATCACCAGGCCGCCGGCGAGCGCGGCGGACGATTGCAGGAAGCGGCGGCGGGCGGGGCTCTTCGCGTTCGTCGTCATGGCCGGCCCCCTAGCGCTTCGCGCCGCGCAGCTGGGCGGCGGCGCTCTTCACGGCCTCGCGGATGCGAGGGTAGGTGCCGCAGCGGCACAGGTTGCCTTCCATCGCCTCGTCGATCTGGGCGTCCGTGGGGGACTTGTTCTTCGAAAGGAGCGCGACCGCCGACATGACCTGGCCCGGCTGGCAGTAGCCGCACTGGGTCACGTCCTTGTCGAGCCACGCGGCCTTCACGGCGCGGGCGACCGGGTCGGTGTTGCCCAGGTCGTCGATGGTGTTCACGCGCTTGCCCGCCACGTCCTTCACCGCGATCGAGCACGAGCGCTCCGCGACGCCGTTCACGTGCACCGTGCAGGCGCCGCACTGGGCGCGGCCGCAGCCGTACTTGGTGCCGGTGAGGCCCAGGTAATCGCGCAGCACCCACAGCAGGGGCGTCTCGGGATCGGCGGCGAACTCGTAGGATTCGCCGTTCACGAAGAACTTGATCATGGCGGGGGTTTTCCGGTGGGCGGCGGGCCGGCGGCCCGCGTCGAAGCCGGGAATTATCGCCGAAAGCCGGCGCGTCGCGGGACGGGCGTCGGTCCCCGGCGTGCAACCGTTTGTTATCATTCCCGCCCCCGAAACGCCAAAGAGGGCGAGGCCATGCCCCCCCGCACGCGAAAGCTCTTTCCCACGCCGGACGACGCCGAGACGGCCTTCTACGACGCCTTCGAGCGCGGCGACCTCGCCGCGATGATGGTGGTCTGGGCCGAGGGCGAGGAGGTCGTGTGCGTGCACCCCTCGGGCCCGCGCCTCGTGGGCTTCGAGGCGGTGCGCGAGAGCTGGATGCAGATCTTCGCCGGCGGGACCAAGCTTTCGGTCCGCATCGCGGAGGGCCGCCGGCTCGACGGGCCGTCGGTTTCCGTGCGCTCCGTGGTGGAACTCGTGAGCGTCCCGGGGCGCGAGGGCCCCGCCCAGCGGGTGTCGGCCACCAACGTGTACGTCCTCACGGACGCGGGCTGGCGCATCGCGATGCACCACGCCTCGCCGCCGGAGGAACCCGAAGGCGCCGAGGTGGAGGAAATCGAGGAGCCCCACACGCTGCATTGACGGGCCGGGGCCCGGCGCCGGGCCTTCAGCCCTTCGAGAGCGCCTGCGCCCGCGCGATGTAGTCCTTCAGCGACTCGGCGATCTTCCCCGCGGAGTGGGCGTCGATTCCCCGTTTCACCAGTTCCAGCCGGAATTCCCGCGACAGCGTGAGCACGCGGACGGCCTCCTTCGCGGCCGCCACGCGATCCTCGCGCGGCAGCTTCCGGTCCTCGGCCCTGAGCATCAGCGCCTGCCCGTAGTAGGCGTGGACCACGGAGAGATTCGCACGGACCGGAAGCCTTTCGCGCACGGCGGGGGCAAGCGCGTCGAAGTGCGCCATCGCCTCGCGGGCCCGGACGATGGCCGGTGCCGTCTTGCCCAGGCCGTTGTGGGCCCCGATGGAAACGGCGAGTGAGCGCAGGTGCACCACGGCCGCGCCCGCGTCGGTGGGGTCGCCCCGGAAAGCCTCGCCGCTCAACGCGACGGCCCGCTCGCTGTGGGCGATGGCGGCCTCCCGGTCCCCCTGGAACGTTTCCGTGCCCGCGAGGTTCGCGAGGCGCTTGGCGAGCGCCTGGCGCAGGTCGTTGTCGAGGGGCGTCTCCTTCAGCAGCGCCTCCGAGACATCGACCGAGCGCTTGAGCAACGCGATGGCCGGCGCCACGTCCTCGGGCTTCATGCTGAGCTCGACGATGATGGATTCGCGCTCGAGCAGATTGGCGAGGCGGTTTCGCGCGAAGCGGTCCTTCGGCTCCTGCTCGACGAGGGCCTCCAGCACGGGCCGCGCCTCGGCCAGCAGCGCCAGGGCCCGGCCCCGTTCCGACTTGAGCACGGCGAGGGCGTGCGCGAGATCCGCCGAGGCGAAGACATGGGCGAGCCGGTCCGAGCGGTCCGCGCCCGGCATCGCGGCGACCTCCTTCGCGAAGGCGACGGTCTTCTCGTAGGCCTCGACGGCGGCGGCGTCGGCGGCGTCGCGGCGCATGCGGGCCTCGAGCGAATAGGCTTCGCGGCGCTCCCGCATCACGGGCAGCGAGCGCGCCTCCGGTTCCGGGATCGCCGCGAGAAGGGCGAGGGCCTTGTCCGCGTGGACCTTCGCCTCCGCGATGCGGCCCTTGTTGGAGGCGAGCGCGTCGCCCTCGATCTCCGCGATCTTGCGGTAGGCCGTCGCCACCTCCAGCGCGAGGCCCGGCGTGCGCGCGGCCTCCCCGGAGAGCGCGTCGAGGTAGGACAGCGCCGTCTCCACGATCTTCTGCCGTGCCGCGAGGGCACCGGGCAGCTTCTCGATGGCGCCGTGCACTTCGAAGAGCATCGTGTTGGCGATGGCCCGCACCCGCGCGAAGTGCCGCTCGGCGCGCTCCCGCTCGGCGACCGCGGCGCGCCGCTCCCGCTCGATCATCACGACGCCGAGCGCCGCCATCACGAGCGCCACCCCCGCGACGGCGAGGGGCAGCTGGTTCCTCGCGGCGAAGCGGCCGGCGAGATAGCGCCAGGTGCCCTCGCGCGCCTTCACGGGGCGGCGACCGAGGTGCCGCCCCAGGTCCGCGTCGAATTCGTCGGCGCTCGCGTAGCGTTCGGCCGGGTTGCGGCGCATCGCCTTCAGCAGGATCGCGTCCAGGTCGCCCGCGACGCGCCGAGCGAGCTCGCGCCCGTTCGCGAGCCCCCGTTCCCGCGCGGCGCCGTCCGTCGCGAGGGACGAGGGCCGGACGAATTCGGCCGACAGGACCATCGCGTCCCGGAAGGGCTTGCCTTCGCGCACCGCGCCGTAGGGCGATGCGCCCGTCGCGAGCTCGTGCAGGATCACGCCGAGCGAGTAGAGGTCCGTCACCGTGGTGATCGCCCCCTCGCCCGCCTGCTCCGGCGCGCAGTAGCGCGGCGTGAGCACGCGGCCGCCGGCCCGCGTGAGGTCGCGCGCGGCGGGGTCCTCCTCCGCGCCCTCGCCCATCAGCTTCGCGATGCCGAAGTCCAGCAGCTTCACCGCACCCGCGCCGTCCACGAGAATGTTCGCGGGCTTGAGGTCGCGGTGAACCACGAGGTGGCGGTGCGCGTGGCCCACGGCCCCCAGCACCTGCCGGAACAGGGCGATCCGCTCGGCGAGCCCCAGGCCGAGCCGCGCGACGTGGGCATCGAGGGGTTCGCCCTCGACGAACTCCATCGCGAGCCACGGCTGGCCCCGGTCGTCGGCGCCCGCGTCGTAGAGGCGCGCGATGTTCGGATGGGCGAGCTTCGCGAGGATGTCGCGCTCGCGGGAGAAGCGCTCGGCCCGGACATCCCCCGCCTCGATCGCCCAGGGCAGCTTGAGGGCGACCTGCCGCGTCACGCGGCCGTCGGCCTGCTCCGCGAGCCACACCTCGCCCATGCCCCCGCGCCCGAGGGGGCGCACGAGCCGGAAGGGGCCGACCCGGTCGCCCTCGGCCCGCAGGCTGGGGGGCGGCGGCGCGAGCTTGGGCACCGTCTCCAGGGCGCCGGAGCGCTCCGCCCGCTCGTGGGCGGCGAGGAGCTTTTCCAGCAGCGGCATCACGTCGGGCCGGGTGGTGCGAAGCGATTCCAGCCAGGCCTCTCGCGCCTCGGGATCGAGATCGATGGCCTCGGCGAGATAGGGCTCGACTTCCTTCCAGCGGGCGGGCGGGATGGTCACGGCGGGACGGGCTTTCGCGGCAGGGGACGAAAGGGCAGACGGAATCGGCCGGCGGGAGCGGCCAGCCCTACCCCTCCAGCAGCGTGACGAGCAGCGCCCGGGCCTTCGCCCATTCACGGCGCACGGTGCGCTCCGAGACGCCGAGCGCGTCGGCCACCTCGATCTCCGTGAGGCCGCCGAAGAAGCGCATCTCCACCAGCCGCGCGAGGCCGGCATCGAGCTTCGCGAGGTCCTCGAGGGCGCGGTTGACGGCCTCGATGTCCGCGTCGGCCGGGGCGGCGCCGCCTTCGGTGTCGAGGGTGACGCGCTCGAGGTCCCCGCCGTGGCGAAGGGCCTTCTGCTCGCGCACGATGTCGATCACGATGCTGCGCAGCGTGCGCGAGGCGTAGGCGAGGAACGCGAGCTTGCCTTCGAAGACCCGGGCCGGCCCGCCGGCGAGCTTGAGGTAGCTGTCGTGCACGAGCGCCGTGGTCTGCAGGGACCCGGCCAGCCCGCTCGAGCGCAGGCGGGCGCGGGCGATGCGCTTGAGATCCGGGTAGTGGTCCGCGAAGACGCGGTCCAGCTGCGAATCGGTATCGGAGGCGAGGCGGGCGAGGGCCTCGGAGACTTCACCCATGGGGCGCGGCGTCGTTCGTGTCGGAATCCACCCCCGAAACTAGCCGAAGCGCCGAGGGTTGTCCAACGGGGCCGGCGCCGCGTAGGCTTCGGCCCTTCCGATGCGCGCCCTCCTTCCCGTCCTCGCCCTTGCGGCCGTCCTCGCGGCCCCGGCCCATGCGCAGCCCGACCCCCGCAAGGTCGTGCGCGTCGCCTATCCCAGCGGCGAGACCACGATCGACCCCCAGCGCGAGTCCGACGAGGTCTCCGGCAGCTTCGCCCAGGTCATCTTCGATCCGCTGCTCACCTACGACTATCTCGCGCGGCCCGCGAAGCTCGTCGCCAACACCGCCGCGCTGCCCGAGATCGCCGAGGAAGGGCGCACCTACACGCTGCGCCTGCGGCCGGGCATCTTCTTCACCCCGCACCCCGCCTTCAAGGGCAAGCCCCGGGAGCTCACGGCCGCCGACTACGCCTACTCCATCAAGCGGCTCCTCGACCCGGCCCTTCGCAGCAAGTGGCTCTTCCTGGTCGAAGGCAAGATCGAGGGTGCCGATGCCGCCATCGCGCGCGCGAAGGCCACGGGGCGCTTCGACTACGACGCGCCCATCGCCGGCCTCGTCGCGACGGACCGATACACGCTGCGCATCCGGCTCACCCAGCCCGACTGGTCCTTCCGCTTCGTGCTCGCGATGCCGCCCACCTCGGCCCTCGCGCGGGAGGTGGTCGAGCACCACGGCGAGGACGTGGGCTTCCATCCCGTCGGGACCGGGCCCTTCCGGATGAAGGAGTGGGTGCGCGGCGCGCGCCTGGTGCTGGAGTCCAATCCGGGCTACCGCGAGGACGTCTTCGACGGCGATCCCGGCCCGGACGCCCGGAGCCGCGCGATCCACGCGCACCTTAAGGGCAAGCGCCTGCCGCTCGTCTCGCGGATCGAGGTGGGCGTGGTGGACGAGGCCCAGCCCCGCTGGCTCGCGTTCCTGAACGGCGAGCACGAGTACATCCGCCCGCTGCCGGAGGAATTCGCCAACACCGCCCTGCCCGCGGGCAAGCTCGCGCCGAACCTCGCGAAGGCCGGCTTCGTCGTGACGCCCGACGAGGTGGCCTACACCACCTACACCACCTTCAACACGCAACCGACAATCGAGGGCCGGCCCAATCCGCTCGGCGGCTTCACGCCGGAGCGGGTGGCGCTTCGGCGCGCGATCGCCCACGGCTACCGCCTCGACGAGCAGGTGGCGATCCTCGACAAGGGCCAGGCGGTGCGGGCCCATTCGCCGCTGCCCCCGGCCGTCTCGGGCCACAACCCCGAGCGCAGCCCCACGCTGGAATACAGCCCCGCGAAGGCGAAGGCGCTGCTCGACCTCTACGGCTACGTCGATCGCGATGGCGACGGTTATCGCGAGATGCCCGACGGCTCGCCCCTTTCCTTCGACCACGCCTCGGTGCCCACGCTGCGCGAGCGCCAGAGGAACGAGCTGTGGAAGAAGTCCATGGACGAGATCGGCATCCGCGTCACCTTCGACACGGTGGAAAAGCTGCCGGAGCTGAGGAAGCGGGCCCAGGCCGGGCAGCTGCAGTCCTTCAGCTACGGCTGGATCGCCGACTTCCCGGACGGCGAGAATTTCCTGCAGCTGCTCTGGAAAGGCACGATCGGGCAGGTCAACTACGCGGCCTTCGACCACCCGGAATACAACGCCCTGTACGAGCGCGTGAAGGCGATGGCCGACGGCCCGGAGCGAAACGCCCTCATCGACCGGATGGTGCGGATCGTCTGGGTGCAGGTGCCCTGGCTCGTCGAAACCTACAAGGCCCAGAACATCCTGATGCAGCCCTGGTTCCTCGCCTACAAGAAGCATCCGTTCGCCCACGAGCCCTGGAAGTACGTGGACATCGACCTCGAGCGCCGGCCGACGCGCTAGAAGCGACTATCATTCGGCATGGCCGCCGCCCCCGACGCCCCGACCCCGCCGCCCGACAGCGCCTTCGGCCGCCTCGTCACTGCCGCGCTCGCGGTGGCGCTGGCCGCCGTCCTCGCCCACTGGACCTGGGTCTTCGTCACGCCGCCGGCCGCCACCGTGAACGCGCCGGCCACGACCGCGGGCCCGGACCTCGCGCTCGCCGGCCGCCTCTTCGGCGGCTCGGATACCGCGTCGATGCCCGCTTCCTCCGGCGGCCTGCGGCTCAAGGGCGTGATCGCACCCTCGCCCGGCGATACCGCGTCGGCCGTGTTTTCCGTCGGCGGCAAGGATCGCCCCGTGCTGCTGGGCGCCGAGGTGGAGCCGGGCGTGAAGCTCGTCGAGGTGGCCCCGGACCACGCCATCGTCTCCCGTGCGGGCGCCCGCGAGCGCATCGACCTGGACACGCGCATGGCGGCCATTCCCCGCTCCGTCGCGGGCCGGCCGACGGGCTTCAAGCTGCCGGTGAGCCGCACCGGACCCACGGCGTTCTCGTTCTCGCGCAAGGACCTCGAATCCGCCCTGAAGGACCCCGGGCAGCTCAACCACCTGGGCCGCATCGGCGTGCCGCCCGGGGGCGGCGTACGGCTCGACGACGCGCCGCCCGGCAGCCTCGCCGCGCGACTGGGCCTGCAACCCGGCGACGTGATTCGCAAGGTGAACGGCCAGTCCGTCGCTTCCGCCGGCGATCTCGCGCGCCTCCACCAGCAGTTCGCCACCACCTCGCTCATCCAGGCGGAAGTCCAGCGGGGCAGCGGCACGGTGCAGATCAACTACACCATCAATCCCTGAGGCGGCCCGCTGTCAAGACCGCGCATTCCCCCTGTCGTAAAATCCCCCGGCGGCGCAGAATGCGCGGCAAATCCATGAGGAAGGCCCGTCCGTGACCCGGTTTCTCGCCACCGCCGCGCTCGTCGCGGCCCTGCATGCCGCCCCCGCCCTCGCCCAGCCCGACGACAAGGTCACGCTCAACTTCGTGAACGCCGACATCGTCTCGGTCATCAAGGCCGTGGGCGGCCACACCGGGAAGAACTTCATCCTCGATCCGCGCGTGACCGGCACGGTCAACGTGGTCTCCGACAAGCCCGTCCACAAGGACCTGCTCTGGCCGATGCTGATGTCGGTGCTGCGCACCCAGGGTTTCGCGGCGGTCGAGGGCAACGGCTTCGTGAAGATCGTGCCCGAGGCCGAGGCCAAGACGGGCGCGAGCCCCATGGGCGAGGCCGCCGCGAAGGTGGCGGGCGACCGCATCGTGACCCGCGTCTTCGTGCTGCAGAACGAATCGGCCGTGCAGCTCGTGCCGGTGCTCCGGCCCCTGGTCACCGCCAACAACTTCATCGGCGCCTACGCCAACAACAACGCGATCGTCATCACCGACTACGCCGAGAACGTGAAGCGCATCGAGGCGATCATCCGCTCGATCGACCTGCCCGCGGGCGGCGACGTGCAGGTGGTGCGCCTGCAGCACGCCTCGGCCGTGGACGTCGCCCAGACCATCGCCCGCGTGATTCCCGAGACCACGCCCTCGCCCGCCACGCCGGGCGCCGCCGCCAAGGCCGCCGTCGCGGTCGACGCGCGCACCAACAGCCTGCTCGTGCGGGGCGACAATCCGGGACTCATCGGCCGCATCAAGGCCCTCGCCGCGAGCCTGGACACCCCCGGCGCCGGCGCCGGCAACATCCACGTGGTCTACCTGCGGAACGCCGAGGCCGCGAAGATCGCCGAGACGCTGCGGGGCCTGCTCTCGGGCGCCGATGCCGCGGGGCGCGCCGCTTCCGCGCCGCCCGCCGCCTCGGGCGCCGCCACCAACGCCGCCTCCGTGGCCGCCGCGGCGAGCGCGTCCGCCAATCCCTCTTCCATCGTCCAGGCCTACCCGCCCACCAATTCCCTCATCATCACCGCGCCCGAGCCCCAGTACCGCGCCCTTCGCGCGGTCATCGACAAGCTGGACGTGCGCCGCGCGCAGGTGCTCGTCGAAGCCCTCGTGGTCGAGGTGCAGACGGGCAAGGCGGCCGAGGTGGGCGTGCAGTTCCAGGGCCTCTCGGGCCTGGGGCGCGACGGCCGGCAGGTCGTCGGCGGCACCAACTTCTCCACGAGCCCGTCGGTCACGGCGACGCCCGGCACCAACATCCTCGGCCTCGCGCAGAACCTCGCGTCCCTGGGCACGGGCCTCAACGTGGGCGTGGTGAACGGCACCGTGACGATTCCCGGTCCCAACGGCACCTCCATCGAGATCCTGAACCTCGGCGTGCTCGCCCGGGCCCTCGAGGGCGACTCCGGCGTGAACGTGCTGTCGACCCCCAACGTGCTCACGCTCGACAACGAGGAAGCGAAGCTCCTCGTCGGCCAGAACGTGCCCTTCATCACCGGCAGCTACACGCCCTCGAGCACCACGGCCGCGGCGCCCTTCCAGACCATCGAGCGCAAGGACATCGGCCTCACGCTGCGGGTGAAGCCCCAGATCACCGAGGCGGGCACCGTGAAGCTCGCGATCTTCCAGGAGGTCTCGAGCATCTCGCGCGACGCCACCGTGAAGGGCGCCGACCTCATCACGAACAAGCGCTCGCTCGAGTCCACCGTGCTCGTGGACGACGGCCAGATCATCGTGCTCGGCGGCCTGATCCAGGACGACCAGCAGCGCTCCATCGACAAGGTGCCGCTGCTGGGCGACATCCCCTACCTGGGCTCGCTCTTCAAGTACGAGTCGCGGAACGCCCGCAAGACCAACCTGATGGTGTTCCTCCGGCCCTACGTGCTGCGGGACGAGAATTCCGCCCGCGCCCTCACCACGGACCGCTACGAGTACATCCGAAACCTCCAGGGCACGATGGGCGCCGACCGCAACCTGCTGCTGCCGCCGCTCGATCCGGCGCAATTGCCCGCGGCCCCCGCCCCGAAGAAATGACGGCCCCGCTCGAGCGCACCGTCGATCCCGCCGACCTGGACCCGGGCACCGTCCGGCTGCTGCCCTACGCGTTCGCGAAGGCGAAGGGCGCGATCGCCGCGCGGGTCTCGGGCGGCGCACTCGAGGTGTGGTTCAAGGGCACGCCCCAGGCCGCGACGCTCGCCGAGGTGCGGCGCATGGCCGGCCGGCCCCTGAAGGAGGTGCTGCTCTCCCCGGCGGAATTCGAGCACTGCCTCGCCCTCGCCTACACGCGCGAGCCCAACGCGGCCGAGACGATCGTCGAGGACCTGGGCGATTCCCTCGATCTCGCGCGCCTCACCGAGGCCATGCCGGAAGTCGCGGACCTGCTCGAGGCCGAGAACGACGCGCCCATCGTGAAGCTCATCAACGCGCTGCTCACGCAGGCGGTGCGCGAGGGCGCTTCCGACATCCACCTGGAGATCTTCGAGCAGCGCGCGCTCGTGCGCCTGCGCGTGGACGGGGCCCTTCGCGACGTGGTGGAGCCGCGCCGCGGCCTGCACCCGGCGATGGTCTCGCGCCTGAAGGTGATGGCGTCCCTCGACATCGCCGAGAAGCGCCTGCCCCAGGACGGGCGCATCGCCCTTCGCGTGGCGGGCCGGCCGATCGACGTGCGCGTCTCCACCATTCCCACCGCCAACGGCGAGCGCGTGGTGCTTCGCCTGCTCGACAAGCAGGCGGGCCGGCTCACGCTGGACGCCCTCGGCATGGACGAGGCGGGCCGCGCCGCCGTGGACGCGCTGATCCAGCAGCCCCACGGCATCTTCCTCGTGACCGGCCCCACGGGCTCGGGCAAGACGACCACGCTCTACGCGGCCCTTTCGCGGCTCGACCGCAAGACGCGAAACATCCTCACCGTGGAGGATCCCGTCGAGTACGAGATCGACGGCATCGGCCAGACGCCCGTCAATCCGCGCATCGACATGACCTTCGCCCGGGCCCTTCGCGCGATCCTGCGCCAGGACCCGGACGTGGTGATGATCGGCGAGATCCGCGACCTCGAGA
>ERZ761602.4122-NODE-4122-length-19216-cov-10.352957_pt1 | contig 19216 bp, 15 predicted proteins | sample MGYA00512165_ERZ761602 | MGnify/ENA primary metagenome ERZ761602 (study PRJEB28899, sample SAMN02445085) | bioreactor sludge metagenome | biome: EBPR sludge; isolation source: Thorneside wastewater treatment plant | place: Australia: Brisbane, Thorneside... | reverse complement strand
ATGCTGTCGAAGTTGCCGTTGACCAGGCGTTCGACCACCGTGCCGCCACCGCCGCTGACCGTCCAGTTCGCGGTCACCGTGAAGTTGACGGTACCGGTCTGGTAGCCGTAAACCCGCACATAGTAGGTTCCCACGGTTGGCGTCGCGAAGCTGCAGGTCTCGTTGCCGCTCGACGTGTACGGACGGCAGTCGTAGACGGTCAGCGTGGCCTGCGCACCGGACTTGACGTAGAGATCGACGTCGCCGCTGGCGCCGCTGGTGACGACGGTCAGGTTGGTGGCGCCCGAGGGCACGGCAACCGTGAAGTCCTTCCAGTTGTTGTTGGCTGCGGTGGAAGCCGTCGAGCTGGCCACGCCCACGCCCTTGGACAGCGCAACCGCGCCGCCACCGGGCGCCGTAACGGTGACCGAACGCGTGGTGGTGTTGCTGAGACCACCGTTGTCGGTGACCGTCAGCGCGACGTTGTAGGTACCGGCGGCGCTGTAGGCCTTGCTCGGGTTGGTCGCGGTCGACGTCGTCCCATCGCCGAAATTCCAGCTGCGCGAGGCGATCGTGCCATCGCTGTCGGTGGAAGAATCGGTGAAGTTTGCGGTCAGGCCACTGGTGGTGAAGCTGAAGTTCGCCGTCGGCGCCACGTTACCCGGCGGCGGCGTGCTGCCCCACAGCGAGTGCACCATGCGGTTGACCGAACCGGTGCCGGCGTTGGTCACCTTGTTCAGCGTCGAATTGTTGAACAGTGCGGTTGCCACCTGCGTCGGCGTTGCCGACGGGTTGTTGGCGAGCCACAGTGCGGCGACACCGGCGACATGCGGCGATGCCATCGAGGTGCCGCTGATGGTGTTGGTGGCGCTGGTGCCGGTATGCCAGGCGGACGTGATGTTGGAGCCCGGGCCCCAGATGTCGAGGCAGGTGCCGAAGTTGGAGAACGACGAGCGCGCATCGGTATTGGTGGTGGAGCCGACCGTGATTGCGTTGGGCGCACGTGCCGGCGAGTAGTTGCAGGCATTGGCGTTGTCATTGCCGGCGGCCACGACCACGGTGACGCCCGCTGCGTGCATGCGCTGAATTGCATCATCGGTTGCGGTCGAAGCGCCGCCACCGAGGCTCATGTTGGCAACGGCCGGCTTGACGTGATTGGCAGTCACCCAGTCCATGCCGGCGATGACGCCGGAGTTGGTGCCGGAGCCGTTGCAGCCGAGCACGCGCACCGGATGCACGCGGGCGCCCTTGGCGACGCCGTAGGTGGTGCCGGCGACGGTGCCGGCGACATGCGTGCCGTGGCCGTTGCAGTCGTTGGTGCCGTTGGCGTCAGTGATGGCGGTGTAGCCATTGCCCATGCGTCCGCTGAACTCGGTATGTGTCCCGAGCACGCCGGTGTCCACGATGTAGGCATGCACATTGCTCGCCGTGGTGTCGTAGATGTAGCTGCTGTTGAGCGGCAGATTGCGCTGGTCGACGCGGTCGAGACCCCAGGTGGCGCCGTTCTGCGTGGCACTGGTGGTGACCACACCGTCCTGCTCGATGTAGTCGATGCGCGGATCGAACAGCAGGCGGTCCAGTTGCTTGGCATCGGCGCGAATCACGAAGCCTGGCAGCACATGCTCGTAGTGGCGCACGTACTCAACACCAAAACTTGCCGAGATATCGACCGCCAGCGTGACCACCTCCGGCAGGCTGGAGCGCTGATCGTTGCCCAGACGTACCAGATTTTCCTTCAGGACCACGATGTACTGTCCTGCCACCGGTCGCGAAGCCGACCGCAACTCGGCAGCCAGACTGAGCGCCGGAAGCGCCATTGCAATCGCAAACCCCAAACCAGCACCGACCTTACGCATGAGTTCAACCCCCAGAGTGAAACGAACGGAACCAGCGCGAGTGCTCCTGGCCAAGCGCGGGCAGTTTCGAAGTTCGGTCTACGGCGGAATCCCAGCCTCCCCAGGAAGGACTCAACGCCGCGACCGTAGACAGACAGTAATCGCCGCTGGGGCAGTGGTCAATCGGGGCACAATGTGCCGCAATGCGTCAGTCATGCTGCGGTGCAGCATGAAACTGCGTTCATCGTCGTGTCACAAACCTGAACGAGCCTGAAATTCCATGTTTAACAAGCATTCAGCATTGGTGTCACGTGAAACCATTTGCTGCGTCGCACAACAAGTCATCGACTGAATGACATATGAATAGATCATATTTCACGATCTGCAGCGACGTTCAGCGACTCATGCGCGCAATCGATTGCGCATGTGCACCGGTTTCTGTCGGCGCATCCACAAGATTACCGTGATGACGACCAGAAACGGCAGCAACCGCTGCCCCCACAACATGCGGTTGTGCGCCGGGGATTTCGCCTCGCCGAAGAACACCGCCTCGGCGCCACGCGGGTGCGGCCGAATTCTCTCGATCAACGGCGCGGCGGCAGCACTGGCGGTGCCGTCACCGACCCCGGACAGTCCTGGTATGCCGCGCAGCATGTCGCCGAGCCAGACATAGGTCTCGATGAACGGCGCGTTGTGCTTGATCGAAAGGCGAAATGCCTGACCGATCTCGGCATGCGACGCCAACGCCGCATAGCTGAACGCGTTGAACAACAGGTTCAGCAGCAGGAGCAACCCGGCAACGGCAGCAGGCAGGTACCCGGCAGCGCGCGACTGGCCCGGCTTGGTACGTAGCATGAGAGGCTCCCGGTATCATCGGATCGGTGTCGCTAGCCTAGCCCTTCAACGGGTCGGCGTCGACGCGACGAACGTGGCAACCAGGCGGGAAATGCCTCGCAGGCAGCGCGCGCAGGCCGGCGCGATGCCCGACATATGCGGATGCGGCGCACACTCCCGAGTGACAAAACGGAGCAGAATCAGCGGATCGGGAGTGGAGAACCGCGCATGACCCAGAGCGCTGAACAACAGCCGCAGATCGCCGACGCACATCTGGAACGCGCCCATGAAGAACTGCGGGCGCACGCCACCAGTCTGGTGCAGGCCTGGGACAAGCTCAACAGCTCGCGCTGGAACGCCGCGCATGGCCGCGGACTGCAGTTGGCCGCCAAACAACTGGTGCGCGCGTGCGAGCGCCTGCGTCTGTCGCTGACCCGCAAAGCCGGCGAACTGGAGACCTTCATCCGTGTTTTCGTCGACACCTCGTTGACGCCCAACAATGACCAACTGCGCACGCTGTCGGCACTGGTCAGCACGCTGGCCAGCACCGTGCTCGCGCTGGACATGGTCAGCGCGAACGCAACACCGTCGACGCCCGGCGGCCCACGGGCCCCCTCGCCTGCCTCGCCCGTGACTCCCGTCGCGACTCCCTCCAGCGCAACGATGAGTGGTACCGAGGCGCCGTCGCCGACGCCGGTGGTGCCAATCGCCACGCCACCCCAGGTGCGTGCGCGCCGCACGGTGCAGGAGGACCTGATCGTGCTGATCGGCGCCGATGCGGCTTTTGGCATCGATCTTCCGCCAGCGTTCACCGAACATGGCGTCGGCGTGCGCAGTTTCACTCGCCCTGAAGACGCCTACGGCTTGCTGCTGTCGAGCGTTCCGCGCGCGATCGTCATCAGTGCCGCCAATGGCAATGCGATCGCGGCGCTGCGCGGGCTGGCCAAGCCGCGCGGCGACCTTCTGGAAAACCATCGCGAACCTACCCTGGCCATGGTGACGCCACGCCGGGACCTTGGCCGACGCCTGGCGGCGATGCGTCAGGGAATCAAGTATTTCGAGCCGCCGATCGATCCGCTGGCGATATTGGTCGCAATGACCAGCGATGCGGTGGCAGTCAGTTCGCCAAGCCGAATCATGCTGGTCGACGGCGACCGGGCGCGCGGCTTGATGGCCGCCGGCTGGCTCAAGGACGCCGGGTACACGGTGCGCCTGTGCCAGGGATCCGAAGACGCATTGACGGCGGTGGCGAGTTTCAAGCCGCAGATCGCGGTGATCGACGCCGACATGCGCGGCGCCGAGTCGATGCGCCTGGTAAACGGCCTGCGCGACGACCCGGTGAGCAGTGAGATTCCATTGGTCCTGGTAGCCAGTTCGCGCGAACTGGCGCTGCGCGAGCAGGCCATCGCGGGCGGCGCCGACGAGTACCTGCTGAAGCCGTTGAAGCCGCGGCATCTGGTCAGCGTCGTCGAAGCGCGGCTGAAGCGCAGCAAGCGATTCGCGCCGCGCCGCGGAGTCGCCCGCGACGAATCGACCGGCCTGTACCCGCGCCGCGAATTCATCGAGCGCGCCGATGCCGCACGCGGACAATCGGGCGCGGTGATGCTCTATCTGGTGCTCGACGAGCATGAGTCGCTGCGCAAGCAACTGGGCATTTCCGGCCAGAGCCGATTGGACATCGCGGTCGGCCAGGCGCTCAAGGAAAACCTGCGCTCGGAAGACATGCCGTCGCTGTACCAGGATTGTCGCTACCTCGTCTTGCTGCGTCGCAACGATCGCGCGGCGGCACTCGCCAGTGCCGAGAGCCTGCGCGAGAGCCTGGCTCGCCGGCGCATTCAGATCGGCGACCATGAAGTTTCCCTGCGAGCCAGCCTTGGGCTGGCCAACCTGGATGGAGACTCCGCCGATATCGGCGTGCAGAACGCCGAGGCCGCAGCGCTTGCCGCGATGCACCTCGGCGGCAATCGCAGCATGTGGTACGAAGCGCGCAGCGCCAGCCTGATTCCAGCAGAGCGCGACGCACAGTTGCGCGGGCTGGTGGAGAGCAGCCGATTCGACCAGCACATGGAGATTCGCGGCGCAGCCCTGATGCCGCTGCGCGGTCGCGTTCCCGGCCAGTACGAACTGATCTTGAACTGGCGGCCGGGCGGCGGCGCGCAACCTGCCGCGAATCAGGACGATCTCATCCGGGTCGCGCGTGAGCTCGGCTGCATCAAGGCGTTCGACCGCTTCGTTGTCAGCGAAGCGCTGACCGTACGCGCCGACCTGCTCAAGCGAGGGCGTCAGGTACGCCTGATCGTGGAACTGTCGCCATGGGCGCTCGATGATGGCGACTTCGCCGCCTGGCTTGAGCAACTGTTGCGCGACCGGCGTCAATCGGGCACCGGCCTTGCGCTCACGTTGCCGGCGTCGGTGCTGGCCGAGCGCCTGGATGCGCTGGTGGCGTTCAGTCAGCACCTGAAACCACTGGCGATCAGGGTTGGGCTGAAAGACGTCGGCCGCGACATGGCGCTGGTGCACCGCCTGCGCGGCGTTCCGGTGGATTACCTCAGGCTGTGTCCAGAATTGTCGACTGGTGGTGCGAACAGCGAGCGCGCCATGGAGCTGCTGTCGGCGCTGATCCGTCGAGCGCACCAAAGCGGCACGATGGTGATCGGCAGCAGCATCGACAGCCGCGAACAGGCGCAGCAACTGCTGCTGGCCGGAGTCGACTACATCGAGAGCCCGACGCTGGCGCCCGCGACCGCGCAGTTCGACTTCGACTTTGCGCGCTGGATGAGCCGTCTGTCCGAGGAAACTCGGTAATCAGGAACGCCCGACGGCAGCCGGCTTCGGTGGCGCCAGACGCGCGCGCAGCATGGCATCGGCATAGGCATAAGCGGCCATTGCGGCGGTATCTGGAGTCATCGGCAGGACTCCGGGAACCTTGGGTGCCGGCAACATGCCGGCCAGCGCGTGGCTGGCGAACATGTCGCGCAGCGCCATGGTCTCGGGATCAAACGGTTGTGCTGCGGCAGGCTGGGCGCTCATCTCGGTGACCTCGGTTGAAGACACTGCGTACGCTACGCTTTCGACAGGCGCGCGGCACGCTGTCTAACGTGCGCCACACGAGTTCTGGACAACTGCCAACAAGTTTGACGACCAGGAGCGAGCCTCGCTGGTCCAGGTGTCTCAAGCTCGGGTCGCCGCGCGAAGGGCTCAAGCCTCCAGCCCAAAAAATGCACGGATGCGCGCGCCAATGGCGTCGGACTCGGGTGTGTCGCCAGCATCGGCATCGGCATCGCGGCGCGCGCGATCGAGTTGACCCTGACGCGAGGCAATCACCGCAGAAATCTCGCTGGCGATATCCGGCCGCGCACGCAGAACCGATTCGAAACCACTCTTGCCCAGGCGCAGGCACTCGACGTCGGTGTGCGCGGTGACGGTGGCGCGGCGAGGCTCGCCGGTCATCATGCCCATTTCGCCGACCACGCTGCCCGCCAGAAGCGTGGCGATGTGCGTGCGTTTGCCGTTCTGTTCGATCCACACGTCGGCGGCGCCGGAAACGATCATGTACAGCCAATGGGCAACGCGCCCCTGGCGGGTGATCGTGCTGCCCTTGACGAATGGCGCTACCACTGCCTTCTCGGCGAGCGCCTGCAATTCGTCCGGACTGAAGCTGCTGAACAGATCGACGTCAGCGAGTATGGCCTTGCGCCGCGCCACTTCGTCGTCGCGCAGCGCTTTCTGCCGGCGCTCGTTCTCCTTGATCACCAGGCGCTCTTCCTGGACCACGGCAAGTTGCAGGTCGTGGCGTTTCAATGCCGCCAGAGCGTGCCGACGCACGTCGGAGTCACTGGGGTCGTCGGGTCGTGGGTCGCCGACCCAATAACGCAGCGCGTAACGCGCATAACCTTGACCGACATCCATCAGCACCGCGCTGGGTGGTGGATCGAGCAGCACGTTGGTCGCGTCGCTCTCGCGAACGGCGTCCTCCAGCACTTGCAGCACTTTGGTCGGATTGGCGTCGATATCGATGTTGAACCAGACCCAGCGTCGCCAACGCACGCGCGACTCGCGGCGCGAGCCGATCACGGTGAAGCGGTTTTTCACCAGCCAGCCATTGGGGATGACCACGGTCTCGCGATTGCGTGTCTCGATCGCCGTATGACGCCAGCGCACATCCACCACCTGTCCGCTGACATCGTCGATCTTCACCCAGTCGCCCACGCGCAACGAGGCGTCCAACTGCAGGACCACGCCGCCGAGGATGTTGCCGAGCGTGTCCTGCATGGAAAACGCCAGCACCGCCGTAATTACCGCAGAAGTCGCCAGCAGGCTGCGCAGGTCGAGTCCGGCGCCATGCAGCCAGTAGAGCAGCCAGGTCAGCGCCAGCGCGCTGACGCACAGATCTTCGACGATGCTCGGCAGGTCCAGGCGCACCAGCGGCAGGATCCACTGGAACACCAGACTCGATGCGAGGCGAATGATCACACCTCCGATGCCAACCGCCGCCACCGCGATCAACAGCGCCGCTCCGCGTTGCGACCCGTATCGCTGCAGCAAGACGCCGCCCAGCAGGACCAGCATCAGCACGGCGGCCAGAATCAGCATGTTGCGAATGCTGGCGCGATCCCTCGGTTTCATGGCCAACTGCAGCAATCCGAGCACGACGGCCACCGCGGCGCCGATGGCAGTCTGAGACGGCAGTTGCGACAGATCCATGGCGACTCTCCGGATGCGCTGACCGACCGCCGCATGCTGCCCTAGTGCGCTGATCCACGCTATCCGGGACCTGAAGCCCGGGCGTTCCCCGAGCCAGGCGTCGAATGCGTGCCGCCCCGCCGCTCGCTATCCTCCGCCCATTCCGTTCAGACCAGGAAGGCACCACCATGGGCAGAGGCCCCAGCATCGAAGGACGCAAGAACGCCGAGGACGCGCGCAAGGCCAAGGTGTTCACCAAGTTGATCCGCGAAATCACCGTGGCTGCGCGCGGCGGCGGCGACCCCAGCACCAACTCGCGCCTGCGCATTGCGGTCGACAAGGCATTGACCGCCAACATGACGCGCGAAACCGTCGAGCGCGCGGTCAAGCGCGGATCCGGCGCCGAGGGCGGCGACAACATGCACGAGATCCGCTACGAGGGTTACGGGCCCGGCGGCGTCGCTCTGATCATCGACTGCATGACCGACAACCTGCAGCGCACCGTCGCCGACGTGCGCCACGCGCTGGCCAAGCATGGTGGCAACCTCGGCACCAGCGGCTCGGTGGCTTTCCAGTTCCACAAACTCGGCGAACTGAAGTTCGCGACGCCGGACGCCGCCAGCGAAGAGAGACTGCTTGAAGCCGCACTCGAGGCCGGCGCCGACGACGTGCAGAACGGCGAAGGCGAGAGCGTCGTGCTGTGTACCCAGGCGAGCTTCGAGGCCGTGAAGAAGGGGCTGATCGATGCCGGCCTGACGCCGACCAGCGCCGAGATCGTGATGCGCCCGGAAAACCGGGTGGTGGTCCCGGAGGAGAACCAGGAGACCCTGCTCGATCTGATCGACTGGCTGGAAGAACTCGATGACGTGCAAGAGGTTTACCACAACGCAAATCTGGGTTGAGGGCGACCGGAGGCGCAATGCACATCGGGCAGGGTTCGCCGTGGCTGGGAGTGCTGGTTGGCTTCCCGTTTGCGTTGCTGATGCTGTGGATCACGCTGTGCCTGATCGCGCGCCTGGGTCGATGCCTGGCAGCCGCCGCCGGACTGGCGGCGCTGCCGGCTGACGCGCGTGGAGCAAGCGGCCTGCTGCGCAACCTGTGTCGCGATGCGCTCGGCATCGCCCTGTTCGGCTTCTTCACGGCGCTGTCGGTTGCGGTGGTCCTGGCCGGTCTGATGAACTATGTGCCAGCGGTGGGTCTGACTCATCCTTGGGTCACTCGCATTGCCGACTTCATGGTGGATGCGCCCAAGACCCAGAGCGAATTCAAGCGCGGGCTGAAGACGGGCAATCGACCCTTGGTCGAACTGGCGCTGGCGATCGGAGCAGATCCAACCAACCGCGGCGATTCGACGTCTTTGCTGGTGACCACCACGGACCCGCAAATGCGCGCGCTGCTGATCGAACGTGGGGCAGCGGTCGATGGGCTACCCGAACAGAATCCGCCGCTGCGCAATGCGGTCGATAACCACGACCTCGCGCTGTTCGAGCAACTGCTGCGGGCCGGAGCGCGACGCGGGCTGGAGCCACTTCCAGGCTACCCGCGGCACCTGCTCGAGTGGATGGCCGAAGCCGGCTACGGCGTCGAGTGGCTGGAGGTGGCGATCGCCACCGGCATCGACCTCACTGGCGCCGGCTACGGCGGCGCCAGCCTTTACGACACACTGAGCCTGAACGCGCCAGGCGGCGATTGGTGGCAACGACTGAGCGCGGCTGGGTCGCGCCATCGACTGCCGATCGACGTGCCGCAATCCGTGCCGCCCGACCATCCTGCAGTGCGCCATGTGCTCGCCTGGCTGCAATCGCAAGGCACTGACGTCGAGGTCGCTGGCAACCCCGAATGGGAACTGCCCGACGCGCGGCCGGACGATTCCACCTGGATCGACGTGCCGCACACCGACCCGGAGGTGCTCAGCGTGCATGGAGGGTTGGGCGATCTGCTGATCCGCGTGCGTGGCACCGGATTTGGCAGCGAACAGGCGACCGTGGTCGTGCGCGTTCGCGCGGTCGCCGCCGAGTCCGGCGGCCTGCCGGCCGAAGCCGATCCGACATCGAACAACGTGCCCAACTGGCGCATTGCAGCGATCTGGACCGATGCCCGCGCGGACTGACCGGTGCGTTGTTAGGTCATCGACACCAGCAATGCCCGCACCAGATGGGTGGTCTGCTCGGTGTCGCGGGCGTCGAAGGTAAACACCGGGATCGGTTGCCGGGTCTGGCGGATGGCGTTGCGCACTGCGGCGAGCGAGAACTGCGGTGCCTGATCGGTCTTGGTGATCCCGATCACCACGTGCATCGGCGCATCGTTTTCCCGCAGCGATGCCAGCCACGTCGAGCAATCGCTGGCGATGCTGGCAACGCTGCCGTCGAGGACCAGCACGACACCGATCGCGCCCTGCAGCAGAATCCGGCGCATGAACGAAAAGTACTCCTGACCGGGCATGCCGTAGACATGCAGAGGAGTATCGTCATCGAGATTGACCACGGCAAAATCGAATGCCACGGTGGTGGTCGACTTTTCCGCCGACGCGCCTTCGCTCAACTCCATTTCGGTGGATATCGGCGGGCTGTCGGCAATGCTGCGAATAGCCGTAGTCTTGCCCGCCCCCATGGGACCCGCAAACACCAGCTTGATCGGTTCGGAGTTCACGTCGCCTGTTTCTCGTTCGTGCAGTTTTCGCGACTCAGTGGCATCACTTCCAGCCCAGGCCGAAGCGCCGCGCCAGGCGAGCCAGCACGCCGCCAGCCGGCGCCGCTGCGGTGCTCTCGACTGCCGCAATCGCCGCTGCGGGTTCGGCGGAATCGTCGGTGGCGGACTGCAACAGGCCCGCGGCGCGAAGGGCCCACAGATAGCGCGTGACCTCGTCCAGTCCGAGATCAGTCCTGGCCGCGAGTTCGGCCGCAGTGGCCGGGCCCCGGCGCAGCGCCTGGGCCAGCCGCAATGCAGCCACCTGACGCGTAGCCGCGCCGAGGTCGGGCCAGTCCTGAAGAATCCAGCGCCCCGCAGCGTGCGGTGGCAAAGGTCCACTAACGGCCTCAACCGCCTGACACAGGAAACTGTCCAGGCTGACCGCCACATGGTGCGTCGACGGCCGCGTTGCACCGACTTGCAGCACCTCGATACTCCATGCCGGATCGTCGAAGTGGTCGCGGCAACACAGGATGTCGCTGAGCGACGCGGCGAGCACTCGCGACGACGACCGCAGCATGAGGATCTCGCGTCCGCCGCCGCGGAACGCGAGGTCATGTCCAAGCCACGCTGGCGATACCGCCATCTGCACGATATTCGACGCTGGAGGCGCTACTGCGCGCACAGCCGGCGACGCGACGATCAGGTGCTGCAACTGCCGCACCAGCGCCGCAATCGGGCCGCTCGACGGAATATGCAGGATCGCGCCGTCCGCAGGCGCTGGCGCATCGCCGAAGTGGATCACACGAATCCCACGACGCTGAGCGCTCTCCGCAGCGCGCCTGCCGTAACCATCCATTGCGTCGACGAACAAGGCGTCACATCGGGTGCCGTCCCATTCGCGCAGTCGCGCCGACAGGCGGTAAGCCCCGAGCAGATTGGCCGCGACCTGCAGGATATGGCGTGCCTCGTCGGTCAGACCGGCCGCGGTGAGATCGACTTTCATGGTTGCGCCTTCTCGGTGCTATGCCGCCCCGACCGCTCCCGGTCAGGGCGAATTCGCGGCAGCAGGGCGCCAGTCAAGCGAAGTCGACCGCACGTTCGAAGCTGCGCAGTTCGTGGCGCGCCATCGCCAGATTGGCCTTGCTGCGATCGAGCACCACGTAGAGAAACAGGCTCTGGTTGGATTCCAGCGGCCGAATGATGTGGTACTGCTTGGACAAGGTGATCAGGATGTCCTCGATGGCATCGTTGAGCTTGAGACTGGCTGCCACCTTGCGCTTGGCGCGCACGACTTCCGTATTGCCGGCGGCGGCGACCTCCAGATTGATCGCGGTGCCGTCGCCCGCCAGCATCATGCCGCTGTCAGAGTCGACCAGCGCCGCGGCGACGTAACCGTCGATCGAATGCAGTGAGTCGAGGTTGATCTTCGCCATCTTCATTTACTCCTGTTAACTGACGGCACCGGCGGCACCGTGGTTTGTGAACACGCTGGCGTTTAAGGCGCAAGCGAACATATTGATCAGGACGCACCCAACTCGTCGGCGATCCTTCTGGCGGTATCCAGGGTCCAGCGCAGGGCCATGGCCAGATTCGCAGACGGGTCGGTACACACCGACAGCACGTGCAGTTGCCGCGCCGTGGGAACGCGCACCGTGACTATCGATCCGCTTTCCATGGACACGGTCGCATGCGTGCAGCGACCGCCACGCACTTCGCGGGCGAACGATTCGCTGAGCGCCAGCAGCGAACTGGTCAGTGCCGACACCCGCTGCGGATCGACGTCGCTGCGCGTGGATCCCGAGGCCGCAGCCACCAGACGCCCATCGACGGCCGACAGGCTGGCAATGACGACGGCCGGCGACTGGTCGACCAGTCCCGACAGCAGCGCGGCACAGGCTTCTCGCCGCTGCTGCATTCGGGCCGGATCCAGTGGGCTCATCGTGGTGGTCACTCAGTGCAACTCCTTTGCGGGGGCCGCACCAAGACGGATCTTGATTGGCCAAGACGGCCCTTCGCCGACGGAGGCGGCAAGGGCAGCGAAGCCTAGGTGCGCGCCGATCAAGCGTTCGTGAAGCGCATGCGCACGTGAATTCACGTCCACTTGCCGCCGGATGAGGGTGCTGGGCAAGGCAGTCGCGAGGATGCATGCATGCCGGTCGGTGCCGCGGCAGCGACCGACTACGCTCGCATCACTGGGCCGCGCATTCCACGCATGCCCGTTGCACCAGGAATCGCAGCGCCGCCGCCACCGTTTGCGCCGCGTCTTCTTCATGCGGCACGTGACCGAGTTCCGGGAACACCACGAGTTCGCTGCCGGCGATGTCGGCATGGAAGCGCTCAGCGCTGATCGGCGGAATCAGTCGATCACGGCCGCCCCAGAGGATCAGCGTCGGCACCCGCACCTCGACGATGCGCTCGCCCATCTCGCCGTGGTCGGTCTGGGCGAACCGCGCGACCACCGCCTCGCGGTTGCCGGCGCGCAGCGTCAATTCGAAGTAGCGGTCGATGAGCTCTTCGCTGACGCGTTCGGGATTGCCGTAGGTATTTCTAACGCTGGCGGCGACGATCGCGCGCGGCAGCAGCTTCTGTACCAGTGGTGCCAGGGTCGGGCTGCGCGCGAGTTGGAAACCGATCGGAATCGATTCGGGCACGAAGGGATAACCCGCGGCATCGATAAGCACCAGAGCAGCGACCCGGTCGGGATGGACCACGGCAGTTGCCCAGGAAATCTGACCGCCGAGCGAATTGCCCACCAGCACGGCGCGGTCAATCTGCAATCGATCGAGCAGTCGCCGGACGCGCTCGACGTAGCGCGTCAATCGATAATCGCTGTCGGCCGCCGGGCCGGTGAGCCCGAAGCCCGGCAGATCGAAGCGGATCACGCGACGCTCGGGCGCAAGCGCGTTCACCCAGCCGTCCCAGGTGTGCAGACTCGCCGAGGTGCCGTGCAGCAGGATCAGCGGCTGCGGGTCGTCGCGACGCCCCTCGTCGCGCCAATGGATGCGGTCGCCATCGAGTTGCATCCATTGTGAGGGCGGTGGCGCCCAACGCGTGGCAAGCAGCTCGACCGGCCGGTCAGGCTGCCAGCTCAAGGCGACGCCGATCGACAGCAGCGCCGCGACCGCAATCAGCCCGCCGATGAGGCTCTTGCGCACTGTACTCATGACAACTCCCCCGAAGTTCTTGATCCGGCACAATGCGATAATGCGCAGCCGGGCGCAGGCTAGCCTGTCCGACTCAGGCTGGCCGGGCGCAGGAGAACAAGATGTTCGAATCCGCTGAGATCGGTCACCACATCAGCAATGCCGAATACGACAAGCGCGAACCGCTGCTGCGCGAAGCCCTGCTCAAGGCCCAGTACGAGTTGCTCGCGGACGCCAGCTTTCCGGTGGTGATCCTGATCGCCGGTGTCGATGGGGCCGGCAAGGGTGAGACGGTCAACCTGCTCAACGAGTGGATGGACCCGCGGCATATCGTGACCCACGCCTTCGGCAAGCCCACCGACGAGGAAACGCAGCGGCCCCCGATGTGGCGCTTCTGGCGGGCGCTGCCGCCCAAGGGCCGCATCGGCGTGTTGTTCGGGTCGTGGTACAGCGAGCCGATCCTTGCCCGCGTCAAACGCAAGATCAGCGCCGCCGATCTGGTCGAGCGCATCGAGCAGATTCGCCACTTCGAACGCATGCTGGTTGCGGAAGGCGCGCTGGTGCTGAAATTCTGGTTCCACTTGTCGCACGACGAACAGGAAAAGCGCCTCAAGCTGCTGTCCGAGGACCCAAAAACACGCTGGCGGGTGACCGAAGCGGACTGGAACCACTTCGAGCAATACGATCGCTTTCGCAAGGTCTCGGAGTTGACGCTGCGCGAAACCAGCACCGGCGACGCGCCGTGGACGATCGTCGAGGGCACCGATCCCAACTTCCGCTACCTGACGGTCGGCACGCAACTGCTGCACGCGTTGCAGGACCGGCTGACAAAGCGGGCGCCGCCGGCCACCGTCGCGCCGGCGCCGCTCGTGCCGCCGCTGGACAAACGCAACGTGCTGAATGCACTCGACTACGGGCGCACGCTGGCGAAGAAGGACTACAAGCGCCAGTTGGAAAAGTACCAGGGCAGACTGGGCGCCACCTGCCGCTGAAGAACCGGGTGACCATCTTCGATCGATCCTGGTATGGACGCGTACTGGTCGAACGTGTCGAAGGTTACGCCGCCGAGGCCGACTGGATGCGCGCCTACCACGAGATCAACGCCTTCGAGGAACAACTGGTCGACAACGGCGCGGTGCTGGTCAAGTTCTGGCTGGCGATCACCCAGGACGAGCAGCTCAAGCGCTTCAACGAGCGCGCGCAGACAGCATTCAAGAACTTCAAGATCACCGAAGACGACTGGCGCAACCGCGACCGCTGGACCGATTACGAACACGCCGTCTGCGACATGGTCGAGCGCTGCAGCACCGGGATCGCACCCTGGCACCTGATCCCCGCCAACGACAAGCCGCATGCGCGCATCGAGATTCTGAAGACGCTGTGCGAGCGGCTGGAAGCGGCCGGCTGAGGGTTGGTTATTGGTTGTTGGTTGTTGGTTGTTGGTTGTTGGTTGTTGGTTGCTGGTTGTTGGTTGTTGGTTGCTGGTTGCTGGTTGCTGGTTGCTGGTTGTTGGTTGTTGGTAGTGGGTTGGTTGCTGGCTCAAGGGCCAGCTTTTGTGGGTCCAGACTTGTCTGGACGCTTCTGCCTTGTTGGGGGGAAATGCGTCCAGACAAGTCTGGACCCACCAGAGCAGAAGCGGTAACCCGGAGCCGCTCCGCCGGTTCGCCGACATCGCGCTTGCGCTATGTTCTCGACCACACCCTGTTCGGAAGCCACCCATGCCCGCACGCCGGATGCCGCTGGCCTTGTTCGCCCTGATGCTGCTCGCGGCGATCCCGTTGCTGGCTGCGCCAACGCAGCCGCAAGATCCCCTCGCCGACTTCACGCTTGAAGCCGGCTTTGTCGACATCCATCGCAATGTCGCACGCGGCAGCGTGATCATCGGCGTCAAGGAACTCGATCAGCCGTTCCTGCTGGTGACCTCGCTGCCCGGCGGCCTCGGCTCCAACGACATCGGCCTCGACCGCGGCCAGGTCGGCAAGCAGTATCTGGCGCGCTTCAAGCGCGTCGGCGATCGCCTGCTGCTGGTCGCCGACAACACCCGCTTCGTTGCCGACTCGGCCGATGCCGACGAGCGCCAGGCCGCGAGCGACGCCTTTGCGCCTTCGGTGCTGTGGGCCGGGCCGATCATCGAGCGCGCGGGGAAGGGCGGCCGCAAGAACGCAGTTGGCGCGCAGACCGTGCTGGTCGACATCGGCCCCTACCTGACTGGCGACCGCCACGGCATCGCTGCGGCCATGGGCGGCACTCAAGGCATCGCCAAGGCGCTGGAAGTCGCCGAACAGGGCAGTTACAAGGTCGACCCCGAGCGCAGCGCGGTACTGCCCGAAGCGGCGCGCAGCTTCCCCGACAACAGCGAATTCGAGGCGCTGCTGACCTTCACCGGTCCCGGCGCGGGCGAGTTCGTCAATCAGGTCGCGATCGATCCGACCGCGCTGACGCTGCGCCAGCACATCAGCTTCGTGCGCCTGCCGCCGCCTGGATACGAACCACTCGCCTATCACCCCGCCTCCGGTGCCTTCAGCAGTGGTCGCATCGACTTCGCGCAGCCGCTGACCGGCGCGCTCGACGTGCGCTGGCAGCCGCGTTTCCGCCTGCAGAAGGGCGACGACGGCAAGGTGATCGAGCCGATCGTGTTCCACCTCGACCGCGGCACGCCCGAGCCGATCCGCTCGGCGTTGCTCGACGGCGCCCGCTGGTGGACATCGGCCTTCGACGCAGCCGGCTTTCCCGGCGGTTACCGCGTCGAGCTGATGCCCGAAGGCGCCGACCCGATGGACATCCGCTACAACACGATCACCTGGACGCATCGGGCCACGCGTGGCTGGTCCTATGGCCTGGCCATCGTCGATCCGCGCACCGGCGAGATCATCAAGGGCGCGGTCAACCTCGGTTCGCAGCGGGTGCGCCAGGACATCCTGATCGCCGAAGCGCTTCTGGCGCCGTACGACAAACCTGATGCCGCCGCACGCAGCGAAGAGGCACAGCAGATGGCGCTGGCACGACTGCGCCAGTTGTCGGCGCACGAAGTCGGCCACACGCTCGGTTTCAACCACAACTTCGCTGCCAGCCGCACTGGCAACGGCTCGGTGATGGACTACCCGCACCCACTGATCGAGCTCGATGACAACGGCGCGCCGCGGCTGGCCAACGCCTATGGCGTCGGCCTCGGCGACTGGGACAGGTTCCTGGTGCAACATGGCTATGGCGATCACGACGAGGCCGCGCTGGCGCAGTTACGCGAGCAGATCCGCGCGCAGGGCTACGAGTATCTCGGCGACCACGATGCGCGGGTCGCGGGCGACGCCCACGCCGCCGGCGTGCTCTGGGATCTGGCCGGCGCCGATCCGCTGGCGGGCTTCGAGCGCATTTTGCGCGCGCGCCGATACGCGCTCGATCACTTCAGCGTCGGCGTGCTGCCTCCGGCGCGCCAACTCGGTGAACTGGAGGCACGACTGGTGCCGATTTACTTGCTGCATCGCTATCAGACCGACGCTGTTGCGCGTCTGCTCGGCGGTGTCCGCTATCGCTACGGACTGGCCCGCGACACCCCGGCTGGCGCGACGCCGGTGGACGCCGTTACCCAACGCCAGGCACTTGAGCGCCTGCTGGGCACACTCAGAGCCGACGTGCTTGCACTTCCACCCGCGGTGCTCGACCGGATGACGCCGCCGGGCCCCGAATACGCCCGCGACCGCGAATACTTCGCCACCCGCGCGACACCATTGTTCGACCCGCTCGGCGCCGCCGATGCCGCCGCAGCGATGACCCTGCAGTCGCTGCTGTCGCCGCCGCGGCTGCAACGCCTGCTGTTGCAGCACGCCGCCGATCCGGCGCAACCGGGCGTGCGCGACAGCATCGATGCGCTGCTGGCGGAGACCTGGAAGGCGGCGATTGACCAGAATCCTGCTGCGGCGCTGGTGCAACGCAGCGTCAACTGGGTGGTGGTCGATGCGTTGCTGGCGAGCCTGGAGAGCGGCGCTCTGCACCCGACCGTCGACAGCGAGATCCGCGCCAGCCTCGTGGCGTTGCAGACATGGGCCGCCACGCGCGCCAAGTCCGATTCCGATTGCGCCGCTGCAGCCAGTCTGATCGGCCGTTATCTCGCCGACCCATCGTCGGTGAAGTTGCGACCGTTACCAACGGTACCGCCGGGCGCGCCGATCTGAGCAGCGGCCGCCGGGCCAGCAGCGCTCCAACGGCACTCACATGGGTGGGATCGCCACCGGCGATCCCACCAGCGCTATGATTCGCGCGCAAACCGGCACCACCTTGGTGCATGGAAGAACGCGCCGAGGCGTCCATGTCCGCTGTCCATCCGCTGCCATCGAATCAGGCCCAGGCCACGTCGCTGGAGGACTGGTTCGCGCCGTTCCGCCAAGGCACCATCGGCGTCGACCAGCCCTTCGACAGCCCGTACGGGCGCCAGCGCATCGTTTACGCCGACTGGATCGCCAGCGGGCGACTGTACGCGCCGATCGAAGACCTGATGCGCCATGAGATCGCGCCTTTCGTCGGCAATACGCACACCGAGACCAGCGAAACCGGCACCTCGATGACGCGCGCCTATCACCGCGCCTTCGCCGTCATCAAGAAGCACGTCAATGCCTGTCGCGACGACGCCGTGGTCAGCTACGGCTCGGGCATGACCGCGGTGGTCAACAAGTTCCAGCGCATCCTCGGCCTGCGCGTGCACGAGAACTACATCGCGCGCGTGTGCCCGCCGGACGACGAACGCCCGATCGTGTTCGTGACTCACATGGAACATCACTCCAACCAGACTTCGTGGCTGGAGACGATCTGCGAAGTGCGCGTGATTCCGGCCACCGCGGACGGCCTGGTCGACCTCGCCGGGCTCGACCAGTTGCTCGACGAATACCGCGGCCGTGCGGTCAAGATCGCCAGCGTCACCAGTTGTTCCAACGTCACCGGGATCATCACGCCGTACCACGACATTGCCGAGCGTCTGCATCGCGCCGGCGGCGTCTGCTTTGTCGACTTCGCCGCCAGCGCGCCGTACATCGACATCGACATGCACCCGGCCGGGCGCCCGGATGCCGGCCTCGACGCGATTTTTTTCTCGCCGCACAAATTCCTCGGCGGCCCCGGCACCAGCGGCATCCTGATCTTCAACAAGCGCCTCTACCGCAACCGCATTCCGGACAATCCGGGCGGCGGTACGGTCGACTGGACCAACCCCTGGGGCCAGCACAAGTACGTCGACGACGTCGAAGCGCGCGAGGACGGCGGCACGCCGGGCTTCCTGCAGGCGATCCGCACCGCCCTGGCGATTCAACTCAAGGATGCGATGGGGGTGCCGCGGATCCTTGCACGCGAGCACGAACTGCTCGACCTGATCTGGCCGCAGATGCAGGCAATCCCGGGTCTGCGCATCCTCGCCGCCCATCAGCGCGAACGCATCGGCTGCATTTCGTTCTACATCGACGATCTGCACTACAACCTGGCGGTCAAGCTGCTCAACGACCGCTTCGGCATCCAGGTGCGCGGCGGCTGTTCCTGTGCCGGCACCTACGGCCACTACCTGCTGCAGGTCAGCCACGAGCACAGCAAGTCGATCACCGACCAGATCAGCTGCGGCATCCTCACCGACAAGCCCGGCTGGGTGCGGCTGTCTTTGCATCCAACCATGACCAATGCCGAGGCGCAGTTCATCGTCGATGCCATTGCCGAGCTGGCCGACAAACACCGAAGTTGGGCGAAGGACTACCGCTACTGCAGCCGCAGCAACGAGTTCGCGCACGTCAACGCCTGCGAGCGTGATGCCGTGGATGCGCGGGTGGAGCGGTGGTTCAGCGCGATCAGGTAGCCGGGCACGGGAAAGGCTCGCGCAAAGCGGCTCTCGTGGGTCCAGGCTTGTCTGGACGCTCTTGCTGGCTCAAGGGCCAAAGGCGTCCAGACAAGTCTGGACCCACCGAAGCAACCAAGCGCTTTTCCCATGCTCCGTACCCCGCCCTTCACGTCTTCGGCAGCGTCACCCCCTGCTGCCCCTGGTACTTGCCGCCGCGATCCCGATACGAGGTCGCGCATACCTCGTCGGACTCGAAGAACAGCATCTGCGCCACGCCCTCGTTGGCGTAGATCTTCGCCGGC
>ERZ761602.4121-NODE-4121-length-19217-cov-6.028390_pt1 | contig 19217 bp, 17 predicted proteins | sample MGYA00512165_ERZ761602 | MGnify/ENA primary metagenome ERZ761602 (study PRJEB28899, sample SAMN02445085) | bioreactor sludge metagenome | biome: EBPR sludge; isolation source: Thorneside wastewater treatment plant | place: Australia: Brisbane, Thorneside... | reverse complement strand
CCCCACGGCCGCCTCAACCGCCGCCGCGCGCCCATCGTTGCCGCCCGAGATCCCGCAGTTCTTCATCCCGGTGCGCGGCCGCCAGGCGGCCGCCCTGATCTACCGGCCGATGGTCTTCGGCGCGGCCAAGGTCAACTTTGTGGACAGCAAGGCGCGCGTGGATGTGACGCAGACGGCCGCCTGCCTGACGCCCATCACCGACGCGGCCGTGCCGGTCACCTGGGAGGCGGCCCAGGACGTGGACCTGGCCGCCAACGACCTGGAGCGCCAGCCCGCCGAGGGCGGCCAATTTGCGGAACTGCCGGCCGCGGCCGCCAAAGCCAAGAGCTACGCGGCCTGGAGCAAGGACTTCGTCACCCAGCTGTATGGCGCGCAGAAGCTGGAACTGCTCACCAGCCCGGGCGCCAAGCTGATCTCTGACCCGGACGAGAGCGAGCGCGACTTCCGGGTGCGGCTCCAGTTGGCCGCCCGCGAGGCCCGCGACGAGGCGGCCGAGGCGCTCAAGAAGAAGTACGCGCCCAAGAGCGCGGCCCTGCAGGAACGGCGCCGCCGCGCCGAGCAGGCCAAAGCCGAACAGGAAGCGCAGGCCAAGCAGGCCCAGCTCAATACGGCCATCTCAGTGGGCGCTACCCTGCTGGGGGCGTTTGTGGGGCGCAAGGGGTCCACCCTGGGCCGCGCCACCTCGGCCGCGCGCGGCGTGGGCCGGGCCATGAAAGAGGGCCAGGACATCGGCCGCGCCCAGGACACCGTGGAGGCCGTGGACCAGAAACTGGCCGAGCTCGACGCCGAGTTCAAGGCGGAGGCGGAGGCGCTGGAGGCGCGCTTCGACCCGCAGGCCGAGACGCTGGAGACGCTGGTGATCAAGCCCAAGAAGACCAATATCAGCGTGCAGCTGCTGGCCCTGGCCTGGGCGCCCTACTGGCAGACGGACGACGGCGAACAGCCAGCCTGGGAGTGACAGGCGCGCTGAAGGCCCAACGAAAAAGCGGCTGGGTTCGCCCAGCCGCTTTCGATTCTTCGCCGCGCCCTTCAACCGCGTCCGCCGTCCCGGAAATAAGCGATCACTTCGTCCAGCGTCTGGTCCAGCGCCACCGTAGGCGCCCAGCCGATGGCGGCCCCGATCTTGTCCAGGCTCGGCACGCGCCGCTGCATGTCCTCGAAGCCCTTCTCATACGCCTCGTCGTACGGCACCAGCGTGATCGGCGCCTGGGCGCCGGTGCGGGCGCGGACGCGCTCCGCCAGGGCCAGGATGCTGATCTCGTCCTGCGAGCCGACGTTGTAGATCTCGCCCACGGCGGCCGGCGCCGCCGCCAGCGCCACCACGGCGCGCACCGTGTCACGGACGTTGCAGAAGCAGCGGCTCTGCGACCCGTCGCCGTAAACGGTGAGCGGCTGGCCAGCCAGCGCCTTCTGCACCAGGCGCGGGATGACCATGCCGTAGCTGCCGGTCTGGCGCGGCCCGACCGTGTTGAAGAAGCGGCAGATCACCACCGGTACGCCGAACTGCTTGTGATAAGCCAGCGCCAGGAACTCGTCGATGGCCTTGGACTCGGCGTAGCTCCAGCGGCTCTTGGTGGTCGGCCCCATGACGCGGTCGGCGTCCTCGCGGAAGGGCAGGGCCGCGCTCTTGCCGTAGACCTCGGACGTCGACGCCAGCAGGAGCTTTTTGCGATAACGCCGCGCCAGGCGCAGCGCCATCTCCGTGCCCTCCAGGTTCGTCTCAATCGTCCAGACCGGGTCTTTGACGATCAATTCCACGCCCACGGCGGCGGCCAGATGAAAGAGCGTGTCGCACTCGCTCACCAGCCGGTCCATCACGGTCTCGTTGGTGACCGACTCGTAGACGAACTGGAAGCCGGGCCGCTCCGCCAGGTGGGCGACGTTCTCCAACCGGCCGGTGGACAGGTTGTCCACGGCCGTCACCGTATGGCCCTGCGCCAGGAGCGCCTCGGCCAGGTGGCTGCCGATGAAGCCGGCGCCGCCTGTGATCAACGCGCGCATAGTCTCTCCTCGCTCTCCGAACAGGCGCGGCCCTAGGGCTGCGTGGCCGGCTGGTGGCGCTCCGGCTCGGGGGGCAGCACGATCCGGCCGGGATGCAGGCGCCGGATGCGCCACAGGTCGCGGAACATGTTGACCACGCCCTCCCAGAAACGCACCTTGCTGCCGGGCATATCCGCCCAGGTCACCGGCATCTCGCGCAGCCGCAGACCGGCCCGCTCGGCCAGGAACAAGATTTCGACGTCGAACATGAAGCGGTCCACGCGGCCGAGCGCGAACAACTGGCGCGCCACGCCGCCGCGGAAGACCTTGAACCCGCACTGCGTATCGCGAAAGCGGCGCAGGCCCACCAGCGCGTATTTGATCTGGTCGAAGATCCAGGAGGCGGTCCGCCGGAAGAACGGCGGCCGGGTGCGGATGTCGGCCTCCGGCAGGCCGCGCGAGCCGATGACGACGTCGGCGTCGGCCAGCCGGCTCAGGCCGCGCGGGATCTCGCCCAGCGGCGTGGACAGGTCGGCGTCCATGAACAGCACGACGTCGCCGCGCGAGGCCAGCACGCCGGTGCGCACGGCGTGCCCTTTGCCGCGGTTGGGCTGATACGAGATCAGGCGCGCGCGCGGCTCGGCGGCGATGGCGGCGGACACCAAGACGGCGGTCTCGTCGCGGCTGCCGTCGTCGACGACGATCAGCTCATAGGCCGGGTAGTGCGCGGCCAGGTAGGCCAGGATGCCGGGCAGGCCCGGCCCCAGGCGCTGGGCCTCGTTATAGGCCGGGATGATGACCGACAGGATGCGCGGGAAAGCCTCGGCGCTCATGGCGGGCGCTCACTCGGCGCGCACCCGCTCCAGCAGCGCGAAGGACAGCACGTGATCCAGGATCATGTGCCCGTCCTCCTGATGGCCGATGCGGTCGCTGGGGACGATGACCTTGAGGTCGGCCAACTGCGCCAGCTTGCCGCCCGGCCGGCCGCAGAAGCCGATGACGCGCGCGCCGTGCGCCTGGGCGTACTCCACGGCCTTGACGATGTTGGGCGAGTTGCCGGAGGCCGAGATGGCGATGACCGTGTCGCCGGGCTCGAGCAGGCTCATCAACGGCTCGACGAAGATGTCGTGGTAGCTCTGGTCGTTGCCGACGGCCGTCATCCACGGCACGTTGTCGGTCAGGGCGATGGCGCGGAAACGCGGCTTGCCGTCCACGCGCGTGAACTTATTCAGGTCGTTCATCATGTGCGAGGCGGTGGCCGCCGAGCCGCCGTTGCCGATGATGAAGATCTGCCGGCGCGCCCGCCAGGCCTCCATCAGGGCGTCGGCCACGGCGCGCACCTCGTCGCGGGAAAGGTCGTTGATCACTTGGGCGAGCTCGGTCAGATAGCGGTCGATGGCGTCCATGGGGACCCTCCTTCGGATGGCGGCGGGGTCAGGCTTTGACGGCCCCGACTTGTTTCATGTGGGCGCGCGCCGCCGCCGTGTAGTTGCCGAAATCCGGCTGACGGGTGGCCCACTCCAGGTACTCGCGCGCGCTCTGCGCGGGATGGCCGCGCGGCTCCCAGCCCAGCGCCTGCAGCCGGCGGATATCCGAGATGATGTGGCGCGTGTCGCCGAAGCGGTACTCGCCGGTCAGGAGCGGCTCCAGGTCCGGCCGGCCGGCCGCCTCGGCCATGATCCGCGCGAACTCCACCACGGTCCAGGCGCGGCCGGCGCCGACGTTGAAGGCCTGGTAATCGGCGCGGGCGTCTTCCAGCACCAGCAGGTTGGCGCGCGCCACGTCGCCGACGTAGACGTAGTCGCGCAGCTGCTGGCCGTCCTCGTAGATGACCGGACGCTCGCCGGCCAGCACCTGCATGGCGAAGATGCGCAGCGCGCCCGAGTAAGCGTTGCGGAAAGACTGGCGCGGCCCCTGGACGATGGAATAGCGCATGGCCACCGACGGCAGCTGGTAGCGCCGGCCCAGGTTGAGCGCGATCTGCTCCTCGGTGTACTTGCTGATGGCGTACGAGTTGTGCGGCCGGACCACGGCCTCGTCGGTGACGTCGGCGCTGAGCACCGCGCCGGTGTCCGGGTCACGCAGGTCCCAGACGTGCTGGGCCAGCTGCTCGGCCGGGCGCTGGCCCGGGTAGACGGCGCTGCCGTCGGCGCGCCGGTATTTGCCTTCGCCGTAGACGGCCTGGGAGGCGGCCACCACGATCTTGCGGATCGGCAGGCGCCGCTCGACCACGACTTCGTACAACAGCGCCGTGCTGACGGCGTTGACGTGGAAGAACTTGGAGAAATCGGGCAGGTAGTCCTGGTAGGCGGCCAGGTGGAAGACGGCCTCCACCCCCTCCAGCGCGCGCTCCCAGGCGGCGCGGTCGCGCACGTCGCCGCGCTGCAGCTCGACCTCGGCCGGCAGATAATCCGGCACCTGGCGGTCGCGGTGGACGGGCGGTTCCAGGGCATCCAGCACGCGCACGGTATGGCCGCGGCGCAGCAGCAAATCAAGCGTATGCGAGCCGATAAAGCCGGCTCCGCCAGTGACAAGGATCTTCATGCCAAACTCGTCAGCGCCCGGCGGCGCTTTGTTATAATGCCGCCCATGTCAACGCGCGCGCTTCAGCCGGCCATCTTCCTGGATCGGGATGGCGTCATCATCGAGAACCAGCCCAACTACGTCCGCAGCCAGGCGGACGTGGCGTTTATCCCGGGGGCGCTGGCGGCCCTGGCGCGTCTGGCGCGCGCCCGCCCAGACTGGCGGGTCGTCATCGCCACTAACCAGGCCGGCGTCGGGCGCGGCGTTTTGTCGCTCGACACCGCCCACGCCATCAACGCCTTCGTCCGTGACCGCGTGCAGGCCGCCGGCGGGCGCATCGACCGGATTTATATGTGCCCGCACCATCCGGACGCCCAGTGCCCCTGCCGCAAACCGGCCCCCGGCATGCTGCTCCAGGCGGCGGCCGAACTAGAGATCGACCTGGCCGCCTCGGTCTTCGTCGGCGACGCGCTCAGCGATGTGCAGGCCGGCCTGGCCGCGGGCGTGCGCGCCATCCTGGTGCGCACCGGACTGGGCGCCGGGCAGGCGGCCGAGGTGGAGCGGCGCGGCCTGGCGGCGCGGATCGTCCCGGATCTAGCGGCCGCCCTGGACCTCGTCCTGAACGGCGCCGCCACCCACACAAACGCCCCCTGACAGAAGGGGGCGCTGGCCACGCTCCGGCATTTTACCATACCGGCTGCGGCGCGATTCCGAACACGCCCCTTGCGGCAGCTGGTCTGCCCTTGGGCCAGCGGCGCTAGTCCGGTGTGGGCGGGCGAGTAACCGCCGGGTCCGGCGCGGCAGCCACGGGATCAGCGCCGTAGATTACGAGGCCGATCCAGGACAGCATCACCCCGAAAGCGCAGATCACAGCCAGGTAGAGCCAGGCCTGGCCCAGCACCCCCGGTCGATTGGCGGTGGCGCGTTCGAGCCAGGTGTCGAGCAGGTAGGTGACACTGGGGCAGTAGCGCGCGCGAAACGCCAGGTCCTGCAAGCCATTGGACGGCGTCGCTTGGAACTGGGCTTGGCCAAGGGCATAGGCGCCCGGAGTGGGGGAGCCCCAGAGCGTCAACTCAGCGTCCGGGTCAATTTCCGGCGCCGTGATCGCGAAGTACAAGGTCTCCCCGATCCGATTGGGGAGCGCCGGGAACTCGAAGCGGTAATATTGGCCGTCCGTGATCTGGCGCGCGTCGATCTGTTGGGTCACCGGTTTCACCAGCGGACTATAGGGCGCCTGCAGTCGAAACTCCACCTGGCCGGCCACCAGAGCGGCCCCGGCGGTGCTGAAGCGGACCTCGATGCGGCACAGGCCTGGCCAGCGCGCGATGACGGACTGACTGATGATGGCCCCGGGCTGCAGAGGTCCAGACTGGGTCTGGCTCTCCGCCTGTTCATCGCCCGGCGCGACGGTCAGGCGCAGGCCCTCCAGGGCCGCCAGCCCGGTAATGACGACGGCGACCGCCGACAGGGCGGCCCCGAGCACAAATACCCTGGGCGATCGAGGTCTCAACATGGTCAAACGTCGGCAGCTGGATGACGGCGCGCCCAGCAGTCCTCAGCGGTAGAAGTAGGGCAGCGCAGTGCCCCACAGCACCAGCGCATCCAGAGTGATCAAACACAACCCCAGCAGCGCCAGGCTCGCCCGGGGCCGGCGCACCAGGCCGAGCCAGCCAGCCACCACCAGCAAACCCAGCGGTACCAAGCCCGGGAACAAGTAGCGGCCCTGATGCAGTGGCGCCGACGCCGGCACGACGAAATAGACCGCCACCGGCACCAGCCAGCAGAACGCCGCCCCCAGCAGCAGCGTCACACCCACTGAGGTTTGGCGGCGGGCTATCAGCGTCCAACCGCCCAGCGGCAGGCCAACCACACCGATCAGGGCGATGGCCGCCCAGAACACGTACAGCGGCTCCGGCAGATTGACACGCAGCCAGCCAAAGCTAGCCCAGAACGTCTGGAACATCTGCCATTGCAAGGCCCCGAAAGCCTCTTCGGCCAGGCGCTGGGCGATCGCCTGCTGCAGGCCGACACCGCCACGGGACAAGACCGCCAGCGCCGGACCGCTGGCTGGCGACCAGGCGATGATAACCACGCTGAGACCGACGAGGCCCATCAGGGCCGCGGCCGTCATCAACCAGGGCCAGCGCTGCGCCCGCCGCAAGTGGGACAGCCAGGCCCCACCCCCGCAGAAGGCCAGGAGTGGCACGAGAAACAGGGCGGTGCTCTTGGTGAGCACCGCCGCCAGCGTGGCCGCGGCGCACGCCGCCAAACGCCGCCCCGTCAACCCACCCTGTAGCAGGTCAACGAGCCAGTAGAAGGTCACGGCCGCCAGAAACTCGGCCAGGTTGCCGTCGTTGACGGACGCATTGATAAAGGCCCGCTGCGGGATGAAGATCATCAGCAGAGCCAGGCCGGCCGCCAACTCAGGTGTCTCCGACGCCACCCGCCGCGCCGTCACGTACGCCACCAGCACCGTCGCCACCCCCAGAGCCACCGACACCAGGCGCAGCACATACAATTGGGTCAGGATGTCGGCGCCGGCAAAGGGCGCCACCGCCAGCGCATAGACCGGGTACGCCAGCGAGAAACGGCCGAGCGTCGTGGAGGAACCAAAGAAGGGCATGGCCCGCAACAGCCCGACGCGCGGGTCCGGCGCGCTGTAACCCAGATATTCGTAAGCGCGAAAAGTGTACAACGAGTCAGCGATGGCCTGCCCGATTTCGGGCGCCGCCGCCGCATCGGCGGGGGTCGCTGTCCGGCCCAATTTCAGCCACAACAGCGTATGCTCGACGTGCGAGGTTTCGTCCGGGGCCTGCCAGGGCGGAATGACGAGCAAATACAGAAGGCCGTGCACGGCCGCCAGCAGCCCGAGGCCGATCTGAGGCATGAGAGCCGGCCAGATCAGGCGCGGCTGGCGGGCGAGGACCGCTGAACGCGACATCAATCTCCCAGCTGCGGCGAGGCTGCGGCTTCGGACAGCCGCCCTTCGCCCAGGTGGTATTCCGGCACCAGCCGCTGCAGCTGCTGCCGTAAATCGACTTCACGATAGCCGGCAGCGGCATGCAGCAACTGGGCCAGGTTGGCTTCGAAGTCGTCATCCGCCAGACGGACATTGGCGCCCTTTTGTTCACGGAGCGCCAGGATCTGCGGGTGCCGGGTCCGGCCATAGTAATCGCCCGGCTGCACCAGCGCCTCGTGCAGCTTCTCGCCGGGCTGGAGGCCGGTGAAGACGATCTCGATATCGCGGCCAACCTCCAGACCGGACAACTCGATCAAATCCCGCGCCAGGTCGGCGATGCGGATCGGCTCACCCATATCCAGCACGAAGATGGTGCCCGGACCGCCGAGGGCGGCCGCCTGCAGCACCAACTGCACGGCCTCCGGGATGGTCATGAAGTAACGGGTGGCGTCGGGGTGTGTGACGGTCACCGGGCCGCCCCGCGCGATCTGGTTGCGAAAGATCGGGACGACACTGCCGCGACTGCCCAGGACGTTGCCAAAGCGCACGGCGACATAGTCGCGGCCGGTACGCCGGGCAGCGGCCTGCACCACCAGTTCGGCCAGCCGCTTGGTGACGCCCATGACGCTGGTCGGCTGAATGGCTTTATCGCTGGAGATGAGCACAAAACGTTCCACGCCGGTCTGCTCGGCCAGCTTCACTAGATTAAGCGTGCCCCCGACATTGTTCGTCACCGCATCTTCGACGTTCAGCTCCATCAAGGTCACGTGCTTGTGGGCGGCGGCGTGAAAGACCACGTGCGGGCGGGTCCGCTCGAACACCGCCCGCATCCGGGCGACGTCGCGGATATCGGCCACGACGGTGGTCAGTGTCAGCGCCGGCCATTGCTGCCGCAGCTCACGAGCGATCTCGAACAGGCTGTTCTCGCCGTGGCCCAGCAGGACCAACTGCTCCGGACCGCAACGCGCGATCTGGCGGCACAATTCCGCGCCGATGGAGCCGCCGCCGCCTGTCACCAGGATCCGCGCACCGGAGAGCACTCGCGCTACTTCCGCCGAGTCGATGTCGACCGGTTCGCGGCGCAGCAAGTCCTGAATATCCACCTGGCGCAGATGGTCGATGCCCACACGCCCGGTGAGCAGATCACTCATTCCAGGCATGATCTTGGAGGGCACATGCACGGACTCGCACAGACGCCGGATTTCGCGGATCACGGTGCCGGGCGCGGTCGGCATCGCGATGATCACTTCTTCGATGCGGTGCTCCACCGCCAGCCGGGGCAGATCGACGATCTGTCCCAGCACCGGCACGCCGATGATGGAGGCGCCCGCTTTGCGCCGATCGTCGTCCAGGAAGCCGACCGGATCCAGCTTGAGGGCCGGGTTGTTGCGCATCTCGCGCACAATCATAAGCCCGGCATCGCCCGCGCCTACCACCAGCACGCGCCGCTTGTCCAGCACCGCGCCGGTGTTGTGCATGCGCCGGGCCGACTCCAGGACCCGCACCGCGAAGCGCAGCCCGCCCACGGCCAGCAGCGTGAAGACGCCGTCCATCAGCGGCACCGACCGCGGCAACCAGGTGTCGTCGATGAGATCGGTGATCCGCCCGGCGAAATACACGCCGATGATCAGGCCGCAGGCGGTGCCCACGGCCAGCACCACCAGGTACAGCTCGTCGACGCTGGCGTAACGCCAGTAGCGCCGGTAAAGCCCGAAGCTGTGAAAGACGCGCAGCTTGACCAGCAGCGCCACGAGCGTATAGACGGCCAGCCCTGGCCAGTAAATGGAGGCCCAGGCGTTCGTGTCCAGCCGCAGGCTGAGCGCCAGCGTCGGCGTCAGCAGCAACAGGAGGATATCAGCCGACAGCAGGTGGCGATTGCGCAGCCGCAGCAAGAGCAGGGCGACAAGATCAGCGGGTTTCATGGATGGCTTCGATCAGGTGCCGGCACACTTGCTCAACCTGCTCTTCGCGCATCAGGCTGGAGAAAGGCAGCGCCAGCGAGCATTCCCCCAGACGCTCGGTCACCGGAAAGGCGCCCGGTTGATAGCCAAACCGGCGCGCGTAAAACGGCTGGAGATGGATCGGCGTGAAATACGGCCGGCTCGGGTAGCCAGCCTCGGCCAGGTGCCGCATGACGCGCGCGCGCGCCACAGGCGGGTGGAGGCGGACCACATACACGAACCAGGACATGCGCGTGGTGGTCTCCGCCAGCTGAGGTGGCTCCAGCCCATCCACATCCGCCAGGTGTTCGGAGTACCAAGCCGCCACGCGGGCCCGTTTGGCCAACAATTCGTCCAGACGCTGGAGCTGAGCGAGGCCGAGGGCCGCGCTCATCTCGTCCAAACGATAATTATAGCCGAGCCGGCTATGGTTCAACCAAGCGTCGAAGACGTCACGACCCTGGTTGCGCAGCGACCGGAAAAGCGCATCCCAGTCGGCACGGGCTGTGACAATCATCCCGCCCTCGCCGGTTGTCATCTGCTTGTTCGGATAAAAGGCGAAGACGGCGGCGTCCCCCAGGGTGCCGGCGGGCCGGCCGCGATAGGCGGCGCCGACGGCCTCGCACGCGTCTTCGATCAGGGCGAGGCCGTGAGCGCGCGCCACAGCCCCCAGCGCGTCCATATCCGCCGGCTGCCCGAACGCGTGGACCGGCAGGAGGGCCTTCAGCCGACCGTCTCGGGTGCCCGCCGCGCGCAGCGTGGGGGGCAGCCAGCGCTCGGCGGCGCGGCCACCCGTCCGCAGGTCCCGCGCACACTCGGCTACCTGGGCCGGGTCCAGGTTGCCTGTGACGGGGTCGACATCCACAAAGATCGGCACCGCCCGCTCATACAGGATGCAATTGGCCGAGGCTACGAACGAGAACGGCGACGTGATGACCAGGTCGTCCGCCTCGACCCCGACGGCGAGCACGCACAGGTGCAGGCCGCTTGTCCCGGAGTTAACGGCCACAGCGTGCGGCTCGCCCACCCAGACAGCGAAGGCGCGCTCAAAAGCCTCCAGGTGAGGCCCGAGGCTCAACTGCGGTGTCCGCAGGACCCGCAGCACGGCGGCGACGTCGGCGTCCGTCAGGTCCGGGGCCGACATGGGTAAACGCCACTCAGTCATGGTGAGATCGCAGGCGGGGCCGAGCAGGAACACCAACCACGGTTGTCCCGGCGGGCACCGGGCCAGTGACACAGGCGGCCGCGCCGACCACGGCCGCAGCGCCGATCCGGCAACGCGGTAGCACCGTGGCCCCAATCCCCACCAGCGCACCCGCTTCCACGATCACCTCACCCCCCAGGTGCGCGCCCGGCCCGATATGCACATGGGCGCCGATGCGGTTGTGATGATCCACACTGCAACTCGTATTGAGAATGGCATTCGCCTCCACCACAGTTCCAACACCCACCACCACTCCGGCGCAGATTTGGCTGCCGGGCCCGATTTGCGCATCGGCGGCCACAACCGCACTGGGATGACGGACCACTGCGAAGCGTTCACCCCGCGCCTGCCAGTGCGCAAAAACGCGCTGGCGCACCTGGTTGTCACCAATGGCAACCACGATGGCGTCATGCTCGATCTCCGGCAGGCGCGCCAGCGGGCCCAGCATCGGCAGACTCAAACCGGGCGGCTGCGCCAGCCGAGGATCGTCATCCAGGAAACCGACCGGACGCGCGGAGCCGCCGGCGCGGTGGGACTGCCAGAGGAGGTCGGCCACCACCTGGCCATGGCCGCCGGCGCCCAGGATCACGACGCGCATCGCTCAGGCCTCGACAATCTCGCGCACCAGCAGGAAAGCCTCGGCCGCGGCCAGGCCGGCCGTAGCGCCGCGCAGCTGGGCCAACGCGCGCAACGCCAACAGCGAACGCGGATGCGGCGGCTCCTTAAGTTGGCTGCGATAGCACGCCATCGCCTCCAGTTTGCGCTCCAGCCAGGCGGCGATGTCCACAAACACGGTCGGGACAAAAGCCAGGTCGCCCGTGGGCGGCGCCCATTCCGTCTCCGAGAGTGTCTCGTAGCACAACAGGCGCCGCACCGGGCAGCCGTTGATCGGCCGCGCCGCCACCAGGGTCGCCGCGTACACGGCCCGGTGGTCGGCGTGCAGATCGCCGCGATGCGGCAGATACACCGTCTCCGCGCCCACCGCCCGGAGCACGCCACCAATAGCATCGGCCAGTTGGTGGCCCGGCAGCACGTCCAGGCGCGGCGCGGGGAAGTCTAGGAAGTGCGCCTGGCGGACGCCCAGGCGCTGATGCGCCGCGCGCAATTCCAACCGCGTCGCCTCGATCTGCTCCGGCAGAAATAACTCGGGGATGCCGCGCGTGACGACGAGGACGTGCACGGCCTCGCCCGCATCGGCGTGCCGGGCTATCACGCCGCCGCAGCCCAGCACCTCGTCGTCCGGGTGAGTGGCCACTACCAGCACCGTCACGGCGCCCGCCCCCCCTCAGCCTCGAGCCGCGCCAGCCGTGCTTCCAGCGCCACCAGCCGCCGCCGCAGCAGAAATACTTCGTCTTCAGGCGCGTAGCCGAGGCGCTGTCCCACCCGCAAGGGGGCGGCGCCGCCGGACGCCAACGTCACCTCAGTCAGCCACAGCTGACCGGCGCCGGTCTGCACCAACACGCCGCGTCCCGGTTCCGCCTGGACGATACGGCCGATGACGCCCCGATAGGTCTGCTCGCACTCGAGGTCCGCGCGCCACACGACCAGACGCTCATCGTTCAGGTAAGTGTAAGCGCCAGGATGCGGCCGGGACGCCGCTCGCACCAGGTCATAGATCTCTTCCGCTGGCCTGCGCCAGTCGATGAGGCCGTCCTCAGGTGTGCGCCGACCGGTATAGGTGGCGCGCGCCGGGTCTTGCGGGGTGGGCTGCCAGCGGCCGGCCAGCAGTTCCGGCAGCCAGCGGTCCAGAGCCGCATCGATGGCGGCCTCCAGGCGGGCCAGGACATCCGCGGCGTAATCCTGGCGCGTCACCGGGAAAGGCTCTTGAACCAAGATCGGGCCAGAGTCGACGCCCGCCTCCATGAGGAAGAAAGTGGCGGCGCCGGGCTGCGCGTCCAGCGTAAGCCAGGCGATCGGCGCGCGGCCGCGGCCGGCCGGCAAAGGCGTGGGATGGAAGCCTACACAGCCTAAGCGTGGGACAGCCAGCAGCTCCGGCCGGACGAGCTCTGAGAGACCGACCACGAAGAGCAGGTCAGGCGCCCAGGCACGCACGCACGCCACCACCTCCGGGTGGTTGAGTGACTGGAACTCCTTGAACGGGAGGCCGGCGCCGAGTGCCAGATCGTCCAGGCGCGCGTAGCCGCTCACGCCGGCAGCCCGGTCCGGGCTGAAGCCCAGCACGCCGACGACCGACGCGCGGTGGCGCAATAGGCCCTGGAGAGTCCGGCGGCTGCTGCCGACGCTCCCGGCCAACACCACACGCGGCGGCCGGGGAATTTCCGAAGTCATCCATCAATCCTTTTTTGGCGTCGGCGCCACCCGCCAGCGTGCCTCACCCCACACCACGACGAACAGGGTACGCCACAGGATCCACAAATCCAAGCCGAACGACAAACGCTCGACGTACTGCGCGTCATAGGCCCAGCGCTCCGGCCAGGTGAGGTAGATGTTGCCGGCCACCTGGGCCAGGCCGGTCAGGCCGGGGCGCACATCCAGGCGCCGCCGCGCCGCCGCATCATATTCGGCCAACTGCTGCGGCAGCGCCGGCCGCGGCCCCACCAGCGACATCGTGCCGAACAGGACGTTCCAGAGCTGCGGCAGCTCATCGAGCTTCAGCCGGCGCAGCCAGCGGCCCAGGCGCGTGACATCCGGATCCTGGCCGAAGATTTCGTGGCCGGGGACGCGGGCTGCGTGGGTCATCGTCCGAAACTTGTAGATCCGAAACACGCGCCCGCGCCAGCCCAGCCGCTCCTGGCGGAACAGGGCCGGCCCAGGCGACTCCAGCGGGATCAAGAGCGCGATCAGGGCCAGCGCCGGACTGAGCAGCACCAGCAACACGGCCGCGCTGAGGAGGTCCAGCAGACGCTTGCCATAGCGCGCGTACAGGCCGGGCGGCGGGTCTGTCGACATCACCATGCTAAGAGGCGGCGGTACTCAGCCACGACGGCGGCGTTGACGGCCGCGGCGTCAAAGTGCTGGACGGCCCGCTGGCGGGCGGCTGCGCCCAGCGCCCGGCGGAGCGTCTCGGACTCTAGGAGTTCAGCCAGCGCCCCAGCCAGCGCGTGAGCGTCCTTGGGCGGCACCAGCCGGCCGGTCTCGCCCTCGACGACGGCATCCACCAGGCCGGTCACCCGTGTCGCCACGCTGGGCAGACCCATCGCCCCGGCCTCAATCACCACCGATCCAAAACCTTCGCGGTAGCTGGGGAGGCAGAACAGATCGGCCGCCGCCAGGTAGCGTTCCGGCTTGGCCGAAAAGCCCACCGCGTGGATACGCTCGTTCGAGTCGATCGCGTTTTGGGTTTCCAGCGGCAGCGGATCACGCTCCGGCTCCAACGGGCCCACCAGCACCAGTTGAACGTCCGCCAACCGGGCACTGAGGGCCTGGAAAGCCGTGACCAGTTCCGGCAGACCCTTGTCCCGGGTGAGTCGCCCGACGAAGACGATCACCCGGGCCTCCGGCGCGATGCCAAGCCGCGCCCGAATGGTACCACGCTCGCCCGCCCAGGCCGCCGGGTCAAAGCGGCGCAGGTCCACGCCGCTGATTGAGCCCGCCCCCAGGACACGCAGCCGGTCCGGGCGGACCAGGCCCTGCGCCACCAGAAAGTCGCGCTGCGAGTAGCTGTCGGTGTACAGATGGGTGTCCAACTGGCCGATCAGGCGGTCCGCTTCACGGGCCGCCCAACGAACAAAGCCGCGCCGCTCCACCCAGGGCTGGCCCGTGTACGTATGCAGCCGGAAGGGGACGCCGGCGGCGCCGGCGGCCAGCGCCGTGAGCAGGCCGGCTTTCGGCGTGCTGGAGTGGACCAGGCTAAAGCGTTCGCGCCGCAGGAAGCGCGTCAGCGCCGCCAGCGCCGCCAGGTCCCGCCGCGGGGCTGGCTCGCGCGCCATCGGGAGGGCGTGGGCGCGCACTCCGGCCTCCCGGGCCACTTCATTCAGGGCCTCGCCGGGGCTGCTCACCAACGTCAAATCCAATCCGGCGGCGGCGATGCACCGGACCTGCTGGCGCAACAGCGTGGCGAAGGTCAGTGGAACGGTGACGATCCGGCACAGACGCGGCGGAGCCATCCCTCGATTCTACAACTGCCCGGCGCGCCGGTAGGCCAGCACCGTGCGCGCCAGGCCGGCCCGGTAGCCGATGAGCGGACGCCAGCCCAGGGCGGTCTCGCTCTGGGTCGAGCGGAAGAGGGTGCGATTGGAGAGGGCCCGCACGCGGGCCAGAGTCAGGGGATTCGGGCGGCGCAACACGGCGCTGACGAGGCCCAGGCCGAGGGCGCCCAGATAAGCCAACGGCAGCGGAATCACCGCACGCGGGGCCGGGACGCCGAGCGCCTCCGCCATGGCCGCCACAAAGTCGGCCAGCGGGCAAGGATCAGCCACGATGAAAACGCCATGGGCGCGGCGCGCGGCGGCGGCCAGGCAGGCGGCGGCGACGTCGTCTACGTACACGTAGTTGGCCACCGCGCGGCGGTCGAGATGGGCATAGCGGCCGGCCTGCAGGGCGCGCAGCCAGACCAGCAAGCTGTCGGCCTCGCCGGCCGGGCGCGGGCCGAAAACGATAGTAGGCCGCAGGGCCGCCACCGGGACGCCTGTCTCGCCGGCCCATAACAGCGCCCATTGCTCGGCCTCCAGCTTGCTCTGCTCATAGGGGTCGCGTGGCCGGCAGGGCGCGGCTTCGTCCACGGGGCCGGCCGCGCGCGTGCCCATCACACCCACACTGCTCAGGTGGACCACGTGTTGCGCGCCCGCAGACGCAGCCGCGCGCAGCACCTGGCGCGTGCCGTCCACGTTGACCGCGCGGAAGCAGTCCGGGGCGCGCCACTCACCGGCCAGGTGGAAAACCTGGGCGCAGCCGGCGCAGGCCGAGGCCAGGGCAGCCGGGTCGGCCAGGTCGCCGATGGCGGTCTCCACGCGCCCAGCCCATTCCGGCGGGGGCGAGCTTCGGCCGCGCGTGAAGACGCGCACTGGAGTGTCCTCGGCCAGCAGCGCGGCCACCAAACGGCGCCCGATCAGGCCGGTGGCGCCGGTTACTAGAACCCGTCCCGCCGACATCGTTCAGCTCACCACGCTCTCTAAGATGCCGGCCAGTTGGCCGGCCTGGTGACGCCGGGTGTACGGCTGGAGCTTCTCAGGCGGGACCGAGACGCGCACAGCGCCGGTCCGGCGGAATTCGTCCAGCCAGCGCAGCAGCACAGCCTGAATGGCCTCCGGCGTGCTGGCGAGCTCACCGGCGCCGGTGGCGCGCAGCACCGGCTCCACGGCGCCGCCGGCCGGTCCGCAGGCCAGGATCGGGCGTCCGGCGGCCAGATACTCGAAGAGCTTGCCCGTCAGCACGCCGCGGTCGCCGGCGTCGGTCCATTCCAGGAAGAGCAGGGCCGCGGCCGATTGCTGGGCGCGCAGCGCCTCGGCGTGCGTCACCTCGCCCACCAGCCGCACCGAACCACGCAGGTCTGGGTAGGTCTCCAGCGCCGCGCGCACGGCGCCCAGGCTGCGGCTGTAAAAGAGCACCTCCATCGGCGGCTGCTCCGACCGGCCGGCGCGCCGCAGGGCGCTGAGCGCCTGAAACAACAGGCCGGGGTCCTGCTTGCCGGGGTAGACCGTGCCCGTGTACACCAGCGTGAAGGCCGGGGCAGGGCCGGCGGCGGGCGCGGGCCGCGCCGCAAAGTCGGCGTCGTCGAAGCCGTTCATGACGATGTGCGCGGGTTTGCGGTGGCGCTCGGCCAGGCGCTCGCGCAGCGGCTCGGAGACCGTGACCAGGACGCGGGCCGGCCGCAGAGTGGCCCGCTCCAGCCGGGCCTCCAGCCAGCGCAGCGGCGCGATGCGGCGCAGCGTGTAGCTCTCGGACCAGAAGTCGCGCAGTTCGGCCACCCAGGGCAGGCGCAGTTCCTGGGCCAGGCGGCTGGCCAACAGATGGGTGGTGGCCGGCAGCGACGAACTGTACAACGCGTCCGGTTTCTCCCGGGCGACGATCGCGCGCACGGCCGGATACTCCCACAGCCAGGGCCAGCACTCGTCCGGGAAGCACAGCGCCTGGCGATAGAGCCAATAGGCCGCGCGCACCAGCGGTTGGCGCGCGCCGTAGAAGGCCACCGGCGCGGCGCCGTCCGGCTGAGCGGCAACGCGTTGGCCGCGCAGCCAGCGCAAAACGCGGTACGCCCAGACGCCGAGCGACAGGTCGCGGGTGCGATAGACCTGGCCGGCGCGGCGCTCGTCGGGCAGCGGCCCGGCCCGCTGATACAGGTCCGAGCCGGGCGCCACTGTGATCACGAGCGGCTCCCAGCCGAAGTCCGGCAGGTACTTCACGAGCTTGGCCAGGCGGATGGAGGCGATAGACTGGTTGGGCGGGTACCAGTACGTGATCAGGCCGACGCGCTTCACGGCTCCCCCGTCCCGTCGATCATTTGGCGCAGCCACAGCTCCAGGCTGGCCCAGCGCCAGGCCAGGAAACCGAGGTCGCGCCGGCCGGCGGCGTGCTCGTCCAGCGCGGCGCGCACCTGCGCGGCGTCAAAATACGGCCGGGCCTGGAAGGAGGCCGAGTGGACCAGATCCAGCAGCCACTGGCGCAGCGGCCCGGCGATCCAGACGCGTTCCGGGGTGACGAAGCCCATCTTGTCGGTGCGCGTCCGGATCGGCTCCGGCAGCACGCCGCGCAGAGCCTGGCGCATGACGGCCTTGGTGGTGCCGGCCTGGAGCTTGGCCTCGGCCGGCAGCGCGAACACGAACTCCACCAGGCGATAATCCAGGAAGGGCACGCGCGCCTCGATGGAGAACGCCATCGAGTTGCGGTCTTCATAGCGCAGCAGCGCCGGCAGGCTGGTGTGGCCGAGCGCATGGCGCAGGTAACCGTGGAACCAATCGGCCGAGTCGGCCGGATAATGTCCTGGCCGCGAGCTGTGCGCGCGGGCGAAGTCCGGGTTCAGGCCCAGCCCGCCGCCGCGCTGGAGGCGGCGGGCGAGCGGGAGCAGCGCCGGCGGGAGGAAGGGCCGGAGCACACGTCCAGCCAGGTACGGCCAGGCGCGGCCGTGCGTGGAGCGGTAGGCGGCCAGCTCGCGCCCGAGGCGGCTGAACTGGCCGCGCCGGAGCAGCTCTCCCCAGAAGTAATCGAAGTAGCCGTGGTAACCGGCGAGCAATTCATCCGCGCCCTGGCCGTCCAGCAACACGCGCACGCCGCGCTCGGCGGCCCGACGCATCACGCACCACTGCGCGAAGATGCTGGTGGAGCCGAAGGGCTCTTCCTGGTGCCAGACCAGGCGCGGCAGATCATCCACAAGCTGCTGCGGATCAGGGAAGACCAGATTGGGCTCGGCGCCGGTCGCCGCGAGCACATGGGCGATGTGCTGGCGCTCGTCGAAGCGCGGGTCCTCAAAGCAGGCCGAGAAGGTCTTCTGCTGGTCGCCCACCAGCGCCGGATCCAGGACGCCTTCGGTCAGCAGCAGGCGGTTGGCGACGGAGACGATGGCCGACGAGTCCAGCCCGCCGCTGAGGCAGGTGCCCACGGCGACATCGCTGCGCAGGTGCACGCGCACGGCGTCTTCGAACAACGCCGCGAACTGGCCGGCGTGGTCGCCGGGCGCGGCCCGCCGCTCCAGGTCCAGGGCCCAATATGGGCGCTGCTCCAGGCCGTCGGCGCTCACCAGCAAGATGTGCGCGGCTGGCAGAGCCCGCAGACCGGTGAAGAAAGTCTCGGCGGTGTGGTCGAGCAGGCTGTGCGCCAGGTAATCGTAGATCAGGGGGTCGTTCGGCTGGCGCGGCACTTCCGGCAGCGCCAGCAGGCCCTTCAGCTCGGAGGCGAAGGCGAAGCTCGAGCCGGCCTGCCAGTAATAAAAGGGCTTGATGCCAAAGCGGTCGCGCGCGCAGAACAGGCGCCGCTGCGCGCCGTCCCAGAGCGCGAACGCCCACATCCCGTTGAAACGGGTCACGCACTCCAGGCCCCACTGGCGGTAGGCGGCCAGCACCACTTCGGTGTCGCTGCTGGTGCGGAAATCCGCGCCCTGCGCCTGCAGCTCCTGGCGCAGCTCGCGGTAGTTGTAGATTTCGCCGTTCAGCACCAGCCAGTGCCGGCCGTCCGGGCTCGCCATCGGCTGGTGGCCGGCCGGGGAGAGGTCCAGGATCGCCAGACGCCGGAAGCCGAAGGCCAGGTCGGCGCCCGGGTCCGGCGCCGCCGGCAGCACCGGCAGCCCCAGCGCCCGGGCCGTGTCCGGGCCGCCGTAGGCCTGAACCCGGCCGGCGGCCGAGTTCGCCAGCAGGTAGCCCTCGTCGTCCGGGCCGCGATGGCGCAGCCGCGTGGTGGCGCGCCGCACAACGTCCGGCTGGACGGCCGCCCCGTCGCGCTGCCACAACCCCAGGATCCCACACATTCAGGCCGGGCCTGCCAACAACTGGCGGTAGAGGGCCTGGAGCTTGCTCATCTCCACCTGGGCGTTGAGTTGTTCGCGCGCCCGCAGGGCGTGGCGCTTAAGCGCATCGATCTCCGTGACTGTGAGGGCGTTGAGAGTCCGCGCCAGCGCCGGCGGCGTGAAATCGGCGGCGACGCGCCCGAAGCCGTGGGCCTCGGCCAGGCGCGCCATCTCCGGCGATGGCCCGAGGCAGACCGCCAGGCCGGCGCCGACGAA
>ERZ761602.4120-NODE-4120-length-19218-cov-47.532693_pt1 | contig 19218 bp, 21 predicted proteins | sample MGYA00512165_ERZ761602 | MGnify/ENA primary metagenome ERZ761602 (study PRJEB28899, sample SAMN02445085) | bioreactor sludge metagenome | biome: EBPR sludge; isolation source: Thorneside wastewater treatment plant | place: Australia: Brisbane, Thorneside... | reverse complement strand
TAACCATTATACACTTTATACAGAGTACAAGCGGTATTTATGAGATGGCTTCTAGACAAGTATCGCTCAAAAGGGACTTCGGATGGCATGAGCTCCAAGATCTTCAACCGATCATTGCGGCATCGAATTCATGGAAGGATTTCCCGGCGAAAGGACTTGAGCTCGTGGGGGCGGAAACCAAACCGGGCGATGAAGAGCAGAGGGTAGATCTTCTCTATCTTCGTGATGACGGCGGCCTATTTCCCTGTGAACTCAAAATTGGCGGGGAGTCGAAAGATACGCACGGTCAATTGATCAGGTATATGGCGGATATTGCGTTCCAAACGGTGAATATCCCCTATATAAGGAAGTTGCGTGCCACGATCGAGAAGTGGGATACTGGCCTCGGAGTCTCAAAAGAGAAATTCGAGGGGTTTCTTGAATCTAACAGGATCGACGACAAATTCCTTCGATTGCTACCCAAAACAGGATTGATCATTGATGAAGGATTTCCATCCCAGCTCTTGAAAGCGGTCCGATTCCTGAATGCGGACTGTGGATTTTCGATCCGGTTAATTGAACTCCAGACCTTTGTGGATGAAAACTGGGATGCCAGCCAAGACGACTACTTAGCTCGCATTGACTTTGTGGAGATCCAATAATCCGGAGATCGGGGGCGTGGGATCGAAGTCGGAACCAATTCCCAATTTCATCCCCCTCACGGCATCCGGCCCGTCACTTCGGACTCGACATCGAGTGCTTCGGACGGATGGAGGCGGAAGAAGCTGCCGATGGCGGGATGAAAACCCGGCATGGACATGGAAATCCGGCACCCGACAGGGTCGTATCCCATCCTCGACCCTGTATGATCCCATCAAGCCGCCCGCTCAAGCGGCCACGAGCGCTAAATCCCATTGATTTTCCGCAACTCCCCGAGCGCTCCGCGCCCCTCGTAGAAGGCCAGCTCCTCGCGTTTCGCCCCGGCGGCTTCGGCGCGGGGTAGTCGAGGGCGAGCTGCTTGATGCTCCGGTGGATGGAGCCGGGAAGGCGAATGACAAGGGGCGCCCCTGCCGCAACCGCCTCGTCCGTCACGGCCCTTCCTCGTTTCGTTTCCGGAGACAAATCGTGAGACGTTGCAGCAGGAGCGCTCTCAGCCCGGTATCCGTCGCAAGCTGCAAGTGGCGCTCCAATCGAACAGGACCGATCAGCCGGAAACGAAGCAACCCCGCCACGTATCCAAGATCCTTCGGACGGCCCGCCGCCAGCTTGGAATACGCGAGGTCGTAGGGATCGAGGCACCATCCGGTCGCTCCGCGAGTCTTTTCGCTCCGCACCGGAACAAGCCGATCCTCCCATCCGCATGGCAAGACCGCCGTCTCCGGACCAACTCCGTCGGCGTGGTATCCGAAAGTCTGGTCGAAAAGGGAGAGGGCACCGAGACTCCCTTCGATTTCATCGGCCAGATCTGGACGATACTTGGGGAAAACGTCGAGTTCCATCGACTTCCGGAGCGCTCTCGGCGCGTCTGGATGCCTACCGAGGATCGACTGGCTGCCGACGACGACGAAATCCGTCTCGCCGGTGATCTCCCTACACGCCCGCAGGATGTGCTCCAGCTCGGATCGGTTCATTCTGTCGGTAGCGCCGCAAAATCCGCATCCGTTCCTCCTGCGGCATGAGGATGGCGAAAGGGGTGTTCTGGCGGAGGCGCTGGCCCTCGTCGCTGCGGTCTTCGAGCACCGAGAGAACGCGGTCCAGCCCGTCGGCCACGATCCCGCGCCATTCCCGGACGCAGTCCTTGAGCGATTCGCTGTAGTCCGGGTCGGCGAGGCGGGTGTCCATCTGCCGCGCGACCAAGTCGAGGCATGACGGATCGGCACTCAAGATCCGCGCGATGACCCGGTGCATCTCGTAGCTGCGTTCGTCGATGAGTCGGTGGGAGTTCATTGAGGCTCGCCGTGGAGAACAGGTAGCACAGATCCACCCCTTCGTCGCTGGAAGCTTTTTTGTTCGACGGTGACAGGCATTTCCAGAGGGACGTTCACCCCGCTGGCACTGCATGCAGCTTCAACCCCAGCGCTTGGACGACCTTCAGGATCGTGTCGAATCCGGGCGTCCGCTCCCCGGAGAGGGCTTTGTAGAGGCTTTCGCGGGAGAGGCCGGTCTCGCGGGCGATCTGGCTCATGCCCTTGGCGCGGGCGATGTCGCCGAGGGCCTTGGCGATGAAGGCGGCGTCGCCTCCGGCCTCCTCGAAGCAGGCTTCGAGGTAGGCGGCCATCTCCTCCGGCGTGCGCAGGTGTTCGGAGACGTCGAATCGGGTCGTTTTCAGCTTTTTCATTTCAGGTCCTCCAGTTGCTTTGCCATCCCTTTCGCCCTCCGGATGTCGCGGGCTTGGGACTTCTTGTCGCCGCCCGCGAGGAGGACGACGATTCCGGATCCGATCCTCGTGAAGTAAACCCGGTAGCCGGGACCGGCATCGATCCTCAACTCGCCGATCCCGTCTCCGACGGATTCCCAGTCACCGAAGTTCCCTCCCCGCAAACGCTCGATTCTCGCAAGGATGCGAGCGCGTCCGCGAAGGTCGGAGAGGCCATCCAACCATGCGGCGAAGGCCTCCGTTTTCCGAATTTCAATCACCACTGATCGTATCCCATTGGCTACAACGGGTCAATCTCGAAACACGCGGGAAGTGCGAATCACGAGAGGATTGGAGAGGCGGAAGAGGTGCGCTGTCGCCGCGAACTGGCCGACCCAAGATGCACGCGAACTCATCGAGCGCTTCGGACGGATGGGACGGAAGAAGCTGCCGATGGCGGGATGAAAACCCGGCATGGACATGGAAATCCGGCACCCGACAGGGTCGTATCCCATCCTCGACCCTGTATGATCCCATCAAGCCGTCCGCTCAAGCGGCCACGAGCGCTAAATCCCGTTGATTTTCCGCAGCTCCCCGAGCGCCCCGCGTCCCTCGTAGAAGGCCAGCTCCTCGCGTCCCGCCGCCTCCAGCCTCGCCCGCACCGCCTCGGCCCCGTCCGCGGCGACGAGGTGGTCGCGGATCGCCGCCATTTTCGCCTCCTGCAGGGCGAGGAAGGCGGGATCGACCGCCGGCGTCGCGGCGTAGCGGCCCTCGGCCTGCCCGGCCTTGAGGATCTCGGTGAAGGCGACGCCCTCCCGCTGCCCCAGCAGCTTCGCCTCGGCGATGTCGGCGATCCAGTCCCGGTGGAGCAGGACGAAGTAGTCGCGCATGGCCTGCTTGTTGTAGTGGATCGCGAAACGCCCCGCCGCCGTCTCCAGCGCCATCGTCGCCCGGATCGAGTCGGTGTCGATGGTATCGACGAAGACCAGCTCGTCGCCGTCCTTGGCGAACTCCCATTTCAAATCCCAAAGGCGCAGACCGATCTCCTCGACGAGGTCGCGCACGGCCCACGCTCCGAGCACCGCAAGCGTGCCGCTTTCGGCGAACTGCGCCCCGCTCAGGCCGCTCATGACGAGGGCCTCCTGCTTGCTGACCATGCGGTCCTCCGGCTCGAACTTGCTCGTGAAATCGCTGATGGGCCGCTCCAGATACTGCCATGCCTCCAGCGGGCGCGTCGCCCCGAGTTCGCGCTCGAAGGCCGCTTTCACCCTCGCCTCCATCGCCGCGTATTTCTTGAAGACCGAGCTGGCGCTCGTGATCCCGAAGCGCACGATGTATTCCAGCGGAACGACGAAGCCGTCGGCGTGGGGGAATTTCGCGTAGTCGAAAAGCGGCACGCCGAGGAAGCGGGTCCGCTCCGGCTTCAGGATCTGGAACTTGCGCACCACGTTGCAGGCGCTCGGATTCGCCGGCACGCCCGAGCGCACGACCTCGCCGGTGAGCGCGTCGAGCATGCCCTCGTGGTGGGTGCGCGCGCCGCGCTCGCAGCAGCGCTCGAGGAGCGGGCCGAGCAGCTCCGCCCGGTAGGACGGGTCCAGCTCCGGCGCGGCCTCGATCGCCCCGCGCACCCGCCGCCACACCGCCGCATCGCCGAGGCGGGAGTAGAGGACATGGCGGAAGAGGGCGCGGTTCACGTCGTTGCCCGAAATTTCGAAGAGCGCCCCCACGTCGAAGACCGACCCCCTCGACGTCGTCCGCGTGACCATGATCGAATCGTCCCCCGGCACCGCGTGGAGACGCTGCACCGAGCCTTCGTAGAAGGGTTCGCCGAGTTCGGAAGGGAGAAGGGCTTTCACGCCGTGGAGCAAAGCGCGGGCGGCGGGATTGTCACGGGAAAAGTGGGGGAAGAAGGTAGCCCCGACCGGCCCGGTCGGGGAGGGCACGGCGCTGGCACGCTCCCCGTCTTGGCGGAAAACCATCTTCCCGTATCCTGATCTCATGAAAACCACCATCGACCTCCCGGAGGCACTCTACAAAAAGGCGAAGATCCGCGCCGTCGAGACGGGGCGGACGCTGAAGGATCTGGTGGTCGCCTCGCTGGAGAAAGAACTCGATCCGCCAGCCAAGGTCGGCGAGGCGGAAGTCTCCTACTGGGCGAATCGCAAGCTGAGGCCGGACTACGAAGCCGCCCTGAAAGCCGGAGCCTTCTCCGGGGGCACGGACTCCACCGTCATCATCTCCGAAGACCGGTCCTCCCGCGAAGATGCTCTACTTTGACAGCACCTGTCTTTTCAGAATCTATTCCGCCGAGCCGGGGCACGAGAAGGTGAAAGCCTTGCTCGCAAAGGCCAATCGTCCGGTGGCGGTCGCTTGGCATGGTCGGGCAGAGTTCGCATCCATTCTGTTGCGCAAACGCCGCGAAGGCGCCGATACACCGGAGCAGCTCGCCAGCCTCGCCAAGCAGTTCCGGGAAGACTGCCGAAATGGACTCGTCCATCTCCTCCCACTCACCGAAGCCGTCATGACGCGTCTCGAAAGCGTCCTGGCCAAGGTCCCCGCTTCCACCTTCCTCCGGGCCGCCGACGCCCTCCACCTCTCCTGCGCCGCGGAGCACGGCTTCACCGAGGTCCATTCCAACGACCGCCATTTCCTCGCCGCTGCCCCGCTCTTCGGATTGCACGGCGTGAATGTGATCCCCCCGGCGTGACGCCCGCGCTCCATCCCGCGCACCGAACATGAGCGAATACCAATACTACGAATTTCAGGCTCTCGACCGTGCCTTGGACCGGGAGGAACAGGCGGAACTGAGGGCGGTCTCAAGCCGTGCCGCCATCGGTCCCCGGCGGTTCACGAACGAATACCATTGGGGCGATTTCAAGGGGAATCCGGTCGAGTGGATGAAGCGGTATTTCGACGCGCACCTGTATCTGAGCAACTTCGGCAGCCGCGCCCTGCATCTCCGCCTGCCGCTCGCGCTGGTGGACCGCGAGGCCATCCGCCCCTACGAAGTAAAATACGTTCTCGAGGCACGGACGACGAGGACGCATCTGGTGCTCTCCTTCCACAGCGACGAGGAGCCCGGACGGGACTACGACGAGTTCGACGGCAATCCCTCCGGTGCGCTGGGCAGGCTGCTGCCGGTCCGCGACCTGCTGGCCCGGGGCGACCTGCGCCCGCTCTATCTCGTCTGGCTGCTGGCGGTCCAGAACCGGGAGATCGACGACGACACCCCGGAACCTCCCGTGCCGCCCGGACTCGGGCAGCGGGACGGCGTGCTGGGAGACCTGGCGAATTTCCTCTGGCTGGATCCCGAGCTGGTGGAGGTCGCAGCGTGTGGCAGCGGAACCATGGGAGAGCGCGTCTCGGACGAACGAATCCAGACATGGCTCGCGGGACTTTCCGAAAAGGAAAAAGACCACTGGCTCCTCCGTCTCGTCTCCGAGGAGGGGCAGGTCGCCGCGCTGGAGCTCCGCAAGGCCTTCGCCGCCACGATGAAAACGGACGCCGTCTCGTCGGGAAGCTCCCAGAAAGCGGGCGAGCTGCTGTCCGCGGCGGAGGAGCTGGCGACACAGCGACGCGAAGCCGCCGCCCGCAAGGCCGCAACCGAGAAGGCGGCTCGGGAGAAGAAGAAGCAGGAGGAACGTCTCGCCTTTCTCCGCTCCCTCCAAGGAACGGAGCCGAAGCTATGGAAATCCGTGATCGAGCTGACGGAGACCTCCATCCAGTCGAACTACGACACAGCCGTGAAACGGCTGGTCGATCTGCGGGACTTGGCGTTGCTGACCGGAGAGAGCATCGCGTTTTTCGAGAAACTGGAGGGACTGCGGGAGCTACGCCGCCGCAAATCCAGCCTGCTCGCCCGCTTGGACAAGGCGGGGCTGAAGCCGTAGCGGGTGCCTTTCCCGACTCGAAGACATGCGGGAGAGGAGCACGGACACTGTCCGCATCGGCAGAAAGGCAAGCGGATGGACTCAACGGTGCGGACAGGAGTGTCCGCGCTCCCTTCTCACAGCCGTTGGCACCATACCCCAATCGGATCGGCTATCACTTCGACAGATTGCCTGTCCCCGGAAACTGGATAGTGGAAGCGGAGTCAAGACGGGGCGGACGCTGAAGCAGATCGTGATCTGCCCCCGCTCGCCACGTAATTGATCCATCCGCAACTCAAAAGAACATCACCCTATATAGGCATCCGGCGTGGGTGACAGACGGGTTGGCTCCGGGCATACTGGTCCGAACTCAACCCCATGGTCATGCGAATCCTCACATTCCTTCATCTTGCACTGCTTGCCTCCACCGTCACCAGCTTCGGCGATGACGCACAGCGAACTCCCAACCGATGGGAGGATTCTCCGATCTGCCTGGGCGCGAACGACCTGTCGATCGCGACGGGCAGCCCTTCGCTGGTGCTGATGTCGAGCGGCTCCACGCACATTCCGGTGTGGTCCTTGTCCGGTGGCACGACCGGGCAGTCCGTCGTCGGCCTCGTGTCCGGCCTCCCCGGCGAGTGCGCCGCCGTGAAGGTCGAAATCGTCGTCACCACGACGGACGAGGAGACGAGTCCAGACCATGAGGATGTCTACCGGGTCCACCTGTCGCAGGTGGTGAAGGATGCGGCCTTCACGGACCGGAACGCCACGGGCACGCCTGTGCGAACCGCGCTTCCCGTCTCGCCGCTGCACTCCCGCACCATCGTCCTGGAGTCCTGCTACCAGGTGGACCCGTCCGCGCCGCTGGTGGTGCGCGTCCAGCGGGAGCCCTCCGATCCCGCCGACACGTTCACCCGTCCCACGGGTCTGGTGATGGTCAAGGTGACTCCCTTGGAAGCTCTCTCGGAACCGCACGTCGTGCAGGATGTGCCCGGCTACAATTCGTGGCCGATGATCCAGGCGCTCGGGGAAAAACTGGTCTGCGTCTATAGCCGGGGCTCGGGGCACACGATCCATGAGCACTCCCGCGCCGTCTACGCGCGCACCTCCACGGACGGCGGAAAAACATGGACGGACGAAACAGTGGTCGCCGATACGGACGGCTATGGCGAGGTCGAAGTGGGCAAGGGGCTGGACTCCGACGGGGCGATGCTCCTCTGGGTGCGCCGGGTCGGAAAAGAGTGGTTCCAAGATCTCTATCGCACCACGGATGGCGTCACCTTCACGCTTGTGACAGCGACGCAGTTCCCTGTCCGTCCGATGCAGATCACCGATGTCTTCGCGGTGCCCGCGGTCGGTCTCATGGCCCTGTGGTTCGCCGGAGACTATGGAGATAAGCCGACAAACGCCTGGGGTACTGTGACCAGTAGCGATAACGGCACCACCTGGGTGCAGACGCCCATCGAGTCCGGGCTGACCAAAGCGCAGTGGCCCACCGAACCCTCCGCCGTCTATCTCGGCGATGGCAGGATTCTCGCGATCGGACGGATCGAAACGGGTGGCACTCAATTCCAGTTGGTCTCGACGGATTACGGCAAGACGTGGGCGCGTGCGCAAACCAACATCGGCGATGTCCATGCCTCCACCCCGAGCCTGATCCTCGACGCCGAAACCGGATTGCTGAGCAACTATTACTACCATCGCGGCGCCGGGGTGCTGCGGCGGCGCGTCGTCGATCCCGAGCGCGTCTTCAGCCATCCGCTCCGCTGGCCGGCGTCCGAGCCCGTCGCCACGGGCAGCCGGATCACGTTTGACGCGGGCAACGCGAACGCCACCGTGATCGGGGACAAGCACTATGTCGCTTTCTACTCCGGCAAGGCTCCCGACACGGGCGTCTTCGTATCCGTGCTCCCGGCTCCGGCAAAAAGCGGCGGCGAGTGATGGTGCCGACAAAGCCGTTGCCGAGTTTTGGGGGCAAAGGCTAAACTGCTGCCCATGTCTCCCCCGCGTCTCCAGTCCGTCCTGTCGAGCCGGTCGCTTTTCCGGCTCCTGCTGATAGCGGGCGCGCTGGGGTGCGCTTGCCCTGTCGGAGCCGGGGAGACCATCCGCACGGCCTTGTCCTTGCGGTCCTTGTCGCCCGAAGACGCGGCGAAGCAACTCCCGGTGGAACTCCGTGGTACCGTGGTCTTCATCGAGGGGCCGGACGCGTCCATCGTCATCCAGGACGACACGGCGGGAACGTATTTTCTCGGTCAAAACGAGCACTCCCTTCGTCCCGGTGACGAGGTGGTGGTGACCGGCGTGACCACTCCCGGCACCTTCCTGCCGGGGATCGGCGGGGCGAGCTATGAAAAGCTGGGGCATCGCGGACTGCCGCCGGGCATTCCGGCGACCTATGCGGATTTCGCCTCGGGTCGCCATTACTTCCAGCGTGTCGTGGTGGAGGGCATCGTGCACGAGGTCAAACCTTCCGCAGACGGCGGGCGTGCGGTGCTGTCGCTGGCGATGGAGCAGGATTTTCTGGAGGTCCGGATCTGCGCTCCGCTGCATGACCAGCATCTGCTGGTGGACAGCCGGGTGCGGCTCGAGTGCTTGGCTTCGGGAGGCGTCAACCAACGCCGCCAGCTCGTGCAGCCTATCGCGTGGATGCATGATTGGAGCGGGCTGCACGTGGTCGATGCGGCCCCGCCGCTGGACGAGGTGCCCTTGATTCCGGGCAGCCGCCTTCTGGCATTCGAGGCGATGGGGCGGGGTGGCCACCGGGTGCGTGTGGCGGGCGAGGTGCTCGCCGCTTTTCCCGACGGGGATGTGTTCCTCCGCGACGACTCCGCCGCGCTGCATGTGCAGCTTTCCCAAGCACTGCCCCTGAGTCCCGGCACGAAAATCGAGGCGGTGGGCTTTCCAAAAATGCAGCGCTTCAGCGCCTCCTTGGTGGGAGCCAGCATCGTGAAGCAGGAAGCCGCGACCCCGCCGCAAGCGGTGGAGGTGGGTTTTTCCGAATTGCTGAGCGGTGGTTTCGACCACGAGCTGGTCACGGTCGCAGCGGAACTCTCCGGTCATTTCCAGGAGGAGAACGGTCAGGTGCTGGTGCTGCAAGAGGCGGGCTGGACCCTGCGAGTCCAAGCGCCGCCGTTGGACCAGATGTTGCCGCGTGGAGCCAGGGTGAGCGTTACCGGCATCTGCCGGGTCGAGTCGAACACCTCGTCCGGCGTCACCTCGACGCCGCGCACGGTGAGCCTGCGCAGCCGCACGGCCGATGACGTGAGATTGCTCAGCACCCCCTCGTGGTGGTCGGCCCGGCGACTGGCTCTCGCCGTGGGAGTGCTGTTGCTGCTGGTCGCCGCCGCCGGATTGTGGATCGTCGCGCTGCGCCTGCAAGTGCGTCGGCAGACGCGGGCCTTGCGGCGACAAATCGAACACGAAGCCGCCTTGGAGGAACGCCAGCGCATCGCCCGGGAATTTCACGACACGCTGGAGCAGGGGCTGACAGGGTTGGCCCTGCGACTGGAGACGGTGCAGGCGCGTGGCACGGATGAGAAAAGCGGCCAACTGCTGCGGGCCTCCCGAGGCCTGGTCTCACAAATCCACGAGGAAACCCGCAGTCTCGTGTCGTCGCTGCGACGCTCGTCCCGCGACGGACTGAACCTCGTGGACGAACTGAAACAAATCGTGGCGGAATATCCCGCCGGAGCCGGACCCGCGCTGGAATGGCAGGCCGAGAGGGCATTGCCGGACCTGCCGTCCCATTCCGTGCATCATCTCAAAATGATCGCCAAGGAAGCCGTGACCAATGCGATCAAACACGCCGGAGCCACGCGCATCCGCATGACACTGGGGATGAAAGAAGACCATCTGCGTCTATGCATCGCCGACGATGGATGCGGTTTTGATCCATCAGCAAAGCGCGAGGGGCAAAGCGGGCAGTTCGGCTGCATCGGCATCGAGGAGCGCTGTGAAAAACTGGATGGCAGCGCACGTTGGAGATCCGGGTCCGGCGGCACCACTCTGGAGGTTCTCGTGCCTGCGGCATCCGTCTCCGCCAACGCCCATCCCGCCTGAATCCGGGCCTCTTGACATGGCAACTCCTCTGACCCTTCTCATTGTCGACGATCATTTTGTCGTGCGCAGCGGCCTGGCGACCGCCTTGGAAATCGAGGACGACATCGCCATCGTCGGCGACGTGAGACGCGGCGACCTGGTGCTGGATGCCTATGAACGCCTGCGTCCCGACATCGTGCTGATGGACCTGCAACTGCCCGGACTCGGCGGTGTCGCCGCCACGGAAATCCTCTGCGAGCGGCATCCGGAGGCCAGGGTTCTGGTCTATTCGACCTTCATTCACGACGACGAAGTGCAGGCGGCCCTCGATGCCGGGGCGATGGGCTACGTGCAAAAATCCTCCTCCCGCGAGGAGTTGCTGACAGCCCTGCGACAAGTGGGGGCCGGGCGATCGCATCTCCCCCGCGACCTGGCCTTGCGACTGGCCCATCAACGCTTGTGCGCCTCGATCACCCCGCGGGAGCGGGAGGTACTGGAGCAGATCGCCAAAGGCCAGGCCAACAAGCAGATCGCCGCCAACATCGGCATTTCCGAAGAAACGGTGAAACGTCACGTCCGGCACATTCTGGAGAAACTCGGCGTCAACGACAGAGCTCAAGCCACTGCCGAAGCCATCCGCCGGGGGATCATCAAGGTATGAACTTGCCAATCTTCACTCCGCCACTTCCGCCGACTCCAGCATCACCTCCACCCTCGGGGATTACCTGCCCCTGAAAGCTCGGGCTTCACCGATGCTCCGGGAAATCCTCGCGGTAGCGCGTCAGCAGGGCATCGACCTGGTTGGGCAGAAGGTAGATGACCCCGCGAACCTGTTTGGTTTCGCCGGGCTGGAGACCGGCGATGCGGAAGTCGCTGTGCAGGCAGCGCGCGACGCCTTGGAACAGTTCCTGATAGGGTTCCCAAGCGGTGGCGAACAGGTGCGTTTCGCCCTTGCTGAAGCAGCCGATCAGGCCGTTGGAGGGCACCACCGGACTCAAGGGGCGCGGATTGACGTCGGTGCGCGGCACATGCGCGGGACACCAGACTTGGCCGGGGGTGTAGCGCGCCTCCTTGGCCCATGGCGAGAAGGGCATCCGCGTGAGCTGGCCATCGACGAAGACGAAGCATTGGGGCAGGTAGTCGTCGAGATCGGCGTCCTTGCCGAAGACATCGGAGAAGCCCGTGAAGGCGGCGAGACGGACGCAGGGCTGCGCCCAATGGGCTTCGGACGCCTTGTCTGTGGGGTTGTGCAGGACGACGCGGAACCGCACATGGTCGGCCTGCGCCGTGATCTCGTGGCGGGCCTCCACCCCGTCGGCGAGCCGGTCCAGCAAGACGAGACGGCTGCCGTCCGGTGCTTGCTCCAGCAACTCGCTTTGATGGGGAATCTTGGTGTGCTCCACCCAATCGGCGTCGGTCGAATTCGCGCGGCAATAGGCTTCCATGTAGTGGATGCGGATCTCCTCTCCCGGCAGCCAAGGGGCATGGATAACGAGCCAATTCTGATCCCGCCGGAGGCGCAAGGGCTCCTCGGCGGCGGCATGGTCCGCCCCCGCGAAAGGCAGGGAGAGGACGGCAAGGGCGATCAGAAGGGAGAAACCGTGTCGATTCATGTTCTCGCTTGTATCACAGGGCGGCCTGACGGCGCCAGAAGAATTTTGCGACCATGCCCCGGGTTTCCTCCCGAGGTGGAGGAGAGGGATCAACGTGAGGTTTTCTAATCGGTGGCAGATAAATAAAGGGCCCCATAGCCGTACTGGCTGCCGGGATCTCCCTGAAAAGCGACATAATCGGCACCTGATTGCTCAAGGATCAGAGGGAGGATTTCTGAGAACGTTCCCCCTTTCGACAGATTCAATCTTTTATCAAGCATTTCAGTGGAAACATGCCCCGTGCCCAACCATGTGAACCCGCATCTCTGCGACATGATGCCCCATATTCCTCCAAAGGAGTTGGCTTTCACTTCGTCGTCCGAGAAGACGAGGTCCCGGAATCGCGCCCAGCTCTTCGGGGCTTCTCCGCCTTTATTTCTCACCGAAATCACATAGAACGTTTCGGTCAGTTTGACTGTATCGAATTGAAATTTTCCATCGGACATTCCGTTTAGGAACCCATCCAATGACATTCCTTCGAAATTCGCATCGTTTGAATCCCCGAAGAGGATGGGAATTCCCACTGCAATATCCATCGCAAATTTGATTCCACGATTTTGGCCGAATTTCACCACTCGATTGAGGTCGAAACCATTGGCCAAGACATGCTCCTGCAGTTTGGCGCGATCAACGGGCAAGCTTGGGTGGTTTTTGGGGGCTTCATCAGCCCCTCCCTTGGGCGGGAAGAGCAAAATGCTCCCAAAACAACAACTGAAGAACACGAGCTTTTTCATGACCGGCTGTGTGGAGGATCGCCCGGTCCGGGCGGCGGGGTCAAGGATTTTCGGGCGGATCATCCGTGTGACAGGCGGCCCGTCCGGGTCCATCGTCCTCCATGGACCCGCCCCATTCCGATCCAAAGCCTTCGTGCAAGCTGCAGCCCGTCATCATCGCCTACCTCGTCATCGCGGGAGGCATCACCGCCGCCCTGCTCCTGATGTGGATCAGCTCCGCCATCAAAGGCAGTCCCGCCTACCAGGCCACGTTCGAGGCGCTACGGTCCCACCCGGAGGCGATCGCCGCCTTGGGCGAGCCTATCGTCCCCGCCTTCATCACCACGGGGAGTGCGGGAGGCTCCTCCCATGCGAATCTGTCCATCCCGGTGAAAGGCCCCAAAGGAAGGGGGCGCGTCTATGTGCAGGCAATTCAGGAAGAGGGCAGCGCCGAATGGACCTACTTTCAATGGGACTTGGTCCTCCCGGGCCGCGAGGACCGCATCCCCCTCGGCCCCACTGTCTCCTACTTGGAATGGTCGGAAAAACGGTTTCCATCCAAGCCCGCGTCCCCCGAGCCCGCCCCCTCCGGCAATACGCCCTGAGCGCCCTCCACCGCATGGGATCGGCGGCGCGAAAGCAAGGCGCGTGGCGAAGAAACCCGTTGCGCGGCGGGGGATCGCGGTTTGAGTAGCGTTTTTTACCCATGGGGACTCGAGCTGTATTGATGTTCGCCGGCCAAGGCGCCCAAACCGTCGGGATGGGACGGGATCTCGCGGAGCGTTTCGACGCGGCCCGCGACCTCTTCGCCCGCGCCGACGCGCAGCTTGGCTACGCGTTGACGGAGAAGATGTTCGACGGCCCGGCGGCGGAGTTGACGCGCACCTCGGTGTGCCAGCCGGCGCTCTATGTCCACGGCCTCGTCTGCTTGGAATTGCTCAAGGAACACGTCCCCGATCTCGAGATCGCGGGTTGCGCGGGCCTTTCCCTCGGCGAATTCACGGCCCATGCGGCGGCGGGTACCTTCTCCTTCGAGACGGGCCTCGACCTCGTCGCGAAGCGCGGGGCCTTCATGGAGGAGGCGACCTCGGCGACGGAGGGTTCGATGGCGGCGCTGATCGGCGGGGAGGAGACGGACATCCGCGCTCTCGCGGCGAAGTGCGACGTCGATGTGGCGAATCTCAATGCACCCGGCCAGATCGTGGTCTCGGGGAGGAAGGCGGGCATCGCCCAGGTCGTGGCGGAAGCCCAGGACCACGGGGTGCGCATCGCGCAGGAGCTAGACGTGGCCGGGGCCTACCACTCCCGGCTGATGATGCCGGCGCAGGAGAAGCTCGCGGAGGTGCTGCGCGGCGTCCCCTTCCGCAATCCCCGCGTGCCGGTGGTCTGCAACGTGGAGGCCGTCGAGGTCTCCGAGCCGGACGAGATCCGGCGCACCTTGGAGGCGCAGGTGAGCGGCTCGGTGCGGTGGAGCGAATGCGTGCGGCATTTCCTCGACCGGGGCGAGACCCTTTTCATCGAGCTCGGCCCCGGTCGTATCCTCGCCGGGCTGATGCGCCGCATCGATCGTGGCGCGACGGCGCTGAGCTTTTCCGACGTGGAGGGTTTCGAGAAGACCCTCGCGGAGCTGGGCCTTCACTTCGACGCGGTTCCGGCCGGACGATAGGCGAGGGCCTTTCCATGCTCCGGGGAGGGAAGGAGGACGTAGAGGTCGAGCACGGCCTTGACCCGCGCGAGATACTCCCGCCAGCGCACCTTGCGCGAATCGCCGTAGCCGACTGCCTCGCTGCGCAGGGCGATGGCGTCGAGGCCGCAGCGGGCGGCGATGAAGAGGGCGCGGTTCACATGGAAGTCGTCGGAGACGATGGTGACGCGGTCGAAGCCGAAGACCTCCTTCACCCGCACCATGGAGTCGAGCGTGCGGGCGCCGCGATCGTCGGCGAGGATCGCGGCGCCGGGCACGCCGAGTTCGCGCAGCTTCGCCGCCATGTCCCGGGTCTCGTCGTAGTATTCGGAGTCGCGGTGCCCGCTGACGAGGAGGCGCTCGACCTTGCCTTCGTGGAACAAGGCCGCGGCGGCGGCCATGCGGTTCTCGAAATGGCGGTTCGGGGTGTCAGGTCCGGTCTTTTTCGACGTCCCCAGAACGACTCCGATCTCCCTTGTCTCGATCTCCGACACCAAGTCGCGGACGCGCTCCCTCGTCGAAAGCACAATCCAGAGGTTGCATCCGGCGACGAAGGCGACGAGAAGCAGGGCGGGGAGGACCGCCGTCCAGAAAAGGATGGAGCGCCAGCGTTTGCGGGCCATGGTGGGTGGATGCGACCGGGGGACGCCGGTATGTTCAGTATTTCCGAAATTTCCGACCTTTCAAATCGTTTGATCGCCGCATGAGCACCGTTTTCCGGGTCTTCTCCTATCTGAAGCGCTACCCCCTCCTCGCGACGGCGCAGATGGCCTGCGCCATCCTCATGACGGTGCTCGTCATCGTCTTTCCCGGCGTGGCGCAGACGATCACGGGGGAGGTGATCCCGCAGCGCGACTTCGACCGGCTCGTCCCGCTCGCCCTCCTCGCGGCGGGGGCCTTTTTCGCGACGAACCTCTTCAACGCGTTGCGCATCATCCTCAACAATACGTTCGAGCAGAAGGTGATCTTTGACATCCGCTCGGATCTCTACTGGAAGATCCAGCGGCTCCCGATGCGGTGGTTCGACAACCAGCGCACCGGGGACGTGATGACCCGCGTGACGGAGGATGTCACCTCGATGGAGCGCGTCCTCATCGACGGGATCGAGCAGGGGGTCGTGGCCCTGCTGCAAGTGCTCGTGGTGGGCGGCTACCTTTTCTATCTCGACGCAAAACTCGCCCTCATCACGATGATCCCCATGCCCTTCCTCATCGGCGGTGCCTGGGCCTACGCCAAGACCTCGCCGCGCCGCCACCGCCGCGTCCGCGAGGCCACCAGCGAGATGAATTCGCTGCTGCACGACAATCTCGACGGCATCCAGCAGATCAAGGCATTCACCCGGGAGGAGACGGAACTGGGGCGCTTCAACGAATCGAGCCACCGCCTCCGCGCGGCGACGCTGCACCTGATGCGGATCTGGGCGCTCTACCAGCCCTCCATGGAGTTCTGCCGGAATTTCGGCTACGCCCTCGTCATCGCTTTCGGGGCCTGGTCGGTGATGCAGGCCCCGGACGACGCCACGCTCGCGGCGCGGACGGGGGTCTTCGTCGCCTACCTCGTCGCCCTGAACCTCTTCTACGAACCCATCTCGCGCCTCAACGGACTCAACCAGATCCTTCAAGCGGGACGCGCGGCGGCGGCGCGGGTCTTCGAGATCGTCGACGCGGAAGAGGAGCCCGGTCTCGACAAGGGCGGCGAGTTGCCGCGCCCGGTGCGGGGCCGTGTCGTGCTGAACAGGGTGCAGTTCTCCTATGGAGAGGGTCTGGCGACTCTGAAAGGAGTCTCGATGGAGGCACAACCCGGCGAGATGGTCGCCCTCGTCGGCCACACCGGGGCGGGGAAATCGACGGTGATCAACCTGTTGACGCGCTTCTACGAGGCGGACTCGGGCGAAATCTCCATCGACGGCGTCCCCATCGACGCGGTGAAAAAATCGTCCCTGCGCGACGCGATGGGCTACGTGACGCAGGAGAGCTTCCTCTTCAACGGCTCGGTGCGCGAGAACCTGCTCCTCGCCAAGGCGGACGCCGGCGACGGCGAGATGTGGGAGGCGCTCCGCGCGGCGAACGCCGCCGCCTTCGTCGAGGCCCTGCCCGAAGGGCTCGACACGAACGTGGGTGAGCGCGGGGTGAAGCTTTCCGTCGGGGAGAAGCAGCGCATCGCCATCGCGCGGGTCATTTTGAAGAACCCGCCCATCCTCCTCCTCGACGAGGCCACCGCCAGCGTCGATACGGAGACGGAGAAATTGATCCAGGGCGCCCTCGAACGGCTCATGGCGAACCGCACCAGCTTCGTCATCGCGCATCGACTTTCCACCGTGCGAAATGCCGACCGCATCTACGTGCTCGACCACGGCGAGGTGGTCGAGGAGGGTGGCCACGAGGCCCTGCTCGCGCGGGATGGCACCTACGCGATGCTCTGCCGCCAGAGTTTGATGGCGTGAGAGGGGGAATGTGGAAGCGGCGTCCCGCCGCTTCATCCCGCAAAAAAAGCGGCATCCCGCGAAGGATGCCGCTTTCGGGTCAAAAATGGAAGGCGATCTCAGTAGCGGCGCTCGCGTCCTCCACGATCATAGCCGCCTTGGCCGCGTCCGCCGCCGTAACCGCCGCCGCCTCGCTCCTCGCGGGGCTGGGCTTCGTTCACTTTGATGGGGCGTCCATCGATGTTCTGGCCGTCGAGGTGTTTGATCGCCGCCTCCATTGCGCCGCGCGAGTCCATCGTTACGAAAGCGAAGCCGCGAGGGCGACCCGTTTCGCGATCCGAGGGCAGATGGACATCCGTCACCGCACCGTGGGTGCCGAAGAGGGTTTCGAGGGTTTGTTTGGTTGTGCTGAACGCGAGGTTTCCAACGTACATTTTCATTTTCTAGTGGTGGGTTCCTGCCAGGCGCCGTCTCCATAGACTGCTCCCAATTGCGGGTTTCAGATCACCACCGAATGCAAATGACTCACCTGGCAACACTTCAGACCTTGATTTTGCCAAGCACCGAACCGACCCGGCCAATCAACGCGCGATTTCGTAAAAAGCGAGCGATCTTTTCTGGGACCTCGGTCAATCTATTACCCACCTCGCCGACTCACACCCGCACAGGCCGGGGCGGTGCTTGCCGACTCACTGGCCTTGGGCGATCAGTTCGATCCGGTGGATCTCGAAATCGTCGAGGTTCTTCCCGTCGGCTCCCGGGACGATCTCAAGAACGTTCATTCCGTCCCGAAAGGCGGTTCCCTTCAGCTCGATCTCAATCCGATCGACGTTGGCGGGGCTCTCGCTCACCTTGGCAAGCTTGTTAAGCACCACGATTTCCTCATGATTGATCAGCACCTTCGTGCGATATTTCCCGTCGCGGTAGGCCTTTGCCCGGTGCTTGTCCCTCGGCATCACAAGGTCCGCGATCGAAACCACCAGAACAAATGAGTCGGCGACCGAATGTTTGACGTGCTGCGGCATCTCGAACTCCGCCCGGTATGCCTTCACCTCGGGCCGGGGGTGCTGGTAGGACTTGATATGATCGTCCCCGACGTGCAGGGGGCCCTGAAGCAGAACCACCGACCACGGTGCCTTTTGGGCGATCAGGACCGTCGAAGCGAGCGCCGACAGCAGGCAAAGGCGGAGGGTCCTGAATCGAGTGCGGAGAGACGGGTGGGTCGTCATGAGGAAGCGGGGCAACGGCGTATTCTAGCGTCGATTCCGCCGGAAGAAAGCGGGATTCGAGAGGAGAGGGGCAGGGGAGAGGGAACCAATTTCAAATACTCCAAAGAACTAAAGTTCCCGGGTTCCCGGGGCAGGAAATCTGTCGTGGGCACCGTCTCCATGGAAGCCGGGTAGGGCGAACCGTCCCGGTGAGCCGTTGCCGGGAATGCGCGTAACTTCCGGGGAGGGCGCTCTTTGGCCGGAGACGGCTCGGCGGGGACGCCTCGCCCCACCTTCGCCGAATTCGCGACCAAGCCGGAAAGGCGGATTCGACGGGTGGGGCCGGGCGATTCGGACACTTCTCCGCCAGAGTTTGATGGCGCGAGGGGCAAAGAAATGGTTTGTTCCGCGCGTATCCCGGTCATGCCTTCCGCCTTCCGTCCCCTTGTTCTCTCCCTCGCCCTGCTGGTCGTCTTGGCCCCGGGTGTGGTCATGAGCGATTGGCGGATCGAGGACCAGTCCCCTGCCCAGGCTCCGGACGCGCCTTTCGTCCACGAGCGGAAGCTGGTGAGCCGGGAGGGAGCCGGGGGATCGGCCCGACAGAAGGCCATCGATCTGGTCTGGTTCCACGCCTCGACCCACACGTTCGCGATCATCGACAACGGTCCGGCCGGGGCGACGCGCTACTCCGGCCTCGCCGAGGCGATGCGGAAGAACGAGGCCCTCGCCGGTTGCAACGGCGGATTCTTCCATCCCGACCACTCGCCTTCGGGGCTGATGGTCGCGGGCGAGGAGGCGACGGGCCGCTTCGGCCAAGGCGGGCTGCTGAGCGGGGTGCTTCTCTCCAGCGGGCGACGCAATCCCTACCTGCTCCGCCGTGCCGAATACGACGCGGGGAAATACAAGGCCACCGACCTGATCCAGTCGGGGCCTTTCCTCGTCGATCGCGGCGTGACGGTGAAGGGACTCTCGCCGGAGAATTCGCGGCGGCGGACCTTCGTGCTCCACGACGGGGGCAAGTGGTTCGCCCTCGGCCTGAGCGACGCCTTCACCCTCGCCGAGCTTGGGGATATCCTCGCCCAGCCCGGTCTGTCCCCGGCCCGCAAGGTCCACCGGGCGCTGAATCTCGATGGGGGGACCTCCTCGGGCCTCTATCTGGACCGGGGTTCGCCGGGGGGCGGCATCGCCGTCGAACCGGTCAAAACGGTGCGGAACTTCGTCGCCATCGTGCCAAGGTAGGGTTCACGGGTCACGGGTCACGGGTCACGGGTCACGGGTCACGGGTCACGGGTCACGG
>ERZ761602.4119-NODE-4119-length-19219-cov-72.237842_pt1 | contig 19219 bp, 3 predicted proteins | sample MGYA00512165_ERZ761602 | MGnify/ENA primary metagenome ERZ761602 (study PRJEB28899, sample SAMN02445085) | bioreactor sludge metagenome | biome: EBPR sludge; isolation source: Thorneside wastewater treatment plant | place: Australia: Brisbane, Thorneside... | reverse complement strand
GTAATGCAATGAAGTATAAACCAACCTAAGATGATTGCATCAGGCATCGGATCTATACCAAAGCTAATACTGCAATTATAATAATAACATATTAAAATTTGGTTATTAACCGTATACACATAGGAATAAAAATATTTGTTTTTATCGGGCTTTGTGGTAAGGGTAAAACCTGTCAAGATTGTCTATTGTCTTGGAAATGAGATTTGTTTTCATTTCTATGAAAAATGCGTGACAAAGAACAAAAGTTGGAATTGCTATGGGATTTTCCTCCTCCAAAAGCAGGAAAAATCCCTTGTGTTCGTCAATATTTTAAGATTACATTTTAACCAAAACTCAAACAAGGAATGCACACATTTATAGAAAATTTTTATTAAATCTTTCATCGTATTTTGGTTTTTCTATTAATAAATAACAAATAATTGTAAATTGTAACATATTGATAAATGGTTCAATATGTATTTTTTTATTTATATTTATTTGTTGTGTTAAATTGAAGTAAGGGTGTGTTTAGGTTAACTTGTCTTAAGGGTAGATCAGCTATGTGTTTTGAGCTGATAGATTTGAATAAAGTGTTATATAAAAGAAAATTAATTTTTGGTTTTCAAAAGATCCTGACGGGATTATTAAAATATTAAAATTTCATCTAAAATGAAAAAATCATTACTTACAAAAATTGGTATTTTTGATTATTTAAGATTTCTTGCGACCTTTGTTGTATTTCTCTTTGGAATTCAATGGGTTACAGCTCAATGTCCCACACTGGTCAAAGTGAGTGTCGGTGAATGTACCAATACGGGTACAGGGCCCAGAGTTTTGGTTGCCTGGTATTTTGATTTTGATAATTCCGCAGATGTGACGATCACCATTAACGACGGAAATGGTAATACATTTTCTAAAAGTATAGGACCCTCACATCAGGGAACCCCGTATTATATTCAAAGGATTGTGACAGCCAATGGGAATACATATAATTCGACCATTACATATTCGGGAGGTTGCGGATCCACTTCTGCAAGCTACACCCTGCCGGCAGCTTGTAATCTGAATCCTTCATGCGGCACAGGTGCATTGGGTGGAAGGGTTTTTGCGGATTATGACCTGGATGGTCTTCAGGGTGGATCTGAAAAAGGACTGAAAAATGTTACTGTCAAGATCTATAATGATGCCCAGAATTTGGTCACAACTGCTACCTCAGATATCAATGGTAATTGGTTGGCTTCGGGTTTGACCGATGGTCAAAAACTAAGGATAGAATATGACTACAGTACTTTTCCAACGCCGATCGGGTATAAATTAGGAAAAAAAGCCGGAAGTGCCGGAACGACAGTACAATTTGCTACGGTGCCCTCCTGCGCAAATAACCTGGGTTTATTCCTGGAAGAAATTTATTCAGAACCTAACCCGGTTGTGGCTTCTATCAGGTTCATGAATGGCGATATTTTATCCACAGATGCCTGTTCAGGAGCTGAGCAATATTTAGTTATCACTTTTAACTATAATGCAACCAATGAGCAATTTGGCAGCGAGGGTTTTAATGTTCCAGTTGACCGTGGAGTTGCCAAAGCTAAAGAAGTCGGTTCTGTCTGGGGTATGGCATGGAATAAATATACAGGACACATTTATACATCAGCATTCCTGAGACGGCATGCCGGCCTTGGACCCAATGGAATTGGTGCAATTTACAGGAGTATCCAAACTGCTCCCGGAGGGGCATGGACAACGAGTCTGTTGATTGACCTGGCAGCTGCAGGGTATGATCTGGGCCAGGGTGATATGGATTATACCGCCGCAGGCAGGGGACTACCAGCATGTAAAAATGATCCGAGCAGGGACATTGCTGCATTTTCACTGATCGGCAAGGTAGGATTTGGAGACATTGATCTGTCATCTGATGGAAAAACCTTGTATGCAATGAACTTAAAAAACAGATCCTTGATCATCATGCAATTGAACGATGCGGGAACAGCTGTTTTGAGTCATTCTGAAGTAGTATTGCCTAATCCCTGTGCCGACCCCTATGACTGGAGACCCTGGGGTTTGAAATATTATCAGGGTAAAGTTTATGTTGGCGGTGTCAATGCAGGATATTCATCCGTCAATAAATATCCAAATGATGATTATAGAAGACTTAGGGCTTATGTATATGAATATGATCCTGGTACAGGTGTATTCTCTGGTCCGATTTTGAAACAACCTTTGGATTATCCAAAAACAGGGGACCAGAGTACAACCAGATGGTATATTTGGGAAGATACATATTCCATTCAAAAAAGTAGTTCTTACAACCAACCAATGCTGTCAGATATTGAATTTGACGCCAATGGTAATATTCTGCTCGCTTATGCGGACAGGGGCGGTTACCAATGGGGATGGAGAAACTATTTGCCACATCCTACCCTTACCACTTTAAGAGATTATTTCTCAAACGGAGATATTACCAAAGGGTATAAAAACGAACCGGGAATATTTTTAACAGAAGATAATAAAGTAATCGGTTATGACACGGGTTCCGGTTGCGGACTTACCGCCTCTCAAGGCCCCGGGGGAGGTGAATTCTATTGTGGTGATAATTTGCATCACCCGGAATGCGCTCAGGGTGCTATCGCCTCTCACCCGAGTAAAAATGAAATGTTTATGACCTATATGGACCCTGTTGATATATGGTCAGGTGGTGTTGGCGTACTTTCCCATACAACCGGACAAAGATTAAGAGGCATTGAGTTTTATTATATGCCTGGTGGAGCAGCTAGTGGCTGGCATGGGAAAGCCGGCGGTGTAGGAGACGTTGAATTATTGTCTTCTCCTATTTCTGCGGTTAAGCAGGTTGGTAACAGGATCTGGATTGATCTGGATATCGATGGCATTCAGGATCCGGGTGAATCTCCATTACCCAACATCAATGTCAGTCTGTATGATGCAGGTGGAACATTGATTGAAACCACCACCACAGATGCCAATGGTGAATATTATTTTGAAGATTATACCCCGGATGCAACGCATTATATCGTTGTGGGTACTGGCGGTCAGTTCAATAACGGAGTACTTAATAATATATATAACATGACTGTACCGAATACCGGTATGGGTGATATTCCTGATCTGAACGACTCGGATGGAACGGCCAAGCCTTCCGGCTTCCTGTCCGGCTATCCATATATTCAAATCACAACACCCGATATAGGGCAGGTGAATCAAAGTTACGACTTCGGGTTTTATCCTTGTGAAATTACTTCACTCGGAGCTGAAGCTTTATGTGATGATAACGGAACAGGTACCTTCCTTGATGACTTTTTCACTATCAGGGTCAACCCTGTTGGTTCAGGAACCAGCCCTAATTATAATGTAACAGTTGTTCATGATGGGAATACCACAACTTATGGTCCATATAGTTTTGGAGCTGCATCACCATATTTTGGCAATTTCCCCATTGATGGAGGAAATGCACAAGTTACGGTGACAGATGCTGCTACCGGAGGGTGTACCTTGGGCCCTGTTACGGTTAATGCACCGGCTACCTGCTCATTCTGCGAGGTTTCAGAAGCAAATATTCAGGTGGAATGTGTGAATAACAACACAGAAACACCTTCTGATGATAAATTCAGATTGTCCGTTGACCCTACCGGTATTGGTTTAGGGGCAAATTATACGGTGGTCGTTGTCCATAGCGGAATTACTTACAACTATGGGCCATTTACCTATGGAGCTCCTTCCCCAACTTTTGGAAATTATCTTATTACAGGCGGTGATGCAACAGTTTCTATCATAGATGGAGCAGCGCCTGGTTGTGAACTTGGACCAGAAACAGTAAAAGCGCCCGCATATTGTTCCCCTTATTTCTTTGGTTGTGATGATGATTCAGTTATAGAACTGCTCAGTACCGGGGTGAATTGTGGCTCAAATCCACAAACGCAAATCACCATTCCGGATCCGGGAAGTGTTACGGAAGTCGTAGTTGAAGTTGTATATCTGAACAGTTATCCTGGAAATAGCATTACCGTCCAGTCCAATTTTGGTAATCATACTTTTAACAGAGTGGATGTTCTGGGAGATAATTCTGAAGTTTATGTATACAGAGGTTATTTACCTGCGGGTACGTCATCGGTGAGCCACAACAGTGCTACAGGTCAATGCGGCAATGGAAATGGTTTACAATCCCTGGTGAGTTATGTGATCAGAACTGTTCTTGGAAACAATAGCGTTCACTCATTGGTATATACTGCATTGAGTGGTTATTGCGACTTACAGGAGTTCAGTATTCCGGTTGCCGCCAATGATTACCCAAGAGACATCGTGGTTAGATTGCCGATTACTGAACTCAGTACGGACGGAACTTATATGACCATAACAGCAGAAGCTGGTGGTGTGGAAGAAAGTATAACTATATATGGACCACCTCCAGGTACATGCTGTATCAATGAAGTTGAAATCACCATTCCTGAAGTGCCGGGAGCTGCAAACGTAGTCAATGTGAGTATTGATACCCGGAGTAGTTCTAATCCAACAGGAGGCGGATGCGGACAATCATGGGTCATTGCAGGCCATGCGCTCGTTGAAGCCGGATGTCCTGAACCTATCATTACACACGAAAAAGTATTTAGTACTGCTATTCAGACCGGACCTAACTCATTTGATGCCATATATCTGATCACTGTAATGAATTCAGGTGGTGCAGCAGGGGTTTATTCGCTGACAGACCAACCGATGTATGATGATGATGTGAACATACATGGTGCAAGTTTTACGAGCACAGCGCCGGGCAATCCTGGTACTACCCTTGCTGGCAACGGCCCCTGGCTTTTGGGAAATAATATCAATATATTGGCTGGAGCGATCCACAGTTATATTGTTAATGTACAGGTTTCCATTGATTTGGAAGATGGAATAGGCGATGACCAATATGATGAATGCCAGGGTGGTGGTTCAGGAAGTGGTTTGTTCAATATGAGTTTACTGGATGTAGACGGAGATACCACCGAGGATGAAACTGATGAAGATTGCGGTGAATTGCCATATATTACACATGAAAAAACGATCAGCAGTGTTACTCAAACAACTGCGAATACTTATAACGTTGTATATCAGGTGGTCGTGCAAAACACAGGTGGTGTCCAGGGACAATACGATCTCTCAGATGCACCTGTGTTTGATGACGATATCACCATCAATGGTGCGAATTTTACCAGTACTACACCCGGTAACCCGGGCAGTGCCCTTGCAGGGGTAGGACCCTGGGTTCTGGGCGATGATATTAATATTGCGGTAGGTGCAACACATACCTACACCTTGACAGTAAATGTAACGCTGGATCTGAGAACAGGTACACCTGGAGATAATATCTACAAAGAATGTGGAGATGGTACCCCAGGCGTTCCGGCACCGGGAGAAGGATTATTCAACCGTAGTTTGCTGGATAAGGATAATGACGGAATTCCGGATGAAACGGATGAAGTATGTGCTGATCTGCCTTATATCATACATGAAAAAACGATCAGCAGTGTTACTCAGACAACCGCAAATACTTATAATGTAGTATATCAGGTAGTTGTGCAAAACACAGGAGGAGCTCAGGGACAATATGATCTTTCTGATGCTCCGATGTTCGACAATGACATCACGATCAATAGTGCAAATTATACCAGTACAGCACCGGGCAATGCAGGCAGTACATTGGCAGGAAGCGGACCATGGGTATTAGGCAATAATATTAATATAAATGCCGGAGCCACACATACTTACACATTAACAGTGAATGTGACGCTCGATCTTAGAACGGGTACTACAGGTGATAATGTCTATAAGGAATGTGGAGATGGTACGCCTGGCGTTCCTGCACCGGGAGAAGGTTTGTTCAACCGCAGTTTACTGGATGTGAACAATGATGGTACACCGGATCAGACCGATGAAGTTTGTGGAGATCTGCCATATATTACACACGAAAAGACGATCAGTAGTGTCTCTCAGACAACTGCTAATACATATAATGTTGTTTATCAGGTTGTAGTCAGGAATACAGGAGGATTAATGGGACAATATGATTTATCAGATACGCCTATATTTGACAATGACATTGCGATCAACAGCGCAAGCTATGTCAGTACGGCTCCGGGAAATGCCGGAAGTACGTTGGCTGGAAGCGGACCATGGGTATTGGGTAACAATATCAATATCGCAGTAGGTGCCATTCATACTTACACACTGACTGTAAATGTGACTCTGGATCTCAGAACAGGAACAGGAGGTGATAACATCTATCGGGAATGCGGAGATGGAACACCTGGTGTTCCGGCACCGGGAGAAGGCTTGTTCAACCGCAGTTTACTGGATGTGAACAATGATGGCACTCCTGATGAAACAGACGAAGTATGTGCTGATTTACCATATATCATTCACGAAAAAACGATCAGCAGTGTAACACAGACTGCTGCAAATAATTATAATGTTGTTTATCAGGTAGTTGTGCAAAATATCGGAGGTGCTCAGGGACAATATGACCTGACAGATGCCCCGATGTTCGATAATGACATTGCGATCAATAATGCCAGTTATGCCAGTACAGCACCCGGAAATGCCGGAAGTGCATTGGCAGGCATAGGACCATGGGTTCTGGGCAATGATATCAATATTCCTGCCGGGACGAGTCATACTTATACTTTGACTGTAAATGTGACGTTGGATCTCAGAGCAGGAACTACTGGTGACAATATCTACAAAGAGTGTGGAGATGGAACTCCAGGCGTTCCTGCCCCGGGAGAAGGTTTGTTCAATCGCAGTTTGCTGGATGTGAATAATGACGGTACTCCGGATGAAACAGATGAAGTTTGTGCTGATCTGCCTTATATCATACATGAAAAAACGATCAGCAGTGTTACTCAGACAACCGCAAATACTTATAATGTAGTATATCAGGTAGTTGTGCAAAACACAGGAGGAGCTCAGGGACAATATGATCTTTCTGATGCTCCGATGTTCGACAATGACATCACGATCAATAGTGCAAATTATACCAGTACAGCACCGGGCAATGCAGGCAGTACATTGGCAGGAAGCGGACCATGGGTATTAGGCAATAATATTAATATAAATGCCGGAGCCACACATACTTACACATTAACAGTGAATGTGACGCTCGATCTTAGAACGGGTACTACAGGTGATAATGTCTATAAGGAATGTGGAGATGGTACGCCTGGCGTTCCTGCACCGGGAGAAGGTTTGTTCAACCGCAGTTTACTGGATGTGAACAATGATGGTACACCGGATCAGACCGATGAAGTTTGTGGAGATCTGCCATATATTACACACGAAAAGACGATCAGTAGTGTCTCTCAGACAACTGCTAATACATATAATGTTGTTTATCAGGTTGTAGTCAGGAATACAGGAGGATTAATGGGACAATATGATTTATCAGATACGCCTATATTTGACAATGACATTGCGATCAACAGCGCAAGCTATGTCAGTACGGCTCCGGGAAATGCCGGAAGTACGTTGGCTGGAAGCGGACCATGGGTATTGGGTAACAATATCAATATCGCAGTAGGTGCCATTCATACTTACACACTGACTGTAAATGTGACTCTGGATCTCAGAACAGGAACAGGAGGTGATAACATCTATCGGGAATGCGGAGATGGAACACCTGGTGTTCCGGCACCGGGAGAAGGCTTGTTCAACCGCAGTTTACTGGATGTGAACAATGATGGCACTCCTGATGAAACAGACGAAGTATGTGCTGATTTACCATATATCATTCACGAAAAAACGATCAGCAGTGTAACACAGACTGCTGCAAATAATTATAATGTTGTTTATCAGGTAGTTGTGCAAAATATCGGAGGTGCTCAGGGACAATATGACCTGACAGATGCCCCGATGTTCGATAATGACATTGCGATCAATAATGCCAGTTATGCCAGTACAGCACCCGGAAATGCCGGAAGTGCATTGGCAGGCATAGGACCATGGGTTCTGGGCAATGATATCAATATTCCTGCCGGGACGAGTCATACTTATACTTTGACTGTAAATGTGACGTTGGATCTCAGAGCAGGAACTACTGGTGACAATATCTACAAAGAGTGTGGAGATGGAACTCCAGGCGTTCCTGCCCCGGGAGAAGGTTTGTTCAATCGCAGTTTGCTGGATGTGAATAATGACAGTACTCCTGATGAAACAGATGAAGTTTGTGCTGACCTGCCTTACATCATTCATGAGAAGACTGTAAATAGTGTAACTCAGACTGGTCCTCATACGTATGATGTTGTATATCAGGTGGTGGTACAAAATATCGGAGGTGCAAATGGGCAATATGATTTGAATGATGCACCTGCATTTGACGATGATATAACGATCAATAATGCAGGTTATACCAGTACAGCACCAGGAAATGCCGGCAGTTCTTTGGCAGGCAACGGACCATGGGTGTTGGGTAATAATGTCAATATTGCTTTTGGCGCTACACATACTTATACTGTTACAGTCAACGTGACAATCAACCTGGATGAAGGAACTACAGGCAATAATATTTATACCGCCTGTGGAGAAACCAATCCTGGTATTCCAACGCCTGGAGAAGGTTTGTTCAACAGAAGTTTACTGGATGTAAATAATGATGGTACGCCTGATGAGACTGATGAAGCTTGTGAGGATTTACCTTATATCATTCATGAGAAAGTATTTAGTACAGCAATTCAAACCGGTCCAAACAGCTTCGATGCGATCTACCTGATCACGGTCATGAATAATGGCGGAGCTTCAGGAATATATACACTCAGAGACCAGCCAATGTTTGATGATGATGTCATCATCAATAGTGCAGAATATTCAAGCACAGCTCCGGGTAACCCCGGTACAAACCTGTTGGGTACAGGACCATGGTTTTTGGGTATTGATCAAAGCATTTCAGCAGGCGCTATTCATAGTTATGTTGTTACTGTTGGGGTTACAATTGATTTGGAAGATGACCTCGGCGATGACGAATATGATGAATGTGAAGGTGGCGGTCCCGGAAGTGGTATGTTCAATATGAGTTTCCTGGATGTAAATGGGGACACGACCGAAGATGAGACTGATGAAGATTGTGGAGAAATACCATACGTTACACATGAAAAAACGATCAGCAGTGTAACACAAACCGCTGCAAACACTTATAATGTTGTTTACCAGGTGGTAGTGCAAAATATTGGTGGAGCAGAAGGACAATATGACTTAACTGATGCTCCGATGTTCGATAATGACATCGCCATCAATAACGCAGTTTATACAAGCACGGCTCCGGGGAATCCCGGAAGTGCATTAGCAGGCAACGGCCCTTGGATCCTTGGTAATGACATCACAATACCTGCCGGTGAAATCCATACGTATACATTGACCGTCAATGTAACATTGGATCTTAGAACCGGTACTACCGGCGATAATGTCTACAGAGAATGCGGAGATGCAACACCTGGCGTTCCTGCACCTGGAGAAGGATTATTCAATCGCAGTTTACTGGATAAAGACAATGACGGTACTCCGGATGAAACGGATGAGGTTTGTGCAGACTTGCCCTATATCATACACGATAAAACAGTCAGTAGTGTAACTCAAACAACCCCGAATACTTATAATGTTGTTTATCAGGTAGTAGTACAAAATATCGGAGGAGCTCAGGGTCAATACGACCTGAATGATGCACCGATATTTGATGATGATGTTACGATCAATGCTGCTTCTTATATCAGTACCGCTCCTGGAAATCCGGGAAATGCATTGGCTGGCATTGGACCATGGGTATTGGGCAATGATATCAATATTTTTGCAGGAGCAAGTCATACTTATACCCTTACGGTAAATGTGACCCTGGATCTTCGGGCTGGAACTCCGGGTAATAATGTCTATAGGGCTTGTGGCCAAACATCTCCTGGCGTTCCAACTCCAGGCGAAGGATTGTTCAATAGAAGTTTGTTGGATGTAAATAATGATGGAACACCAGATCAGACTGATGAAGTTTGTGCTGATCTTCCATATATTGTGCATGAAAAAACTGTCCAGAATGTTGAACGGATCAACAGGAATGCGTTTGAAGTTACTTATCAGATCGCAGTCAGAAATCTCGGAGGAGCAACTGGCGTTTATGATCTGACTGATCAACCGATATTTGATGATGATCTGACCATTACGGGTTCAAATTATACCAGCAATGCGCCAGGTAATGCAGGAAGTGTATTGCCAGGCAATGGACCATGGACATTGGCTAATGATCAGGCAATTATCGGTGGTGGAGTACATATATATACGGTCACTGTTCAAACAGTTTTAGATATCAGCAATAATAGTCCTGGTGATAATGTAGTTACAAATTGTGGTAGTTCAACTCCAGGTGTCCCAACACCGGAAGAAGGATTTTTCAACCGCAGTTTGCTTGATATCAATAATGATGGTACGCCGGATGAGATTGACGAAGTCTGCGAAGATGTGCCTTATGTTGATGTTGCATTGAGGAAAAGGGTCAATGCAGGAACTCCTGGGCCATACAAATACGGAGATATTGTCAGTTTCGATGTCGAAGTGTTCAATCAAGGCAATGTACCTTTGTCAGATATTGAAATTGTGGACTATATACCTTGTGGATTAACTTATGTTAGTGGTACTCCGTCCTGGACTTTGAACGCAAATCAGGCCAGGGTTACTTTGGTTGGTGTCTTGGCTCCAAAAGCAAGCAGAACAATCAGAATTGACTTCAGAATTGGAGACTGCCTGACTGAGGATGCCTGGTTAAATATTACAGAGGTCATGGGTATGGAGGACGCTAATGGTAAAAATGTAAGTGATCAGGACATTGATAGTTCTCCTGATAACGATAAGAATAATGATGCAGGCGGATTGGAAGAAAGCCCTGCTGATAATTATGTCAATGGCGATGGTACAGGAACCATTGGTGATGGTGTAGCTGATACAGATGAGGATGATCATGACCCGGCTTTGATTCCGGTATTTGACCTGGCATTGCGTAAACAGTTATTAACCTCAGCGCCATATACTTATAATACTCAGCATACATTCAGAATTGAAGTATTCAATCAGGGTAATGTAGCTGCTTACAATGTAGAAATCGGAGATTATATTCCAGCCGGTTATACTTTTGTTGGTGGTTTAAATCCGCTTTGGACAATCGCAGGATCAACTGCATCAACAGTTTTGGCAGGTCCGGTTTTGCCGGGAACAAGTACTACGATAGACATAACTTTGGTCTTTGGTATGACTCAGGGAGGGAATACTGAATGGTTCAATTATGCCGAGATTTTGAGTGCAGAGGATGAAAATGGAAATAATCCATTGGATGCAGATAGTAACCCGGATAGTGATAGTCCGTATGAAAGGCAGGTCATTCCCGGAGGGCCATATGATAATGTAGTCACAGGAGGTGGTTCCGGTGTAAATGAAGATGAAGATGATCATGATCCTGCAGGTCCGTATTTCTATGACCTTGCTTTGAGAAAAACAACCACTGCAACTGGACCTTTCAGTTATGGTCAGATCGTTAAGTTTGATATTGAAGTATTTAACCAAAGCAATTTGCCTGTCAGAAACATTAGGGTAATTGATTATATTCCTAGTGGTTTCACAGGTAATTCAATTGCTCAGAATTTTCCGACCTGGTCCTTTGGTCCAAATGGAGCGGTAACTACTTTACAAACTACCTTGAATCCGGGACAATCTACTGTAGTAAGTATTTATTTACAGGTGATTCCTACTAATGAGTTTTCAACCGGATGGGATAATTATGCTGAAATATACAGATTTGAAGATCTGGCAGGAAATAATGTTGGAAATCAGGATATTGATAGTTCTCCGGATACCAATGAAAATAACGACGGAGGAGGCCAGCCTTACAGTCCTGCTGATAACTTTGTAATGGGAGATGGAACAGGCGTTCCTGGTGATGGAGTGGCATTGACAGATGAAGATGACCATGATCCAGAAAGAATTGAAATCATAGATCTGGCTTTACGTAAGGTTTTGATCACGGATGGACCTTATGCATACAACGATCTGCTTCACTTTGAAATTGAAGTATTCAATCAGGGAAATGAACCTATGAGAAATATCGAGATCACTGATTACATTCCTCAGGGTTACAGTTTTAGTTTAGCTGATAATATAGGTTGGACAGGCAGTTGGCCAAACCCACAATATGTGATAGCCGGACCGTTAATGCCTGAAGCAAGTACTACAGTGAACATTTATCTGAGAATTGAGCAAACGACTGGTGGTTATAAACATTGGATAAATTACGCTGAGATTACCGATGCCTTTAATAATGATGGTGATAACAGGAGTGGATGGGATATCGACAGCAACCCGGGGTCAAATAGTGTAGCAGAAAATTCTGTATTGCCTGATGATCCTGAAGATGATGACATTACAAGAAATGACAAAGGTGGTATCGAAGACGATCATGATCCTGCAGGTATTGAGATATTTGACCTTGCACTATATATGGTCAATGATACAGATATTTTGGGTGCTTATGGTGATGATGTCAGACACACTGTTTACATCACAAATCAAGGAAGTATCCCGAGCGATGGATTTGATATAACAGTATATGTTCCAGCCGGATATGCATTCAATGCGGGCGACAATCCGGGTTGGACTGACATTGGAGGTGGCCAGGTAAGATATACATCTCCTGCATACCTTGAGCCAGGTCAGACACTGAGTTACGATCTTCTTTTGGAAGCAGTTCCTGTAATTGACTGTGGCGATGGTTGGCTGGTTTATGCTGAAATCAGCAGGGACAACAGTATAGATCCTGATGTATTAACTGACTTTGACAGCAGACCTGATGCCATGATGATAAATGATGCAGGTGGTGCGGTCAATACAACGAGTGATGATGTGGTAACTGGTATTGGAATAGACAGATTCGGTGCTTCAAGAGATATTTTCGGCAGTGTGAATCCGTTGACAGATGAGGATGATCACGACCCGGCAACGATCAGGGTAATGGATCTGGCATTGTACAAACAATTGATCACAACAGCGCCATTCCAATACGGGGATGTACATGAGTTCAGCATTTGCGTCGTGAACCAGGGCAATGAGCCGATGTACAATATAGAGATCACGGATTATATGGCAGAAGGCTACAGTTTCGATCCGGCAAAGAATACCGGTTGGGTAGCAGTTGGCAATAATCTGCAAAGAACATTGAGTTCCATCGCTGTATGTGATACAGTATGTATGAGCTTGTTCTTAGATTTTGAACAGACTACGGGAGGCAGATACCATTGGATCAATTATGCTGAGATCACACAGATGGAAGACGGAGACGGTGTTGTACAGGAAGATGTAGACAGCAGACCTGGCAGTGACGGACCGGATGAAAGAGGTGTATATCCAGGAGATCCTGCGGATGATGATACAGATAGTATAGATAAAGGAGGAGAGGAAGACGATCATGACCCGGCCGGACCGAAGGTATTTGACCTTGCGTTGTGGATGGAAAATGATACGGAGATCCTTGGCGCATACGGAGATGATGTGACACATACGATATATGTGACCAACCAGGGAAATATAGCAAGTGACGGATTTGATATTACAGTGTATGTTCCGGAAGGATATCAGTTCAATGCAGGAGACAATCCTGGATGGACGGACAATGGAAATGGTACGGTGACGTATGCGTCGCCAGACTTACTGAATCCGGGACAGACATTGACATATGATTTATTGCTTGAAGCAGTACCTGTCATAGATTGCAACGATGGTTGGCTGGTGTATGCAGAGATCAGTGATGATCAAAGTGTAGATCCTCTGGCAACAGTGGATATTGACAGCAGACCGGATGCGACGATGATAAATGATGCCGGTGGCGCGGTTAACACAACAAGTGATGATGTGGTGACCGGAATCGGAGTGAACAGATTCGGAGTACCGAACGATGTGTTCGGCAGTGTGAATCCGTTGACAGATGAGGATGATCATGACCCGGCAACGATCAGGGTAATGGATCTGGCATTGTACAAACAATTGATCACAACAGCGCCATTCCAATACGGGGATGTACATGAGTTCAGCATTTGCGTCGTGAACCAGGGCAATGAGCCGATGTACAATATAGAGATCACGGATTATATGGCAGAAGGCTACAGTTTCGATCCGGCAAAGAATACCGGTTGGGTAGCAGTTGGCAATAATCTGCAAAGAACATTGAGTTCCATCGCTGTATGTGATACAGTATGTATGAGCTTGTTCTTAGATTTTGAACAGACTACGGGAGGCAGATACCATTGGATCAATTATGCTGAGATCACACAGATGGAAGACGGAGACGGTGTTGTACAGGAAGATGTAGACAGCAGACCTGGCAGTGACGGACCGGATGAAAGAGGTGTATATCCAGGAGATCCTGCGGATGATGATACAGATAGTATAGATAAAGGAGGAGAGGAAGACGATCATGACCCGGCCGGACCGAAGGTATTTGACCTTGCGTTGTGGATGGAAAATGATACGGAGATCCTTGGCGCATACGGAGATGATGTGACACATACGATATATGTGACCAACCAGGGAAATATAGCAAGTGACGGATTTGATATTACAGTGTATGTTCCGGAAGGATATCAGTTCAATGCAGGAGACAATCCTGGATGGACGGACAATGGAAATGGTACGGTGACGTATGCGTCGCCAGACTTACTGAATCCGGGACAGACATTGACATATGATTTATTGCTTGAAGCAGTACCTGTCATAGATTGCAACGATGGTTGGCTGGTGTATGCAGAGATCAGTGATGATCAAAGTGTAGATCCTCTGGCAACAGTGGATATTGACAGCAGACCGGATGCGACGATGATAAATGATGCCGGTGGCGCGGTTAACACAACAAGTGATGATGTGGTGACCGGAATCGGAGTGAACAGATTCGGAGTATCAAACGATGTATTCGGAAGCGTAAATCCGCTGACAGATGAGGATGATCATGATCCTGCAACGATCAGGGTTATAGATCTGGCTCTGTACAAAAAGTTACTTACTGCTGGCCCATACAGATATGGCCAGATCCTCGATTTCGAAATCTGCGTGGTCAACCAGGGTAATGAACCGATGTACAATGTAGAGTTGACAGATTATCTGCCGCAAGGATTTGTATATGAGGCAGCGGCGAATGCCATCAACTGGAATATAGTCGGAACGGATCTAAGCTATGTACTTGAAACACCTGTTACTGTTTGCGATACAATTTGTATTCCTCTGAGATTGAGGGTAGTTCAAACTGATGGTGGTGCAGATCATTGGATCAATTATTCAGAAATAACCGGAATGGAAGATGAATCAGGTGATCCACAGGAAGATGTAGACAGTACGCCCGGCAGTGATGGACCTGATGAAAGAGATGTTAAGCCTGGGGATGACGCTGATGATGATACTGAAAGCACAGATAAAGGTGGAGAAGAGGATGATCATGACCCATCCGGGATCTATATCTATGATCTTGCATTGAGAAAAACTCAGGTTGATGCTCAGTCCAGTTTCAGATATGGTGATCTTGTAACACTGAATATGGAAGTATTCAATCAGGGTAACACAGGCGCCAGAGATATCGAACTGGTAGATTATTTACCTTGCGGAATGGAATTTGTCAATAATGCTTCCAATACAGCAAACGGATGGACCTACGATGAAAATACAAGTGAGGTCAGGACAGTTATTTCTAATGTGGTTGAAGCAGGCGCAAGTATTTCCAGGATACTGGTTGTCAGGGTAGTTGAATGTTATGAAGATGTGGCAAATGCCTGGACTAATATAGTAGAGATAGAAGGTGGTACCAATAATGATACAGGTGAACCGGGAGATGATTTCGACAGTACTCCTGATGATGATCCGGATAATGATGAAGGTGGAGAAGCAGGAACTGATACGGATGATGAGATCAATGGTGATCCAAATAATCCTGACAATCCAAATGCGCCGCAGGATGAAGACGATCATGATCCGCACAGGATTCAGGTATTTGACCTCGCTTTGAAAAAGACAGTAGACGACAGAGGACCATATATGATCGGTGAGGTTGCTACATTCAGATTTATGGTATACAACCAGGGCAATGTGGTAGTTCAGAATGTAAATGTCAGGGATTACCTTAGAAGAGGGTTTGTTTTCCACCAGGCAGATAATGCTGGTTGGACATTGACCACGCCTGCAGGAGCAAATCCGGGACAACATGGATTGCTTGAATTCACAATTACAGAAGCGATTTCTGCCGGAGACAGCGTTGAAATCAGCGTCGATCTGGAAATTGGCTTACCAATTGGTGGAGTAACCGAACTGGATTGGTGGAATTATGCAGAAATTGGTACTGCAGAAGATTTGACAGGAGCAGTCAGAACAGATGACGCTGACAGCACACCTGGTTCTGACAGCGCTTATGAAAATGATGTGGAACCTGATGATCCGTGGGACAACGAGATCAAAGGTGGCGGACCCGGAGTTGCAGAAGATGAAGATGATCATGACCCCGAAAAAGTGATAGTGGTAGGAGGACTTGGAGATACTGTATGGTTGGATGAAGATGGAGACGGAACTCAGGAACCCGGAGAACCCGGAGTCGGTGGTGTCACTGTTAAACTGACAGATTGTGCAGGTCATATCCTTGCTACACAGGTTACGGATGCTAATGGATTCTACTTCTTTAATAATCTGGTTCCCGGCTGGTATCAGATAGTTATGGACAATACGACTGTTCCTGATGGATTGTGGTGGACTTACCAGAATATTGGTGCAGATGATGAAATAGACAGTGATGTTGATTTCAATGGAGTGGGTCCTTGTGTGTTCATTACTGGTGGTCAATATGACAGTACTTATGATGCCGGATTGCTGATTCTGGCTAAACTGGGAGACTTTGTATGGCATGACCTGAATGGTGATGGTATGCAGGATGCAGGTGAACCTGGAATTTCCGGAGTCGTAGTAAAATTGCATAATGCTGCAGGAGTAGTTATAAGAACGACAACCACAGATGCATCTGGTTACTACCTGTTTGATGACTTATATCCTGGTAATTATTATGTTCAATTTGTACAACCGGCTGGTTATACAGATCTGACACTGGATCATCAGGGTTGGGATAGAACTAAGGACAGCAATGTGAATCATGCAAATGGACAAGGTACAACTTCATGGATTACTTTGAACCCGGGAGATGTAAACCTGACAATTGATGCAGGTTATTACAAGTGTGTTGAAATCGGGGATCTGTTGTGGTGTGACTATGACTATGATGATAAATGGGATAATGAAGAGAACGGTATCAATGGACTGCTGGTGAACTTGTGGAGATATCATCTGGGTGAATGGATCTTGTGGGATTACACTTATACTGCCCATAAACCCGGCACACCAAGTGATGACGGATACTGGTACTTCTGTGCAATGCCTGGAACATACTACGTTGAGATTCCAATCCCACCATATGGTTTGGTTCCTGTATTGCCAAAAGTTGGCAATGATCCATACAGAGATAGCGATTTGACAGATGCGAATGGTCCTGGTACCACAGATGCATTTACACTGCCTTCCGGCGCTAAAAAACTGGATATCGGTGCAGGTTATTATCTCCAGGCTTGTATGACGAACCTGGTATGGTTTGATGAAAATAACAATGGTGTGAAAGATGAAAACGAATCTGGTATGCCGGGTGTAACAGTACAGGCTTACAAGATGGGTGGACAGTTAATTGGTACAGCAGTAACTAACTCACAGGGATACTTCTACATCGAAGGCTTGAGAAAATATGCTTACTACCTTAAAGTGACTGCACCGAACGGCTATACATTCACTACACCATATTCCAATGGTAACAGAGATATGATCAACAGTGACTTCGATCACTCAAACGGTTGGGGTACTTCAGCGAATTATCCTTTGAACCCGGGAGAATGTGTGGATCTTGCTTGCGGATTGATATTCTCATCATTGCCGGTTGAGCTCATTGAGTTCCGGGGCGAATACAGGCCAGATTATAATTATCTGGAATGGGCGACAGAGCGCGAAGAGCATAGTGGATCATTTGTCATCGAACGCAAGTATGAAAATGAAGCCAAATTTGAACAGATCGCAGAAGTGGCAGCCGTTGGCAATAGTGTAAGTAAACAAACCTATAACCTCAATGATTATAACATCCCTGAGGATGGCGTATACTACTACCGTTTGAACCAACTGGATCAGGATGGTATATCCAGATTCAGTAAAGTGATCGCAATCGTAGTAGATCGGGCTAAAACAACAGATTTAAGTCTGTATCCTAACCCGACACGAGACAGGTTTGAAATCGATATGAGTATGGCACAAGCAGCATTTGTTCAGATAGATATGTTTGACGCACAAGGTAAACTTGTAAGGAAAAATATCATGAACAGTGAGCTGCAGAAAGGAAGATACACTCATGTGGTTGAATTGAACGGAATGTCTGAAGGTGTTTACACCGTCAGAATCAAGATCGGTGAGAAAATGATCAACAAGAAATTGGTGATCATGCATTGATAAAATTGTTTTAGGGGAAATTTGTGGGGCTGTCCGAAAGGGTAGCCCCTTTTTTATTGATCATCAGGTTGGAGCAGATTCATCAAATCAACAACTCAACAACTCAATAATTCAACAACTCAACAACTTTTAATCCCTCATATTAAAAAAAAAGGATACACCCAAACATGTATCCTTTTGATAATCAATTAAAAAATAAATTACTTCATGGTTATTTAAAACCTGAAAAAATCGGAAGCTTTTGATTTCCGTTTTTCAGTAAAGACCTTGCGATTAAAAAATTAGTTTAACCCCTAACTCTTAAACTAATTTACGGAATATAATTTTAGTTGAGTGAACATTTTTTTGGTTGCTTTAAGCATATTTTCCTCAACCCACTCACCATTGATAAGTACATTGCGGTGTTCTTTCAGTTCTGTAATAAAATGTTTAACTGAGTATTTAGAAAGCAACTTTTTCTCTGTCAATAATGAATAGATTATATAATACCATTGTAAGGCAATGTGATTGATGAACATCCACCCGTTTAAGGTTTCTTCTTTTTGCATATAGGTAACATCCGCTTTCAAAATAGTTTTCACGCCCTCGAACATAAGTTCTATTGCACTCCTGCTTTTGTATTTAATCCCTAATTCTTAATTTTTTTACGGAATATCAAAAAAAGCTCAATAATGCT
>ERZ761602.4117-NODE-4117-length-19233-cov-7.668005_pt1 | contig 19233 bp, 17 predicted proteins | sample MGYA00512165_ERZ761602 | MGnify/ENA primary metagenome ERZ761602 (study PRJEB28899, sample SAMN02445085) | bioreactor sludge metagenome | biome: EBPR sludge; isolation source: Thorneside wastewater treatment plant | place: Australia: Brisbane, Thorneside... | reverse complement strand
AGCAGGCCGCGAGCGTCCTCGCCACCGTGAAGCGCGACGGGATCGAGTCGCGCGGAGGCGCCTGGTCCGCCGAAGAGGAGGAAGCCTTCAAGTCGCCCATCCGCGAGCAGTACGAGCGCCAGGGCCATCCCTACTACGCCACCGCCCGCCTCTGGGACGACGGGGTCATCGACCCGGTGGACACGCGGCGCGTGCTGGGGCTCGCGATCGCCGCGGCCGCGAATGCCCCCCGAGAGGAGACGCGCTTCGGCGTGTTCCGCATGTGACCCAGACCCTCGTCATCGAAAGGCAGGGCCCCGTCGCCCTCGCCACCCTCGCCCGCCCCGAAAAGCACAACGCCTTCGACGACGCCCTCGTGGCGGAACTCACCGAGGCCCTGCGTGAACTGGAGGCGGACGACGCCGTCCGCGTGGTGGTGCTGTCGGCCACCGGCCGGTCCTTCTGCGCCGGCGCGGACCTGAACTGGATGCGCCGCATGGCCGGCTACTCGCGCGAGGACAACCAGCGCGACGCGATGGCCCTCGCGGCCCTCATGCGCACCCTCGACCAGTTCGGCAAGCCGACGATCGCGCGCGTGCAGGGTCCGGCCTACGGCGGCGGCGTCGGCCTCGTCGCCTGCTGCGACGTCGTCGTGGCCTCCCAGGCGGCCCACTTCGCGCTCTCGGAGGCGAAGCTCGGCCTGGTGCCCGCGGTCATCTCGCCCTACGTCGTCGCGGCGATCGGGGCGCGCGCCGCACGGCGTTACTTCCTTTCCGCCGAGCGCTTCAGCGCCTCGGAGGCCTGGCGCCTCGGCCTCGTGCACGAGCTCGCCATGGACGACGACGACCTCGACGCGAAAATCGGCGAGATCGTCGAATCGATGCTCGCCTGCGGTCCCGTCGCCCAGCGGGAGGGCAAGGCGCTCGTGCGCGCCGTCGCGAACCGCCCCGTCACGGGCGAGCTGCTGCAGCAGACCTCGGAGCTCATCGCCCGCGTGCGCGCCTCGCCCGAGGGCCGCGAGGGCATCGCGGCCTTCCTCGAGAAGCGCCGCGCCGCCTGGCTTCCCCCGCCGCCGCCGCCCGAGCCGGACGACGAGGGCGAGACGCCCGCGGGAATCTGACCGGTGTTCGCGAAGATCCTCATCGCGAACCGCGGCGAGATCGCCTGCCGGGTGATCCGCACCTGCCGGGCCCTCGCGGTGCGCACGGTGGCCGTGCATTCCGAGGCCGACGCCCACGCGCTTCACGTCGAGATGGCCGACGAGGCCCGCGCGATCGGCGGATCCCGGCCCGCCGATTCGTACCTCCGCGCCGAGCGCATCCTCGAGGCCGCGAAGGCCACGGGCGCCGAGGCCATCCACCCCGGCTACGGGTTCCTGTCGGAAAACGCCGAATTCGCGAGGGCCGTGGAGGCCGCGGGCCTCGCCTTCATCGGCCCCACGCCCGAGGCCATCGAGAAGATGGGCCTCAAGGACCGCGCCAAGGCCCTGTGCGAGGCGGCGGGCGTGCCCGTCGTGCCGGGTTACCACGGCGATCGGCAGGAAGCCGACTTCCTCGCCGGGGAAGCGGCTCGCGTGGGCTTTCCCCTGCTCATCAAGGCCATCGCCGGCGGCGGCGGACGCGGCATGCGGCTCGTGCGGAACGCGGGGGAATTCGCGACGCAGCTCGACGCGGCCCGGCGCGAGGCCGCGGGCGCCTTCGGCGACGACCGGGTGCTGCTCGAGCGCTTCGTGACGGGCCCCCACCACGTCGAATTCCAGGTCTTCGGCGATGCGCACGGCAACGCCGTCCACCTCTTCGAGCGCGAATGCTCCATCCAGCGCCGGCACCAGAAGGTGCTCGAGGAAACGCCCTCGCCCTTCCTCGACGGGGACCTTCGGGCCCGCATGGGCGAGGCCGCCGTCGCGGCGGCGAAGGCCATCGGCTATCGCGGCGCCGGCACGGTGGAGTTCATCGTGGGCGAGGACCGGCGCTTCTACTTCATGGAGATGAACACGCGCCTGCAGGTAGAGCATCCCGTCACCGAGATGGTGACCGGCGAGGACCTGGTGGCCTGGCAGCTGCGCGTGGCCTCGGGCGAGCCCCTGCCCCTGTCCCAGGACGAGATCCTCGCGGCGGGCCACGCCATCGAGGTGCGGCTGTGCGCGGAAAACCCGGGCAAGGGCTTCCTGCCGGAGACGGGCCCCGTCGCCGTGCTGCGCATTCCCGGAGACGATCCGGCGGTGCGCTTCGATACCGGCGTTCGCGAAGGCGACGAGGTGAGCGTCTTCTACGACTCCATGATCGGCAAGCTCGTCGTGTGGGGCACGGATCGCGCGGAGGCCGCCCGGCGCCTGCGCGAGGCGCTCGCCCGCACGGAGGTGCTCGGCGTCTCGACGAACCTCGCCTTCCTGGAACGCCTCGCGGTTCATCCCGAGTTTCTCGCCGGTCGCACCGACACGGGCTTCATCGAGCGACACCGCGAAACGCTCCTGCCCGGTCCCGGTCCCACGCCGCCCGAGGCGCTGGTCGCCTGCGTGGCGCGGGTGCTGCGCGACGAGCGGGCCGCCCACCCCGGCGATTCGCCCTGGGACGATGCCGGCGGCTGGCGCCTGAATCGCCCGAGCCTTCGCACGATGGAGTTCCAGCGCGAGGATGGCGGGCGCGAGGCGGTGCGCGTCGTGACGCTCGCCGATGGCCTCGAGATCGGGATCGGCGATCGCGTCCTTCGGGCGAGCATCGCGCCCGAGGGCGGCGAACGCCTGCAGCTCACCCTCGACGACGAGACCTTCTTCGCGCGGGTCACGCGGCACGGCGCGCGGCTGTCGGCCGCGACCCCGGCCGGGCGGCACGTGCTCGCCCTCGTCGATCCGTTCCTCTACGAGCCGGCCGACGGCCTGCCCGACGCGCGGCTCACGGCCCTGATGCCCGGCCGCGTGGTGAAGGTGCTCGTCGCGCCGGGCGACGCCGTGGCCAAGGGACAGGCGCTCCTCGTGCTCGAGGCCATGAAGATGGAGCACACGATCACGAGCCCGCGCCCGGGTGTCGTCGAGCGCGTGGCCTTCGCCGAAGGCGCCCTCGTGCCGGCGGACGCGCTGCTCGTCGCCTTCCGCGAGGACTGAGCCCGCCCCGTCAGGCGGGCGGCGCCTGCACCCGCGGCAACGGCCGGCCCTCGAGCCAGGCCTCCAGGCACTCCACCACGCCGCGGGCGAAAGTCCGGTAGACCTCCCGCGTGACGAAACCCAGGTGCGGCGTGAGCACGGCATTCGGATGGGCCGCGAGTGCGCTTCCGGCGGCGAGGGGCTCCTCGTCGAAGACGTCGATCGCCACCCTGCCAGGGCGCCCGGCGTCGAGCGCGGGAACCAGGGCCTTCATGTCCACCAGCGCGGCGCGCGAGGTGTTCACCAGGATGCCGTCCTCGCGCATGAGGGCGAGGCGCTTCGCATCGACGAGGCCCCGCGTCGGCGGTCCCGGCACCAGGTGCAGCGAAACCACCTTGCTCGTGGCGAGCAGTTCCTCTAACGGGACGGCCGTGGCGCCGCCGGCCTGCGCCCGCTCGGGCGTCATGTGGGGGCTCCAGGTGACGAGCTCCATGCCGAAGGCCTTGCCCACGGCAGCCACCCGCTGCCCGATCTCGCCGAAACCCACGAGGCCGAGGCGCTCGCCCCGGAGCGTGGTGCCCAGGGGGCCGCCGTCGCGCCAGCGCCCGGCGCGCACGAGGGCCATCTGGCGCTCGAGGTCCCGGACGGCCGCGAAGATCAGGGCCCAGGTGTGCTCCGCGGTGCCGTCCTTGCCCGGGTCCTTGCCGGTGTGGCACACGGGAATGCCCCGCGCGGCGAAGGCGGCGGCGTCGAGCTGCGTGTTGCGCGCCCCCGTGAACACGAAGCACTTGAGGCGCGGCAGCTTCGCCAGGAGCGCCGCGTCGAAGGGCGTGCGGTCCCGTACCAGGGCGATGGCGTCGGCCTCGCCGATCGCCGCGAGGAGCCCCTCGCCCCGCAGCTTGTCGTGGTGGAACGCGACGTCCGCCGCGCCGCGCACGGTCGACCAGTCCGCCTCGCGCTCGAGGGCCCGCTCGTAGTCGTCCAGGACGACGATGCGCGGGCGCGCGCTCAAGGCGACGCCTCGGCGACGATCGCCTTCACGTCCGGCGCCGAAGCGAGGTGGCGGCACGCGTCGGCGAGACGGGCGGCCTTCGCCGGGCCGATCACCGGATCCGCGAGCGTGTGGAACTTGCCCGCGAGCGCCTCGTCCGTGAGGGGCCGCTCGAGGGAGCCGATCGCGTGCTCGACGAAGACGTGCTCGCGACGGCCGTCCTTCAGGACCGCCGTCACGTCCGCCTGGGCCTCGTCGATCCGGTCGTCCACCGTGGCCACCACCTTGCGCCGGAGCGCCACGACGTCCTCGCGGTTCACGATGGCGTCGTCGTACTCCGTCTCGCCGGCCCGGCCGAAGACGAGCCCCGCCGCGCAGCCGTGGTAGACGCTGAACTTGCCCTCGAGGCCGTCCTTCGGCTCCTTCTTGCCCGTGAGCTCGAGCACCAGCGAATGGACCTTGAGCTCGATGCGCTCCACGTCCTCCGGCCGCACGCCCCGGGCCCGCAGCTGCGCGCAGGCGTCGATGGACGGGTGGATCACGATGCCGCAGGCGAACGGCTTGTAGGTGTTGAAGGAGATCTCGAAGCGCGAGCCCAGTTCCGAGGTGATCTCGCTCCAGTCGCACTTGGTCGACACGGTCTGCATGAAGCCCCGGGGCGCTTCGAGGGCCTTCGGGCTCGCGGTGAAGCCGTGCTTCGCGAGCAGGGCCGCGACGAGTCCCGCCCGCGCCGCCCCGCCCGGATGGAAGGGCTTGGTCATCGTGCCGAACTGCTCGCGCATGCCCACGGGCTGCGAGGCCGCGATGCCCAGCGCCATCGCCGTGCGCGCCTCGTCCAGGCCCAGCAGCCGCGCGCAGCCGGCCGCGGCCCCGAGCGTGCCCGTGGATCCCGTGATGTGCCAGCCGCGGTCGTAGTGGTCCGGGTACATCGCGTTGCCCACGCGGCACGAGACGTCGATGCCCAGGACGAGCGCGTCGATGAGCGCGCGCCCCGTCGCCCCCGTCCCCTCGGCGAGCGCGAGGAGCGCGGAGGCCACGGGACCGGCCGGGTGGATGATGGTCTTGAGGTGCGTGTCGTCGAAATCGAACGTGTGGGACGAGATGCCGTTCACGAGCGCGGCCCCGGCCATGTCGAGGCGCTCGGCGCGGCCGAGCACCGCGGCCTGGGGCGATGGCGCGAGCATCGCGAGGGCCGCGAGGGCGGCCTCGACCGATTCGTGCCGCGCCGCGCCCACGGCGCATCCCGCCCAGTTGAGGAAGGTGCGGTGGGCCTCGCGTTCGACGGCGTCGCCCCAGCCCCGCGAGGGGTGGTTCGCGACGAAGGCGGCGAGCGTGCGGGTGACGGGCGGCGCGTTGTGGTCGGCCGGGACCTTCGTGTTGCGTGCCATGGTTCCTAGTTCTCGAGCGTGATGTTGCGTTCCTTGGCGAGCTTCGCCCACTTCGCGATGTCGGCCTGCATGAACTGCCCGAACTGCGCGGGGGTCATCGGCATCACGTCGAGCGCCTCGCCCGAAAGGCGCTGCTGCAGCGCCGGCGTGGCGAGCGCCTTGTTGATCTCGCCGTTGAGCTTCGCCGTCACCGCGGCGGGAAGGTTCGCGGGACCGACGATGGCGTACCACTGCACGCCGTCGAAACCCTTGTAGCCCAGCTCCTCGAAAGTGGGCACGTCGGGCAGCAGCGCGTGGCGCTTGAGCCCCGTCACGGCGAGGGCCTTCATCTTGCCGGCCCGGATGTGGGGGACCGCGGCCGCGAGCCCCGGCATCATCATCTGGGTCTGTCCGCCGAGGATGTCCGTGATGGCCGGGCCGATGCCGCGATAGGCAGCGTGCACGGACTCGAAGCCCGCCACGGTCCGGAACTGCTCCATGGCGAGGTGCGTGAGGGAGCCCTGCCCGGCGGAACCGTAGCTGGTCTTGTGGGCCTTGGCATGGGCGATGAGGCCCTTCACGTCCGTGACGGGGACGCCCGCCCCCACGACCAGCACGTTCGGCGTGCCCGCCACCATCGCGACCGGCGTGAAATCCTTGACCGCGTCGTAGGGCACCTTGCGGACGGCCGGCACCGTGCCGTGGGTCGCGACGTAGCCGAGCATCAGCGTGTAGCCGTCCGCCGGCGCCTTGGCGACCTGCTGGGAGGCGATCACGCCTCCGCCGCCGGAGACGTTTTCCACGACGAAGGTCTGCCCGAGGGCGCGGCCGAGCTGCTCGGCCACGGTGCGGGCCACCAGGTCCACGCCGCCGCCCGGCTGCACCGGGGCGATGATCTTCACGGTCTTGTTCGGGTAGTCCTGGGCCGCGGCGAGGCCGGGCGCGAGGGTGGCGCCCGCGGCGAGCGCGAGCAGGGCGAGCGTGCGTTTCATGGGGTCTCCTCCAGGGGGTTCTTCAGTCGTTGGTGGGCGGCGCCCACGTGGTCGGCCAGCAGGCGCTCGGCGAGGGGGCGATCGCCCTCCCGCAGGGCGCCGGCGATGACGTCGTGCTCGGCGATCGAGGCGGCCATGCCGACGGGCTGGGCGAGGTTGCGCAGGCGCGTGAGATGAAGGCGCTGCACCACCCCCCGATAGCTTTCGGACAGGGCCGTATTGCCCGCCGCCTCCACGATCGCCCAGTGGAAGCGGAGGTTCTCCGCGTAGTAGGCCGGCACGTCCCGCTTGCGGGCCGCGCGCCGCATCGCGGCGATGGATGCCTCCAGGATCCGCGCGAGGGCCCGGCGCGGCGCATCCGCGAGATCCGCCGCGAGGCGACCGGCGAACGCATCGAGCGCACCGCGGAACGCGTAGAGGTCGGCCACCTCGCCGGGCTCGAGCCGCCTCACGAAGACGCCCGCGTGGGGACGCGCCTCGACGAGGCCCGTGGCCTCGAGTTGCCGCAGGGCCTCCCGCACGGGCACGCGCGAGACGCCCAGGCGGGCGGCCACGTCCGGCTCGTTGATTCGCTCGCCCGGCGCGAGGCCGCCGCGCAGGATCTGCGAAAGCAGGTCGTCGCGGACGACGGCGGCGAGGGAGCGCGGCAGCGCAGGGGCGCCGTCGGCGGGGGGTGGGAGCCACGGCAGCATCGGCGCAGTATATCGTATACGATTGCCCCGACAAGCCCGCCGGCTCACGGCAGCCGGGCCTATAATCGGGCCATCGATCGCGTGCCGCGGCACGCGCCACTTCGCCTCGTTTCCCCAGGAGATCCCATGGCCGCCCAGCCCCAGGCCCGTTCCCCGGCCGCCCCTTCCGTGAAGCTCCTGGTCGACGGCCGCCTCGTCGAATCCGCCACGACCGAATGGCGCGACATCGTGAATCCCGCCACGCAGGAAGTCCTTGCCCGCGTGCCCTTCGCGACGGCCGCCGAGATCGAAGGCGCGATCGCCTCCGCGGCGAAGGCTTTCGTGGCCTGGCGCGAGACGCCCGTGGGCGCGCGCATGCGGATCATGCTCAAGCTGCAGGAGCTCATCCGGCGCGACATGAAGAAGATCGCCGCCTGTCTCACGGCCGAGCAGGGCAAGACGCTCGCCGACGCCGAAGGCGATGTCTTCCGGGGCCTGGAGGTCGTCGAGCACGCGTGCTCCGTGGGCTCGATCCAGATGGGCGAGCACCTCGAGCAGGTGGCGGGCGGCGTGGACGTCTATTCCGTGCGCCAGCCGCTGGGCGTGTGCGCGGGCATCACGCCGTTCAATTTCCCCGCGATGATCCCGCTGTGGATGTTCCCGATGGCGATCGTCGCGGGCAACACGTTCGTGCTCAAGCCCTCCGAGCAGGACCCGATGACCACGATGCTGCTCGCGGAGCTCGCGCTCGAGGCGGGCGTTCCCCCGGGCGTGCTCAACGTGATCCACGGCGGCAAGGCGGCGGTCGATGCGCTGTGCACGCACCCGGCCATCCGGGCCGTGTCCTTCGTGGGCTCGACGCCCGTGGGCAACCATGTCTACCGCCTCGCGTCCCAGAACGGCAAGCGGGCCCAGTGCATGATGGGCGCGAAGAACCACGCGGTCGTGCTGCCCGACGCCCACAAGGAGCAATCCCTCAACGCGCTCGTCGGCGCTGGCTTCGGCGCCGCGGGCCAGCGCTGCATGGCCATCAGCGTCGCGGTGCTGGTGGGCCGCGCGAAGGAGTGGATTCCCGACCTCGTCGCCAAGGCGAAATCCCTCAAGGTGAGCGCGGGCACGGAGCCCGGCGCGGACCTGGGGCCTCTGGTCTCGAAGGCCGCGAAGGCGCGCGTGCTCTCGCTCATCGAGGCGGGCGTGAAGGAAGGCGCCACGCTCGAGCTCGACGGCCGGGGCCTTTCCGTCCCCGGCTATCCCGAGGGCAACTTCGTCGGGCCCACGGTCTTTTCCGGCGTGACGCCCGCGATGACGATCTACCGCGAGGAGATCTTCGGGCCCGTGCTTTGCGTGGTCACGGTCGACACGCTGGACGACGCGATCGCCTTCGTGAACGCCAATCCCTTCGGCAACGGCACGGGCGTCTTCACCCAGTCAGGCGCGGCGGCGCGCAAGTTCCAGCACGAGATCGACGTGGGCCAAGTGGGCATCAACGTGCCCATTCCCGTGCCGGTGCCCTACTTCAGCTTCACCGGCTCGCGCGGCTCGCGCCTGGGCGACAACGGCCCCTACGGCAAGCAGGCACTGCACTTCTACACGCAGGTGAAGACCGTGACCGCCCGCTGGTTCGACGATGCGGCGAGCGCGGGCGGCATCCACACCACCATCAGCCTCAAGTAGGCCCGCCATGGGCGTCGCGTTCATCGGACTGGGCCACATGGGCCTGCCCATGGCCCGCAACCTCGCGAAGGCCGGCCACGCGGTCACCGGCTTCGACATCGTTCCGGCCCTCGTCGAAAGGGCTGCGCAGGCGGGCATCGCCCCGGCGCCCTCGATCGCCGCGTGCGTTTCGGGGGCCGAGTGGGTCGTCACGATGCTGCCCTCCTCGCCCCACGTGCGCGCGGCCTGGGCCGGGCCGGGCGGCGTGCTCGAGCACGCGCCCGCCGGCGCGCGCTTCATCGACAGCTCCACCATCGATCCGATGGCCGCCCGCGAGGTGGCCGCCCTCGCCGCGGCGCGGGGCCACGCGATGATCGACGCGCCCGTCTCCGGCGGGACGGCCGGCGCCGAGGCCGCGACCCTCACCTTCATGGTGGGCGGCGATGCGGCCGACTTCGAGGCCGCGCGGGCGCTGCTCGCGTCCATGGGAAAGAACCTCGTGCACTGCGGCGCCGCGGGCAACGGGCAGGTGGCCAAGATCTGCAACAACCTCATGCTCGCGATCGGCATGATCGCCACGAGCGAGGGCATGGCCCTCGCCACGCGACTGGGCATGGACCCGAAGGTGTTCGCGGGCATCGTGAACACCTCGAGCGGGCGGTGCTGGTCCTCCGACACCTACAATCCCTGGCCCGGCGTGCTCGACAGCGCGCCCGCCTCCCGCGGCTACACGGGCGGCTTCGGCACGGACCTCATGCTCAAGGACCTCGGGCTCGCCGCCGATGCCGCACGGGCCGCGAAGGTGCCGATCCTCGCCGGGTCCCTCGCCCAGCAGCTCTACCAGCGCCACTCGTCCGCCGGCCACGGCGCCCTCGATTTCTCCAGCATCGTGATGCAAGTGACCGGAACCGCCCCATGATCAGCCACCGCATCGACGGCCACACCGCGATCGTCACGATCGACAACCCGCCCGCCAACACCTGGACTCCCGAGAGCCTTTCGGCCCTCGAGGACCTCGTCGCGACGCTGGAGGCGGACCGCGCCGTCTACGCGGCCGTGCTCACCGGGGCCGGCGCGAAATTCTTCTCGGCCGGCGCGGACCTCAAGCGCTTCGCCGCCGACAAGGCCTACGCCCGCCACTTCATCGCGCGCTTCGGCTCGGCGTTCGAAGCCCTCGCCAATGCCCGCTTCGTCACCATCGCCGCGATCAACGGCTACGCGATGGGCGGGGGCCTCGAGGCCTGCCTCGCCTGCGACCTGCGCATCGCCGAGGCCCATGCGCAGATGGCGCTGCCGGAGCCCGCGGTCGGCCTGCTGCCCGGCGGCGGCGGCACCCAGAACCTCGCGGGCCTCGTGGGCGAAGGCTGGGCCAAGCGCATCATCCTCACGGGCGAGCGCGTCGATGCCGAGACCGCCCTTCGCATCGGGCTCGTGGAGGAGATCGCGCCCTCGGGCGAAGCCCTCCCCCGGGCCCTCGCGCTCGCCGCGCGGGTCGCCACGCTCTCGCCGCGCGCCGTCGCGTCCTGCAAGTCGCTCATCCACAACGCGCGCCAAGCCGTCCCGCACCGCGCGGGGCTCGCGCTGGAGCGCGAACGATTCATGGATCTCTTCGACCACGGGGACCAGGCCGAAGGCGTCGCGGCCTTCCTGGAAAAGCGCAAGCCCGAATGGAAGAACGACTGAGCGCGGCCGGCGGCGAGATCCTCGCCGCGGTCGCCGCCGGGGTGGCCACCGTCACCCTGAACCGTCCCGCCGCGCTCAACGCCCTCACGCGCCCGATGATCGAGGCGCTGGACGGCTGGCTCGCGGCCTGGGAGACGGACCCCGCCATCCGCGTCGTGCTGCTTGAGGGCGCGGGCGACAAGGCCTTCTGCGCCGGCGGCGACATCCGGGCGCTGCGCGAAGGCTGGCTCGCGGGCACCGACGAGCCCCTGCGCTTCTTCGTCTCGGAATACGCCCTCGACCACCGGATCCACCGCTATCCCAAGCCGGTCGTCGCGAATCTCGACGGCATCGTGATGGGCGGCGGCATGGGCATCTCGCAGGGCGCACGATTGCGGATCGCCGGCCCGCGCACGCGGATCGCGATGCCCGAGACCGGCATCGGCCTGGTCCCGGACGTGGGCGGCACCTGGTTCCTGCCCCGCTGTCCCGGGCGCATCGGTCGCTACCTCGGGCTCACGGGCCAGTCCATCGGCGGCGTCGATGCGCTGGCCGCGGGACTCGTCGACGCCTGCGCCGGCCCCGACGAACTGGCCGCCCTGCCGCGCGAACTGGCCACCTGCGCGCAGGCTGCGGATCCCGGCCATGCGGTGGACAGCCTTCGCTCGCGCCTCGCGTCCGTCGCCCCGCCGCCGGGCGAGCTCTCGCGCGTGCGCCCGGCGATCGACCGGCACTTCGCCCACGAGTCGGTCGAGGCGATCGACGGGAGCCTCGCCCACGAGCAGGACGCCGCCTTCGCCGACTGGGCCGCGAAGGCGCGCGCGACGCTCGCCCGGCGCTCGCCCACGCTGCTCAAGGTGACGCTCGCGCAGCTCGACCGCGGCGCCTCGATCGGCCTCGCGGACGCCTTCCGGCTCGAGCTCGGCCTCGTCCTCGCGTGCTTCGAGCACGGCGACATCCTCGAGGGCGTCCGGGCCTTGATCGTGGACAAGGACAACGCCCCCCGCTGGAATCCACCCTCGCTCGCCGAGGTGTCCCCGGAGCGCGTGGCCGCCTTCTTCGCGCCCCGCTGGACCGCGACCGAACACCCCCTTTCCCGACTCCGGGACCCCCAAGGAGAACCGACGTGAAACTCGTGACCTACTCGCCCGCCACCGGCGGTGAATCCCGTCCCGGCCTGCTCGTGGACGCCCGCACCGTCGTCGACATCCCCGCCCATGCCAAGGCGGCCGGCGTCGATTTCGGCAGCGTGCTCGGCATCATCCGCGGGGCCGGCGCCGCGCGCGCGGAACTCGATCGCCTCGCCGCCGCGCCGCCGGCCGGCACGCCCCTCGCCGACGTGAAGCTGCACGCGCCCATCCCGCGCCCCGCCAAGAACGTCTTCTGCGTCGGCTGGAACTACCTCGAGCACTTCGAGGAAGGCGCCCAGAAGCTCCAGGACAACCGCGAGCTGCCCAAGTGGCCCGTCTTCTTCAGCAAGGCGACCACCGCGGTGAACGGCCCCTTCGACCCGATTCCGTTCGATGCCGCGATCTCGACCTCGCTCGACTGGGAGGTGGAACTGGGCGTGGTGATCGGCCGGGGCGGCAAGAACATCCGCGAGGAGGACGCGATGGCCCACATCTGGGGCTACACGGCGCTCAACGACGTCACCTGGCGCGACGTCCAGCGCCGCCACGGCGGCCAGTGGCACAAGGGCAAGAGCTTCGACGGCACCTGCCCCATGGGCCCGGTGATCGTCACGGCGGACGCGCTGGACCCGGCCAACCTGCGCGTGATCTGCCGAGTGAACGGCGTGACCAAGCAGGATTCCTGGACGCGCTACCTCTATTTCAAGATCCCGCGCCTCATCGCCGATCTGTCGGCGGGCATGACGCTCGAGCCCGGCGACGTGATCTCCACGGGCACGCCGGAAGGCGTGGGCTTCGCGCGCACCCCGCCGGAGTTCCTCAAGGCCGGCGACCTGCTCGAGACGGAGATCGAGGGCATCGGCGTGATGCGAAACCCCATCGGGGGTTGACGGCCCCTCCCCCCTCCGGCGCTAATGGAGGGGCAGGGCCACGACGAAGGACGGGAAACGCCACCATGCCGAGCCGCATCCCCCCGGGGACGAGCGTCGCGGGGCGACTCGGGATCTACCGGAAGCTCTCCGGGATCCCGTCGCTCCGGAGCAGCTACGCGCGCAAGTTCGCGATCGCCGCCTTCGTGGGCGCGCAGGTGCCCCTCGTGGTCTTCATCGCCTTCCTGCTCTTTTCCCGTACCGACTGGGCCGCGATGGCGCCGCTGCTCGCCGCGCTCCTGCTCGCCTGCTTCGCGGGGTTCCTCGGTACCGTCTGGGTGCTCCGGGAAATCCTCGTGCCGGTGGATCTCACGGCCGAGGCGCTGCGGCAGTACCTCGAGGAACGCCGCCGCCCCGACCTGCCCGTCGACCTGCCCGACGAGGCCGGCCGCCTCATGGAAGGCACGCAGTACACGCTCTCGCAGCTCGACGAGACGATCGCCCGGCTCGAGCGGGTTTCCGATTCCGACGAGCTGACGGGCCTGTACAACCGCCGTGCCGGCGAAAAGCGCCTCGCCGAGGAAGTGGCGCGGGCCGAGCGGGACCTCGAATCCTTCCAGCTCGCGTGGTTCGACGTGAACGGCTTCAAGGCCCTCAACGCCGCCCACGGCCACAGCGCGGGCGATGCCTGCCTCGCGCACGTCTCGGCGCTCCTGCAGCTCAACACGCGGCGCGGCGACTGGGTGGCGCGCTGGGGCGGCGACGAGTTCATCGTCGGCCTGCACCGCAACCGCTCGCTCAAGATGGTGATGGAGCGCATCGTGCACGCCGTGGCGGCCTCGCCCTGCGAGCTCGACGGCGGCGGCGAGATTCCGCTCACCGTGAGCGTGGGCGTGGCGGAGTACCGCTTCGGCGCCGGCAAGGCCGCCCTGCTCGCGGACGTGGAAAGGGCGCTCTCGGTCGCGAAGGCCGCCGCGGCGATCTCGCAGCGCTCGGAGATCCGCTTCCACGCGGAACCGGAGGCCGCCGGATTCCCGCTCGCACCGCCCGCGGCGCCCGCGCCGGCCGCCGCCGACTAGCCGAAGACCAGCACCCCGACCCCGAGCAGCGCGAAGACTGCCGCCGCCACCGCGTGGACGGCGCGCACCGGCAGGCGCTTGGCGAGCGCGTCGCCGAAGAAGGCCACGGGCGCGTTCGCGACGATCATGCCGATCGTCGTGCCCATCACCACCTGCGCGAGGGAGTCGAAGCGGGCCGCGAGCGCGACGGTCGCGATCTGGGTCTTGTCGCCGATCTCCACGAGGAAGAAGAGGATCGTGGTGCTCAGGAAGATGCCGCCGCGAGTCTTGCCTTCGCCCGTGTCGCCGTCGAGCTTGTCCGGCACCAGCATCCAGGCGGCCATCGCGATGAACGAAAGGCCCAGCACCCAGCGCATGGCCTCCGGCCCGATGACGCGGGTGAGCCAGGCGCCCAGCGCGCCGGCGATGGCGTGGTTGGCGAGCGTCGCGACGAAGATGCCCGCCACGATGGGCCAGGGCTTGCGGTAGCGGGCCGCGAGGACGAGGGTGAGCAGCTGCGTCTTGTCGCCGATCTCGGCGAGGGTGACGATGCCGATCGAGACGAGAAGGGCTTCCATCGAGGGGGCGAAGTCTACCAGCCCCCTCGCGCTTCAGCCCTTGACGGGCATCAGAAGATCTCGTCGCCGGCCGCGACCACGCTGCCCGCGCCCGCCACGACCGATTCGGCCAGGCCCGACGTGCGGGTGAGCAGGTGGTCCGCGTAGAAGCGGGCCGTGAGGCGCTTGGCGGCGAGGAAGGCGGGATCGCCCTCCCCCGCGGCCGCCGCGAGGGCCGAGCGGGCCATCATCCAGCCGCCGGCGACATACCCCGCCAGCATCAGAAAGGCCACCGAGCCCGCCCCGACCGCGGGCGCGTTCGCCGGGAAGGTGACGACGATCCAGTCGACGGCGCGCTCGAAGTCGGCGACCGCGGCCTCGAGCCGGCGGCCGATGGCGCGCAGGTCCTCGTCGCCCGCGGCGAGCGCGGGAAGCGCCGCGCGCACCTGCGCGGCGAAGGCCTTGGCCGTGGCGCCCGCTTCGCGGCCCACCTTGCGGCCCACCAGGTCGTTGGCCTGGATGCCCGTCGTGCCTTCGTAGATCGTCGAGATGCGCGCGTCGCGAAGGTGCTGGGCGGCGCCCGTCTCCTCGATGAAGCCCATGCCGCCGTGCACCTGCACGCCGAGGGACGCGATCTCCACGCCCAGTTCCGTGGACCAGCCCTTCACCACGGGAATGAGCAGGTCCACCATCGCCTGGCAGCGGCGGCGCTCGCCTTCCTCCGGATGGCGCCTCGCCCGGTCGAGCAGCACGGAGACCTGGTACGCGAGGGCCCGCGAGGCCTCCGCGCCCGCCTTCATCGTGAGCAGCATGCGCTTCACGTCGGGGTGGTGCAGGATCGGCATCGCCTTCGCCTGCCCGAGCGGGCGGCCCTGCACGCGCTCGCGCGCGTAGTCCCGCGCCCGCTGGTAGGCGCGCTCGGCGATCGCCACGCCCTCCAGGCCCACGCCCAGCCGCGCGGCGTTCATCATGACGAACATGTACTCCAGGCCCCGGTTCGCCTCGCCGACGAGGTACCCGGTGGCGTCCTCGTAGGCCATCACGGCCGTCGGGCTCGCGTGGATGCCGAGCTTGTGCTCGAGGGAGACGCAATTCACGCCGTTGCGCGCGCCGAGGGAGCCGTCGTCGTTCACCAGCACCTTGGGCACGACGAAGAGCGAGATGCCCTTCACGCCCTCGGGCGCGCCGTCGATGCGGGCGAGCACCAGGTGGATGATGTTCTCGGTGTAGTCCTGGTCGCCGTAGGTGATGAAGATCTTCTGGCCCGTGATGCGGTACGTGCCGTCCGGGCCCGGCACGGCCTTGGTGCGCACCTGCGACAGGTCGCTGCCGGCCTGGGGCTCCGTGAGATTCATCGTGCCGGCCCAGCGGCCCTCGACCATCGCCGGCAGGAAGCGCTGCTGCATGGCCTCGGAGGCATTGCGGTGCAGCGACTCGATGGCGCCGATCGTGAGCATCGGGCAGAGCTTGAACGCGAGGTTCGCCGAGGCCCACATCTCCTCGACGGGGGTCGCGAGCGCGCCCGGCAGGCCCTGGCCGCCGAACTCCGAGGGCGCGAGAACGTTGCCCCAGCCGCCTTCGGCGAACTTCCAGTAGGCCTCCTTGAAGCCCGGGGCCGTCACCACGCCCGATTCCGTGAGGCGCACGCCCTGCTTGTCCCCGCTCGCGTTCAGGGGCGAGAGCACCTCCTCGGCGAACCGGGCGGCCTCGCCCAGCACGGCCTCGACGATGTCGGGCGTCACGTCCTCCCAGCCCGGCAGCGTATTCACCTCGGCGAGCCCGACGACCTTCTCGAGCACGAACTGCATGTCCTTCACGGGGGCGGCATACTCGGCCACGGAACGGCTCCTTCGGAAAGTGGGCGTGTCAGATCTTGGCGGTGAGCTCGGGCAGGGCCTGGAAGAGGTCCTGGGCGAGACCGTAATCCGCCACCTGGAAGATGGGGGCTTCCGGGTCCTTGTTGATCGCGACGATGACCTTGCTGTCCTTCATGCCGGCCAGGTGCTGGATCGCGCCGGAAATGCCGACGGCGACGTAGAGCTCCGGCGCGACGATCTTGCCGGTCTGGCCCACCTGGGTATCGTTCGAGACGTAGCCCGAGTCGACGGCGGCGCGCGAGGCGCCGATGGCCGCGCCGAGCTTGTCGGCGAGGGCTTCCAGGAGCTTGAAGTTCTCCGCGCTGCCCAGGCCCCGGCCGCCGGCCACCACGCGCCGGGCGCCCGCGAGCTCGGGCCGCTCGGATTTCGTGAGTTCCCGGCCCGCGAGGCGCGAGCGCCCCGTGTCGGGACCGGCCGGCAGGGCTTCCACCGCGGCCGAGCCCGTGCCCGGCGCGGCCTCGAAGCCCGTCGCCCGCACCGTGAGCACCTTGATCGCGTCGGCGCTCTTCACCGTGGCGAAAGCCGAGCCGGCGTAGATGGGACGCACGAACGTGTCGGGGGATTCGACGGCGACGATCTCCGAGACCATCGCGACGTCGAGCAGGGCCGCCACGCGCGGAAGCCCGCTTCGCGTCATGGCGCCGGCGGCGGCCACGACGTGGGTGTAGCCCCTGGCGAGGGGAACGACGAGCGCGGCCAGGTTCTCGGGCAGGCCCGCGGCGTAGTGCGGCGCCTCGCAGAGCAGGACCTTGGCGACGCCGGCGAGCTTCGCGACGGCCTCGGCGGCGGCGCGGCAGGCTTCGCCCGCGACGAGGACATGCACGTCGCCGCCCAGCTTCGCGGCGGCGGTGACGGCATTGGCGGTGCCGGCCTTGGGCGCGGCACCGTCGTGATCGGCGATGAGGAGGATGGCCATGGTCAGATCACCTTCGCTTCGTTGCGCAGTTTCGCCACCAGCTCGTCCACGTCCTTGACCATCGTGCCGCCCTGGCGCTTGGGCGGCTCGGTCACCTTGAGCGTCACGATGCGGGGTGCGACGTCCACGCCGAGCGAGTCGGCCTTGAGCGTGTCGAGGGGCTTCTTCTTCGCCTTCATGATGTTGGGCAGCGTCGCGTAGCGCGGGGTGTTCAGGCGCAGGTCCGCCGTGAGCACCGCGGGCGCGGCGACCTCCACGGTCTCCAGGCCCCCGTCGATCTCGCGCACCACGGAGAGCTTGCCGCCGTCGAGGGAGACCTTCGAGGCGAAAGTGACCTGGGGCCAGTCCAGGAGCGCGGCGAGCATCGCGCCCACCTGGGCGCTGTCGTCGTCGATCGCCTGCTTGCCGGCGATGACGAGGCCCGCCTGCTCCTTGTCCGCCACGGCCTTGAGGAGCTTCGCGACCGCGAGGGGCTGGAGTTCCGCGTCTGACTCCACGAGGATCGCGCGGTCCGCGCCCATCGCGAGCGCGGTGCGCAGCGTCTCCTGGCAGGCGGTGGGCCCGCAGGACACCGCGACGACCTCCGCGGCCTTGCCCCCTTCCTTCAGGCGCAGGGCCTCCTCGACGGCGATCTCGTCGAAGGGATTCATCGACATCTTCACGTTGGCGAGTTCGACGCCCGACTGGTCGGCCTTCACGCGGACCTTCACGTTGTAGTCGACCACGCGCTTCACGGCTACGAGGATCTTCATGGGAACCCAGGCCCTTCGGAGGAATTCAAACGAGTGTTTGAATTATAGCCCAGCGCCGCGGCGGCGCAGCCCCCATGGGACCAAAAGACGACCGGACGGCGTCCGGACCGGGCCGCCCTACCCGCCCCGGCGCTTCCTCAGCCAGGCTTCCAGCTCGCCCATGATGCCGCGGCGGAACGCGAGCACGCAGACCACGAAGATCGCGCCCTGGGTGATCGTGAACCACGAGCCCAGCTCGGCCAGGTAGTTCTCCATCGTGATGATGGCGAAGGCGCCCACCACGGGCCCGAAGATCGTGCCCATGCCGCCCAGCAGCGTCATGAGCACCACCTCGCCCGACATCGTCCAGTGCACGTCCGTGAGGGAGGCGAGCTGGAAGACGATCGCCTTCGTGGCCCCCGCGATGCCGGCGAGGCCCGCCGAGAGCACGAAGGCCGCGAGCTTGTACTGGTCCGTGCGATAGCCCAGGGACGTGGCCCGCGCCTCGTTCTCGCGGATCGCCTTGAGGACCTGGCCGAAGGGCGAGTGGATGATGCGGTGGATCAGCAGGAATCCCGCCGTGAAGATGCCGAGCACCACGAAGTAGAGCACCGGGGCGGAGTACTTGAGACCCGTGCCGGGGATGCCGAACTCCACGAGGGCCTTCAGGTCCAGCACGCCGAGGAAGGTGCCCTGGGGCACGGCCTGGATGCCGTCCTCGCCGTGGGTGAAGGGCGCCTGCACGCAGAAGAAGAAGACCATCTGCGCGAGCGCGAGCGTGATCATCGCGAAGTAGATGCCCTGCCGGCGGATGGCGAGCAGGCCCGCGAGGAAGCCGAGCACCGTGGCGGCCGCGCCCCCGGCGAGGATGGCCAGTTCCGGCGGGAAGCCCCATTCCTTGGCGGCGTGCGCGCAGACGTAGCCCGCCATCCCGAGGAACATCGCGTGGCCGAAGGACAGCAGCCCGCCGAAGCCCAGCAGCAGGTTGAAGGCGCAGGCGAAGAGCGCGAAGCACAGCGCCTTCATCACGAAGACCGGGTAGACCACGGCGGGCGCCAGCAGGAAGAGCACCGTCATCACGACGAACGCGCGACGGTGGTAGCGCGCCTCGGCGGCGTCGTCCCGGCTCGGGTGGGGCTGGTAGGCGTCGTGGGCCATGGCCTCAGCGGTTCCCGAAGAGGCCCTGGGGCCGGATCATGAGGACGATCGCCATGATCACGAAGATCACGGTGTTGGAGGCTTCGGGGTAGAACACCTTGGTGAGCCCTTCCACGACCCCCAGGCCGAAGCCCGTGATGATGGCCCCGGCGATGGAGCCCATGCCGCCGATCACGACGACCGCGAAGACCACGATGATCGTGTCGGCGCCCATCAGCGGATTGACCTGGTAGATGGGTGCGGCCATCACGCCCGCGAGGCCCGCCAGGGCCACGCCGAAGCCGTAGGTGAGCGTGATCATCCGGGGCACGTTCACCCCGAAGGCCTGGACCATCGCCGGGTTCTCGGTGGCGGCCCGCAGGTAGGCCCCCAGCTTCGTGCGCTCGATCACGAACCAGGTGCCGATGCACGTGGCGAGCGAGGCGACGATCACCCACGCGCGGTAGTTGGGCAGGAACATGAAGCCGAGGTTCTGCCCGCCCTGAAGGGCCTCGGGAATGGAATACGGCAGGCCGGCCGAGCCGAACTCGTGGCGGAAGGCGC
>ERZ761602.4116-NODE-4116-length-19235-cov-10.334359_pt1 | contig 19235 bp, 19 predicted proteins | sample MGYA00512165_ERZ761602 | MGnify/ENA primary metagenome ERZ761602 (study PRJEB28899, sample SAMN02445085) | bioreactor sludge metagenome | biome: EBPR sludge; isolation source: Thorneside wastewater treatment plant | place: Australia: Brisbane, Thorneside... | reverse complement strand
TCCTGCTGGCCGCGCTGCTCCGCCGCAGCGGCGCCCGGACGCAAGCCGCCTCCTTCGCCCTCCTGGCCCTCTTCTTCGCCGCCTCGCTGCGCGCCGAGCAGGCCCGACTGGAGCTGCTCGTCGCCCAGGCCCGGACCGAGCTCGCCGTCGCGCGGTGGGTCCAGCAGGTCGTCCCCGCCGAGGCCACCCTCGTCAGCCCGCTCTACCTCGTCGGGGCCGCCACCATGCGCACGGTGGCCCGGGGCCTGGCCTCGCCCCTGCCCCCGGTCGCCGAGTTCCTGGTCCTGGTGAGCGAGTCCAACGACCCTGCCGAGGGGGTCAACGCCCTGCCCCCGCTGCTCCTGCCCGTGGCGCCGCGGGCCCGCCTCGTCACCCCCGGGGGGACCTTCGGCCTGTACCAGGGCCGCAGCCTGGGGGCGGACGAGGGCGTCGCGCTCTACTTCCTACACGAGGACGGCTCGATCCAGGTGGAGCCCCCCGCCTCCCAGCGCCGCAAGCCGCGCTCGGGCCGCGATCGCATCAAGTGACCCGCAGCACCTCGGCCAGCGTCGTCTGCCCCGTCGCCACCAGGTCGACCCCCGCGCGCCGCAGCGTCGGGAGGCCCTTGCGACCCAACACCTTCTTGATCTCCAGCGAGGTCTGGGCCGTCTTGATCACCGCCCGGATCTCGTCGTCGATCGGCACCACGTCGAAGATCGCCGAGCGCCCCTTGAAGCCGGTCTTCAGGCAGCGGGCGCAGCCGGTGCTGCGCAGCGTGCGCTCCAGGCCGGGCGCCGGGAAGCCCAGCTCGTCGATCAGGGCGGGGTCCGTCGTGTGCAGCTCGGCGCAGGCCGGGCAGAGGGTGCGCACCAGCCGCTGCGCGACCACGCAGATCAGCGCGTTGGCGACGATGTAGGCCTCGATCCCCATGTCGACCAGCCGCAGCATCGTGTCCGCCGAGCTGTTGCTGTGCAGGGTGGAGAGCACCAGGTGACCGGTCAGGCTGGCCTGCACCGCGATCCGGGCCGTCTCGACGTCGCGGATCTCGCCGACCAGGATCACATCGGGATCCTGGCGCAGGATCGAGCGCAGCCCGGTGGCGAAGGTGAAGCCTGCCTTGGGCTCGATCTGCCCCTGGGTGATGCGGGCGACCGGCACCTCGATCGGGTCCTCCAGGGTCACCACGTTGCGGCGATCGGCGTCCAGCTCGTTGAGCAGGGCGTACAGGGTCGAGGTCTTGCCCGAGCCGGTCGGCCCGGTGACCAGGATCAGCCCCCCGGGCCGCTGCGACATGCGGCGCAGGGTCTCGGACTGCTCGGGCGAGGTGCCCAGCTCGTCCAGCCCCAGCAGCTTGCCGCCCAGGAGCAGCCGCAGGACCGCCTTCTCGCCGGACATCGAGGGGAAGATCGAGGCCCGCACCGCCACCGCAGGCGAGCCCTCCGCCTGGAAGGTGAAGGTCCCGTCCTGGGGCGCGCGGCGCTCGGCGATGTCCATCCGCCCCAGCACCTTGATGCGGGAGATCATCGGCTGGGCGTAGGTGTCCGGCAGCGGGCGCTGCTCGACCAGCACCCCGTCGACGCGCATCCGGACGCGCAGCATGTGCTCCTTGGGCTCGATGTGGATGTCCGAGGCCCGCAGCTCCAGGCCCTTGAGGACCAGCTGGTCCAAGGCACGAACGACGTCGGGGCTGGTCTTGGCGTTGGGCAGGTCGCGCGGATCGCTCATGGGGGTAGGATACCGCACGAGGAGCCCCCGACGCCGGGCCCCGGGAGGAGGAGACCGATGACGACACGAGCCGTCGAGCGCAGCGACGAAGAGTGGCTGGCCAAGCTTGGCGAGAACCGCTTCCGCATCCTCCGTCGAGCCGGCACCGAGCCGGCCTTCACCGGGGAGTACTGGAACACCGAGACCCCTGGCACCTACGTCTGCGCGGGCTGCGAGACGCCGCTGTTCACCAGCACGCAGAAGTTCCACTCCGGCTGCGGCTGGCCCTCCTTCTTCGACGAGCTCCCCGGCGGCGTGGTCGAGACCCGCACCGACCGCAGCTACGGCATGGTGCGGGTGGAGATCGTCTGCAAGGCCTGCGGCGGGCACCTGGGCCATGTCTTCGAGGACGGGCCGGCCCCGACGGGCCTGCGTTATTGCGTCAACAGCGCGAGCGTGGTGCTGAAGCCGACCTGAGCTCCGGGGCTCGGCGGCCACCCCTCCCGATTGGAGACCCCATGGCCCAGCCCCTCGTCACCCTCACCCCGCGCGAGAAGCGCGCCCTCCTCAGCCGGATCGAGCTGCTCGCCGGTGGTAGCGACGAGGCCCTCGACACGCTGGCCACCGCCGCCGAGCTGCACGAGGTCGGGGGCGGCGAGGTCGTCGTGCGCCAGGGGACCGAGGCCGACGCCATGTATGTGCTGGTCCACGGCGTCGCCGAGGTGCGCCTGGACGGCCCCAACGCCGACGAGGGGACGGTCCTGGGGGTGCTCGAGACCGGGGCGCTCTTCGGCGAGCTGGCCATGCTCACCGACGAGCTGCGGACCGCCACCGTCCGCGCCATCGAGCCCCTGATCATCCTCGCCATCCCCAGGCGCTCGCTGCTCGAGGTCCTCCAGCACCACCCCGACCTCGCGCAGGAGGTCTGGACCACGGTGGCCCGGCGCCGACTGGAGTCCCTGCTCGCCGCCAGCCACCGCTTCGCCGCCCAGCCCGACCTCGCCCGGCGCCTGCTCGCCCTCGCCATCCGCCCGGCCTTCGTCCCGGCGCACACCGGCCTCAGCGTCCAGGCCACCGGCAGCCTCTTCATCGTCGCCGGCCAGGTCGAGCTGCAGGGCGAGGCTGGCTGGCAGACCGTCCGCGGCCCCTCCATCCTCCCCGCCCTTGGGCCGGTCCGCTGCGAAGCCCGCACCGACGCCGTCATCGCCACGGGGCCCCCGGTGGGCGGCCTCTCCCCCGGCTGAGCCTCAGCCGCGCTGCAGGCTCCCCGCGCAGTCCCCTTCGTCGAACTCCAGCAGGTCGGCGCCGTCCCAGGACACTGCCCAGTCCAGGGCGTCGCCCCCGTCGCAGCCCTCGTCGGCCGGCTCGCCATCCACCCAGGTCGCGCAGCTCACCGCCTCGCCGCTGAGGCTCGCCTCCTGGGCCCCCGACTCTGCTGTCAGCCGCAGCTCCAGGCGGTCGAAGTCCAGCTCCTCCCGGTAGGCCCGGTCGGCCCCCTGGATGCGGAAGACCCCCTCGAAGTCGACCTCGGCGGGACCGGCGTAGACCGTGGGCTCCTCCTTCCGCAGGTCCATCACCACCGAGATCTCGCCGGAGGAGTCGCCGTCCCCGCAGTCGATGAGCCCAGTCCAGGAGCCGGCCGGGGCGCCGCAGCCGAGCAGCAGGCCGGAGAGGAGGAGGAGGGACATCGGAGCACCTGTGCAGGCCGGAGCCTGCGGGTCGGGGTAGGCGATGGAGAGGAGGGCGGAGATGGTCATTCACTTCGACGAGCTGAGCCCCGCAGAGCCGGATGTCGAGGAGTGGGAGGCCCGGGTCGAGGGCTGGGTGGAGCGCATCCGCCAAGCAGAGGGGGCAGAGACGCTAATCGAGTCGGTGCGCGAGTGGGACCTCGCCGCGCGCGAGCTGAGCACCTGGGCGGCCTGGGCCCTGATCCGCTACTGCCAGGACACCACCGACGCCCAGGCTTCCGCGCGCAACGCCCGGCTGGACGCGCTCGGTCCGCCGCTCCAGGCCCTCGATCTGCGGGTCAAGCGCGCGGTGCTGGACAGCCCCCACCTGCCGGCCGCCACCGCCGTCCTGGGGGCGCAGGCGGTGGCGCTCTGGACGCTGGACTGCCAGACCCAGGACGAGTCCCTGGTCCAGGCCCAGGTGCGCGAGGCCACCCTCGCCAGCGAGTACAGCCGCCTCGTCGGCAGCGCCCGGGTCGAGTTCCAGGGTCAGACCCTGGGACTGCCCCAGCTGATGGCCTGGCTCGAGCACGCCGACCGCGAGACCCGGCACCAGGCGGCCCAGGCGCTCTGGGGCTGGTACGACTCCAACGCCCCGGCCATCGGCGACATCTACTGTCAGCTCGTCGCGCTGCGTCACGGCATGGCCCGCTCCCTGGGAGAGCCCGACTTCGTCGAGCACGGCTATCGCCTGATGCGACGCCGGGGCTTCGGACCCGACCAGATCGCCGCCTTCCGGGACGAGCTCCGGACCCACGTCGTCCCGGTCGTGCGATCGCTGCGCCGGGCGCAATCCCAGCGGCTGGGCCTGCCCTCGCTGAAGGCCTGGGATCTGCGCGTCCTGGACCTGCTGGGCAACCCTCGCCCCGACCCCAGCCCTGCGGTTCAGCTCGACCAGGCCGTGCGCCTCTTCCAGCGCCTGGGCCTGGACGAATTCTTCCAGACCGTCCGCCGCAGCGGGGTGATGGATCTCGAAGCGCGAGCCGGCAAGCGCCCCGGCGGCTTCTGTCACTTCCTCCCCCAGGTTGGCCTGCCCTTTGTCTTCGCCAACATGAACGGAACCAGCCACGACACCAAGGTCTTCACCCACGAGCTCGGCCACGCCCTGCAGGTCTGGTCGAGCCGCCACGCTCCGCTGATGGACCTCATCTGGCCGACCTACGACGCTGCCGAGGTCCACTCCATGGGCCTGGAGCTGCTCTCCTGGCCTCATATGGACCTCTTCTACGGCGCGCAGGCCGATCGGTACCGTCGGGACCACCTCAGCTCGGCCATCACCGCCCTGCCTTGGATGGCCGCGCTGGACGAGTTTCAGCATCGGGTCTACCGCCAGCCGGACGCTGACCATGACGCCCTGTGGAAGGAGATCGAGGCCAGCTGGGAGCCCGATCTGGACTGGGGGGATCTGCCGCACGGTCCGCAGGGACGACGCTGGCAGGCCGTCCCCCATCTGTTCAGCACACCCTTCTACATGATCGACTACGCCCTCGCCCAGACCTGCGCGCTGCAGCTCTGGAGCCTCGCCCGGCGGGACCCCGAACAGGCGATGGAGCGCTACCTCGCCCTCTGCCGCATCGGGGGAGAGGCCCCCTTCCTGGAGCTGATGGCCGGCGCCGGGCTGCGCTCGCCCTTCGAGCCGGGCCTGCTCGCCGAGCTGATGTCCGAGGTGCGCGAGGCCCTCGACGCGCTGGAGGCCTTGTGATCGCCGAGATCGCCGCCCTCATGAGGTCCGAGGGGCTGTCCGAGATCACCATCGCCGCCTTCTCGCGCCAGGTGCAGCGGGTGGCCGCGGGCGAGACCGGGACCATCGGGGAAGCGCAGATCGAGCCGATCGCCGAGCTCCCGGACGCCGATCGGCTCACCGAGCAGCACCGCCAGCGGGGGGTGCGGGCCCTCTCCCAGGCCGTCTTCATCAAGCTCAACGGCGGCCTGGGCACCAGCATGGGCATGGACCGGGCCAAGTCGCTGCTGCCGATCAAGCAGGGCTTCAGCTTCCTCGACCTCGCCGCCTTGCAGGCGAAGGCCGCGGGCGTGCCCCTGGTCCTGATGAACAGCTTCGCCACCCGCGACGCCTCCCTGGCGGCGCTGCGGGCCTTGCAGCCCGGTCCCTCCGCGCTCCCGCTCGACTTCCTCCAGGGCAAGGTCCCCAAGCTCGCCCGCGACAGCCTCCTCCCCGTACAGTGGCGCGATCCCTCCTTGAGCTGGTGTCCCCCCGGCCATGGCGAGATCTACCCGGCTCTGTTCAGCTCCGGCACGCTGGACGCGCTGCTCGAAGCGGGCCACCGCTACGCCTTCGTCTCAAACTCCGACAACGCCGGGGCCGTCATCGACCCGGCCATCCTGGGCTACTTCGCCGCCGAGCAGCTCCCGTTCCTGATGGAGGTCTGCGATCGAACCGTCCTGGACCGCAAGGGCGGTCACCTCGCCCGGCAGGGGGACCGTCTCCTGCTGCGCGAGGCCGCCCAGTGCTCGCCTCAGGACCAGGACAGCTTCCAGGACATCACCCGACACCGCTTCTTCAACACCAACAACATCTGGCTGGATCTGCAGGCCGTTCGCCAGCACCTCGTCGAGAACGGTGGTTTCGTCGACCTGCCCCTGATCCGCAACGCCAAGACCGTCGATCCCCGCGACCCCGGCAGCCCCCCAGTCTACCAGCTCGAGACCGCCATGGGCGCCGCCATCTCGGTCTTCCCGGGCGCCGCCGCCATCCGGGTTCCCCGCGGCAGGTTCCTGCCCGTCAAGACGTTGGCCGACCTCGTCCGCACCCGCTCCGACCTGACCGAGCTGCGGCCGGACCACCGGCTTGTCCCGGTGCCCGACATCGCACCGGTCCAGGTCGAGCTCGATCCCGAGTTCTTCCGGCATGTCGACGACGTCGACCAGCGGTTCTGCGGCGAGGCGCCCTCCCTGCGAGACTGTACCCGCCTCGTCGTCCGAGGCGATGTGCGCTTTGGCCGCGGGGTGGTCTGTCGGGGCGATGTCCTCGTCCAGGGGCCACGGGTCGTGCCGGACGGCGCCGTCCTGGGGTGATCGGGGGGCCTACCCCTGGTCCCCCTCGTCCTTGCGCTGGAACAACCGCGCCACCTTGCTGGTCCGCAGCCCCTCCGCGTAGCCCTGGGCGCTCTCCTTCCAGGCGTCCCAGGCGCTCGACTCGGGATCGTCCTGGCGCCGGGGGTAGTCCCCGTCCAGCACCCGCTGGTAGGCCCCCGACTCGATCCAGGCGTCCAGCTCCTTGATGCGCTGCACCGGGAAGGGATGCCGCCGACCCAGCAGCGTCAGCGTCTTGATCACCGCGTCCAAGGCGCCGCCCTCCTCCTCGTACCGCCGCGCCTGCGCCTGGAAGGACGCCACGCTGGCGCCCTCGCCGACCCCGCCGGCCAAACGCAGCAGGCTCTCGCGCACCGCGTCGGGATCCTGGGTGGCCAGCAGGGCTGCCCGGTCGGCCGACAGCTCGCTCTTGCGGTCCCACTCCAGGAGCGCGGCCAGCACGGCGAACAGGGGAATACCGGCCAGCGGCACCACGCCGGCGTAGCGCCCGGCGTCCAGGGCGAGGCGGAGCATGGTCTTGTAGAGCACATGCTGGGAGAGGATGTGGCCCAGCTCGTGGCCGAGCACGACCCGCACCTGGGCGGGAGAGAGCAGCTGGATGGTGCCGCTGTTGAGCACGATGAACGGATCGTCCATCCCGACCGCCCCGGCGTTGACCACCGGGTTCTGCGAGACGTACAGCGGGTAGCGCCGCGGCGCGTCCAGGGACTCCAGCACCTCTGCGTACAGGGCGTCGATCTGCGGGTACTGTTCGGGCCCGACCTCGACGGCGCTGCCCAGGGTGATCAGGCGGATGCTGCGCTCGCTGATCAGCCCGAAGAGCTTGCGCAGCACCAGGTCGAAGCCGGGCACCCGCCGCAGGGCCTGGAGGGCCGCGCGGTCGGAGGGGTGCTCCCAGCTGCGAGAGGAGATGTCGTGAAGGCGCACTGTCTACTCCTAGCGGGTGACCAAGGTGAGGGCCGGGCCGACCTCCACCCGGACGCGCTGCCCGCCGCGGTGGAAGTCGCCCTCGATCATGTAGGCGATGGGCTCGTCGCTGACCAGCTCCAGGCGCTCGCCCAGGTGGTCCTCGATCTGGGGGTGGTTCCAGGCCCGGCCCCAGAGGGTGCCCGGGATGCGCAAGGCGATCGCCGCCGTCGAGCAGGCGAAGCCGAGGGCCTGCAGCTTGCCGGGGGCTCGGACCACCCGGGCGAAGGCCCGGAAGCCGAAGCCGATGTCGTCGACGCTGCCGGCGGCGACCGAGACCCAGCGCTCGGGGGTCCAGGGCCGTCCGTCCAGGCTGACCCGGACCTGGGTCGGCCGCACCAGGGCCCGGGCGAAGGCCCCCCCGACCATGGCCGAGAGCATCGCGCGGGCCAGGATCAGCAGGGCGCGGACCGGGGTCGCCCGCCCCCCCTCGTAGTAGACCTCCAGGTAGTTGCTGATCACCCCGTTGCCGAAGAGGAAGCCGTAGCGCGGCGGGCCCTGGCCATCGTCCACCCGCATCAGGTGCCGGACCGTGCTGGGCTGAGGCTGGCCCGCCTGGTGGCGCCTCAGCACGCGCGCGAGGATCGCCTCGGGGCGGCCCCGCAGGCCGATGCCGTGGGCGACGGTGTTCATCGTGCCCCCCCGCAGGATGGCGACCGGCGGCAGCCCCTCTTCGCCCCAGACCCGGCACATCGCGCTCAGGACGTGGGCCAGCGTCCCGTCGCCGCCGTTGACGCAGACCAGCTCCACGTCGGCCCGGTCGATGCCGCGGATCAGCTCCTCGGTCTGTTCAGGCCCCGCGGGCTGCTCGAAGCGGTGCTCGGGGGGCAGGATCGCCCGCAGCCTCGCCCCCAGGCCGCGGTCGCGCTTGTTCTGGCCGCTGGCGGGGTTGCTCAGCACCAGGATCACGCCGCACCGCCTGGCCGCGGAGCGCTGTAGGTGCGGGTGAGGGCGAGCGGCTTCATCGGCTCCATCTAGCGGCTCGCCTGCTCTTCGGCATCCGCGCGGGCCAAGAGCCTCCAGAGCAGGTACTTGCCGACCTCGTTGCGGACCCGCCGCCGCTGCATCGGATCCTGCCACCAGCCCTCGGCGTTGAAGGGGTCCAGGGGGGAGGGGACCATCGACAGCCGGGTGCCCTCGGGCAGGCTGTGCTCCAGGATCTGCCCGGCCCGCCAGGTGTGGTAGGGCGAGGTCACCACCGCGACCTCGATCCAGCCCTGCTCGGCGCAGGCGATGGCGATGGCGGCCGCCTCGGCCTGGGTGCTCGGCTCGTCCTGCCCCAGCACCGTCACGACCTCGGCCGGCACCCCGGCTTCCGCCAGCACCCGGGCCGTCTTTCGGGCCTCGGAGAGCCGCCCCTGCTCGACGGTGCCGCCCACGGCCAGCACCCTCGGCGCCAGGCCCTCCTTCCACAAGGCCGCCGCGTGGGGGGCCCGCCGCCGCACATCCCCGCCCAGCACCACGATCACATCGGCCGACACCGGCCGGTCGTCGCGCACCAGGCCCCGACCCAGGGCCCGCGCAGCCGGGCGAACGGAGAGCAGCAGGCCCAGCCCCAGGGCGGCGAGGATGGCGAGCGCGAGGCGGAGGCGGGACATCGGTGCCATGGGATATCCCCTGCGCGGGCGAGGCGGTGTCCGCTTGTTCGACCGGCGAGCGTCCCAACGATGGAGGAGCGCATGAAGAAGGAGGATCGGATGGCCTGGCAGGCGGAGCTGGCCGGCGTGAGGCCCTTGAAGGGGGCCGCCCCGGCGCCTCGGCCCAGGGCGCCGCCCGCCGTGGTGGAGGAGAAGGTCAAGGCGCGGATCGTGGAGGTCGAGGTCGAGAGGATCGTCGAGCGCGTCGTGGAGGTCGAGGTCGAGAAGATCGTCGAGCGGATCGTGGAGGTGCCGGTCGAGCGGGTCGTCGAGAGGCGGGTCGAGCGCCCGGGACCGGTCCGGCTCGTCGCCTTGGGGCCGCTGCTGAGGGAGAGGGGGGTCCACGACCCGGGGCAGGGCCCGGCGCTCTCGGCCCTGGCCGAGGCCGACCGCCTCGCCGGCCTCTTGAGCCTGGACGACCCCCGCCTCGCCGCCGCCTGGCTCGACCGGCACCTCGCCCTCTGCTGTGAGCGCTGCACCCCGCCCGGCGTCGCTATCCTGCGGGTCCCTGCCGCCCGCTGCGAGCTCTGCGAGGGGAGCGACACCCAGGCCGCTGCCGCCGAGCTGCGTGAGGCCTGTCAGCGTGCGCGGATCAAGCGTCTGCTGATCGTCGGCGGCTCGCCCGCCTACCGCAAGCAGATCGAGCGGCTCTTCCCGCGCGGCGGCTCGCTCAAGGTCGAGCTGGTGGCCGGCGACCGCGCCCGCACCGCCGACGAGGCCCGCCGCGACCAGCGCACCGCCGATCTCGTCGTCCTCTGGGGCGGGACCCTGCTCGACCACTCCGTCAGCGGACTGTACGCGGAGGGCAACGTCTGCACCGTCGCCCACCGCGGCATCGGAGGAATGATGCTCCGCCTCGCGGTCAAGCTCACCGACGGGGCCTCCGCCCGGCGACGTTGAGGCCTCCTACGGCGGCGGCTGCGAGGCGCACGAGTTCGTCCTCTGCTGGCCCGACGGCGCCTTCATGGAGTCTGAGCCCGTCCAGGTCCGGCTGGAGTTGTACCACGACGCCAACGGCGACAGCTGCGACGCCTGGCTGAGCGAGACCCTGGCCCTCGACCTCGCCGGCCTCGCCCAGGCCTGGCGCGACAGCTATGGCGACGGCCCCGGCCAGATGACGGTTCACATCGACGAGTTCGCCCTGGACTACGCCTTCGGGTGACGGCGCGGCGAGCGGGGCTGGTCCAAGATTCTCTGGCGATGACGGATCATCCTCCGAGCAACTTGGCCTGTGACCAAGATGGTCGGTGGATACCTGCTCATCCTCATAGCAACTTGGCCCCAAGCCAAGATGGTCGGTAGATGACCGCTCATCACATGGGCAACTTGGGCCAGGCTCGCGCCCCGTCGCCAATGCACACCTCGTGCACCGCTCAGGCCTCGCCCCGTCCGGTTGGACCTGCGACGGGGGGCCGCTGGTCACCCTGGTGGAACGCACCGGCGCCCCGACCACAGCGCTACTTGTCTCCGACCCGACCCACCGACTCCAGGTCGTTGGGTTGTCCTCCTTCCGCGTTGTGGTCAGCGAGACCGTCACCGCCATCGTGTCGACCGAGGTCAAGGGGCTTCTGGTTCGCGAGGAGGTCGCCCGAGAGATCCTGAGCGCCTGGGAGGTCCTGGCCGTCGCCTGGCGCCTCCAGATGGTGGAGGACTACCGCCGGGCCCTCGACCTGGAGGAGCAGGCCTTTCTGCGTTGGATCGAGGCGCCATCGTAACGTGGTAGGCTCGCCCGCCTTTGGAGGGCTCGCATGAGCTGGACCGACAGCGCCGGCCGCACCTGGACGACCGGTTGAGACGCTGTCACCGGTGCGGCCGTCACCAACGCCCACCGTCGCGCGGCTCGCCTCCCGCAGCAGGCACGCGCCGGGCTCCCGCCGCAGCAGCCTGGGTCTTCGCCTTGCAAGGTCGGTCCCCTGATCGCGCCGATCGGCCTTCGCCCACTCCGACCGACCGCCGTCCGAAACCGCCGTACCCAACGTACCAATGGGATGGCGGATTATCCTTCGAGCACCTTGGTCCCAGCCCAAGTTGCTCAAGAGATGAAACATCATCCACCAAGCAACTTGGGCCCTTCCCCTGCCGTGCGCCCCCCACTTCCCCTCACCAATCGTAGTAGTCGTAGCTCCCGCAGGGGTCCACCCCCTCGAAGGCCACGGCTCCCTCGACCGCCCAGGGCTCCGCCAGCGGGCCCGCCGTGATGCCGCCGAAGCTGATGGCGAAGAGCTCGTCCTCCATGATGATGCTGCGGCGCACCGGGATGCACCACTCGTTGCCCGGGTAGGCCTCGACGACCGCCTCCTGCTCCATCCGCCCGACGTAGTCGAAGCCCTCGGTCGTGACGCGGGTGACCTCCAGCCCGGGCTGGCCGTCGGGGCCCTCGGCGGGGATGACCAGTGCGGCCTGGGGGGCGAACCAGTTGAAGGCGTGCGACTCGTACATCGACTCCGAGCCCCAGGAGTCGAAGCTGTGGGCGTCCACCCGCACCGGGTTGTACTTGTCCCGCACGTCGAAGAGGCTGACCTGGAGCTGCCAGTCCTCGTCCAGGCCGACCGCCAGCAGGTAGCCCTCCTGCATCGGGTGCAGGTAGTCGCTGAAGCCCTCGACCTTCAGCTCGCCGGACACCTCGATGTGCTCGGGGTCGGAGAGGTCGATGGTGAACAGAGGGTCGATCTGCTCGTAGGTGACGACGTAGCCCATGTCGTCGACGAAGCGGGTGGCGTAGATCTCCTCGCCCTGGCCCAGGCCGTCGACGCTGTCGAGCTGGGCGAACCGTCCATCTTCCTCGGCCAGGGTGGTGATTACCGCCGAGGACTCCTCCTGGAACTCGGTGGTGGCGGCCCGCAGCACGCCGTCGCGCTCGGACAGGCCGAAGCGGTCCTCCAGGGTGCCGAGGATCTTGGCGCTGGCGACATACTCGGGCTTGCTGCGGCCCTCGCCGATGCGGAACTTGTGCAGGATGGTCTGCAGGCTGTCGTCGATGTTGGGGAAGGGGCCCTCGGTGTACTCGTTGCTGGCCACGTAGATGGCCTCGTGGCTGGCGTAGACGGTCTCGGCCTCGCCGACGACGGCGCTGCCGACGGGCGTGGCGGTCGGATCGTCCAGGTCGAAGGAGAGCACGCTGACCAGCCAGGTCCCGCCCTCGCGCTCCGACGCCCAGACGTCGGTGCAGGCGCAGGCCGGCTCCTCGCTGCTGGTCCAGGCCTCGCCCTCCAGCCGGTTGTCGGCCAGCGTGGGCAGCCAGTCCTTGGAGGCGGCGTCCTTGACCTTGCGCTTCGCCTGGCGGGCGTTCTCGGCGCCGGCCGTGACCTGCAGGTCCTGGTAGGTGACGAGGTAGAGCAGGTTGTCGATGCGGCGGCTCTCGACCAGGTCACCGGTGGTGTAGACCTCGCGCATCAGGCGCGGGGCGCTGGGCTCACGCACGTCCACCAGGGTCAGCAGGGTGCGGGGGCCGCTGCCGCCCTGCTCGGGGCGGACCCCGGAGCGGGGGGAGGGGGTGCCGTCCACGACGCTCTCGACGACGACCATCGTGCCGTACAGGTACAGACCCGAGGCCCGGCCGTCCACGTCGACGGTGGCGACCTGCTCGATGTCGGCCAGGGTCTCGCCCTCTTCGGGCCAGGCGTCGGTGATGACCAGGGAGTTGCCCGCCAGGCTGTAGATCCAGTTGCCATCCGTCTTCATCAGGTCGGCCTCGTCGATGCCCTGCTCCTGGATGTTGGTGGTGCTGTAGCTGGTGGCGCCTGTCTGGCCCCCGCCCTCAAGAGACAGGGCGTTGGACTTGGCGCCGATGTAGAGGTTGCCCTCCCAGCGCCAGTCGTAGAGCACCTCCTGCAGGGCCATCTTCTTCATGCTCTTCTGCATCTGTTCGCAGTCTTCGAAGGGCCGCAGGTCGATGTCGGGGTCGATCGGGGCGCAGGCGGTCAGCAGGCTGAGGAGGATGATCGTTCGCATGGGGGTCTCCGGCGAGGGCGAGAGGGGTCAGATGGACTGGTCGATCAGGCTGAGGCCGAGCACGAAGCGGCTGGGATCCTGGGGCAGCGGGATCGCCCGCGGCATGGGCAGGCCCAGGCCCAGGCGGCCGCCCTCCAGGTGAAGCAGGGCGCCGTTGGGCGAGGAGCCGAGCTGCGGGGCCACGGCTCCGTCCAGGGCGAAGCCGAGCGCCCCGCCCACCAGGCTGGACCCGCCGACGATGGCGGCGACGCCGTGCGGGGTGTACCAGATGATCCTGGAGGTCATCCAGACGAAGCCGCCGGTGGCCAGGGCGGCGGTCGCGCCCCCGGTGTTGATGGCGCGGATCTGGCCGGGTCGCATCTTCAGCAGGTGGGCGCTGGCCAGGCCGATGCCGGCCATGCCCGCCGACCCCGCCGCGAGGACCAGCTCGGGGCTCTCGAGCTGGTCGAAGCCATAGCCGTAGGAGAGCCCCAGGGCGCTCAGGCCCAGGCCCCAGTACGCGCCGGAGTGGAAGGCCAGGGCCTCGGCGTGGTCGGGGCCGCTGAGCGCCCAGGCGAGGCCCGCCCCCGTGCCAACGAGGCTGCCGCCGATCATGCCGCCGAAGGGGTTGTCGCCATCGGTCACCTGGGAGCCGAGGACCCCCCCGGCCAGCAGGCCGAGGCTCTGCGGGCCGACCAGGGCGTGCAGGTGGGCGGCTCCGAAGTCCTCGCGCCGGGCCAGCAGGAAGCCCCCGGTCGCGCCGGCGGCGCCGCCAGCCAGGGCCAGCCCGATGTCCAGGGGAGCGGACTCGCCCCCATAGTCCACGGCGGTGGTCAGGCTGCCCAGCGTCGCGGCCCCGACGGCGGTCTCGGCCAGGACCAGCCGCACCGTGGCGGAGGTCTGCTCCAGGCTGTTGCGACGGGGCTGCAGCAGGTCGTCGATGGCCGCCTGCTCGCCGGGGGCACCTGCCGCAGCGAGGCGGGCCAGCGCGCGGGCGCTGTCCAGATCGCCCTCGTGGCGCAGCCTCCAGGCCAGGGCCAGGCCCGGGTCGGCGGGCTCGGGGCGCTTTGCCTCTCCCTGCCAGGCCAGCCAGCCGGCCACCGCCCCACCCGCCAGGGTGCCGGCGGTCATGGTCAACGCGCCCGCTTGAGGGCTCAGCTCGCGGTCGTTGAAGAGGATGCCCAGGCCCGCGCCCGTGGCCCCGCCCCCCAGCAGCCCGCCCAGGCTGGTCAGGGCGATCTGCCGGGTGCTGAGGTCCAGCTCCCGCGCCAGCAGGACGCCGCCGACCGCGCCCAGATCGGCGCCGATCATCAGCGGCAGGACCGCGCCGTCGGCGGTCTCGGTCTCGGCGTAGACCAGCGCGGCGGTGCCGAGGCCGGCCCCCCAGAGCGCGCCGGCCTGCCCGCCCCGGACCTCGGGAAGGCTGGGGTTGAGCTGGCTCAAGCCCCAGCCCGCCAGCGCCCCGGCGCCAGCCCCGCCCAGGACGCCCCAGGCCGGGCCCAGTCGGTCCCGCTCGTCAAGCAGGAAGCCCAGGGCCAGCCCGTTGCCGGCCAGCAGCAGCTCGCTGCTGAGGATGGTGTCGGCGTCGGCCTCGTCGAAGCCGGGTCTGCTGCCAGCCAGCACGGCGCTGCCCGCGCCCAGGGCCGCGCCGCCCAGGGCCCCCAGGTAGTAGGGGGTGGCCGAGCGCCGCGGGTCGTAGCTCAGCCGGGCGAGGTGCGGGCCCAGCAGGTAGCTGCCCGCCGCGGCCTGCCCGACCGCGAGGCGGGTGGTGGCCGAGAGGCGCGCGGTGCCCATCGGCATCCCCCTCCGCAGCTCCAGCAGGCGCTCGCGGTCCGTGGGGTCCTGGCGGAGCAGCAGGTCGCCCGGCTCCAGGCGGAGCAGCAGGTCAAGCGTCGCCTCGGCGGCGTCGACCTCGCCGGCGGCGCGCAGCTCCTCGACCCGCACGACGGGGTCCTCGGCATGAGCAGGGTTCAGCAGCAGGGTGTTCAGCAGCAGGGTGGACAGCATCGGGCCTCCACCATCAAGCTAAGCAATCCCCGTGCCACGGCGAGGGGGCGCTGCTGAGGGGCATCGACGCCCGGGCACCCCCAAGGATCGCGACACCGATGTCCGACTCAGCAGAGCCCGCACGCCTTGCGGGCCCGATCGGTGGTCGCCCGCGCCACGGCCCGGGCCTTGGCCGCGCCCTCGAAGAGCGCCTGCTCGACCTCGTCGGGGTGGGCCTCCAGCCAGGCGCGGCGCTCCCGCATCGGGGCGAAGTGCGCCTCCAGCTTCTCGTACAGGGCCTGCTTGGCGTGGCCATAGCCGTAGCCCCCGCGGCGGTAGGCGGCGGCCATCTCGGCGACCTCGTCCGGCGGGGCCACCAGCTTGAACAGGGCGAAGGCCGTGCAGGTGTCGGGGTCCTTGGGGTCCTCCAGCGGGGTCGGGTCGGTCACGATGCCCATGACCCGCTTGCGCAGCTCCTTCCCGGCCATGAAGATCGGGATGTGGTTGTCGTAGGACTTGCTCATCTTCTGACCGTCCACCCCGGGGACCAGCACCGGCGTGCCCAGGCTGAAGGTCGGCACGCGGAAGACCTCACCGTACATATGGTTGAAGCTCTGGGCCATGTCCCGGGCGAACTCGATGTGCTGCACCTGGTCGGCGCCCACCGGAACGACGTCGGCGTCCACCGCCAGGATGTCGGCGGCCTGCAGCACCGGGTAGGTCAGCAGGCCGGCGCTGGCCTGCAAGCCGCGGGCCTTCTTGTCCTTGAAGGAGACGCCCTTCTCCAGCAGGCCCGCGCCGGTCACGGTCATCAGCATCCACATCAGCTCGCAGACCTCGGGCACATCGGACTGCCGATACAGCACCGCCCGGGCGGGGTCCAGCCCGCAGGCGAGGTAGGTCGCGGCCACGTCGAAGGTCAGCTCGCGCAGCCGGGCGGCGTCCTGGACCGTGGTCAGGGCGTGGTAGTTGGCGATGAAGTAGTAGCCATCGTCCTGGTTGTCGACGTGGGCGCGGATCGCCCCGAAGTAGTTGCCCAGGTGCAGCAGCCCGCTGGGCTGGATGCCGGAGAGGTGTCGACGGGCCATCGGGGGCCTCCATAGGGGGTGGGTACCCCACCTACCAATGCGGGGGCTTCTCGTCCGCCAGGTTGCGCGAGGTCTCGATCTCCCGCGACAGGGCGCCACGGACCTGGCCCATATCGGTGTGCAGGGCGTCGATCTGGTCGTGTAGGGCGCTGACGACCTTGTCGAGCTCCTTCAGGCTGTGCTCCAGCCAGGCGATGCGGGTCTCGATCTCCGTGATGCGCTCTTCCATGGGTGCTCTCCTGACGTTTTCCCTACCCGGTCCGGCACGGCGCTCGCTACTATTGCGCGCATGACCCTCCTCCTCCTCGCCCTGGCCTGCGACCCCGCCACCTCCAAGCCGGACCCGTCCGACGACACCGGGACCACCCCCACCGATGGCGGCGGGGTGGGCGACGGCGGCGGCGACGACGGCGGCACCGAGACCCTCGACGGCGGCACCGAGACCGTCCCCCCGCCCGTGCCCAGCCTCGCGGCGGTCGGCGGCTCCCTGGTCCTCGACCCCCTGCGCGGCCTGCCGGGCGTCTGGAGCGCCGAAGTGGCCGACTGGAGCGAGGGCCTGACGGTGGACCTGGTCCTGCGCGATGGTGTGGGCGACTCGCTGGTGGTGTTGGCGGAGGACCTCCCGGTCGGAGCCGAGGCCCGGGTCGAATACGAGTGGGACCTGCGCGACGGCGATGGCGTGGCCCTGCCTGTGGGCAGCTACAGCCTGGAGTGGACGCTGAGCGACCCCGCGGGCGAGCCCATCGACCTGCTCGACGCCCCCTTCCAGGTGGTCCGCACCGGCGTGCTGACCGGAGTGTGGGGGGGCAGCGGCAGCGTCGACGACGTCCGGGTGCCGCTGCTCTGGCACCGGGCCTCGGGGGCCAGCTCGACCTGGGACGACGGGGCCGAAGAGAGCGCCTTCCAGCTCGACGCCATCCTCACCGGCGAGGGCGCGGACGAGCTGCCGACCCAGGTCCCGGCCGTCTGGGAGAGCCTGCGCACGCCTCCCACGGGCTGGACCGACACCAACCTGCCCCAGGGCTATGCCTACGACAGCCGCCCGACCCTGCGGCTCAGCCTGGGCAACTCGCTGGGCGAGGCCGCCAGCCTGCCCTGGGAGGCCCGGATCGACGGCTGGGAGGTCGTCGCCGGCTCGGTGGCCGAGGGCACGATCAGCTTCCGCAAGACCGAGGCCCTGGCCGAGCGCCTAGGCGTGGTCGAGGGCGAGCTCTCGCTGGTGCTCTCCGTCGAGGGCGAAGACGTCAGCACCCAGGCCCTGCCCTACCGGGTCTACGCCCTGATGGGGCCGGCGACCTTCAGCTCGTCCAGCGCGCCCCACCTCGCCTGGGTCGAGGCCATCGACGGGGCCCTGCGCGGGATGGCCGAGGCCGAAGCGACCGACGAGGCCGTGCTCGACGCCCTGATCGAGTGGATCTTCCTGGACCTGGGCCTGCGCTACGACACCCGCAGCGGGGCCAGCTACTACATGAGCTATTCGGGCTGGAGCAGCGGGCGCTTCTCCTTCTCCAGCTTCCTGGACCGCACCAACGGCAGCACCATCAACTGCTCGGACTGCTCGGGCATCGCCGGGGTCTACGCCAACATGCTGGGGGTGCCGCTGGACTACGCCATCATCCTCAGCAACTTCCAGCTCAACGAGATCGAGGCCATCGGGGTCGGCAGCTTCACCAGCTGCCCCTTCGGCCCGACCAGCTGCGGCTTCAGCTACCACGCGGTCACGACCAACGACGACGGCGAGTCCATCTGGGACGCGACCCTGGCCCTGGACGGTGACAAGGACCCCGGCAGCGAGCCCTCCACCCGCCTCTTCGTGCAGGACATCGACGGCGAGGAGTACCTCGACCGCCTCGTCCGAAGCGGCTCCGCCTCCTACTACTACGCCGACAGCCGCGTGAGGATCCGATGATCCCCTTCCTCCTCTCTGCCACCGCCCTCGCCGCCGGCCTGCACGCCGGGGTCCCCGTCCGCGGGGTCCCGGGCCTGGGAGAGCCCGACTTCCTCTCGCCCGAGCTGGGCTGGAGCGCGCCGGTGCTCAGCGCCGACGGCCAGCCTCGCGGCGTGGTCCGCGTCTTCGTCGGCAAGGCCGAGCTCGACGCCCAGCTCTGGCTCCGCGACGCCATCCTGGGGGTGCAGGTGCCCCTGGTGCCCGTGCTGGGCTTGGGGGACCAGGCCCTCGGCAGCAGCTCCGTGGTGGCGGTGCGCGACGGCAACGTCAGCTTCTTCGTCGTCCTGCACGAGGGCAGCGCCCGCGAGGTCGGCCTGACCTTGCTCAACGCCATCGTCGATCAGCCGGCGGCCTGGCCGGCGGCCCCGACGGTGCAGCAGCAGGGCGATCTGTGGATGGTGGAGGCCCCCGGAGCGGCGCACCTCGACGCCGTCGGCGGTCGCCGACCCCTGGGCGAGGCCTACGGCTTCAGCCGCCTGCCCGAGCAGGTGATCGCCTGGGACTCCACCGGTCGCGCCTCCGTCTGGACGCCCTGAGCATCGCGGGCGCGCGGGGCCAGGCCCAGCCCTCAATGCCCAGCCATCAGCGCTCAGCCGACGCGCTCGACCCGGATCAGGACCACCCGCTCCTTGATGGGCCCGGGACGACCGAAGGTCCAGCCCTTGCCCGAGGCGAGGTCCGCCGCGGCGTCGAAGCTCTGCTCGAAGTCGGGGTCGGTGCGGTGGGCGTCGGGCTTGTCGAGCAGCTCCAGATCGGGGATGCGCACGCCGGGCCGCCCGTCCTTGGTCTTGAAGGCCGCGCCCTTGACCAGGTCGATGCAGCGCCAGGCCGCGTTGGTGTACTCGCCGACCCGGGTGGTCACCAGCACGAGGCGGGTCCCGATGGGGCCGACCAGGATCAGCGAGGAGAGCTCGTCCGGCAGATCCCCCTGGCGGCCGCTGGGGAAGATCTGCACCACGTGGCGGGTGCCGGCGAAGCCGGGCTTGGTGTATCCCGCCATGTCGCAGCGCATGTTCTCGGCGATCTGCCAGTCCACGGAGACTCCTCTTGGTGCGAACCGGAGCGGCCGCGGTGCTGTCTATAGCGCACGCGCCCGTCGCTCGCGTACCGGCAAGCTCCGGGGCCTGAGCGTGGCGGGCTAGCGCCCTGAGCGTGGCGGGCTAACGCCCTGAGCGTGGCGGGCTAACGCCCTGAGCGTGGCGGGCTAACGCCCTGAGCG
>ERZ761602.4115-NODE-4115-length-19237-cov-6.978209_pt1 | contig 19237 bp, 14 predicted proteins | sample MGYA00512165_ERZ761602 | MGnify/ENA primary metagenome ERZ761602 (study PRJEB28899, sample SAMN02445085) | bioreactor sludge metagenome | biome: EBPR sludge; isolation source: Thorneside wastewater treatment plant | place: Australia: Brisbane, Thorneside... | reverse complement strand
ACGGCCTCCCATGTTTATCGGAAGCCATTGCCGGGATTTTAACGGCCTCCCATGTTTATCGGAAGCCATTGCCGGGATTTTAACGGCCTCCCATGTTTATCGGAAGCCATTGCCGGGATTTTAACGGCCTCCCATGTCCATCGGAAGCCATCACCGGGATTTTAACGGTTTCCCAAGTGTTTCGGTGGGCATTGTCGGCATTTCAAGGGGCGCCGGAGCGTCAGAGCCACCAGCGCATGCGCAGCCAGCGGGTGAAGCCGCGCAGGAAGACCACCCCGGCGGGGCGCTCATGCAGGGAGATGCGCACCCGCCCGGTCAGGCCGGGACGCAGCAGCGGGACGAGTTCCGGCGGCGCCTCCACCCGCGGCAGGGTGACGGTGAAGACGCCGCCCTCCGCCCCCGGCTCCAGCACGGGGCTGATCTGCCCCGGTTCCGTGATGACGGCCTGGAACTCGCGCGCGCTCTGTGTGTAGAGCAGGCAGCGCACCGGCACCGGGCCGGCGGCCAGGGCCTCCTCCAGCAGGCTGAGATCGGCCTCCGGCAGGGTCAGGCGCAGGTCCCAGGCGTCCACGGAGGCCACCTCGGCCAGGGTTTCACCGGCCTGCAAAAAGCCGCCCGTCTTCAAATGCACGTCGGGCGTCATGACCACGCCGTCCAGCGGGCTGCGCAGCTCGGCGAGCGCGATCTCCAGCTCCAGGCGCTTCTCATTTTCCCCCTGGGCCTGGGCCTCCAGGGCGGCGATGCGCGCCAGGGCCTCCTTCCCCTGCCCGCGCTGGCGGGCGGCCTCCGCCTCCAGCCTGCGGCGCGTCTGGCGCGCGGCCTCCAGCTCGGCCTGGAGCCGCTGCGTGTCCAGCCGCGCCAGCACCTGCCCGGCGCTCACATGCTGGCCTGACCTCGCCAGCACGGCCTCGACCCGGCCCGGCGCCTCGGCGGTGACAAAGGCGCGCTGGAGCGGCAGCAGCACGCAGTCCCCATCCACCCGCACCTGCACGGGCCAGAGCGCGGCGGCCAGCAGCGCGGACAGGAGCAGGGCGGCTTTGATCCAGCGCCGGCGCGCCTGCGGCTGCGCTCCGTCCACACGCCAGCGGGCCAGCTTGAAAAGCGGCCCGCCGAGCGGCACGGCCTGCCGGACCAGGGCGGAGTGCAGGCCGCGCGCGGCGAAGTCCGCCAGCCACTCCGCCAGCACGAGCAGGGGCGCGCGCGGATCACCCGGCTCTCCCGGCGGGCCGAAGACATCCGGCTCGACACTCTCGGCCAGCAGGCAGCCAAAAACCGGCCCGTCCGGCGCGCGCAGCGGGATGAGCGCGGCGGAGCGCATGTGCGGGTCGAGGGCGTCCGGGTTGGCGGTGTTGGCGGTGTCGTGGGGGATGTTTGGCGAACCGGGCAGGATGCCCGGTTCACTCGACACAGGCGGGACGCCTGTGCCACCGCCACTGACGACGCGTGTCCTGCCCTGAAAAGTGGCGGCCACAAAGCCGGTCATGCTTTTGAGCAGGCGGGAGCGCTCGTCCGGCGCCTCCTGGCCGGAGACTGCCAGCACGCGCCAGACGCCGCCGCGCCTGACGAAAAGGGTGACCCGGTTCACGCCGAGGATCTCGCGCGCGTGGGCGGCGGCGAGGCGGCCGGCGGGCTCCGCCTCGCTCCGGCCCGCCAGGTCCGTGGCGAGCTGGAGCAGGCGCTGCTGGCGGTGGCTCTGCGCGCCCAGGTCGCGCAAATGGCGGGAGCGCAGGCGCGGCCCGAGGTCCTGCATGAGGGCCTGGAGCATGAGCGCCAGCTCGGCGAGTTTTTTCGGGTCGCCGCGCGCGGGGAACCAGAGTTGCAGGGCGCCCAGGGCATCGTCCCCGCTGCGCAGCGCGGCGGCCACGATGGCATGAGGCCCCAGGTTCACCAGCACGCCGGGCGTGGCCGCCTCACTCCCCGGCGGCGCGGGCATGAGCACCAGCGGCTGGCCGGAGAGGATGACCTCCGACGCGGCGCGCAGCACCTGCTCCCGCTGCTCGCCGCCCTCCTCCCCTGCGGCGCTCTCCAGCTCAAGGGCGGCCCCGGCGCGGAAGGCGATGTCTTTTTCATTCCGGCCCGCCACCATCCAAAAGACACCGCCGAGGGCATCCGTGGCGCGCGCCAGACGCCCGAGCACCGCCTGCAGCACCTCCGCCTCCCCGCCGCCGCCGCCAGCCAGCCGGGCCAGCTCGGTGGAGAGGGTTTGCAGCGCCTGCAGGCGCTCTGGGACGGGCGCGGGCATGGCTTTAGTTTTTCCCCCTGACCGCGCGCGGCTCCGCGCCCGCCTCCACACGGATGCCATGCCGGTCCAGCACGGTGCCGGTGATGAGGGCGAGTTGCACGGCGGCCTTGTTGTAATCCGCCTGCGCGGCGATCTGGCGCGTGCGCGCGTCCGCCAGGGCCTGGCGCGCGCGCAGCACGTCAAAGGTGCGCGCCACACCCTCCGCCAGCCGTTTCTCCTCGGTCTCCAGCAGCCGCTCGGCCAGGCGCGCGGATTCGCGCGTGGACTCGGCGCGCGCGCGGGCCACTCCCACCTGCGCCAGTCCGCTGTCGAGCTCGACGCCGAGGCCCAGCTCGGAGCGGGCGATGTTTAAAACGGCCTGCTCGCGCCGGTGCGCGGCCGCGGCCTCGTTCGCGCGGGCGGCGCGGTTGCCGAGGGGGATGGAAAACTGGAAACCGGCCTGGGCGTCGTAGCCCTGGCGGTCAAAGGCGCGCTCGAAGGCGTCGGAGCGGCCGCCGCTGAGGCCGTTGGCGGTGAGGGTGGCCTGGAGGTCGAGCCGCGGCAGGCGCTGGTTGCGCGCGTATTTGACGATGATCTCCTGCTTCTCGGCCTCCTCGAGCGCGGCGCGGTGGTCGGGCCGGCGCTGGAGCGCGGTGGCCAGGAGCGGGGCGCGGTCCGTGCGCGGCGCGATGACCGGCAGCGAGTCCCGCGGCAGGAAGACCACGCCCTCGCCCTCGTGCATGGAGCCGAGGATCTGCGTCTTGAGGGAGCGCTGCTTTTCCACCGCGAAGCCGAGCGCGGCGATGACCTCCTCCCGGCTCACGGCCACGGCCACCTCCGCCTCCTGCACATCGGCGGGGGAGAGCTGGCCGGCCTCCAGGCGCTTTTGATTTTCCAGCACCAGCCTCCGGGCAAAGGCGGTGACGCCGCGCTTCACCTCCAGGTCCTCCACCGCGAAGATGAGGTCAAAATAATCCGTCACCACCTGCGCCACCGAGCGCTGCAAGCGCGCCTCCCACTGGCGCAGGGCGATCTCCTGGTTCTTCCTGCCCACGCGCACCTCGGCCAGGTTCACCCCCAGGCCGAACCCGCGCAGCAGCGGCTGGGTGATCGTCCCCCCCGCGGCGGCCGCGTATTCCGGGTAGAAAATGGCGGGCGGACGCTGGCGGTTCAGATCATTGCGAAACTCGCCCGCGCCCGCGAACAGGCGGTACTGCGTGCCCGTGGGCAGCAGGCCCTCGAAACCGGCCTGGCTCAGCAGACTCTGCTGGCGGAAGATGTTCGGCTCGTCCAGCGCCACAAAGCCGCCGCCCGTCTGCACAAAGTCCAGCGTGTTCTGCGGCAGGCTGGCATCCCGCCAGGTGGAGTTCATGAACCAGGCGGGGTCGAACTTCGCCCACGCGGCCTCCGTCTGCCGCTCGCTGACGGCCCAGTTCAGGCGCTCGATGCGCACATCGAGGCTGTTTTCCAGCACGCGCCCCACCGCCTCGTCCAGAGTGATCCACTCCGTCCGCAGCCCCAGCGTGTCCTCAAAGGTCTGCGCGCGCGCCGCCGTGTGCAGGCAGACGATGAGGCAGAGGGTGGCGGGCAGACGCGGCACGCGCCATGTTGGCGGCGGAGCGGGGATATTTCAAGGCGGCGGTGCTCACGCCAGCACCTGCCTCACCACATGCCCGTGCACATCCGTCAGGCGGAAATACCGGCCCTGGAACTTGTAGGTCAGCCTTTCGTGATCAATCCCCAGCAGGTGCAGCACCGTGGCCTGGAAGTCATGCACATGCACCTTGTCCTCCACCGCGCTGAAGCCGAACTCATCACTCGCCCCGTGGGAGTGGCCCGCCTTCACCCCGCCGCCCGCCATCCAGAGCGTGAAGGCATACGGGTGATGGTCCCGCCCCCATTGCTTCGTCTCGGCGATCTTGCCCTGCAAAAACGGCGTGCGGCCAAACTCCCCGCCCCAAATGACCAGCGTGTCATCCAGCAGACCGCGCTGTTTTAGATCCTTCACCAGCGCCGCGCTCGGCGCGTCCGTGTCCTGGCACTGGATCTTGAGCTGGCTGTTCAGATTCCGGTGCTGGTCCCAGCCCGCGTGCATGAGCTGGATGAACTTCACCCCCCGCTCCGCCAGCCGCCGCGCCATCAGGCAATTGTACGCATAGCTGCCCTGCTTCAGCACATCCGGCCCATACATGTCCAGGATGTGCCTCGGCTCCTTGGAAAGGTCCGTCAGCTCCGGCACGCTCGTCTGCATCCGGTAGGCCATCTCGTATTGCGCGATGCGCGTGGCGATCTCCGGGTCCCCATGCTCCGCCAGCTTCATCTCATTGAGACGCGCCAGATCATCCAGCACCCCGCGCCGCACCTCCGCGCTCATGCCCTCGGGATTGGAGAGGTATAAAACCGGGTCGCCGCTGCCGCGAAACTTCACCCCCTGATACTTCGTCGGCAGGAAACCGCTGCCCCAGTAGAAGTCATAAAAGATCTGGCCGCAGCTCGCCTCCTTGTCGCGCGAGGTCATCACCACATAGGAGGGCAGTTCCTCGCTGTCCCGTCCCAGCCCGTACGTCAGCCACGCCCCCATGCTCGGCCGGCCAGCCATTTCCGAGCCGGTGAGAAAGAAGGTGATGCCCGGCGCATGGTTCACCGCCTCCGTGTGCATGGACTTGATGAAGCAGAGCTCGTCCGCGATCTCCGCCGTGCGCGGCAGGAAGTCCGACACCGTCGCCCCGCTCCGCCCGTGGCGGGAAAAATGCGTGATCTCCCCCAGCACCGGCCGGTCCGTTTGATTGCCCGTCATCGTGCTGAAGCGCTTCCCCGCCGCCACCGAATCCGGGATTTGCCGCCCATGCCACTCCCGCAGCTTCGGCTTGTGATCAAAGAGGTCCACATGCGACGGCGCGCCGTTTTGGAACAGGTAAATCACCCGCTTCGCCTTCGCGAAATGATGCGGCAGATCAGGCAGCCCGTTCGCCTGCGCCGCCGCCCAGCCCTCACGCGCCAGCAGCGACCCCAGCGCCGCCGCGCCAATGCCGGTGGCGCCGCGCCCAAACAAGGCGCGGCGGGTGAGCTGGGCACGATGATCAGTCAACGGATGCATGATGAATGGCGGAAAAAACGCAATTCCACGAGGCGATATTCCACCGCGCATTTGCAGTATGCGCGCGGCCGCGGCGCATGTGCATTCCCGATAGCGCGCCGTGCGAAAACGGGCTTCCCAGCGGGCGTTCGTTTGTCATACGCTATTTCCAGCCATGAAACGCCACCTTTGCGCCCTCCTCCTTTCCGCTCTCTGCGCGCTGCCCGCCTCTGCCGCGGAGCCGCTGCGTGTCTTCATCCGCGCCGGCGCCAAGTCGCACGGACCGGGCGCGCATGACTTCCCCCAATTCCTCAAAGACTGGGTGCCCATGCTCAATGAGCGCGGCGCGAAGGCCGAGGGCGGTCTCGAATTTCCCACCAAGGAGCAGCTCGACCGCACGGATGTGCTCGTCCTGCACGCGCAGGAGGCGGGCAATATCAAGATCGGCGAGGAGCGGAAGAATCTGATGGAGTTCCTCAAGCGCGGCGGCGGTTTGGTGGTCATCCACGCGGCAGCGGTCTCGCGCGACCACGATTGGTTCAAAGGTATCATCGGCGGCTCGTGGAAGTTCGGACAGACGAAGTGGCTGGAGGCCCCGCTCAGCCTGTATTTCACCGACCGCGAGAATCCCATCACCCGCCACATCTCGAACTTCGATCTCGACGACGAAATCTACTACGACATGGAGATGCTGCCCGAGGCCAAGGTGCTCGCCGCCGCCTACACGCCCAAAGCGATTGACACGGGCGGCAAGGGCAACAAAGAGGCCCAGGAGCGCGCCGCCGAGGCGGTGGCGAAAAAGAAAGGCGTGAACATTTATGACATCCAGCCGCAGGTGTGGACTTATGAGAAGGAAAACTACCGCGCCTTCACCTGCATCCCCGGCCACTGGCACAAAAACTTTTCCCACAACGGCCTGCGCGCGATGATCCTGCGCGGCATCGCCTGGGCGGGCAAACGCGAGAACGTGGACGAGCTGTGCAAACCCGAGGAACTCGGCGATGCATTGCGCTACGTCGAAGGCGGCGCGCCGCGTCCGCAGGACCTGCCGAAGCACCTTGAAGTGCATCCCGAGTTTGAAATCTCCCTGGTCGCCTCCGAGCCTCTCATCAACAACCCGATGAACATTGACTGGGATGAAAAAGGCCGCCTCTGGGTGGTCGAGACGCCCGAGTATCCCAACGGCCTGCGCCAGGCCAATGTCGAGTCCTGGATGGACTCCGGCTCGCTCAAGCCGGGCCATTACGCTCGCGATCCCGAGGACCGCATCAGCATTCTCGAAGACACGGATGGCGACGGCGTCATGGACAAAAAGACCGTCTTTGCCGAAAAGATCGAGCTGGCCACCAGCAGCGTGTTTTACAAAAACGGCGTCATCGTCTGCGCCGCGCCAGACATCTGGTTCTTCGAGGACACCAACGGCGACGACAAGGCCGACAAGCGCACGAAGCTCTACACCAACCTCGGCATCCGCGACACCCACGCCGTCATCAACAACATGCGCTGGGGCCTCGACGGCTGGATCTACGCTACGCACGGTTACTCCTCGTCGGACAATGTAACCTCCGGCGACGGCAGCAAAAACTTCGGCCTCATCGGCAGCGGCGTGGTGCGCTTCAAGCCGGACGGCAGCGCCTTCGAGCAATACTGCTCCAAAGGCGGCAACACCTGGGGCCTCGACATCACCTGGGACGGCCAAGTGTTTTACACCCAGCCCACCAGCGGCGTGCTTTTTCATCATGTCGTGCTGCCCGAATATGTGCTCGCCAAAGGCAAGCTGCCCGGTGTGACCAGCAGCAACGGCCTGCTCGCCCGCGAGCCGACTTACCCGGCCATGCACTGGGAGCAGCAGGCCTATGTGCAGATTGACCAGGTCGGCAGCTACACCGCCGCCGCCGGTTGCGCCATCTATGAGGGCGGCGCGTGGCCGGAGAAATGGAACTACGGCTACTTCACCACCGAGCCCACGCTGAACATCGTCAGCCACTTCATGGTCGAGCCCGATGGCGTCACCTTCAAAGCGAAGCGCGAGCCCGGTCGCGAGCAGACTGAGTTCATCCGCAGCAAGAACTTGTGGTTCCGCCCCATTGAGGTGCGTGTCGGGCCCGATGGCGCGCTTTATGTCGTGGACTTCTGCAACCAGGCCGTCATCCACAACGACACCCGCGGTCCCACCCACGGCCCCGCCAACGCCGCCGTCCGTCCCGACCGCGACCACTACTACGGCCGCATCTGGAAGGTGCAGCACAAGGAGGCGAAGAAGGTGGAGGTGGTGAAGATGGACAACGATAATTTGCAACCGCTCCAGAACATCATCGCTGAAGCCAAGAACAAGCACCAGAGTCTCACTGCCAAAAGGCTGTTGCAGCAAAAGGGCACCGACTATCGGGTTGTCTCGTCGTCGATGACGGCGAACCCCTTGTCATATTTCGAACACGCTTCACATGCGGTGGACCCGGCACAGCGAATGCAAATGATGACAATGTATGCCTATGCAACGGACGACTGGACTCGTTCAGCCATCATTGCTGGCGCATCAGGAAACCCAGTGGATATGGTTGCCCAGTCTCTTGCATTTGGAGAAGCCGAAAAGCTGGCGTCAATGATTGAGGCGCTCATCCCCGCAGCGGTGAAACAAGATGGAGTTGCTGGTGTGTCAAAGCTCATGACTGCTTGTGCCAATGCCGACGGTAAGGCTGATCCGGTGAAGAATGCCATCCTCCGCGGCATCTCTCAGCAGTTGAATGAATCTCCAGCGATGTCTCCTTCACTCACGGAGGCTTTGAAAAAGCTTCTCGAACAGCCTTCGCTAGCCGCAGCCACCTTGCCGCTCGTGACGAAGTGGGACAAAGGTGGTGCGCTTGCCGGTGAGGTCAAAACGCAGCTCGCCAAGCTCGACGCCACGCTTTCCGACAACGCCTCGCCAGTCGAATCCCGCACCAACGCCGCACGCGCCCTCATCGCCGTGGGAGGCGTGAACACAGAAGTTGGAGTGAAGCCTTTAGGCGACAAAGAGGCACCCGAAGAACTACAGGCGGCCATCATTCAAGCATTGGATGAAAAGGGAGACGCTGGAGAGCTCGTGGCGTCATTGAATCGGCTGAAGCCTAGACTCCAACAGATGGCCTTCGAAGCCATCCTCAAACGCCCCGAGGCCACACGCGCCTTGCTCGACGCGGTGAAGGCCGGCAGCATTGACCGCGCGGCTTTCGCCCCTGGCGATGTCGCACGCCTGCGCTCGCATCCGAACAAGCCGCTGGCCCGCCGTGCCAACGAGCTTTTCCAGGTCAACAACGCCGCCAAGGCAGCCATCATCGCCAAACTCACGCCCGAGGTGGAGAAGCCGGGCAATGCCGAGAATGGCAAGCTGCTTTATTCCGCCGCCTGCGCCGTCTGCCACAAGCTCGGCGATCTCGGCATGGCCGTCGGCCCGCCGCTCGATGGCATGGGCGCGCATGGTCCCGCCGAGCTGCTCATCCACATCGTGGACCCGAACCGCGAGGTGGACCCGAGCTTTTGGGCCTTCAACATCAGCACCAAAAAAGGCGAGTTGCTGCAAGGCGTCATCACCAGCGAGAACAACGCCACCGTCACCCTCGCCACCCAGGCCGGTGTGCGCGAGATCGCCAAGAGCGAGATCGAAAAACGCGAAAACACCGGACGCAGCCTCATGCCCGAAGGGCTGGATGGCCTCGGCGCCGAGGCTTTGCGCGACATTTTGACCTTCATCTGCGGCGAGGCCTCGAAGCAGTTCCGCATCATCTCCCTGGCCGATGCCGCCACCGCCAGCAGCAGCGACGGCGTCTTTGCCGGTCCCGCGCCGAATCAGGGCCAGGTGCGCTTGAAGAAGTTTGGCGACTTCAAGGTGGAGGGCGTGCCCTTCTTCATCCCCTCGCCGGAGAAAGCCACCAGCGGGAACTTCATCGTGCTCAAGGGCGGCCCCGCGCCCGGGAACCACTCGCAGACCTTCCCTGCCAGGGTCGAGCTGGCTTTGAACGTCGAGACGAAGAAGATCCAACTGCTGAGCGGCATCTCCGGCTGGGGCTGGCCCGCCGTGCGCGATGAAGCGCCCGCGCTCAAGGCCACCGTCGTCTATGCCAGCGGTGAGAAAGAGGAGTTCACCTTCGTCAATGGCGTGCATTTCTCCGACTACATCCGGCCCACCGAAGTGCCCGGCTCACGCTATGTGGAAGGCATCACCGACGGCCAGCAGATGCGCCTTTTGACGCTCGAACTCACCAAAAAAGGCCCCGCGAAAACGCTCATCCTCGAAAGCCCCGCCGGCAACAAAACCGCCCCCGTCGTCGCCGCCATCACCGCCGACATCGAAGGTAGGGCGGGCTTTCAGCCTGCCACGAGTGGACCGGGCATTCTGCCCGGCAAAGCCAAAGGCCCCGGCAAAAAGAAAGCGGGCAAAATGCCCGCCACACCCGAGTCAGGCGGGACGCCTGAGCTACAACCCAAATCAGGAGGCCAGGGCGATGGCCCGCTCGTCCCCGCCAGCACGCCGCAATGGGAGCCCGGCAAAACCAAGGTGCTCGTCATCGGCGGCGGCTCCTCCCACAACTTCAAAGACTTCTTCGGCACCACCGACGTCGCCACGCTCAAAGCCGCCGGCTACAGCGTCCACTACACCGAGGACCGCGACCAGGCCGCCGCCGAACTCTCCAATGCCGACGTGGCCGTCATCAGCGTGAACCGCAAATTTTTCGACACCGCCGCCTATCGCAAAGCGCTCTTCGATTTCGCCGCCGCCGGCAAGGGCATCATCATGCTCCACCCCGGCACCTGGTATGGCTACGCCAACTGGCCGGAGCTGAACGCGCAGATCGTCGGCGGCGGCGCGCGCGGGCATGACAAGATCCATCCCTTCGATGTCAAAAAGCTCAAGGATCATCCCATCATGGAAGGCGTGCCCGCCAGCTTCACCGTCGAGGACGAGCTCTACTACATCAATGCCGAGCCGGAAAAAATCCCCGCCGGCACCGCCCCCATCGAAGTGCTGGCCGAGACCAGCCCGAGCGACAAATTCCAAAAACCGCACCCAAGTGTCTGGATCACCGAGCATCCGAAAGCCAGGATCGTCGGCATCGCCCTCGGCCATGACGAGCGCACGCATGACCTGGAGCCATACAGAAAGCTGCTCGCCAACGCGGTGAAGTGGGGGGCGGGCAAGTGAGGTTGGGAAAGCCGGCCCGGCCGTTCCACTTGCTGCTCACTTGCAAAGCTTGTTCGCCGCTTTGAGGTGGGCGGCATACTCCTCGCTGCGCAGCTCGACGCGCTCGCGGATGGTGCGCTCGCCGATGCCGTCGTGGCGGGTGGCGACGAGGGCTTTGAGGAGGTCGATGAGGGAGCGCACGTCGCCCGTCATGACATGCTCGGGGGCGATCTGGCCGTCAGCGTCAAGGTTGTGGTAGTTGGCGAGGGGGATGGAGATGCCGCAACTGCGATGTCCGGCTGCCTGCATGGCGCTGGCTTCGCAGGCGCCAGCGTCGAGCAGGCAGCGCTGGACGCGGATGCCCTGCTCTTTGGCGGTGGTCATGAGGACGGCGCAGCCCTCGCTGTCGAAGATGGAAAGGCGGTCTCCAACACGGACGACGGGGCCGCCGCCCATGACGGCGCCATTGACGGGGCGGCTGGTCTCGATGGAGAGAAAGACATCCTCTTTGTTGAAGGGCCACTTCTGCGCCAAATGCCACGCCCCTAGAAAGCCCACCTCCTCCGCGCGGGTGAAGGCAGCGTGAAAGGTGGTGCTGATGCCGAGGCTGGCCAGTTCCCAGAAGGTGGCGACGATGGTCGCGCAGCCGACGAGGTCGTCACACGCGGTGGCCTCAATTTTGGTGTGGCCGATTTTGACCGGGAATTTCCAGGTGGCGATGGCACCCTGCGTCTTGCCGCGAAGTCCGCGCGCGATGCCGGACTCGACCTGCGTCTGGGAGACGCCCCCGAGGAAGTCGAAGTCGTTTTTGCCGCCGCCGGGAACGCGGACAAAGCCGGGGTGGTCCATGTGGGCGCCGAGCACCCAGGTGGGCTTGCTTTTGCTTTTGCCGTTCTTGTAGGTGGCCAGGAGGTTGCCGAATTTGTCGTGCTTGAGCTTCACATGCGGGCAATCCTTGAGCAGCGCCTCGATTTCCGCGCGGACATGATATTCATGAAACGGGGCGGTGGGCTTGCTCAGAATTCGCTTGAGAATGTTCGTCAGGTTGGGCACTGCCATGCGGGCACGCTAGCGGCCTTTTTCCATCCGACAAACGACAAAGGTGAAGAAACTCCGATATTTCTGCGAAACCTGCCTGGTGGCTTCCGCCGCCTGGCTTCTGCCGCGCATGCCGCGCGGCTTGATTCTGGCGCTTGCGCGCGGCATAGGCTCGCTGGCTTATCTGCTGGATGCGCGCGGACGCCGCACGGCTTTGGAGAATCTGCGCGCGGCATTTGGTGATGCCTTTTCTGAAAAGCGGCGGGCGGCTGTCGCGCGCGGATCCTACCAGAATTTTGCGCGCACTTTTCTTGATCTTTTCTGGTCCGCGCGGCTCACGCGGGAAAACTGGCCCGAGCACGTGACGATCCACCACGGAGCGGAGGATGCCGAGGCGCGGGCGCGGCGGGTGGGCGCGTTGTGGGTGACGCCGCACTTCGGGAATTTCGAACTGGCCAGCCTGTTTTGGGGATTCCGGGATTTCAAGTTCACCGTGGTGGCGCAGGACTTCAAAAACCCGGCGTTAACCGGCATCTTCAAACGCCTGCGCGAGCACTCCGGGCACACCGTCATCCCCCAGCAAGGTGCCATGCTGCGGCTGATGAAAACGTTGAAACGCCAGGGCCACGCGGCCTTGCTCACAGACTTGAACGTGGAGCCGGGCCGGGCCGCCACGGTCATCGAGTGTTTTGGCCTGAAAACCTGCGTGACGACGCTGCACGTCCAACTCGCCCGCCGGCTCGGGCTGGCGATCATCCCGGGCGTCTGCCTGCCCATGCCGGACGGGCGCTACGAGGTGCATATCTTCGAAGCCATCGAACCCGCGGACGGGCAGACGGACCAGCAGCTGGCCCAGCGTGTTTGGGATCACTTTGAAAAGGCCATCCGCGAGCATCCTGAGCGCTGGCTCTGGATGTACAAGCACTGGCGCTACCAGCCCGCGCGCGGCAGGGACCCCGCTTATCCGGATTACGCAAAGGCCAATGGCGACTTTTGGAAGATGGTGGAAGGGACCTCGTGAACAACATCCGGTTTGCGCCGCCGCGCTTTCCGGCTAGAAACTGCCAGCCCGATGACCCGCTTTTTTGAAATTCTTGGCCGATTCGACCACGAGGGCGACTGCCAAAAACTGCTCTACGCACCCCCAGCGCAGAGGCTCACTTTCCGCGAGACCGTGCTCTACAAAATCGAGTTCGATGGAGATGAAGCCGCGCTTGAGTCTTTCGTCCGCCAAGTGCTGCTCGACCCCGTCAGCCAGGATCTGCGTGATGGCTCCACGCCGGCTTTCGACACGGCCGCCTTCACCCTCGAATACGGCATGAAGGGCGGCGCGCTCGATCTCGAGAAGGAGACCATCCTCGGCTACTACCGAGCGCTGGAAAATCCCGGCTTCACGCTGCAAAAGCTCACACTCCGCCGCCGGGTTTACGTTTTCGGAGACGGTGCCGTGCCCGCTCCATTCATCCGCGACATCTGCAACCCCGCCATCCACACCTGGGAAGTGCGGCAGGCCGCGTGAGTCCCGCCAGGAGCATCCGCCGCCCCTTTCACCGCGTGTCTTTTGACCGCCCAAATTTCATCCCCCATGAGCAAACACATCAAACTCTACATCCCCGGCCCCGTCGAAGTCAGCCCCGCCACTTATGAGGCCATGTGCCAGCCGATGATCGGCCACCGCGGCAAGGGCTTCCAGGACCTCTACGCCGAGATCCAGCCCATGCTGCGCCAGCTCTTTGGCACGCGGCAGCAGGTCTTCCTGAGCACCTCCTCGGCCTGGGGTGTCATGGAGGGCAGCATCCGCAACCTCGTGAAAAAGAAGGTGCTCAACTGCTGCAACGGCGCCTTTTCCGACAAGTGGCTGGATGTCTCCCGGCGCTGCGGCAAGGAGGCGGAGGCATATCAAGTGGAGTGGGGCCGACCCATCCTCGCCGATGAGGTGGACAAAAGGCTCGCCACGGGTGAGTTCGACGCCGTCACCTTCATCCACAACGAGACCTCCACCGGCGTGCTCAGCCCCATCGCCGAGATCGCCGCGCTGAAGCGGAAATACCCGGATGTGATGTTCATCACCGACAGCGTCTCGGGCTTCACCACGGTGCCGGTGAGCTTTGACGAGCTCGGCCTGGATGTGCTGCTCACCGGCTCGCAGAAAGCCTTCGCGCTGCCGCCCGGCCTGGCCCTTTTCACCGCCAGCGAGGCCGCCATGGAGCGCGCCGCCGGCATCCACGACCGCGGGTATTATTTCGACTTCCTGGAGTTCCGCTCCAACGGCGAAAAGAACATGACGCCCAGCACGCCCTGCATCAGCCTCATTTACGGCCTGCGCCACCAGCTTCAGCAAATGCTCGCCGAAGGGCTCGACAACCGCTACGCCCGCCACGCGCGCCTCAACGGCATGGTGCATGACTGGGTGCGCCGGAACGGTTTCGAATTCTTCGCGCCCGAGGGCTACCGCTCCAAGTCCCTCACCTGCGTGGCGAACAACCGCAACATTGACGTGGCGGCCTTCATCGGCCTGCTCAAGAGCAACCACAGCCTCATCATTGACGGCGGCTACGGCAAGCTCAAGGGCAGGACCTTCCGCATCTCCAACATGGGCGACGAGACCGACGCGAGCATCAGCGCCGTCATCGCCGCGCTGGACGACTCTTTGGCGAAGCTGTGAGGGGTTTTGAACCACTAATAAACACTCATGAGCACTAATATCAGAAGCGCTTCGCGCGGAAAGAGTCAGTGGTCCCGCCAAAACCCGCCGGCGCGAAGCGCCAAACATTAGTGCCCATTAGCGTCCATTAGTGGTTCCAAAACACCCCGCCCGAAAGCCATGCCCTTCCGACCTCCAGGCCAGTGCCCCGTGTGTGGCGAGTGGGTGCCGCGCGGCGCGGCGGCTTGCGACGACTGCGGAGCCTGCGCCAAGTCCGGTTGGAAGGACGATGCCGAAACCTATGACGGCCTGGATTTGCCCGACGAAGACTTCGATTACGACGACTTCATCAAGCGCGAGTTTGACAACCGCGCGCGGCAGCTTGGCGGCCCCACGCGGGAGCAGCTCTGGCGCTGGGTGGGTCTCGCCGTTTTCATCGTCATGGTGCTGGGTTATCTGATCTCCGTCTTCCGCTGACTTCACTAGCATGAGTGCCGATCTCTCCCACCTCGCCCTCATCGCCGGCAACGGCATCTACCCCGGCACCATGGTCGCCGCCGCGCGCCGCGCCGGCGTGCGCAGACTGGTGGCGGCCGCGTTTGTGGACGAGACCCGGCCCGAACTCGCCAGCCAGGTGGAGGCCATCGAGTGGTTCCGTGTGGGGCAGCTTGGGAAAATGATCGCCTTTTTCAAAAGAGAGGGAGTCAGCCAGGCGGTGATGGTCGGCCAGATCGCCCCGAAGAACCTCTTCGACCTCCGGCCCGATCTGCGCACCCTGCTCATGCTGGCGCGTGTGCCGAAGCGCAACGCCGAGAGCCTCTTTGGAGCCATCGCCGGAGAGCTGGCCAAGGACGGCATCACCCTGCTGCCCGCCACCACGTTTCTCGAGGACCTCATGCCCGCCGCCGGTCATGTGGCCGGGCCCCAGATCAAAAAGCGCCGGTGGGATGACGCGCGCTACGGTTTTGAAATCGCCAAGGAAAGCAGCCGGCTCGACATCGGCCAGACCGTGGTGGTGAAAAACGGCACCGTGCTCGCCGTCGAGGCCTTTGAAGGCACCAACGAGGCCGTCAAGCGCGGCGGCGCCCTCGGCCGCGGCGGCGCGACGATGGTCAAAGTCTCCAAGCCGGACCAGGACATGCGCTTCGATGTCCCCGTCATCGGCCCCGACACCATCCGCACCGCCGCCGCCGCCGGCGTGGACCTCATCGCCATTGAGGCGGAGCGCACGCTGCTGCTGGGGAGAGAGGAGTTGGTCAGGGAGTGCCAGACTTTGAAGGTGGCGCTCATCGCCCTCTGATCCCAGGCGCCGCCACCCACAAAGGCCGCCCCATGCAGAGTCGCAAAAGTTCTTTTGCCACCGCATGCCATTCATCCTAGCCTGAGCATCATGAAAATGCCCCGCCTCATCAGCCGCCGACTTTTCACCACTGGTCTCGCCTCCTGCCTGGGCGGTACACGCGGCGGCCTGGCCGCCGATGCGGCGGCGGGGAAAAAAGGCTGGGGAGGCGCGGACGCGGAGCTGCACAAGCTCTTCAAAGTCCACTGGTACTACAACTGGATGCCCAGGGGGACCTCGACCCAGGAGGTGGAATTTGTGCCCCTGATCAAAGGGACCCCCGCGCTCAACCAGGCCCAGGTCATTGTCGAAACACCCGGCGTCAAGCACCTGCTCGGATTCAACGAGCCTGAGCGGGAGAGCCAGGGCAATGTGTCGGTGAGCGAAGCGCTGGACCTCTGGCCGAAGTTGGAGGCCATCGCTGAAAAAGCCGGTCTCCGGCTCGGCTCGCCGGCCACGTCCTCGGACAAGCCGGGCATGGACTGGTTCGAGGCTTTCATGGAGCAGGCGAAGCGGCGCAAGCTGCGCATGGACTTCGTGGCGCTGCACTGGTACCGCGGCCGCGATGCCTCCGCTTTTGAATCTTTTGTGACCGCCATCTCACGCTCCCATCGGTTGCCCGTCTGGGTGACGGAGTTCAATGGCTGGAGCGGGGGCGAGGAGGAGAACCACGAGTTTCTCAAAGGAACGCTGCGCTTCATGGAGCGCAGCCGCATCGTCGAGCGCTACGCGTATTTCAATCCGCCCAAAGGCGCTCCGCACAGCCTGCTGGCCGCCGACGGCAGCCTCACCCGCATGGGCAAACTCTACAGCGAAACCTGATTATGTCTTTGCCATTCAAATTTACCGTCGCTCGATCCAGCGGTAGGCTTTGAGTGAGTTTCTCCAAAAATACTTCTCCGCCGCCTCGCGGCCTTTGGAGCCAAAGTAGTCACTGACAATCTTGAAGACGGTCTCATAAGGCGCGCCGCGGTCGGAGACGGGCCAGTTGCTGCCGTAGATGAGGCGGTCCTCGCCGAAGCAGTCCCACAGGTGGTCGAGAATGGGCAGGTAAAATTCCGCGTCGTCCGGCGCTTTGCCATCCGCGTCCCTCACCTGCTCGACAAGGGCGGAGACCTTCATGAAGACATTCGGCCCGGCCGCCACGGCGCGGACGGCCTCCCTCCACTCCGGCTTCAAAGCGCGCGGATCACCGGAGGCGCCGAGGTGGTTGATGACGACGCGCAGGTCCGGCACTTCGGCGGCGAGGCGCGCTGCGTGCTCCAGCGCGGAAGCCGGCCCGTTGAGGTCGAGCTCCAGCCCGTGCTCCGCCAGCAGGCGCGCCCCGGCCAGCACCTTGTCGCGGTTTTCATCCAGGCGCACCAGATCGCCGCGCCAGCGGATGCCGCGAAACAGGGGGTTGGCCGCAAAGCGCCGGAGGTTGGCGGCAAACTGCGCGTCGTTCGGGTCCAGGTTGCCGACGAGACCGACGATGGATTTTTCCTTTTCCGCGAGATCGAGCACCCATTGATTGTCCTCGACCCATTGGCTGGCCTCGACGACGACGGTCTCCCGCGCGCCGTGGGGCGCGGCCACGGCCAGCCAGTCGGCGGGCAGCACGGTGCGGTGCAGCGGCGAGTTTTTCGGCGGCCAGGGCACGCCCTGGGGGCGCGCGGGATCATAAAAATGCGTGTGGGTGTCAATGACGCGCGTGGCGGCAGGCGCGGCGCGCTGGGTGGAGGGGAGCAGCGCGGCTGCGGCGGTGGCTTGGAGAAGTCGGCGGCGGTTCATGCGGGGTGGAGTTAACGGCGCGCAGGGCGCGGCTTTGCAGGCGCGGCCACAGGCGCGCTTGTGCGCGGGCCAAAGCGTTTCATTCTTGCCGCTGTCACCGCTCCGGATGTTCGACCCCTTCACCACCCTCCAGGAAACCGGCTTCTCACAGGGCGCGGACTCCGCGCGCCCGGGCGGCTGGACGCCGGAGCTGATCGCCGCTCTGGACTGGATGCGCGTGGCGGAGCTGGCGCGCGCCATCGCCCGGCACAACGGCTGCGAGCTGGCCGGCTCGCGCGTGCTGGAGGATGCCTCCGTGGTCTTCGCCATGCTGGAGCGCCCCACCACCGCGCATCCGCAACGCGCGCTGGTGAAGATTGCCGCCTGGAATGAATGGGGCGCCACACCGGAGAGCGTGCGCCGTTTTTCCTCAGAGGTGGCCACGGCGAAAAACACGCGCGGCATCCTCATCGCGCCGGGAGGCTTCAGTCCCGCCGCGCTTCTGGCCGCGCAAGCCGCGCGCATCGAGGCGGTGGATGCCGCGGCGCTGCACGCGGTGCTCATGAGGCTGCCCGCCGAGCGCAGTGATTTCTTTTTCACCATCGCCACCGCCGGGGACTGCCGCCGGCCCAGCTGCCCCGTCTGCCTCAGGAAACTCGAGCGCTCCGGGGAGGATGACGCCGCCGCGCAGGACGATCACCGGACCATCCGCGCCGAGGGCCTGGTGGCCGATCCCGTGGAGTGCGGCACGCTGAGTGTTCCCGCCGGCGCCGAGGTGACCTTTCTCTACGAGGTGCGCGCGCGCCGTGTCCACATCGCCGGGCATGCGCAGGGCGACTTCGCCTGCGAGGGCACCGTCATCATCGAGCCGGGCGGCATCCTCACCGGCACGGTGACGGCGCGCGCAGTCGAAGTGCGCGAGGGCGGCGAGCTGCGCGGGCAGTTCCGCATCCTGGAGGGAGCGCTGCGGCCCTTCGCCCGGCCCGCGCGCGTCTGGCACTGGCGCTGCGCGAACCCCGCGGGCAAACCCGCCTGCGCCGGCGTTCGCTTCGATCCGCACCCGGGTTGAGCGCGGTTTTAGCCGGGCTGCAAGCGGCGGCTCAATGCGCGGCGTGCCAGGTCAGGGCGTGCTGCTCCGCGTCATCCGCGCCCGCCTGAAGGGCGCTGCCGGCCACGGAGGCCAGTCCGAACAGCAAAGCCGCGGGGAACATGAGGATGAGCAGAGGCAGCAGCATGAGGAAGACCAGCGGACCGAGCACGAGGCCCAGCGCCAGCGTCTCCCAGCCCGCCTTGCGCAGCTCCAGCCCGGCGGGAGGCTGGCCCCGAAGCCCGCTTTTGACATGGAAATGCTCCTGGCGAATCCAGACGAGCAGCGGGCGCAGGACTTTGCGGAAGGGGCGCAGCAGGGTGGCTTTCATCCGGCGGGTCTGCCAGACGCGGTGAAGATTCCGGTTCACAAAATGCGCGGCATCGTCCGCGCTGGCGGTCTCCTGAAACGGGGCCGCCTGGGTTGGATCAGGCATCGTTTTCATGGTGGTGGAGGGTGGTTGCGGATGTAAACGCTCCAGCTAGCTTCGAATTTGCAAATGCAGCGCTTCAAAGATGGTCAGTTCAAGCAGTGAAGGAAAAGCGAATGATTTTCGCGCCTCGCGAGGGGCCGATGGTTCCCATCGTGGAGGTGCCCGGAGCCTGTCCGAAAGTTTGTGTTTCGGGGATTGGCTCCATCGTTGCTCCGTTTTGCTGGATCATTGCTCTGTATCAGAGCAAGATTGCTCCGTTTTGCAGGAACGTTGCTCCGATTGACAGCAACGTTGCTCCGAATCAGAGCAAAATTGCTCCGATTTACAGGAAATTTGCTCCAAATCGGAGCAAATTTGCTCCGATTTGGAGCAAATGGACTCCATTTAGATGACTTTATGAACAGTTTGAGCGTTTTGACGCTCCCAAGCGCAAAACGGCCCTCCCTGGCGGGACGGCCGTCGCTGGGTTGGGGGGGGCAGGCGGGCGGGAAG
>ERZ761602.4114-NODE-4114-length-19238-cov-15.993692_pt1 | contig 19238 bp, 17 predicted proteins | sample MGYA00512165_ERZ761602 | MGnify/ENA primary metagenome ERZ761602 (study PRJEB28899, sample SAMN02445085) | bioreactor sludge metagenome | biome: EBPR sludge; isolation source: Thorneside wastewater treatment plant | place: Australia: Brisbane, Thorneside... | reverse complement strand
CCTTGGTTCTCTAATTTTCCTTCTGAGCTGTCTCAGAATCGTTGACACATTCCGAGACGCAGACGGGTCCGCAGACGCGGACGGTACCGCAGACGCGGACGAGTCCGCAGACGCCGACTCTGCGTCTGCGTCTGCGTCCGCGTCTGCGTCTGCGTCTGCGTCCGCGTCTGCGTCCGCGTCTGCGTCCGCGTCCGCGTCCGCGTCCGCGTCCGCGTCCCCGCCCGTCCCGTCGCCCCCGGCTACCTCACGACAAACGTCGTCGTCGCGCTCCCCACATTCCCCGCCGCATCCGCGACCCGCAGCGACAGCGTGTGCGTGCCCTTCGCCAGCCCCGACGGCAGGTCGATCCGCAGCGCCTCCTGCTCTCCGTCGAAGATGCCGTCGACTGTCGTGCCGAGCTGCCAGTTGCCGTCGTCGACCGAGAACGCCATCTCGCTGATCACCGACAGCTCGTCGACCACGCGCGCCTCGGCGCGGCCGCCCCTGACCGTCAGGCCCTCGATCACCGGGCGCGTGTTGTCGACGACGAAGAGCGCGCTCGTCTTCTGCGACGTCAGCGCCCGATCGGGCGAGTTCGACAGCGTGTCGCTCGACGTCACCCGCAGGCGGTACCAGCCGTCGGGGAACGTCTCGGTGTTCCAGTCGAACGTGACCGCCGTGAGCGGCGCCTTGCCGGTCTGCAGCGTGCGCCAGTCGGCGTCGCCGTCCTTGCGCACGGCCAGGACGTACTGGGTGTCGTCGCTGTCCGGGTTCTCGACCTTCCACTTGAGCTTGAGCACCGGGCTGCGGGTCTTGCCACCCGCGTCCTTGAGCGTCGGCTGCTTCTCGACCTGCGCCGGCTCGATCGTGACCTCCTCGATCGCGGTCGCCGCGTTGGCCGGCAGGTAGTACGCCGTCACCCGGCGCAGGCTGGCGTCGTCGGGCAAGGACACGCGGAACTGCACGTAGCGGCCGGGCGGGCTCGCGATCGTGCCGCCGCTCTGGCCGCCGCCGATCGTCGAGATCTTGCTCGGCGCCGCCCATGCGCTCCAGCCCACGTCGGGCTTGGCGGTGTTGCCGCTGCGCGTCTCGAGGGTGAGCTTGCCCGAGCCCTGCCACAGGAGGCGGCCCCAGCGCGACGGGTTCTTGGCGTCGTAGACGTCGCTCACGTACTTCGCGTTCGACGCCTTGCCCGTGACCCGGTACATCGTCGCCGCGTCGTCGGTCGTGAACGCGAGCTGCTTGCCGTCCCAGAAGAGCTGCGCCACCGCGCGCTCCTCGACGTCGAACGCGGTCGCGACCGTGTCGTCGGGCTCGACCAGGTAGACGCGGCCCTTGTCGGCGGCGCCCGCGTAGATGTTGCCCTTGGGATCGACGAGCAACGCGGTGAAGTACGTCGCGGTCAGCGCGTGCAGCTGCTCGAGCCGCCCGTCCAGCTCGACGCGAAAGATCGCGCCCTTGCCCTTGCGCGCGCCCTTGCGCTCCGCCGCCGGCGTGTCCTTGTCGGCGCCCGGCGTCGATCCGACCGCCGGCGTCTTCGTGGGGTGACCCTTGGGGGCGGAGGGCTTGTCCACCGCCTCGAGGTCGATCGCGCTCTTGCCGGTGATGCCGGCCTCGACCATCTCGTTGGCCGCGACGATCACCGCGCCCTGGCCCTCGGCGATCGCGGCGATGTCGTTGCCGGCGAAGTCGGCCATCGCGCGGGTCTCGCCGCTCTTCGGATCGTGACGGAACACGAGGGCGCGCTCGCTGGTGCCGAACCACACCGCGCCGTCGGAGGTGACGGTCACCGCCGAGACGCGCTTGTCGGTGGTCGAGAAGATCGACTTCGCCTTGCCCGCCTTGTCGATCGCCCACAGCTTGCCGTCGGGACCGGTGCCCGCGTAGATGGTCCCGTCCTTGCCAGCGGCCAGCGCCCACACGGTCTCGGGCTGTTCATCACCGCCCGCGTCCTTGCCCCCCTTGACGCCCAGCGTGGCGAACGCGGTCGCCTTCTTGCCGGCGACGTCGATCTTCCACACCGTGTTCGACGGCATCCCCGCCGCGTACACCGCGCCGCTCGACTCGACCATCGACACGACGGCGAGGACCCCGCTCATCGCGGTCACCTTCGACGGCTTCTTGCCGTCGTAGGCGTAGATCGCGCCGTCGACGTCGCTGCCGACGAGGACCTTGCCCGACGACAGGCGCAGCGCGCTCCACACGCCGTCGCCCTCGAGCGAGTCGGCGCGCTCCGTGACCCAGCCGGGCCGGATCTCGCCGAGCGAGGTGATGAACGCGTCGGTCGCGTCGCCGGCGTCGAACTGCTGGTAGGTCTCGACCGTCCAGGTCGAGGTCACCACCGCCTCCGACGGTAGCGCGCAGAGCAGGAGCGCGGCGCCCGGGAGGAAGGTGGCACCGAAGAAGGAACGGAGACGATGCTTCACGTGAGGTCCTTGCTTACTTGAGCGGGTCGACGCGCACGAGCATGGAGGCCGAGCCACCGATCACGCGCTTCGCGGGCTGGAGCGAACGAGCCATGGGCTTGAAGGGCAGGGCGCGCGGCGTGCGCGACGACGGCGCGAGCTTGTCGATCACGCTCACCGGCGCGTCGCGCACCACGGTGCTCTTGAGCGCCACGCCCTCGTCGGGCAGGTAGATCGTCACCGCCCACACGTTGCCGGGCAGGAGCTTGCGGAACGCGGCGAGGAGGCTCGCCAGGTCGACCGGCGGCGCGGCGTCGAGCCGGGCGGCATCGCCGGCGCCGATCTCGAGCTGCACCTGCGCGCCCGCGAGCGACCGGGGCACGTCGAACGACACCGGCTCGGTGATGCGGCGCCCGTCGGGGAGGTCCATCACCATCTGCACGGTGTTGCGTCCCACCTGGAGCGTCGGCCGCGCGAGCTGGATGCCGGCGACGTCGCCGTAGTCCGCCGAGTACGACAGGTCGATGCGCAGCTCCAGGCGCTCCGCCTTGGCCGGCATGAACGGGTTGAACGCGAGCGCGCCCAGCGCGCGGAGGCCGCGCGCGCCGCCGACGACCGAGCCCGCGCCGTCGTTGGCGTAGAGGTAGTCGGTGAAGCGGAGCTCGCCCAGGTCCTTGATCTTCACGTACGAATCGATCTTCGCCGTCACGTGATCGCGGTCGGGCGCGATGTCGTTGATCGCGTTCATCACCGCCGCGCCGGCCAGCGCCGGCGTGAGGAACTTGTCGTCCATCACCTCGACGTGGTACTCGCCCTTCTCCGCCGGCGTGCCGTCGGCCGCCTTCGACGTCACGTAGATGTCGACGGGCACCATGGGGCTCTTGAGCTTGGTGTCGGCCATGATCATCGAGCCCCGGTCCTGCACCAGCGAGCCGAGCTCGCGGCGCGGCACCGCCAGGACGAACGGGAACTGCGCGGAGGCGACGACCGTGGTCACCTCGGCCGACGCGACCGGCGCGTAGATCTCGCCGGCCTGGAACATGGGGTGCCCGAACGCGAGCACGCGATTGCCGTCGACGTAGGACACGGTGCCGGTCGCCGCCGCCGACATGTCGCCGCGGATGAGCTGCACCGAGATCGACGCGCCCATCAAGAACTCGGTCGGCCCGTCCTTGGCCGCCAGCCGGCCGCCGCCGCCACCGACGCGCATCGGCGCGATCGGGTAGCCCTCGAACAGCCGCTCGACCACGGCGAACGCCTGCGGCGAGAAGCCCCCGAGCGCGAGCGGCACGGCCGCGACCATGGTCTCGTCGGTGGGCTGCGGCGGCTTGGCCGGCATCGGCATCGTGAAGAGCCACGGCGTCTGCGACCGGCTGAAGATGTCCTCGACGGCGCCGGTGGGCGTGATCTGCTTCCACTGCGCCATCGTCGACGGCGGCGCCAGCGCGCCGGGCGCGCTGCGGCGCTTCACGTCCAAGCCCTCGCGCTTCATGTACTCGATGGGCGTGCAGCCGCCCATCGCGATCTTGTTGAACGCGAAGCCGTACGAGAACGCGCACGCGAGCTTGCCGTCGAGGTAGAGCGGGCTGCCCGACATGCCGCGCCAGAAGCCCGACGTGGCGAGCTTGGGATCCTTGGACTTGACCATGATGATGGGCAAGCCCGGGATGAAGTTGTCCTGGACGCCGATGACCTCGAACTCGAAGCGTTCGGGCGTCGTGCCCTGAAACGTCGTCATGCCGTAGCCGACCTGGCCGCGGCGTACGCTGGACAGCGGGTACACGTCGGGCGGGGCGGCGGTGGCGGCAGGAACGACGAGCGCCGCGCAGACCACGGCCAGTCCCAGGACAGAGCGCTGCATGTTCGGGAAGAGTAACCCGTGATGGCCGCGGACGCTTCCCGCCTGAATCATCGCGTGGTTCGCGCGTCCGACGAGGGTGTCTCGCGACGGTGTCTCCGCGAGCCACGCGAGTGGGACACTGCCTGTCACACTCTTTGCCGATCTTGTGTGACAGCTGCCGGGAAGGTGTGGCAGCGGCCGGCAAAGCATGGCCTCGCCCTGGGATTCTCCGGTGATTCCGAACGTTTCCGGATCGGGATCGGAGCCGCTCTCAGCCGGCACGTCAGGTGCAAATGGGTCCGGCACGTCGGGCGCTACACGCAATCAACTCCCCCCGACCCCGGAAGGCAGACCCATGAGCAACTACGTCGAGACCTGGAAGAGCATCGCCCACGCCCTTGGCCGTTCGGAGCGCTGGTGCCGGTACATGGCGCAGCGTGACGCGGATCCGCTGCCCGTCTTCAAGGTGGGTGGCATCGTGCGCCTCAACATGCACGACCTCGAGGACTGGCTCGGCCGGCAGCGCACGCGCACCCTGGCGCGTCCCGTCGCCGAGGCGCTCGGCACGATGGTCGCCGACCGCGGTGGCGCCCTTCCGGCGCTGAAGCTGATCGCGTAGAGACGCTCCGGGAAGTGACGAGGGCGGCGACGCCACCGGATGGGGGGAGCCTCCGGTAGCGTGCTATAGAGCCGCCGATGTCGCTTCCATTGACGGATCTGCGCGGCCCGATTCGCGCGTTGTTCTCTGACGTCGACGGTACGCTGACCACCAATGGTCGCGTCGAAGCGTCGACCTACCGCGCCCTCGAGCAACTCGCCGAGGCCGGCGTCCCGGTCATCTTCGTGACCGGGCGCCCCGCGGGCTGGGGCCAGGCGTTCATCAGCGTCGCCGGCGCCGCGGCCGTCGTGACCGAGAACGGCGGCGTGACGTGGCTCCGCGATGGTCGCAAGCTGAGCAAGCTCTACGGCGTGCCGGCGGCGACCTTGCCGGAGTGGCGGCGGCGCATGCTCGAGGCCGTCGCGGAGGTGTCGTCGAAGGTGCCCGGCGCCAGGCTGTCGTCGGACAGCCGGTATCGCGAGGTCGATCTGGCGATCGACTGGAACGAGGAAGCGTCCCTGTCCAAGGCGCAGGCGGACGAGGTCGTGCAGATCGTCCGCCGCGCCGGCTTCACCGCGTCGCGATCGAGCGTGCACGTGAACTTCGGGCCGCCTCACTTCGACAAGCTATCGGCGTGCGTCACGGTCGTGCGGCACGTGCTCGGCGGCGACGGCAACGATCTAGCGCCGTACGTGTTCGTCGGCGACGCGCTGAACGACGCGCCGATGTTCGGGGGCTTCCCCAAGTCGGTCGGCGTCGCGAACGTGAAGCAGTACTGGGACGAGCTCAACTTCAAGCCGGCGTACCTGACCGAGCGGGCCGAGGGGGCCGGGCTGCGAGAGGTCGTCGAGCACGTGCTGCGCGTGAACAGCGCCGCTGTTCAGTGACGTACAGGGTCTGATCGAAGTTGTTCAACGACCGCTCATTCGTTGAACAAAGGGTTCTCCTGATGGACAGATGCGACCTCAGGAGTTGCGCCTATTTGATCATCGCGTAAGCCAGGGCACGCTCCATGCACAGGGCGATTCCTCCAAAGGGGGCCCTGCATGTCTCGATTCCTCGCTACGACGGTCGGAGCTCTGGTGCTCGTGCTCGGCGCGGGCGTCGCGCTGGCGCAGTCCTCCGGTGAAGGATTCGACGGGCTCAGCCTGTCAGGTGCCACCGGCAACTGGCAGTGCAACAAGATCCGCATCCCGGGCAGCGCCACCTCGCGCCTCATCCTGATCAGCGGCACCAACACCAACTGCACGTCGTCGGGCTGCGTGAACGCGACCGGCGACGCCGACCTGTACGTCTACAACTCGACCGCGACCGGCAGCGCGCCGTCGAGCCGGGCGAGCGGCTGGACGTGCCGCCCGTACCTCACCGGCAACGAGGAGAGCTGCAGCGTCTCGGACGGCTCGTCCGACAAGTACCACTGGGCCTGCGTGTACGCGGACGCGACGTACACGCCGATCCAGCTGCGCGCCAAGTACTCGTACGGCACCTCCGGCTCGGAGAGCGGGACGGCGACGGACGGCTCGACGGTCGAGTACATGGACTACTGGAAGAACAACCTCTTCCTGGGCCTCGCGTACCACCGCATCGGCTGCCTCACCGGCAGCGTCTCCGTCCTGGCCAGCCAGGACTACGACGGCTTCTCCGACGGCAACTACTGCCGCGCCGGCTACGGCTGGAACAGCCCGAGCCAGTTCGGCAGCTCGACGACGTACCAGATCTCGTTGAACATGGAGGTCGTCTACGGCACGCAGACCTTCGCCACGATGAAGGCGAACGCCGACAAGTGCGCCAACGGCGGCACGCTGAGCGACGGGCGCGCCGTCACCGGCGCGAACGTCACCTACAACACGCCGGGGTACTCGTATCGCTCGACGCAGTGCAGCTACAACGTGCTCACCAACTGCAACAGCGACTGCTGGATCAAGAACTACTCCAACTGCCTCGATGGCAGCACGGGCAGCGGCATCTCGATCGCGAGCCCGTGCTGGTGATGCGCCGCGCGCTCCTCGGCGCCGCGGCGGTCGTCGTGATCGCCGCCACGGTCGTGTACCTCACGCGTGGCTCCTCGCGTGAGGCGACGCCCGCGACCTCGCCGGTCGCGGCGCCGACGGGCGCGAAGACGGCAGCGCCGCGGGTCGCCGCCCCGCGGGTGCGGGGGCCGAGCCCGGGCCTCGCCCTGCGCCCCGAGGTCGCGGGCGAGCTGTCCGACGCGGCGCCGGGTGCCGTGGCGTTCCGCAAGTACACCGACGACTTCGTCGACGCGCAGGCCGACGCGGCGCGCGCGCACATGGCGCGCGAGGGCCTGACCCTGGACGAGACCCGCGAGCTCACGTACTTCGCGGTGCTCGCGGTGGAGTCGCAGGACTGGGCGCGCGTCGAGTCGCTCACGGGCAGGCCGCTCACGTCCGACACGCGCCGCGAGGTGTGGGAGTCGATGATGGCGCGCAGCCAGGAGATGCGGCGCCACCTGCTGGAGGAGATCGCGGCCGGCGCCGAGGAGGGGACGCGCTGGGAGACGATCGCGCGGGTCGAGAGCGGGTACCTGACCGACTACTACCGCATCACCGGGATGACGCCGGCCTTGCTCGATCAGCTCCTCCTGGCCTCGGTGCGCGACCAGCGCGTCAACGAGACGATCGCGTCGGTGTCGCCCGACAACGATCGGCCGCCGGTGCCGCCGGGCGGCAGACCGGGTGCGTTCGTGAAGCGCGATCCGCTCCACCCGGAGCGGCCGCCGGTCCCGGTGGATGTGCAGCCGCCGCCGTAGCGCGCGCCCTTCGACTCCCCTCCGGGTCGCGCAGGGCGAACGGGCTAGTGGTTGAGGAAGGCGAAGTAGCGCTCGGGGATGTCGTCGAGCTCGGTCGGCGCGCCGCACGCGCCGCAGGTCAGCCTCGGTACGAGGATGCGATCGTCCTCGCGCGCGATCACGCCGACCTCGAGCAGCCGCACCTCGTCGCGGCCGCACGGGTCGCAGTAGTACGGCGCCTCGAGCGAGAGGACCTCGCCGTCGGCGAGGACGAGCGGGACCATGGCCGCCTGCGAGGCGAAGGCGATCGAGCAGTGGCGGAAGCGCTTCTTCGCCCCGCGCAGCCCGTCGAGCAGCTCGCACCACGCGCGCACCCCGGCCGAGCTGATGTAGCGCACCGCCGCCAGGTCGAACGTCACGTCGGACTGTCCCGCGAGGCGGAGCGCGAGGGCCTCGAAGCGGGTCATCTCGGTGAAGTCGCCGTGGAGCATGACCGTCAGCGCGCCGTTCTCGTCGCTGATGTCGAAGAGCGCGACCTGCTCGAGGAGGAGGCGGGTCCGCAACGGGACCTCACCGTCCCACGTGAGCCCGGCCGCGTGCCCGCCCTCGAGCGGGTCGGCGGCGCGGCACCAGGCGACGACCGCGCGGGTATCGGGGCTCACCTGGTCGCCGACGCGGAAGCGCGCGGCGAGGCGGGTGCCGGCGACCATCGGCGCATCGAGGCGAAGGCCGACGCCGCCCGCGCCCACGTTCGTCACCTGGCCGGCGAGGTTCGTCGTCGTCTCGCCGGCCGGCAGGTCGACGTCGAGCTCGACGGCGATGCGGCGATCGCGCCGCAGCGGGAGGCTCGTGAGCTGCGCCAGGTGTGCGTAGAAGTCGTCGGCCGTGAGCGGCGGCGCGATCACGTCGTCGCAGCCGGACTCCGCGAGCCGATCGATCATCGCGCGGTCGATGGGCATGACGCCGCGCGGTGGCAGGATGAGCGCGACGCGGGTGCCACGGCTCGCCTCCGCGGCCTTGATGGCGCGGCAGGCGGCGTAGCCGTTGCCGCCGGCCAGGTCGACGTCGACCAGGGCGACGGCCGGCGGGTCCAGGGCGATCGCGTTCATGAGCTCCGCATGGCCGGCGACGAGCTCGTAGGTGACGCCGAGGCGGGCGAGCGGCGGGGCGGCGAGATGGCGAAAGATCGCCACGTTGTTCGTCGCGACCACACGCACTCCGGTGCCCATAGGGGCGAATCGTATCGCGAAGGGGGGGTGGGAGGAAACCATTCGGCTTCGTAGTAGGCTGACCGGGTGAAGCTGTACGCCCAGGTGCTCGCCGCGCTCGATGAAGGACGCGGGGTTGCGCTCGCGACCGTGATCGCGACGACCGGGTCCACGCCGCGCCACGTGGGGGCCCGGATGGCCGTCCTCGACGACGGGCGGACCCTGGGCACGATCGGGGGCGGGCGCATCGAGGCCGAGGTCGTCGCCGCGGCCGGTGAGGTCGCGCGCGGGGCGCCGGCGCGCAGGCTCGAGCACCACCTGGTGCGGGACCTGGCCATGTGCTGCGGCGGCTGGATGGAGCTGGTGATCGCGCCCGCCGCGGCGTCGCGGGTCGCGCTCGAGCGTGCGCTCGACGCGTGGCGGCGGCGCGAGCCCGCGGTGATGACGACGGAGCTCGGCGCGGGGGAGGCGCTGGGCGCGATGACACTCGCGCCGGCGACGGCCGCCGATGCGGCGCGCTGGCGCAAGCCCCGGCAGGACGGCGCGGTGCTGCGCGAGGGCGTGGCGGCGCCGGAGCGCGCGATCGTGTTCGGCTGCGGCCACGTCGCGCGCGCGCTCGGGCCGCTCCTGCCGCCGCTCGGCTTCGAGGTCGTCGTGTGCGACGACGGCGACACCGGCGCGATCGACACGCCGCCGCCGTGGGCGCAGCGCGTCGTCGACTCGTTCGATGTCGCGGACGTGGAGCGGGCGATCGGCGCGCTCGGGCCCGGCGATCACGTCCTCGTCGTCACGCGCGATCACGCGGTCGATCAGCGGCTCCTCGAGCAGCTGGTCGGGCGCGAGCTCGGTTACCTCGGGATGATCGGCTCGCGCGGCAAGGTCGGCCGCTTCCGCAAGCGGCTGGAGGCCAAGGGCGTCGACCTGACGCGCTGGGATCGCCTGCGCGCGCCGATCGGGCTCGAGCTCGGGGCCGAGACGCCGGAGGAGATCGCGATCGCGATCGCCGCCGAGCTCGTCGCGCTGCGCCGGCGCGGCGTGCCCGAGGCCGGCGCGTGGAGCTCGCCGCGTGGCTGACGGCGGCGCACGGGTCGGCGCGGTGGTGCTCGCGGCGGGCGCGGGCACGCGGCTCGGCGGGGTCGCCAAGGCCCTCCTGCGCGGCGCGGACGACGTCGCGTTCCTCGCGCGGATCGTCGAGACCGCCGCCGCCGCCGGCGTGGCCGCCGCGCCGTTCGCCGACGAGGTCGCCACGCTCGCGCGCCGGCTCGGCGCGGGTGTCGTCGTGAACCCGGCGCCGGCCCGGGGCATGGCGTCGTCGGTCGCGCTCGGCTACGCCGCCCTCGCCCCGGCGGTCGACGCCGCGTTCCTGTGGCCCGTCGATCATCCGCGCGTGGCGCCGTCGACCTTGATCGCGCTCGTCGCGCGGGGCGAGGGCGTGCCGGTGTGCGGCGGGCGCGGCGGCCATCCACCGCTCGTGCCGCGCCGGCTGTTCGCGTCCCTCGCCCGCTGCGCCGACCTCCCCGGCGGCGCGCGCGACGTCGTGCGCGCGCTCGCCCGCTTGCCCGTCGACGACCCCGCCGTGATCGAGGACATCGACCTCCCCGCCGATCTGGAGCGCGCGTGCTAGTGCGCGCGATCGTCCGCGTCGCCGCCGTCGCGGCCGTCCTGCTCGCGGCGTGCAACGGTCAGAAGCCGGCGATGCGCACGCCCCTGGTCGACTCGGCGCCGGTGAGCGAGGGGGACACGTCGGGGCGGCTCGTGCGCGAGCTCGAGCTCGAGGTCCTCGCGAGCTACGAGCGTCAGGTGCTCGATCACGTCGCGGCCAGCGCCGCCGTCGATCCCCTGGTCGGGCTCAGCGGGTTCGGCGTCGGGCCCGGCGATCTCCTGCGCGGCGCGACGCCCGCGCACGACCGCTGGCCGGTGTCCGAGGTGGACGGCCAGCGCGTCGAGATCGTCTCTCGCCGCCTCGAGCTCTTCCTCTCGACCGATCGCACCGTGGGCTGGAGCTACGACGACATCAGTCTGCGGCTGCCGGTGTGCGGGCGCATCGCGAGCATCCCGCTGCGCGTCGCCCAGGTGTACGTGCGTGACAGCGAACGGTGGACGCTGGTGGCCGAGCACGTCGCCTACGCGCAGCCGATGGGCCGCTGGCTCGACGGCGCGCGCGGCCCCGACGGCGACAAGCTCTCGCCGCAGCTCGAGAACCAGCCCGACTCGAAGCAGGCGCAGGAGGCGCTCGTCCAGCTGCTCACCGGCCAGGGCGATCGGCCCGCGATCTGGGCGGAGCAGGCGAGCGTGCTCGCGGTCTGGCCCGACCCGCTCCACGTGCTGCGCGGCGGCGCGGCGCGCACCGGTCCGACGCTGGCGCGTACGCTCGGCGACACCGGCGACGTCGGCGTCGATCTCGACGGGCTCCGGCTCGCCCTCGGTCCAGGCCGCAACGTCGCGATCGCCAACGCGACGATCCTCGCCAGGGTGACGCGCCTCCGCGCCGGCGCGGAGGAGCCCGTCGACGTGCGCCTGCGCGGCACCTTCGTGCTCGAGCGCATCGGCGAGGACTGGAAGGCGCGCTTCGCGATGGTGTCCACGCCGATCACGACGGGCGCGCTGGTCGGTCGCTCGCTCGGCACGGTGGCCGTGCTCGAGCCGGGCGGTGACGTGCGGACGAGCTGCCGCGTCACCAGGTAGCGCCGAGTCGCGCCTCAGTCGGCGCGCGCGGCTTCGGCCGGCTCGCCCGACGGCAGCTCGAACCGCGACACGTGCGGATCGTCGAGGTAGACGTCGGTGAGCCGCTTCTTCCTCGGCCAGAAGGGCAGGAGTCGCAGCGGCAGCGTCACCAGCGACAGGAGGCCGCCCAGCGCCTTGCCGCCGTACGCCTCGGCGACCAGCGCCGCGCGCTTGAGTGTGCCCAGCTCGGCGAGCGGGCGATCGAGGACGCCGATGCGCAGGAGCCGCGTCTCCGCGCACCGGTTGCTGAGCGCGAGGAACTCGGGGAGGAACTTGAGCACCGGGTGGTCCTTGGGCATGCGCTTGCCCATGTACGCGGCGAGCCGGCGCACGCCCCACATCGACACCAGCGAGAGCCCGAGCAGGCGGCGGCGCAGCCAGGCCTTGCCCTCGATCGCCTTCCGGGTCTCGATCTCGCCGAACTCGACGTGGCGCTCCTCCTGCTTGACGGCGCGGCGCAGGATGTCGGTCGACGGCTTGTGATCGAGCGTGTCGATGACGCCGTAGAACGCCATCAGGACGAAGCCCTCGCCCTGCGCCATCTCGAGGGCGACGTGCTCGGCCCAGCTGCCGCCCATCATGCCGGTCGACAGGAAGCGCACCGCCCAGTGCGCCTTGCCGGGGCGCAGGTCCATCATCGTCATGATGCGCAGGAAGTTGTCGACGTGCTGCATCTCCTCGAGCGACTGGCGCGCGAGGAACTTGGCCGCGTTGAGATCGGGGGCGTCGTAGAGCCAGTGGCCGACCTGGATGCCGGTCATCTCGCCGTAGAGGAACTGGTTCATCGACCACTCGATGAACGCCTTGTCGCGGACCGGGTCGAGCTTGCCGCCCTGGAAGTCGAACGTCATCTCCTCGCGGGTCAGCAGCATGGTCGGACCTTACCTCCCGCGCCGACGGCGAACCAGCAGCATGACGAGGCCGGCCAGAGTCGCCGTACCGGGAGCGACGGGGACGGGCGCGGTGCCGCAGCAGCCGCCGTCGTCGTCGTCGGGCGGGAAGACGTGGTCGCCGGGGAGGTGCTCGAAGCCCTCGCTCGCGTCGGTGGGGCCGCCATCGCCGCCGCCCGGCGGCGGTGGCGGTGGCGCGCCGAGCTCGATCAGGAACCCGTCGCGCGTGCCGCCCAGCTCGTCGTCGCCGCCGGTGACGGTGGGCAGATCCGCGGAGCTGGTCTCGCCGACGACGTGGCGCTGGAGGAGCGCCGTGCCGCGATCGTAGCTCGAGCCGCCGACGAACGTGGCGGCGTGCCGGCTGACGGTCGTGTTCACGTGGGCGACGAAGCCCTCGGTGGCGCCGTCGAGCGTCGAGCAGGTGGGGCCGAGCCACTGGGTGCGCGCGCCGCGGTTGACCGGGAACGTCGTCGACGAGGTCGACCCGGTGAGCGCGACCACGCGGCCGAAGGCGCTGTCGATGGCGTGGAGCCCGCCGAAGCGCTCGCCCTCGCCGCCGCCGAGGTAGGACGCGTAGAGGAGCGAGGCCGAGCCGGCCTGGTCGGGCTGGAGGACCGCGAACCAGACGTCGCCGCGGCCGCAGCCGAGCGCGCCCGACGCCACCGGTCGGCCGTGGATGCCGTTGCGGTAGGGCATGTCGTTCGAGGTCGTCGTCCCGCCGACGGCGACGATCTGGGTGCCGTCGGTCCAGCCGTCGAGGCCGTTGCCGGTGGTCTCCTCGTCGCCGTCGCCGCCGAGGTACGTGCCGTAGGCGAGGCCCGTGAGCCCGGGGGCGTAGGTCGCGAAGAACAGGTTGGTGCCGGGAGGCGCGGTGGTGAGGAGGCCGTTCGGCACGGGCACGTCGGTGCTCGAGGTGCCGGCGAGGACGTGGAAGTAGCTGCCGTCCTCGACCAGGCTCGCCGGGCCGAACTCGTCGCCGGTGCCGCCGGCGAAGGTCGCGCTCACGAAGGCACCGTCCTGGGGCGCGAGCGAGAGGATGACGATGTCGGCGCCTTGCTGCGTGGCGCGATGGCCGCCGGCGAAGGCGGCGGCGTAGTCGGCGTCGAGGTGGAGGTCGGCGCCGGCGGCGACCGCGAACGCGACGTAGACGTTGCCGCGGAAGGCGATCGCCGTGACGCCGCCGGGGCCGGCGCCGCCCACGTACGTGCACCAGTCCACCGCGCCGGTCGCGGTGTCGAGGCGGCAGACGAAGCCGTCCTCGTCGCCGCGCTCGGGCGTGCTGCCGCCCGCGAAGGTGCGATCGCCGGCGCCGGTCGTGGTGGGCAGTCCGCCGCCGGTCGAGCCGGCCACGAACGTGAGGCCGCTGTCGAAGACGATCGTGGTCGCGCGATCGAAGCCGGGACCGCCGAGGACGCGCGACCAGCGCACCGAGGTGCCGTCGGCAGACAGCTTCGTGATCGTCGCGTCGTGCGGGCACGCGCTGCACCCGGTCTGCGCGGTCGTGTCGAGCGTCGAGCCGTCGGTGGTCGGGAAGTCGGTGGAGGACGTCCCGCCGGCGAGGAGCAGGTCGCCGTCGCCGGTGACGTCGAGGTCCTCGATCAGGTCGCGACCGCTGCCGCCCAGGAAGCGATCGCCGCGGATCGCGCGCAGGTCGTCGAGGCCCTCGGGCGCGTCGCCTGGCGACTCGTGGGCGTAGGGGGTGGTGCCGACGTCGGCGGCGCAGCCGGCGAGCGCGGCACCCACGGCGAGCGCCGCCGCTAGAGAAGGTCGAAGATCCGCGGCGCGTGCAGGCGCGCGCTGCGGACGACTTCCGGAAGCTCCATCGTCAGCAGCTTGCGCTCGCATACGACGAGCTTGCCATCGACGGCGACGTGGCGGACGTCGGAAGCGCGGCACGCGTAGGCAAGGGACGACCACGGGTTCGTGCTCGGGGTCACGTGGGGGCCGGTGGTGTCGACGGCGATGACGTCACCGCGCTTGCCGACGGTGAGCTGGCCGATCTGGTCGGCGAGGCCGAGCGCGGCGGCGCCGGCGCGCGTCGCCAGGCGGACCGCCGCGGGCGCGGGCAGGGCGCGGGGGCCGACGCGCGGCTTGTGCAGCGTGGCGGCGAGGCGCAGCTCGAGGAAGCCGTCGAGGTTGTTGTTGCACGGCGCGCCGTCGGCGCCGAGCGCGACCGAGACGCCGCGATCGAGGAGCTCGGGGATCGACGCGATGCCGCTCGCCAGCTTGAGGTTCGAGCTCGGGCAGTGGAGCACGTGCGTGCCCCGCTCGGCGAGGTTCGCGACCTCGGCGTCGGAGAGGTGGATGCAGTGGGCGACGCAGACGTGCGGGCCGGAGAGCCCGAGGTCGTGCAGGGCGAGCAGGTTGCGCTTGCCGTAGCGCGCCTCGACCGCGGCGATCTCGCCCTTGTTCTCGCTGGCGTGGGTGTGGACGACGAGGCCGCGCGCGCGCGCCCGCCGCCCGACCTCGACGAGGAGCTCGTCGGTGCACGAGAGCACGAAGCGCGGCGCGTAGGCGTAGCGCAGGCGGCCGCCGGCGGCGCCGTGCCAGCGATCGGCGAGGCGGTCGGACTCGGCGAGCGACGCGGCGGTGGTCTCGCGCAGGCCCGGCGGGATCCTGGGATCCGGCGCGTCCATCATCGCCTTGCCGATCGTCGCGCGGATGCCCGAGGCCTCGGCGGCGGCGAAGACCTCGTCGGTGTGGTGCACCGAGCCCATGTCGAGGATCGCGGTCGTGCCGCCGAGCAGGAGCTCGGCCATCGCCAGCCGCGCCGAGGCGGCCATCGCCGGGCCGTCGAGTGCGCCCTCGTACGGCCACACCACCTTCTCGAGCCAGTCGAGGAGCTCGAGATCGTCGGCCTTGCCGCGCGCCAGCGTCTGGCAGGTGTGCACGTGGGCCTGGACGAGGCCGGGCATCACGATGCACCCGGCGGCGTCGACGATCTGGTAGTCCTTCGACTGCGGCGTGTACGCGCCGCCGACGTGGGTGATGACGCCGTCGACGACGGCGACGTCGCCGGCGGTCACGGTGTGATCGTCGGAGAGCGTGACGATCGTGCCGCCGCGAAAGACGAGCTCGCCGGCGCTCGCGCTCATCGCTTCCTGGCCGACTTCGGTGCCTTGACGCCGGTCACCGGCGGATCGAGCTGCTTGCCGGTGAAGCCGTGGGGGATGAGCTCGGCGACCGTCCACTCGGCGCGCGCGTCGTCGGGGCCGAGGGCGATGACGCGCACCTGGGTGGGATCGGGGGCGAACTCGAGGAGCGTCTGGCGACACATGCCGCACGGCGACGCCGGCGGCGAGGCGTCGGTCACGACGCAGATCGCGCGGACGTCGCGGTGGCCGGCGAGCGCGGCGGCGATGCACGCGGTGCGCTCGGCGCACACGGTGAGGCCGTAGCTCGCGTTCTCGACGTTGGCGCCGGTGAAGATGTCGCCGGAGCCGGTGAGCAGCGCCGCGCCGACCTTGAAGTTCGAGTACGGGGCGTAGGCGCGCGCCTGCGCCGCGCGCGCCGCACGCTCGAGCGCCGCGAGGTCCGCGGCCTTCGGCGCGCGGCCGGCGCTCATGCCAGCTCCTTGCGCTCGACCAGCGCGGCGAGGATCCCGTCGAGGAGCCCCTCGAACGTCGAGCGCACGCGCGTGGCGGTCTCCGTGACCTCCTCGTGCGAGAGCGCCTCGCCCGTGATGCCCGCGGCCTTGTTGGTGATGCACGAGATGCCGATCACCCGCGCGCCCATGTGCCGGGCGACGACGACCTCGGGCACCGTCGACATGCCGGTCGCGTCGGCGCCGATGATCTGCAGCATCCGCACCTCGGCCGGCGTCTCGTACGTCGGCCCGGGCATGGCGACGTAGACGCCTTCCTCGAGCGTGATGCCTTGGGCCCTGGCCACGTCCTTGACCAGCGCGCGCAGGGCCGGCGTGTACGAGGTCGTCATGTCGGGGAAGCGCGGGCCGAGCCGGTCGTCGTTGGGCCCGCGGAGCGCGTGATCGCGCAGCATGTCGATGTGGTCGCGGATGAGCATGAGCGTGCCCGGCGGCCACTCGGGGCGCAGGCCGCCCGCGGCGTTGGTGACGAGCAGGACCCTGGCGCCGAGCGCGACCAGCACGCGCGCCGGGAACGATACCGTGCGGGCGTCGTGACCCTCGTAGAGGTGCACGCGGCCCTTCATGGCGACGCACATCGCACCGCGCCGGGTGCCGACGACGAGCCGGCCGGCGTGACCGTGGACGGTCGACCGCGGGAAGCCCGGGAGCTCGTGGTAGTCGATCGCGACCGCGTCCTCGAGCCGGTCGGCGTAGCCGCCGAGGCCGGAGCCGAGGATGAGCGCGACCTCGGGGGTGCGCGCGCCGATCCGCGCGCGCACGACGGAGGCCGTGGCCTGGACGCGGTCGTAGAGGTCGTCGCCGGGGGCGGGGCCGGTTGCCGTCATCGGATGATCTCGAGGATACGCGTGCTGCGCGTCGCCGGGGCCTTGTCGCCGATCTCCACCGCGCCCAGGAACCGTGACGCCGCGGCGGCGACGCGCGGATCGTCGTCGGCGAGGTCGTGGTGGAGCTCGGCGAGCGGCTGCCCGGCCTCGACGCGATCACCGAGGCGGCAGGCGAGCACGAGGCCGGCGGCGGGCGCGATGACGTCGTCCTTGGTGGCGCGGCCCGCGCCGAGGACGAGCGCCGCCATGCCGACGTCGTCGGCCGCGATCGCGCGGATGGCGCCGGCGCGTGGCGCGGGGATCGGGACGCGCTTCTTGGCCCGCGGCAGGACCTGCTCGGGGCGCTCGCAGACGGCGGCGTCGCCGCCCTGCGCCGCCACGACCTTGCGGAAGACGTCGAGGGCCGAGCCGTCGTCGAGCGCGGCGGCGATGCGGCGCTGGCCGTCCTCGGAGGACGAGGCGACCCGCGCGAGGACGAGCATCTCGCCGCCGAGGACGACGGTGAGCTCGCGGGTGTCGGCGGGGCCGCCGCCGCTCAGGACGTCGATCGACTCGGCGATCTCGAGCGCGTTGCCGACGGCCTTGCCGATGGGCGCGTCCATGTCGGTGAGCACGCAGGTCACGCGCTTGTCGGCGGCGTGGCCGATCGCGCGGATCGCCGCGCACAGGGCGCGCGCCCGGTCGGTGTCCTTCATGAACGCGCCGGTGCCGACCTTGCAGTCGAGGACCAGGCCGTCGATGCCCTCGGCGAGCTTCTTCGACATGATCGACGATGCGATGAGCGGGATCGACTCGATCGTGCCGGTGACGTCGCGCAGGGCGTAGAGCCGCTTGTCGGCGGGCGCGACGCGCGCGGTCTGGCCGATGAGGCACACGCCGAGCTCGTCGACCTGGCGGGCGAAGCGCGCGGTGTCGAGGTCGACGCGGAAGCCGGGGATCGACTCGAGCTTGTCGAGCGTGCCGCCGGTGTGGCCGAGGCCGCGCCCCGACACCATCGGCACGGCGACGCCGCACGCGGCGACGGCGGGCGCGAGCGGGATCGAGATCTTGTCGCCGACGCCGCCGGTCGAGTGCTTGTCGATCTTCGGGCGCGGGATCGAGGAGAGATCGAGCACGTCGCCCGAGCGCACCATGGCGTCGGCCCACGCGCCGAGCTCGTCGTCGCTCATGCCGCGGAAGTAGATCGCCATGAGCATCGCGGCGATCTGATAGTCGGGGATGGCGCCGTCGGTGACGCCGGCGACGAAGCCGCGGAGCTCGTCGGCTGACAGGGATTCACCGTCGCGCTTGGCGCGGATCAATTCCACGGGGAGGCGGCCCGCGCTCACGTCAGTAGCCCTTCTTCGCGTCCTTCGCGTCCGTCTTGCCCGTGACGATCGCGACCGACGCCGACGCGCCGATGCGGTTGGCCCCGGCCTGGGCCATGCGCACGACGTCCTCGGCGGTGCGCACGCCGCCCGAAGCCTTCACGCCGACGTCGCCGCCGACGATCGCGCGCATGAGCGCGACGTCCTCGACGGTGGCGCCGCCCTTGGCGAAGCCGGTCGAGGTCTTGACGAACGCGGCGCCGGCGAGCTTGGACAGCGCGCAGGCGATCACCTTCTGATCGTGATCGAGGGAGCTGGTCTCGAGGATGACCTTCACGCCCGCGGGCGCGGCCGACTTGACCACGCGGCAGATGTCCTCGAACACGGTCTCGTAGTCGCGCGACTTGAGGGCGCCGATGTTGATGACCATGTCGATCTCGCGCGCCCCCTGGCGCACGGCGTCGCGCGCCTCGTAGGCCTTGGCGGTCGGCGTCATCGCGCCGAGCGGGAAGCCGACCACGGCGCAGACCATGACGTCGGTGCCGGCGAGCAGCGAGCGGCAGAGGGGGACCCAGTGCGTGTTGACGCAGACCGACGCGAAGCGGTGCTTGCGGGCGTCGTCGCAGAGCGCGACCACGTCCTCGCGCGTCGCGTCGGGGCGGAGCAGCGTGTGATCGATGAGCTTGGCGAGGTCGGCGGGCACGGTGCCGACGCCGGCCGCGGCGCCGACGCGCATCGCGCCGGCGTCCTCCATGGCGCGCACCGACCAGGGGCGCCGGACGACGCAGGAGCCGCAGCTGGCGCAGTCCTCGCCCGGGGCGGTGTCGTCGTGGCAGTCGCCGCGGTCGCGCGGCCGCACGGCGGCGAGGCTCGGCCCGCTCAGGCGCTCGCGCACCTTGGCGGTGATGAGATCGACGAGCTTGTCGACGTCGGAAGACATCCGGTTGGCGACTATATACCCGCGTGCGGGGCCGTGCCCGGGGGTGGAGCCGATGATTGCGGGGGAGCGGGAGAGGGAGAGGGAGAGGGAGAGGGAGAAGGAGAGGGAGAAGGGAGGGTATGAACCGGGAGGATCGGTGACGAAATAGACCGGGAGCCTTGGTTACAGCG
>ERZ761602.4113-NODE-4113-length-19243-cov-5.611684_pt1 | contig 19243 bp, 15 predicted proteins | sample MGYA00512165_ERZ761602 | MGnify/ENA primary metagenome ERZ761602 (study PRJEB28899, sample SAMN02445085) | bioreactor sludge metagenome | biome: EBPR sludge; isolation source: Thorneside wastewater treatment plant | place: Australia: Brisbane, Thorneside... | reverse complement strand
GGCTTGCGCCAACAGATTTACAGTCTGCCCCGTTTGGCCACTTCGGTACCTCTCCAGTTAGTTGGCCCTCGCTTCGCTTCGGGACCTTCGCGAAATCCGGTCTCGGTGACTTTCAACCTGGAAAGTCACCTCCAATTGAAATCGCAAACAAAAAATGGAGCGGGAGACGAGGATCGAACTCGCGACCTTCTGCTTGGAAGGCAGACGCACTACCACTGTGCTACTCCCGCACGATTGTTGACGAAGCTAACTGATTCACGGTCATCGCGCAAAGTGCTTTCAATTGCTTAACGCGGTCGAAGCGCCGGAAGTAGGACGGCATCACCGGATCGGCATGGTCCACCCCCGGGACGGTGATGAGATACTCATGGGGAGAGCGCAGTCGCCCATACCCAAAGGGCACCAATCCGTCACTTCGCAGCCCTTTTTTCAAAATGATATTTCGTCCGGCAAATAGGGTCGTATTGATCTGCCAGGGTTTCTCGCCAATCCATGACTCGAAGGTCAGCGTGGGAATCGAGCGCACGATGTCGTCCACCTCTGCCGCATGATCCGCCATCCACCGCGCGCGTTCATTCGTTCGGAGACTCGTCAGCGACTTTGGCGTTCCACCGATCAGACGTAAAATCCAACCGATCGTTCGGGGAAGACGATCTTCCACACAGTCGGCAACATGACTTCCATATACTGCCCCCTGCAAAAAGATAGCTCGATCGATGCGCTTTGCATACTCGGGCTCCCACACGAGGGCCTGGAGAAAATCCACCACGCCTTTACTATGAGCCACGATCACCATCTTGCCTTCGACCTGCCTGAAGACATCCAAAATTCGTTCGGCGTTCGCCTGCGGGATATCTTCCGATTCGATCTTCACGCGGATATTTTTGATGCCCTTCATCGTGAGATAGTTCATTTGATCATCAAAATATTTGGGCAAACCAAGATTTTGAAAAATCCATGTGCGAGAGGCATGCGTGAAAAAATCGGACAAAAACCCGGGAATGAAAATGAACGTGTGGTCTTTGTAGCGAATCACGGCTTCATCTAGTTCCCTGGTCGGACGCTGAAGCGCCTCAAGATACTCCGCTGTGTAATTGTTATCGGTTCGAACACCCTGCGCATGGACGCTCTCAATGAAAAGGGCGCATGCGAATACGAAAACCCAAAAACCCCATCGCATGGTCAGGTGTCTTAGCGTGAGAACTTGTCCGGGACAAGTTGTCCCTTCCAGACAGGACGAGTTGAACCAGACAAAATAGGAAATTAGTAAACTGTCCCCAATTAACCAGCCCCACTTTCTAGGCGCGAGCAAGACGACGAAGATGAGGGAGCGACGAAGGCGTGTGTTGGGATACACATAACTGAGGAGCGACCGAAATCTGAGGAAGTATTGCGAAGCGGATAGAAAGTGGGGCTGGTGGCCGGAGTCGAACCGGCGACCTACTGATTACAAATCAGTTGCTCTACCAGCTGAGCTACACCAGCACATGTAGAAATCTAAACACCGAGAGCTCAGCTGGTCGAGCTAATGCTCTCTCTTAGTTTTGCCCGCCTTCGGCGGGACGCTGAGCTACACCAGCGCCTGAAAAAAACTCAGCTCGTCAAACTTAACTGGCAGTCAGGGTTTTTGAAAAGACCCAACTCATCGCGATGCTTGCAGCATGAGAAGCATTGAGCGACTCCACCCCTTCTCGCATAGGAACTTGTAGACAAAAATCCACCTGATTCATCACAGGCTTCGATAGCCCATCGCCTTCTGAACCGACCACCAAAGCCAAAGGCAAGGTCGGTTTCCAGTCATATATATAAGAGGCGTGATCGCCAGCATCCAACCCAATGGCGGTGTAGTTCTCTTGTTTTAAGGACTGAAGGATAGGAACGATGTTAGAAACTTCCAAATACTTCAACCGAAATGCCTGACCGGCCGAAACTTTAATGGCTGCGGGATTTAATTTCACGCTCCTTCTGGATTCGTGGACGATGAGATCCACTCCAAAACCTGCGGCAGCGCGAGATAGAGCTCCCAGATTTTGAACGTCCTGAAGATGATTGCAGAGCACAATGAATTTGTACGGGGCCCAATCGCGCGGCGAACCATTCAGATAAAAATCATGCTCCACCTTGAACGCGACACCTTGATGTTCTCGGTCCAATACTTCTCGAGGGAGATTGCCCGGACGAATGGAGAGCTTTTGATTTTTTTTCGACAGGGTATGAACAAATTCCTCGGCTTGCTTGTTGGCACAATAAATTTCGCGAACGCGAGCTCCCGAAGCGATCGCTTCGGCTAAGACATTCCGGCCGTAGAGGAGGTGATCCTTTCCCATTGCTTTTCCCAGTCCGTCGCCATTGTGAGTACCCGACCGACGACCGCCAAATCACTACCTGCTCGGAGGGTCTCGTCAATGCCCAAGGTCCGCTTTTGGTCATCTGTGCCAGGGTCCAAGCGAATGCCAGGCGTGACGAGAGTAGCCTCGGGAAATCGTTCGCGAAGATCTGCCACCTCGTGAGGGCTACTCACCAGACCAGCTATCCCGGAATTAATCGCGAGCGTTGCCAGTCTCTGAACTTGTCCTTCTAGATCTCCGAGAACTCCCGCCTGTTTAAGGTCCTCTTGATCCAAACTCGTCAGTACCGTCACAGCCACAACTCGCTGATCGGGCTTTTGTTCGGCCGCCGCTGCCTTCAACATTGCATGTCCACCCCAAGCATGGACCGTAATCAAACTCACACCCCAGGACACTGCACGCCGCACCGACAACTGAACCGTGTTTGGAATATCGTGATACTTCAAATCGAGAAACACGCGCGCGCCGGAATTTAAAATTTCTTCGACAACGGTGGGGCCCCGCTCCGCAAAGAGAATGCTTCCGACTTTGAATCCCCAGACGCGCCCTTTCAAACGATCCACCCAAATTTTCGCACTGTTCCATGGCTCATCAAGAGCAACAACAACGGGGGGATAAGGCGGTAAAATCCTGAGACGTTTTGGGATCATAAAAAGGTCTTCGGACGAGTGTTACAATAAGGTCGTGGTCGTGTCTGTAAAAAAGGAACTACCGTTTCTTCAAGAATCGTTTCGGAGCAGCGAAGTTCGCGTGCAGCTTGGTCACAATTTATGGATAGATTCTGCCGGTGACAAAAAGGACATCCAAGTCGACGACTTCCCTATTTTCGTATTTTTGCGAGCCGTAGGTTTTGAATCCGTCATTTTGAAACCAGAATCCCATCAATATTGGGATGTTTGGACGCAGAGAATGGCGGAGTACGAGCAGATTTTCATTCAGGATCCCGAAAATCTTGTGATCGATGAATGTGTTTGGAACGAACTTGATTCGGCCTCCGGTGAATTTGTCATTCAGTGCTTACTTCCGGCCACTCACACTCCGTCTACGCGACAGAGCTTAAAAGCCCAAGTGGGACTTCCGCCTCCTTTTGCAGCGCCGTTAAAAATTGATCCCGTGGCTCTGCAGAAATTTGTCGAAGAGGTTCAACGCCAATCGGCTCAGGAGACTCTTCTGCGCATCCAATCAATTCTGAGAGAGTTCAAACAGGATTCTCGTCGTACGACTCCGGAAACTTGGTCCAATCTTTTATGCGACGTTTTAACAATCGCTTTGGAAAGTCGTGAATTAGAAAAGGCCCTTCAAGTCGCGAGGGATCATCAAGAGGATCTAAAAAGAATCTGGAATGATCACGCTCGCTTTTTGAGACTTTGCGGAGCGTACGATGCAAAACCGCAGGAACTCAGCGACTGGGCCTCCATTTTTGAATCCTTGGAAAATCGAATGCTAGTCATTTACCTCCAACAAAATTTGCACGAGCGCGCGGGTCCTCAAATTCTAAAACTCATGCATGCACGAATTCAAAGGGATCCAGATCGCATGATTGAATTTTGCTTAGCGAATCAAGCGGAAATTCAGAAGCAACTCCTACCTTGGATGACCCCTTATTGGAAATTAAAGCACTTCACTCTCGTTCAATCTGAATTTGAGAGAGCTATTCAACGCGGCGACGGTGAAGGCGACTTGAAACTTTGGATCACGAGTCTACTCAAATGTGCACCCCATCAAGCGCTTCAAGATTTAGAAAGATATTTTCAAAAGAAGCGGGCGTTTTGGAAACGAGACTTTCCGCACGTGCAAAAGGCTATTCTCGCAGCACTGCAGGAAGCACCAGGCTCTGAATCAATCGCCTATTTGAAACGTTGGAAGTTGAATGTTCAAGGCGTTCTAGCGGATCGGATTGAGAGAATTTTAAGTCTTTATTCTTCTGAGCAAAAAGGCGGGAACAGAAAATGAACGCCGCCATACTTCGCGAAATTTCCTCCATTTTTACCTGCGATTTTCCTTTGTTTGAGGCTGAGGTGGCCGCACTTCTGAATATTCGGAAATACGATGAGTATACCTATCTTCATTCTCTCAATGTCGCGAGACTGTCTGTAGGACTTGGGCGACGATTAAGCTTTACAGACGACATGCTAGTCGATCTTGGTTGGGCGGCCCTTTTGCATGACATTGGAAAATTGCATATTCCCCTCGATATTCTGAATAAAATGAAAAAGTTTTCTGCCGATGAATTGGCAGTGATGCAATCGCATCCCGTGGAAGCGCTTGCCGCTCTTGCAGAGACACAACCCATCACGCTCGATCGCCTTCGACGATTAAGCGCCGCCTTCGAGCACCATCAACGCTATGACTTAAAGGGCTACCCTGTTGTTCAGAAAAAACTAACACTTCATCCCTTCAGCCGAATCGTGGCTGTGGCTGATACATTCGATGCCATGACAACCGATCGAATCTATCAACGACGGATTTTGCCTGACATGGCGTTAAAAATTATGGCGCAAGGCTTTGGCACAATTTTCGATCCATTTGTTTTGCAAGCCTTCATTACCTCGATGGGAGTTTATCCTGTAGGTAGCCTCGTGCGGCTCGATGACGAACGCCTTGGCGTGGTGACTCGCTACCTCAGTGAAAGCCAAATTGATCGTCCAGAAATCGTTCTCATTGATAAAACATCTTCGAGTGAAAGATTTATCGATTTGAGCTTGCCGGAACATCGATCTCGAAAGATCCTTAGAAGTGAGTTCCCGGAAGATTTCGACGTAAATGTTCAAGAAATCTTGAATGAAGTGCGTCGGTAGGGAAATAAAGAATCGATCACGGTTGAGTTCATGAAAGTAAAATGTCCATCTTGCGGCAAAGCAGTACAGACACCGGATGTTTCTCCGAAACGCACACTCGCTTGCGCTTGCAAATACACCTTTAATGCTTCCTCTGCGGACATTATCGAAGGAACTCCCTCGTCTTCTCAGGGTTTTGACTCGCCCTCCCTCGTTTCCGGTCCCGTTTCCTTTGAAGATCAAATGGAAGATATTGAATCCGCGATGAGCGATACGGATTTGGATCGCTACATCGGAGATCTTCAGAAGTCTCGTCAGGAAATTTCATCGATTGAACGAAAGAAGTCTGAAGAAGATGCCCAATCGAATCCCCGGTTTAAGCTTTCCGCGGAACCCATTGATATCGACGACAAATTTAAAGTCGCGAAGGATTTGAGTTCACCCGCCATTGAAAAGGATGAAACTCCCGAGGACACGGTAACGGTGGATTTTTCTCAGACCGACAAGATTTCAAACGCACCTCCAGAAAGCACGGTACTCGCCGCAGAAAAACAACTGAAGGCGCGAGCCGCGCAAAAGGCGCAGCGCAAAAAGGATCCTTCTGCTCCCCTTCCTTCCCAGGCAGAGATTCCAAAGACGAGAAAATGGGACTTCAAAGATTTTGAACCCTTTCTTCGTAACCGATATTTTTTAATTTCCTTTACGGTCGTCATTTTCTCGATCGTTTTGGGAATTGCACTCTGGTTAAAGGAGCCGCCGCCTCCTGAAACTCCACCCGATCCCTATCTCACGAAACTTTTGACCCCCGTGAAACCAGGGCTGACGACCACCACTCAAATTCAAAAACAGCCGGCGGCTGCTATTCCGACGCCAGCTTCAGAAGCGAAGCCTGTTGCCACCAAAGCTCCCGTCGCTCGCTCTACGCAAGAGGATGAAGACGATCTCGATTCAAGCTCCGACATTTACAAAAAAATGAGAACGGCCGCCTTTAAAAACGATCATGAAAATATCATCCGAATCGCTACGGGTACGGGTCAACAACTCGGCGAAGAAGAGCGCGCCCTTTATCTTGAAGCGTCTATTATTCGGGCGGGGGCAAATAAGGCTCGTCTTCGAGAAATCTATCTGCGCCTCTCAGAAGAAAGGCGAAATCATCCCAACGCTGGAGCTTTCGTTCGAACGCAAGCGGTTTCAATGCTCTACCAACCTGTAAGCAATCGCGATCTCTTGACGAGTCTCGATCTTTTGAAAAGCTTAAGCCTCACTCGCTCGAGGGACCCCTTCGTATTTTATTACTTGGGACAAGTTTATGAAAAATTGGGACGCATGGATTTGGCGCATTCCACTTGGGAGCAGACGTTGATTCTGGCGCCACAATTCATTGCAGTGATTGATCATCGGCTAAAACTTTACATGCAAGATGAGAACTGGCCGAAGGCTCGTGAGCTTGCCGAGCGCTTGAGTTCGAACTCCGAGACTGCCTACAGCGGCTTCATGAAGATGGCAGACATTGCCGCCAAGCAGGGAAAGAAAGAAGAGTCGATGGCCTTTTATAGAAAGGCTGTAGAAATAGACGGGCGGGCTGACGCTCGCTTGGAGCTCGCGAATCAATTGCGCGATCAAGGGAAGTTTGAAGATGCGCTTCGCCAGTATGAAGCCGCGCTAAAAGCCGATGCAAAAACGAATCTTAGAAAGGAGATTCATTTGAATCGGGGAATTACACAATGTCGGATGAAACAATTTGACGAAGCGTTTCAAGCTTTTCACTCGGCGCTGAGCCAACAGAAAGGCGCTAAGAACTATCGAATCATGTTTCATAAAGGTCTCTGCGAACTTGATGCCGAAATGCCGAAGCGTGCAACTCTGAGTTTTCAGTCAGGCTTGAAATCTAACCCGTCCCACGCCGATGGTTGGTATTACTATGGCGTGGCACTCACACGGACCAAAAAATTCAAAGCATCCATTGATCCTTTCAAACGATCCCTCGCCATAAGAAAAACCGATCGCGCGCTCTACGGCTTGGCTTATTCGCTCGTTCAGATGAAGAGCAACAAAGAAGCAAAGGCCCGCTTGGATGAAGCCCTCGCACTGAATCCTAAGAACCGGGAAGCTCTTGCCCTTCGCAAGAAGCTCGGGAAGTAAATCTCATTAAAAATCGGGAATATTTGCGTGACTCGGAAGCTCCTGGATCTGCAAAGTTTGCGAGGTTCATCGCGCGAAGTTCAATAAACCCTATGAAAATCAGCATGTTTTGGTAGGTGCCGTCTGGCACCAAGCTTGCAGAATATGGCTGTGTCCTTGGGTGAATAATCTAAGGGCAATACCCCTAACTCTTATTACTCCCTAGGTGCCGTTGTGAGTTTCTCCCTTAGCTCACAGCGGCCTCTTTTTTGGTACTGACCCACGACTTTGGTATTTCCCATCAATTTGCGTCAAACCCGCGTCATTTGTGGGTTTCAGCATTCAGCCGTAGAATAGAAGGTGTCGGGGACAGGACGTCCGTAGGTCATCTCATTATCAAGTTACGCTGCTTTTTTAGAACAAATATCGGGAGAGGGATTGAAGCGAATTCAAACACGCATCGCCGCCTATACGGTGTTCTTCTTATCGCTGACGTCCACCACTTCGGGCAGTTCGCCTACTTTGGAATCACGTGCGGAGGCTTATTTTCACTTTATTTTGGGTACCGTATCCGGCCTCGCAGGGCAGCCCGGGAATGCCTCTCAACATTTTGCACGTGCCGCGACACTCGATCCGACTTCGAGCTTCATCAAATTGAAGCAAGCTGAACAATTTTTAGAAATCGGAAACGATTCGGAAGCAAAGACTCTGCTTCTACAAATTCAAAGCACGGAAGATAAAAATCCTGAATATCATTTATTGATGGCGCGACTGGAGTCCCAGTCGAATCACTTAGACGGCAGTTTAAAAGCTTTGGAAAGAGCCACCCAGCTCTTCTTACAAAATAAGCAGATGTCCAAAGCCCGCGAGACGATGCTTACGCGCGTGGCGCTTCTCGCAGATCACAAACGTCACGGTGAGAGCGTGAACGCGTTGGAAAAATATCTTAAGGCCCAGCCGGACGATGAAATTGCGCATTACTTTCTTGGAAAAATCCAAAGCATTTTCATGAATCGAGTTCAGGCCAAAAAATCTTACGAGAAAGCCTTAAAAATTCGTCCGAACTTCCTGGCCGCCGCAAAAGCCCTCGGACTACTTTTGGAACTGGAAGGAAAAATTCCCGAAGCTTTAGCGACGTATCAGCGCGCAAATCGATTTAGCTCGAACGATGAAGAGCTTCTCCAAAAACTCATTAACCTCTCGCTGATCGGCGAAGACTACATGAGCGCACTCGATTATCTGACTCAGTATCTGATGGTGAGACCTGACGATCAACAAGCGGAACTTCGCACCGCACTCATTCACTATAAATTGAAGCATTACGACCAGGCGAAATTTTTGTTTGAAGATCTCATCGCCACGGAGTCTCCTTCGAAGGATCGAATTTATTTTTACTTAGGAAGTTTGCATGAAGAGAAGGCCGAATATTTAAAGGCGATCGAAAATTATGAAAAGATCCCAGCTTCTTCCGAGTATTTTGTGGAATCGAGGCTGCAGATTGCCTCCGTTCTCAGCGATCGCATGGAGAAAAATGAATTAGCCGTTCAATCTTTAAATGAGGCGATTGCTTTGAAAGGCGATAGCCCTGAGCTTCAGCTCGGGCTTGCTGGCATTCATGAAAAATCAAAACATCTCACCGAAGCCATACGCGTGCTCACTCGGGCCTCTGAAAACTTTCTCAATAATGAAAAAGTTCTTTTCATGTTAGGAACGGTGCTAGATCGGGCAGGAGATTATCAGTCGGGAATCGATCGCATGCGTGATGTGCTTCGTATTAATCCAAACAATCCGCATGCGCTCAATCATATCGGCTATTCCTATGCTGAACGAAAAATAAATTTGGCAGAAGCTGAAAGCTTACTGAAAAAGGCCGTGCAGCTCGCCCCTGATAATGGATTTATTCTGGATTCGCTCGGATGGGTTCACTATCAGCAAGGCGAATATAAAAAGGCCGCAAAAGTTTTGAATCGTGCAAATCAACTTGCACCCGATCAAGCTGTGATTCTGGAACACTTGGCTGATACTTATCAGAAGCTGGGAATGAAAAAAGAAGCCCTTGCGATGTATCGATCGATCATGCAATTGTCGGCGAAAGCAAAAGTCCCGGAGCATGAAGCAGTTTCCACCAATACCGGCTCGCCTACGGCACAATCAGTGCAAGATCGCGTGCGCGAGAAGTTGGCGTCGCTTAGTGGCGGCGCTACCTATTAATTCTCTCGCAATTCCAGGAATAATTTTGATCTTCGCCTTCTTCAGTGGTTGCGCCTCCCATCTCAAACCACCCAAAACTTTTGAAGGTCGTCCTTGGAAAGGAAAAACTGTTTCGATGGAAGGGCCTCTTGAGTGTGGTGCCAAGGGAGAATTGAGTCTAAAAAATAAGACTCAGAAAGATGTAGAGCGCGTGGACTTTAAAATGCGCTTTCGACTCAAGGGAAAGAATTCTACTCTTGATCTTCAGCTCCTCACCCCGTTTATGTCCACGTTCGGCTTCATTCAGCTGAGGGGCCGAAAAGGAATTTATAGAGACGAGGAAGGAGAGCGGCCCCTTTCTCGAGATGCCATTTTCCGAACATGGTTGCACGCTGAGTGGTGGGAGGAACTCGCATTCATGATGGGGCATGTCGTTTTTACCGCCGCACCCCGAGTTCAAATGGATGATCAAGGTATTCCGCGCGTGTACTACAATCGCGCCCGCTCCATCCAATGTGAACCGCGGAGCGACCGACCTCCCTCTTGCTACCTTAATGACGAAGAACTCGAAGGCTGGCTTGATTTCTCTTCCGTGACCTGTCTTTCCTCTCTATAGTTTATGCATGGGGCGCCTCAGGCTGGGGGAACTTCTCATCCTCGAACGAAAAATCGATGACACGCAGCTCAAATCGGGGCTGGCGTATCAACGCCGATGGGGAAAAAAATTAGGTGAAAGTTTAGTGATACTCGGATTCATTTCTGAATTGGATCTTTGCCAAACCCTTTCGAAAGCCATGCGAATTCCGCTCATCGACGTTACCAAAATTGACTCGGCGAAAGTCACTCGCGAGGTGCTCGATAAGGTAACTGTTCAACAAGCTCGCGCTTCGAGAGTAGTACCTTTGGCGATCAAGAGCATACGGGGCAAAACTCGACTCGTCGTCGCCAGCTCTGATCCGACCAACTACAAATTTTTTGATGACCTGCAATTTAAGTTAAGCATGCCTATTTTGGTGATGGTCGCCCCCGATTCCGACGTCGAATGGTTCATTCGAAAATATTACTTGGGCGATTCCGAAGCGCTTCCGCTCAATTATATTGATGAGATTTCTGTGGTGACATCTTCAGGTCAGGTTGGCTCAAGTATTCCCGATCCCATTTCGAGTATATTCTGGGACGAAAACTTCACCGGAGTGACAAATATGGGACGCCCTCCCTACGCTAAGCCCATTAAAAGAAAGTCCGACGAGGACTGAGCGTGCTACTTAAAGTTGAAAATCTAAAAACTGCGTTTCGTACGCCTCGAGGAAATCTTCTTGCAGTGGACGACGTCTCGTTTGAGGTAGAGGCGGGCAAAACTTTAGGAATTATTGGCGAAAGTGGAAGCGGAAAGACAGTCACCGCCCATTCCATCATTCGGCTAATTCCCGAACCACCGGGAAAAATTGAATCCGGCCGAATTCTTTTTGAGGGAAAGGATCTTCTGAAACTATCCCCGCGTGAAATGCGCTCTTATCGTGGCTCTCAAATTTCAATGATCTTTCAAGAACCCATGACGTCGTTGAATCCCGTCTTTACGGTAGGCGCTCAAATTGAAGAAGCCATGTTGCTTCATCAAAAAGTCTCCAAAAAACAAGCGCGTGAAAATTGCTTGGAAATGATGAATTTGGTGGGCATCCCCGATGCTGAACAACGCATCCACTATTATCCTCATCAAATGTCCGGCGGTCTTCGACAGCGAGTCATGATTGCTATGGCACTTGCCTGCAAGCCCAAACTTTTGATCGCCGACGAGCCCACGACAGCTCTTGATGTCACCATTCAAGCTCAGATTTTAGATCTCATCCGAGATCTACAGAAGAAAATGAATATGGCCGTGATCTTGATTACCCATGATTTTGGCGTCATTGCGGAAATTGCAGACGAAGTAGCCGTCATGTACGCGGGAAAAATCGTTGAGCGAGCTCCCGTCCGAGATGTATTTGATCGCCCGGCCCACCCCTACACTCGAGGATTGCAGCGCTCCATTCCCGCGCTCGCCAAGCCAGGCGATCCTCTTTACACCATTCCCGGAATTGTGCCGGATTTGCTAGACCTGCCCAAAGGTTGCCGTTTTTCAGATCGATGCGAATCAAAGAGATCGAACTGTGAAGTTCGCGAACCCCTGATTCAGGAGGCCGTCGTATCTCCGCAACATCAAGCGGCGTGCTTTTATCCTGCAGGAGGAAATCCGCGATGACTTCCTTTTTTGAAGTGAAAAACCTCCAGGTCACCTATCCCATCCATGGAGGAATTCTCGGGAGACAAGTGGGCGCAATCCACGCCGTGGAAGACGTGAGCTTTCATATCCTTAAAGGTGAAACTGTCGGCCTCGTAGGCGAAAGCGGATGCGGCAAATCGACCCTCGGAAAATCTCTTTTGAAATTGATTCCTGCCAATCGCGGTGAAGTCCTTTTCGAGAATCAAAACATTTTGGCCCTCAATCGAAATGAATTTCAGCCTTTCCGTAAAAGAATTCAGATGATTTTTCAGGATCCCTATTCCTCGCTCAATCCCCGGATGAGGATCGGTGACATTTTGGAAGAGCCCTTTACGATTCACGGTCTATGCCCGAAGGCTGAGAGAAAAGATAAAGTCATTGAACTTTTACAAATTGTAGGACTTCGTCCGGAGTGCTACGAAAAATACCCGCATGAATTTTCGGGGGGGCAGCGACAGCGGATCGGCATTGCGCGCGCGCTTGCGGTGCGCCCCGATTTTATCGTCGCGGACGAACCCGTATCTGCGCTGGATGTTTCCATCCAATCCCAAATTTTGAATCTCTTAAATCGCATTCAAAATGACATGGGACTCACCTTTCTTTTCATTTCCCACGATCTAAACGTCATTCGTTATTTCTGCGATCGAATCATCGTCATGTATTTAGGCCGGGTAATGGAAATTTTAACTCGAGATGAGCTTCTCGATCCCCATTTTAAGAAGCATCCTTACACGGAAGCGCTATTGGCCGCGGCTCCAAGAGCGCACCCCGACAAGGTCCGACAGGTTAAACCACTTAAAGGAGACATCCCGTCGCCCGCCCATCCGCCTTCGGGCTGCGTCTTTCACACTCGATGCCCTGAAGCCAAAGATATCTGCCGCCAACAGATCCCTCTTTTAAAAAACAAAGTTGCTTGTCATTTTCGCGAACGGGATGAGAAAACCGTCGCGTGAGTTCAAAAGGAAAGGGCATTTTACTTACAGGTATTCGAGCGTCGAGTGACATTCACTTAGGGAATTATCTCGGAGCTATGAAACCCGCCATCGAGCGACAAGGGGAATTTCAATCCCATTTTTTTGTGGCAGATCTTCACGCCCTCACTACTGCTCCGAAAAAAGAGGATCTTCGACGAAATGTGCGTTCCATCGCTGCAGCTTGGCTCGCAATCGGATTGGATCCGGAGGCGACCATTCTTTGGAAGCAAAGCGATGTTCGTGAGCATGTTGAGCTGAGTTATTACCTGGCTTGCCTTACATCGATGGGTCTTTTGGAACGAGCCCACTCCTATAAAGATGCCATTGCAAAAGAGACTGTCGTGAAGGCGGGATTATTTTACTACCCGGTTTTAATGGCCGCAGACATTCTTCTCTACGATTCCGATTTCGTACCGGTGGGCAAAGATCAAGCTCAACATTTAGAAATGTGTCGAGATATCGCTACTTTCTTTAACGAGACTTACGGGCAACTTTTTAAATTGCCCCAGGCAGTCATCATGGAGAATGTCGCAATTGTTCCAGGGGTAGACGGTCGAAAGATGAGTAAGTCGTATCAAAACGGAATTGATCCTTTTGCGTCGGAAAGCGATATGAAAAAGCAGATCATGTCGATTGTGACTGACTCGAAGGGTCTTGCCGAATCGAAGGTCCCCGAAGAAGTCATTCCCTTTCAACTTTATCGACTAATTGCAACGGCCGAGGAAACTGCGGGAATGCACGACGGACTTTGCAAGGGCGGCTATGGCTACGGCGACGCAAAGAAAGAGTTATTACGTAAAATGCTCGAAGTGTTTGGCCCAATGCGCCAACGCTATGCGCACTGGATGTCTCATCCGAATGATCTCGACGACGTTCTTCACGCCGGCGGCGTGCGCGCGAGAGAAAAAGCTCAGAAAATGATGAGCCGAGTCAGAGACCTAGTCGGCTTATAATCATAAAGGACAAACCTGCTTCTCTGCAGGCATACGGGGGGAACTCATGCATTTTTCGCGTCGAATCGTGTCTTCATTTTTACTTTCAATCACTGCCGCTTTGATTTTTTCAAGCTGTGCAAAGGAGAAGGCTACTCTGAATGTGAGTCTCTCAGCGAACAGACGAATGGGAGTTGCGGTTCGAAAGGTCGTCACGCCGTCCGGCGGCATCGCGACCAACCTAACCCCATCACTTCTTCACAGCTGGACAGACGCCGCTCTCCTAAAAACATTTCAACCTAAAATTGTTCCACTCTCGCTCAGTTCCAATGGATTGGATGATCCGGACAATCTTTTTGAAATTGGAAGCAAAGAGATCGACGATGTATTTCTTTTAGATATTACTGTTCCTCAAAATTTTGTCCCTGCTGCAATGACTTCACAAATGAGCGAAAGCGATTTGGAAAAGGCGTTCCAAGAAGCAGTGCGCTCCGAAGCCGCTGCAGAGGACGCAATTCAAGTCGCGGGAATTATTCACAATGGCGCCAACTTAAAGGCCGTGAATGTTTTTAGATTCGTTGTTCCCACCAGTCGGCCGGATCTTGTTGAACCTTTCTATCATTTGGCTTTCAAAAAGAGTGTAATGGGAGCCTTTGCGAATCCAAATATTTATCCTCGAGCCGATGCGCAGTATTACGCGAACCTTCTCTACGTATTCAGTAAACAGAGAGAAAAAGACTACGAAGATAAACTCGAGTGCGAAAACGCCGTCGACGTTCTCAAATATTATCCTAAAGCCAATGTTCTCTATAAATTGGCGATTTCGAAGGGCACCAGTCGAGCCGTTGGGCAACAGAGTGAGATCCAACTTCTCACCAGCCGTCATGATGAATCCGAAGCGCGATCCAAAGTCTTAGAAGAATGTAAGGTCGAGCAACGCGCGGTGTTTGAAGTGCGTTTCGATTACGGAACGTTGGGAGCGGAGGCCATTTCGCAAATTCAGAAAGCTTACGAAACCGCGGAGATGGAAGATTTGCTTCGCAAATACACCTCGAAGCCAGTCAGATTCCGATTTCAGATCGAAGCCAACAACGATCTCAGTTTATTTGTGGATATGCGATTTGATCAGGCGCGATACACCTCATGGATTCAGCAACTAAAGGTTCCATCCAAAATGGGAGCTTTTCAAATTCTCTCGCTCGATCCTTACAAAGCGATGATGCAAAAACTTGTAGCCTTCCGAGGAAGTCTGCCGAAAAATGCCCCCGCCGCATTAAAAGCGAGCTTCTCTGCGATGAAAATGACCCTCACTTTAAAGACGCTCCTTAAAGGTGAAGTCACCGTACCGGTGGATGGACGCTACTTTCCTGAGCAAAAAGTTGTGAAGATGGCTTATCCGAATTCCGTGATTCTGAACGCTCCAGGCTTTCCGAGCAAAACGATCGCCGCAAAGAATGATGGAATTTTTCAGGACAAGGGATGGATCTCACTTGGGAATTGTAAGACGCTCGAAGGAAATCTCACGGAAGATGGTCTCCTTTATCGATTCTTCGGATTCCCCTGCCAATGAACACACAGCATCCCAAACCGTTAGCAGAAGTCCGATACCGTCTCACACTCTATGGTTATCCGGATGAGCTTGCGATTCCGAGTGCTTGCAAACTCGTCTATGGATCCGCCGACAAAAATTTGATCGCGACGATTTCCAATCCTCCCTATACCGTAGGGAAGACATTCGATGTTGCGGAAGCGGAATCCATTCACAAAGAATTGCAACGCTTGGAGATCGCTCATCGCTTAAGCGACACCGCGGGCGTGCAAGCCCCGCTAGAATTCAACGTTCCTTCAAGTGAAAAGCAATCGTCGGACGCCGCCGCTGTTTTGAATTTAAAAGCGGTCCATTCAAAAAAGGAAACTGCAAAAGTGGTCACCCCGTCGGGTACCCCTCAAAAGCCGACGGGATTTATTCAACGAAAGGGAAAACGACTTGCCGTTGCCACTATTTTTTCGATTTTGGTCGCGGCTGGAGCTTACACATCCTGGGTAAAACGGAAACCCTCCAACTCTTCGACGACTTCGACAGCGACGAGCGCTACGAAGGAAACGATTTTAGGTGACGATCAAGCTCTCCTCGAGACCTTCACCAAAGAGGTCGAAACGCGCCGCGCGAAAGAAGTAGTTTGGAACAAAGCGGAACCTCAAATGATTTTGAATCAGATGGATGCCATTCGCACCTTTGCCCAATCGGAAGCCAGCATTCGCTACGCCGAAGGTACCCGCGTGCAAGTGCGAGAAAATACTTTGATGATCGTCGGTCAGAGTGAGAACGATACGCCTTCCAATCGTGAGATTCAGCTGGAAGATGGCTCCATTGACACTCGCTTAAAAGCTTCATCAGAACCTCGAAAATTTTCGATTCGTACATCTTCGGGAGTTCTAGAGTTAACAACTCCGCCGCCAGGATCAAAAGGAGATACACAAGTTCAAACTTCTTTGAAGGGAGGAGAACTTCAGGTCGCCGTAACCGAAGGAAAGGTTCTTCTCCGACCTGCGCAAAAAGACGCGGCTCCTGTTGAAATCGGAAGCATGCAGAAATTGGTAGCCACGAAAGACAGCGTGAGCGCGCCGATTAGTCTGGTACCGAAGATCTTCGTCATTGCACCTTCGAATGAAATGCGACTTCAGTTCGACCCCAGCAAAACATCAACCACTCTCGTAACCTTTCAATGGAACGAAGTGCGAGAGCCCAATGATCGCGAGACTCCGTATCATGTACTCATCGGTTCGGATCCAGCTCTTCAAACAATTTTACTCGATCAAGAGACGCCGAGCCTTGAATTGAAATTGAACTATTTGGATATTGGAACGCTATATTGGAAGGTTCGCACCGTCATCCAAGGTACGCTGTTCGAAAGTGAAGTTCGTCGATTATATGTGGAAAAGAAGTCTCAGCACTAAGATCTTTCTTTCCTTTACGCTTCTCACTCTTCTGGAGGTCGTCGCGTTAGCGTATGTTTTCTCATCTATTATTCTACGTGATACGGAGACATACCTCTTTGAAGCGCTATCAAATCGTACGCAACTCGAGGCAAGTCATTACTTACAATTGACCGCTAAAAATATTCCGCCGGTCGAATCTGCTAATAAATTGAAATTGGATCTTATCGATTCGTCGGGTAACTTTTTGGTATCGAATCGAAATTCTTCCAAAGAATTTAACGCGATGGAGATCTTACCTCTCCTTCCAGAGCGGGGAACCGTGGTCACTCCCTGCAAAAGCCTTCAAAATATTCCGCACTATTGCTCCATGAGTGTCGTTTCGGCCGAACCTCGCCTTTGGATTTTTGATGCGAGTCTGCAAGCATCGGTTTGGCAAATCTTTTGGAGCAATGGAAAAGAGATTCTATTTTTTGCATTGATCCTCATTGTCCTAGGCCTCGCACTCACCTATTTATTTTCACGAGTACTACTTCGCCCGCTTAAACAATTTGCTCGGGCAGCGGGTCAAGTTTCTGAAGGCACTTACACGGATGTCACACTTCCTAAAGGAAGAAGCGATGAAGTTGGAGGACTTGCTAAGGCCTTTGAGAAAATGATTCGCGATTTACGAGAGCGTGAGCATTCTCTCGCGGCTTCAGCCGTGAAGTTAGCGCACTCCGCTCGACTTGCCAGCATTGGCCAAATGGGCGCAGGCATCGCCCATGAAGTGAAGAATCCCATTACCTCGATGATGGGGTATGCAAGAATTTTGGCTAAACAAGCGACAGACCCTTCAATGAAAGAGAGCGCTGAGATCATCGTGAAGGAAAGTGAGCGGTGTAATCAGATTCTTCAACAGATGCTTCGATTTGCTCGCAATGATCCGCAGGAAAAGAAGCCCTATGCCATTCAGGAGGTACTCAACTCCACGATGCTTCTCGCAAAGGCCGAAGCAGATTTGCGAGGAGTAAAGCTGAATTTAGAAAAGACGACCGACGGTATTGCAATCGGTAGCGCTCAGCAGGTTCAGCAAGTGCTTTTGAATTTGATATTGAATGCCATTCAAGCTTCTTCGGAAAATTCCACGGTAGATATCCGAAGCTATGATGATGGAAATTTTGCCGTCGTCGAGATTGAAGATCGTGGAAAGGGCATCCCCCTCGCTCTCCAAGGTAAAATCTTCGATCCCTTCTTTACAACGAAGCCCAAGGGCGAGGGCACAGGGCTCGGTCTTTCGGTGGCTCTCGAGATTATCCAAAACCAAGAAGGACAACTTCAATTCGAATCCGAAGAAGGCCGAGGCACAAAGTTCACCATTCGACTCCCCTTAGCCGAGCGAAGTGCTGCGGCGCATGCCTCATAAATCCAGTCCGAATTTTCCTCGCCAAACACCCCCTTGGCTTCCATAGTTTGTAGATATGAAGGTTCTCATCATCGATGATGAAACAAGCCTCCTCAAGCTGCTTCAGCTCAGCCTCAAAGACGCTCAAATGGAAGTTACAACGGCCGACACCGCCGCGAAGGGAATTGAAGCCTTTCAAAAGGAATTGTATGACGCGGTGCTCTGCGACATTGGACTTCCGGATAAGGATGGCCTCGAAGTTCTGAGTGAACTAAAAAATGCGCAACCCGCAGTGCCGGTCATCATGATCACTGCGCATGGCTCGATTCAATCTGCTCTTACAGCCATGAAACGCGGGGCGTATGACTACATTCAAAAGCCTTTTGAGCCGGAGGAAATTCAGATCGTATTAGAACGGGCGCAGCGCGAGCGAAAACTGCAGGAAGACTATTCGCGACTCAGGCAACAGGTTTCGAGTCAGTACGATTTTTCCAACATCATTGGACAGTCCGCAGTTTTGAAGGACGTCTTTCAAAGAATTAAGAAGGCCGCTGACACAAAAACTACCGTTTTGATTCTGGGCGAAAGCGGTACGGGGAAAGAACTGCTCGCAAAAGCGATTCATTTTAATTCCCCCCGAAAAAATCAGCCGTTCGTGGTCGTTGATTGCGGCGCCATACCTCCGAATCTTTTAGAGAGTGAACTCTTCGGATATGTAAAAGGCGCTTTCACAGGCGCGGATCGGCCAAAGAAAGGTCTTTGCGAAGAGGCTGACAAGGGCACACTTTTTTTGGATGAAATCGGGGAAATGCCTATCGATCTCCAGAGTAAATTACTAAGGCTCTTGCAGGAGAATACGATTCGGCGCGTAGGAGAGACCAAGCCGATCACGATCGACATTCGAGTCGTTGCGGCGACCAATAGAAATCTGGAAGAAGAAGTAAAAAATGGAAAATTCCGACAGGATCTTTTCTACCGACTGAATGTGGTGCCACTCACCGCTCCTTCTTTACGGGACCGCCGAGAAGACATCCCACTTTTGGCAAATCACTTTTTAAAGAAATTTGCGAAGGCACATCATCGCGCGGTAACTGCGATTGATCCTCATGTCATGAATCGCATTACTCACTACGGCTGGCCTGGAAATGTTCGCCAGTTGGAAAATCTCATGGAGCAAATGGTAGTAATGGCTGACGGACCCACGCTCACGATGGATCACCTCCCTCCGCCGCTCAATGAGAATGCGGTGATTGAACCGCCAAGCATTCCAGACCGCGATTGGGATTTGAAAAAAGCTTTAAGCGACATTACGGCATACAC
>ERZ761602.4112-NODE-4112-length-19243-cov-7.284292_pt1 | contig 19243 bp, 19 predicted proteins | sample MGYA00512165_ERZ761602 | MGnify/ENA primary metagenome ERZ761602 (study PRJEB28899, sample SAMN02445085) | bioreactor sludge metagenome | biome: EBPR sludge; isolation source: Thorneside wastewater treatment plant | place: Australia: Brisbane, Thorneside... | reverse complement strand
CAGAAGAACGACTTGAAAGACCAGACCAAGCGTCTGTGGTTGCTCATGCCTGCCAGTATTTTGGGTGGCATCCTTGGCGGCGTTTTGCTTTTGCAAACCGGCGAGAAATTGTTCAAAGACCTCGTGCCTTATTTGATCTTGCTGGCATGTCTGTTGCTTGCCATTCAAGACCCGGTCCGCGCCTGGCTGGTCAAACGGATGGGCGAACATCAGGGCTCAAATCTCGAAAAGTTGACCTGGTTGCCAGTGGGACTCGCCTCGATCTACGGCGGATACTTCGGCGCGGGCTTGAGCGTGATCGTCCTCTCGGCTCTCGGCTTGACCTTGGAGGATTCGCTGACCCGTTTGAACGCGCTCAAACAAGCGGTCGGATTCGCAGTCAACGTAGCAGCGGCGGTGTTCTTCCTGTTCTCGGGTCAGGTGATCTGGTCAGTGGCGTTGGTGATGGCAGTGGGCGCGCTCATCGGCGGCAACCTGGGTGGAAGGCTGGCTGGCAAAATCAAACCGTCCACACTGCGGTGGACGGTGGTGACGATCGGTGTGATCGTGGCGATCATTTATTTTGTGAGATAAAGTTCTTTCATTGTTTTACAGGTGCGCTTCTTTACCTGCCAGAATTATCCGACCAATTCAGCGCAACATTTGCAGAGACGGGTTGCTGTCCCTGAGTGTGACTCTTGTGCCAGTTCTTCAAGACCAGATATGCGATCGGCAGACCGACTCCCAAACCTCTCAACTGAATATCCTTCCGGTCACGCAGGGACAGATTGATGAAGTACTGCTTTCCGTTCCGGCTTTGGGTGAACCTGAGCTGGATGAGCGCGATCTCGTCGGCGCGAACTGACTTCTCGCCAAAGATATATTTCAAGTCCAATATATTCCCATTAATGGTCAACGAACGCGGCACCGAAAAGGTCAACGCGCCAAAGAAAAGCGCCAATATCACAAAAATGAGCATGGGCAGGTACTCGACCAGCGATGACGTCGACGGATCAAAGGTGGAATAAACAAAGGCGGCTGAAATGCCAAGGATCAAGACCATAAAGAAGAACATAAGTATATAAACCGCTAGACCGCGTTTCATTTCACTGTATTCGTTCGGGCTGAACAGGTCGGGGCGTTTCGTGCCGGTAAATTCGATGATCTCTTCATAGCCGGGCAATCGCGGGCTGATGGAAAGCTTCACATCTTCATCCCGGTTATGGAGTTTGAACGCATATCCCCAACCGGAGACGCGGGCGATCTCCGACCAGCTCAGGGTCTTTGTTCCAAATAATTTCTTTACACTGATCTCTTCCTCCGAAACCGTCACAGTGGCGAACTGCGCCACGAACGCGTACACCAAAAGAAGCATGATGAATGCAAGGAAAGGCAGGATGAACACGACTTCCTGGGACCCCACAGCAAACAGGATGCCGCCGAACACGAAGACGAAGAACACAATCAGCACGATGATAACTATGGGAGACGATTTATAAACGCGCGGTTCCTTCATTTGTTTATCCTTTTATTAGTGATAAAGATGGCATAAATATACAACAGATGAAAGAGAAATGGAATTACAAATGTACGTCGATTTACTCCTTTTCCAGTCCCATTCTTTGCAGATATCGCCCAGGCGCTTTCATCCTGCTAAAATAACGCAATTTGTGACCACGCTGGGTATAATTGCGCCATGTCCATGAACGACGAACCGAACCTTCCCCCGCTGCCTTCGCGGGAAGAACATCCCGCACCGCCGCCTGCACCTCGCAGACGACGAACCACCCGCAGATCGCATATCCCCACCGATGCCGAGGGGCAGGCGGAGCTGATCGCTTCGTTGGCGCGCCGCGCATATCCCTCATGGGAGTTGTTCGTTTACTCGCTGGTCTGCGGGGCGCTGCTCGGGTTGGGATATTTACTCGACTCACAAGCCGTGCTTCTCTTCGGGATACTCGTCGCACCGCTGATGACTCCCTGGGTGGGTTTCCTGCTCGCCCTGCTCACCGGCTCGATCCGCTTCATGTTCGAAACGATCATGGCGTTGTTCATCAGCATCATCTTCGTCTTCCTCGGCGGGCTGCTGACCGGGTTTGCGGCACTGCCCTTCATGCCCAGGACCTTCGACAACGTCTACCTGCACTCGCGTCTTTGGATTCCCGAACTGATCGTCTTCGCCATTGGCGCGATCACTCTCGTCATTTCATTCGCACGTTCCGAAGACCGTCCCTTCCTGCCGAGCGTCATCGTCGCGTACGCCTTCTTTCTGCCCATCAGTGCCGCTGCGTTCGGACTCGGTTCCGGCATCCCCAATGTCTGGCTTCAAGGATTACTGGTCTTCGCCGCCCATTTCGCCCTGACCGGCATCCTCGGTCTCGTGACACTCTTTCTGCTTCGATTACGCCCCTCCGTCGGCGGATTCATCCTGAGCGGGCTCACACTGCTCGTCTTCGGCGGAGTCTTCGTTTTCCTTGCCGCATCAGGCTCCCCGTCCAGGAATGAAGCGGAGGTCCCCCAGTTCACGCCGACGAATCAACTACCCGCGGCTCCTTCCTCCAGCCCGAGCCTGACTCCATCCCTCAATCCGACCCCAACGCTGACAAAGGCATCTACCACGCGCACGCCGACAGCGGACCAGCTTACCCCGGAAGAGATCACGCCCAGCCCCGTTCCGCTAACGTTGGAAGTCACCCTGCCGCCGACCGAGACTCCCACCATCACACTAACCATCCAACCGACGCCAACGTATGGGCGGGTTGCGGCAAGCGAAGGCGGCGGCGCGAACCTGCGGGATGTGCCCGGCGGAAATTACGTCATGACCCTGCTCAACGGGACCATCGTCGAAACCTATTCCGAATTCCAGATCGTGAACGGAAGCACCTGGGTGAAGGTATATGCCCTCATCAACGGACAGCGCATCGAAGGCTGGCTCTTGGAGTCGGTCATCGCCTATGCCACGCCCGCCCCGAATTTCAGCCCTTCGACCACACCAACAATCATCGTTACACCCTAAAATACACAAACAAAGGTGACAGTCATTTTTAAAATGACTGTCACCTTCCATTTCACTTCAAGGAGCATCAATGCCCATTCATTTTGGCACCGACGGCTGGCGCGCCGTCATCTCGGATAGTTTTACCTTCGGCAACCTGCGCATGGTCTCACAAGCCATTGCCGATGCCGTCGCATCGGACCATTGGGACAAGACTGACAAGGTGGATGCGAAGAAGATCGTCGTCGGCTACGACACACGCTTTCTTTCAGACCGCTTTGCGGGAGAAGTAGCGCGCGTCCTCGCCGCGAACGGATTCACCGTCCTGCTGGCGCAATCTGATTCTCCCACTCCCGCCATTTCATATGCGGTCAAAAACAACAACGCCATCGCGGGCGTGATGATCACAGCATCGCACAATGCGCCGCGTTACAACGGTGTGAAATTGAAAGGCGCCTTCGGCGGTTCTGCCCTGCCCGAACAATGCCGCCGCGTGGAAGTCTATATCAACGACAACGAAGAACAGGCGCGCGGACCGAACCTGATGGATTTCATCAAGGCACGCGAAGCAGGTCTGATCCAAAAGTTCAATCCCCTGCCCGCCTACTTCGACCATCTCCGCAAGCTCATCAATACCGATGTCATTGCCGAAAACCCCCAGCGCTTCGTAGCAGACGCCATGTATGGCTCGGGACGCGGTGTGATCAAATCCTTTTTGCAGGGAACAGGCTGTGAAGTCTATGAGATCCGCGGCGAGATGAACCCCGGCTTCGGCGGCGTACATCCTGAACCGATTGCCAAAAACCTCGGCGCGTTATCGAGCGCGGTCAGTTCGGGGTTGGGTAACTTCGGCGTGGTCACCGACGGCGACGCTGATCGCATCGGCGCGATGGACGAACGCGGCAATTTTGTGGACCCGCACAAGATCATGGCGCTTTCCTTGAAATACCTCGTTGAAAAACGCGGCATGAGCGGCTCGGTAGTGCGGACGGTTTCGACCACACGCATGTTGGACAGACTTGCCAAACGTTACGGTTTCAAGATCCACGAAACCCCGGTCGGGTTCAACCACATCGCTGATATCATGATGGGCGAAGAAGTACTCATCGGCGGCGAAGAATCCGGCGGCATCTCGTTCAAGGGTCACATCCCCGAAGGCGACGGTCCCATCATGGGCCTGCTGATCGTCGAAATGCTCGCGGCTTCCGGCAAATCGCTTGGCGAGATGGTGGATGATTTGCTTGCGGATGTCGGTCCCGCCTATTACGAACGCGTGGACTTGCGTCTGAGCCGCCCCGTCGCCAAAGCCGAAATGACCGAGTTCCTGACCAAGAAAGCTCCCGCCGAAATTGGCGGCACAAAGGTCGGCGAGATCAGCCAGCGCGACGGCGTGAAGTACATCATGGCAGACGACTCGTGGCTGTTGATCCGCCCATCCGGTACAGAACCCGTCCTGCGCGTCTACGCCGAAGGGCGCACCCATGAAATGGTGAAGGCTTTATTGGGCTATGGCAGAACCGTTGCGGAGAGTGTAGTCTAGTCGAGATGCCGCTCTCCCCGACAAAACGGCTTTATTCACAGGATGACCATTGCTTCGACACTGATGCAATGGTCATTGCGATTCAAGGCACCCGCTTCGCCCTCGACCGGACCTGTTTCTACCCCGGTGGTGGCGGACAGCCTGCCGATAACGGATTCGCCACACTGCCCGATGATTTCCAAATCGAAGTCGAGTCCGCCTTTATGGACAAGGATCGGATCATCTGGCACGTTTGCAAAACAGAATTGGATACCAGCCTTGTCGGAAAAAGGATCAAGTTGCAGGTTAATGTTCAGAGAAGGCTCACGCTAGCCCGGTATCATACCGTCCTTCACATCTTGAATACCATCGCCCTGCGCGATCACAACGGCTGGATCACCGGTGTGCAGATCGGCGAAGAATACTCCAGGATCGATTTCAATCTGGAAAATTTTTCAGCCAAACTTTGTGCTGATCTGGAATCCAAGGTCAATGCGGTCATACAAAACGGTTTACCCATAAAATCACTCACGATCTCCGAAGAGGAATTTCACAATCGCCCAGACCTGTTGCGCACACTCGATGTTAAACCACCCATCGTCGATGGGCATGTGCGCGTCGTGGAGATTGTCGGCTTCGATGCGCAGGCTTGCGGCGGGACACACGTCGCATCGACGCTTGAACTTGGTCACTTTAGCATATTCCGCACAGATAACAAGGGAAAAAAGAACAAGCGGCTTTATATAAAGCTACAATGATCGGGAAATACGAAACAAAATAAAAAAACTCACCCCGGCTTTGGGGTGAGTTTTTGGTTTCGAAAATCAACTATCGGCTGGGGGCGAAGCGCAGTCTGCGGGCGATGAGGATCACGATCATGAAAGCCAGCGCCATGACGACAAGGCCCGGTACACCGACATCATCCACAAAACCGGTATTGGGCAAGCCAGTGGTTGTGGGGACGATGGTCAACTGCGCAATGGCAGCCTGGGTCAATGCCGCGCCGACGGTGGCAGTTGCAGCGGCGGGTGTGCCAGCCTGCGAAACAGCGTTCGGGTCGGGCGTGTTTGTGGTGGTGGGAACCTGGACGACCAGCGTGTTTGTGGGCTGCAGGGTGGCGGTGGGGATCAGGGCAGCCTGCTGTGTGGCAGTCAGCGCCTCATTAATGAAATTGCTGTTGACGACCGCAGTCTGTGTCAGGGCGGCATTTTGATCTTCGACCTGCGCGGTGGTGTTCTGTGTGTAGAGGTAAACGCCAACGATACAGGCGAACGCAAGCAGGATGATCCCGCCCAGAATGCCGGCCGCGATCAGGAAGGTGCGGTTGTTATTCGATTCTTCCGGCAGTTGGCCGTCTTCGGGGGTATCGTCGAAATTGGATTCTTCAAAGGACATGAAGCACTCTCCTGAATCTTGTTTGAACGTGTTTGGGCAATTATCCCACAACTTCCATGTTTACGAGCGGGACGATGAGCGTTTCGTTGTTCTCGAATTTTACTTCCGCCGCCTGAGCACGCAACCCGCTGGGAAGGGTGGTCAGACCGGGTTTGATGGAGACGATGGAACCGACCATGCCCATGGCGGGAGCGCGGCGCATCCGTACTTGTGAACCGGGAGCGAAGGTCTCGGTTTCGTTCGGCATGGGCGGGTCTGCGGATGCAGGCAGGGGAATGATAATTTCGGGGCGCGAGCCCGAATAACGATCAAAGGTTTCTGCGTTCAGCGCCACCTCGCGTTTGGCGTTCGTGCTGAGCAATTTGTAAGCGACCGAGTTCATCGAGATGGATCCGATACCATCTGTCACGAGGATCGGATAACGCATCTCGCGCGCCTTTGCCAGAAGACCGGGCACGATGCTGGATGCGATCAACCCACGGGCAGGGAGTTCTGCCAGCGCCTGCAGGGTTTCGAGATGCTCGATCCGACCGCCCAGTATGACCGAGCCGCGCAGGCTGACATCGACATGGTCGGGGATCAGGACAGTGGCAGGGGTCTGCATCAGGTTGACCATCAAGCCGGAATCAATGCGACCGTTCCCCCACACACCCTGCACCAAACCGCCGGATGCCTGGATCACAACTCCGCGATTTGGAATCACCTGGATGACCGTACCAGGGAAACCCGCGCGTAATTCGATCTTCGATTCACCGACTTCCAGTAATACTTGCCCACCCCCTACTGCAACCACACGTGCCTCGCGCGGTGCGCGGACTGTGCGTGGGAACAAACCTTTTCCGACCGCAACCTCGCTCGAGGCGGCGAGTTTATCGTCCACCTGGCATTTGATCAGGCGGTCTGCCGCGGCGGGAGTGACTCCGAGTGAACGCGCCACATCCAACAGGACATGTTCACGCGCCCAGCGAGTCTCGGCAACTACTTCACCGGCGGTGACCTTTTGCTGTACACGCGCGGTGACATTGCCGGAGATGGGCAAGAGCCGCTCGCGGATGATGGTGGTCAGACCGATGACGTGATGAACAGGAGCAAGCATGAGTTATCCGCCTCCCAGCGTCCAGTCCCATTTTTTGATGAGTTCGCGCCGGCGCACCGGGTCAGACGGCATATCGAGCGGACGTCCGCGCCCGTCGAAGACAACTCCCAAGGCACCGCCATTGATCTGCAGGTTCTTTACACCGCGCCCCGGACCGAAGCCAATATCCACGCCGCGTGCGGGTTGGATGGTCAACTTCCCCGATTCGCCGCTCCCTAGTGGAAGGACTTCGAGAAAACCGTATTTCAAATCGACGTTCGCTTCCGCGCCGGTGTCGTAAACGACTTTTGCTTTCAGGATGGTTGCGCCATATTTTGCGGTGACCACCGGGCAGACGACGGTTCCCACGCTCAGGAATGCGCCGGTTTCAAGCACATGCACCGGCAGGATGTTATTGACCGAGCCCGCCGCGCCAAGGAGCGGCATGAGGTTGTTCTGGTCAAGGATGACAGTGGAAATGCCCACAGGTTGGACCGAGTCCAATAACAGGAGCAGACTCTGACCGGGGCGTGAAGCGTCGCTCAGAGCGGCCCCCCCGGCGATGATGGGGTCGAAGAGCGGGGTGAGAGTCGGCTTGATGAAAGCGGCATCCTTCGGGAAATCCTTGCGGGCTTCGAGCATGGCAAGGAACAATGCCTGCTTCGCCACCGATTGCGCGATGACAAGGTCTTCTTTTGTGGCGGGGATCGTGGCAGGATAAAGCGCTTTTTGATGCAGAAAATCGATAATGGCTGTGGGTGGGATGTCAAGCGTAGACCAGCGCAGAATGTCTTCGAGTGACGTGTAATTGAGCAAGCCAGTCAGGTTTTCACCCTGCCCGAACTGTGGATACACCTTTAGCACAGATTTATCTTTGAACCCCGCAGCGATCACCGTGGAGGACGCGCCCAGGTCGACGCTCAAGAGGCCTTTCTGCGAGCCGTAGACGTTGGAAAGGAAACGCACCATGCGCCCGGTTGCAAACGCGGTCGGCAGGGTGTGACCGCCCGCCCACAGGTCAAGAACATCCAGACCCTTTAGTTGTTTCTTGCGGATCTTGATGAACATCTGAGCCAGTTCACTCTCGGCTGGCGGGATGTCCTCCTTATCAAGCGAAGGGCGGATGTTGGAACTGAAATGCAGGTGGGAGGCGAGAGAGCCAACCAATGCCTTGACCTCGTCCACGAGTTGGTCGTTGCCTGCGAACAGGACGGCGGGGCGCTTCTCTTCGGGCAATAGATAACTGGCAAGCCCGATCGGTTCGAGCAACTTTTGAACGGAACGTGATGCGCCTCCGTTCGTGCCCCCGGCGATGATGACCATTTCAGGGCGTTGGCGCAGGATGGTGTCGATCTGTTGTTCGGGTTTGCGCTGCCCCCCGAGGCTGACGGAATCGATCACGCGGGTATAGGTGGATTCGGTCAGTCGGCGTGCGCTTTCAAGCGAGACATCTTTGAGCAGGCCGACGACGAGAGTCCGCACAGCAGGGCCGGCAGATACGGTGACAACCAGCGCATCGACACCGGAGCCGTCCGGCTGGCTGGGCAGGATCAGATTGCGCGAGACATCGAGCAGGTTTCTTTTGAGAATTCCCTGCAAAGCCTGAATGGCATTGCGCGCACCTTCCGAAACATCCCGAATGGGTGACTCAGCCGTGCTGGGCGCGATGCCGGAAGCCACAAAACGATATTCGCCTTCGATGACATCGAAAAGCACCGCGCGGGTGTTCGCGGCTCCGATATCGATGGCGAGCATGGAATTGGCGGTGACGATGGAGGTAGGCATGTTACCCTAGGCTAATCCGAATAATGACATGAGGAAGTTGACGATAGAAGAGATACGTTCGATCAACGCGGTTAACGCTGCGGCATACACACCCGCGAAGACCGCGCCCAATGTACTGCCGATAAAGATGCGCCCGATCCAGGCAAGTAGATTGACAATGCCCGAACGGCGGGTGGAACCATCCACCTTTTGGCGCGCTCCGAAGTGGAAGTATGCCAGGGACGTAACTGTTCCCAAAAGGATGACGCTGCCACTGAAAGCGATTTCGATCATCTCCGCTGCCGGTTTGAATATAGCGCCGTCGAAGAAGTTCATGGTGGCTTCGACCTGCGGAATGATGGTCCCGGTCAATGCGCCGACGAGAGTCACTGCTGCGCCCACACCGACCAGGTATGCCATGGTGATGCGAGCCGTTCCCGCCAGACGAGGCGAGATCTTCATCAAAATAAAGCCAATGCCCAGCCATGGGGCAACCAACAGGATCCCGCGGGTGTAGTCACCCGTTTGGATAATATTCAATGTAGGCAGGAAAAGTTTGGGAATAAGCACCTGCCAGATGACGATCGCTGCGGCGTAGCCTGATGCAACACCCACAAAAAGGTAGACAGCGATCTTGAACAACGGGTTATCGCCGATCAGGTAACTGAGGATCATAACCGTGAACAGGAAACCGAGAGCACCAGTGACGATATCAAGGGAGAAGATCATGTTATTTCCCGCCCTTCGCTACCGGTTGTTTTCGCAGACCAAGGCCCCAATTGACGAAACCGCCGCCGAGGGTGGAGAGCAGCGCGAGCAACATGCCGATGCTGTAGGCGTCCCAATATCCGCGCGACGTGCCGGGGCGGCCGTTGTTGTACTGCCGTTCGACAATTGCGCCGCCATACAAACCGGATATCACACCTGCAACCTGTCCCGAGTCGTAATAGGGTTGGATCAAAGGCGCGGCCTGTGCACTGGCAATTGCAACAACCGGGACGACTCCGCGGGCATCCTGGGTTTGTTCGATCCAGGCGCGGGCGGCATTGGCATCATCGGTGATGAGAATGATGAGAGCGAATTGGTTCAGGGACCTCACGTCTTGAAGCATGGGAAGAGTCCATGCGGGCTGGCCTGTAATGTCCAATGGCATTGCCGTCAGCGGGTCCTGAGCAAATGCCCGGATTCCCACCTGGCCCCCGGCGAGGTAGCCCAGGTTCAGGTAGGAAACTCCGTTTTGGATGTGGAATGCCAGGGGTCCATTCATGAAGCGTTCGGTCAGGATCGACCCGGCTTCATTGCTGGCAATAAAGGTCAGGCGCGGATGTTTCAACAAGAGCAGGTTATCGAACAGAGGCGCGGCGGCGGCTTCCATTTCACCAGCGCGGGAGGCATCATAATCCATCGCGACCAGCACCGGCGCATTTTCAGGGATGGCTTGCGCCACCGATACCGCAAACGCAAGTTCGTTGGGAACGCCGACCGGTACGGAAAGGAACTGGGTTCCGAGGAATGAAGTAATAAGAATCACGCCGATCAGAATCGCTGAGAGCGCCCAGCGCAGTCCGCGCGACGCGCCTAACGTCCGCTCGGTAATGAGAACTTCAGGCGCGGTCTCGGCGGCAAGAATCTGCTCGAAGATCCCGGCATGTTTCATTTGTTCGTCATTGACACTGAGTTTGTTCGAATAAGATTTGGGTTTGCTGGTCGGTGCAAACCCCGTCCCTGCGGGTAATACCCCCTGCAGTCCCGCCAGCCCGCCACGCTGTTCGAGGGTCTGGTCGCTCATCAACGCAGCGGAACCGGGGATTGCCTGTTCCATGGGGCGCATGGCTTCGAGCCAGTCGGGCAGGGCATTCGGGGCAAGCGCATCGGGGGCGCTTGTGGATTCCGCCGGCAATGATTTTCCCGGCGTTTCGATCGCGTTGGAAAGCCAGTCCGGCATCTCGGTGAACAACCCGTCGGTGGCAGGCACATCGTCAGTGAAGGCTGGCGCAGATGTTGCCTGAGGAACCTCATCGACGCTCGGCGCAGGCTGGGCAGGTTCATTGAAGATCAACGGTTCCGGCGTGACAGATTTCAACCAGTCGGGCATGTCGATCAAACCGTCATCGATTGGCGGCACATCCGTTGCCTGTTGCGGAACTTGCGGCGGTTCCGCCACAGCATCCGAAGATAACCAGGCGGGCATGTCCGCCCCGGTTTCGCTTTGATCTTTCAGCCAGATCGGCGTGGAATCAGATTTTTTGGATTCTTCGGGAGCAAGCCACGAGGGGAGTTCTCCATCGGATGCGAAAGGTTCAGACTCAGCCGGAACTGGTTCAACAAATGAAGCCGGTTCTCTGCTGGGGGTTCCGCCCAGGTTCTTCAGCCAATCCGGCGTATCTGCCGTAAAACTTTCAGGTTCCGGCTCTTCCGTTTGCGGGTCGGTATTCACATCGGCTTGTAATTTACTCAACCAATCCGGCGTATCGGAACCGGAAGGAGCGGCAAACGCTTCCTGAGAAGCGGACGATGCGGCGGCATCCGCCTGTAATTGACTTAACCAATCCGGGGTTTCGGCTGATTCAGCGGAGGAAAAGAACGGTGTCGCTGAATCAGCTTTCGGCACGGAAGGAGGCGCAGCCGGGGTTTGGCTGAACCAATCCAATGTGGAATCAGCCGCCGGTTCATTTTTCACTTCCCCGGCTTCGGCAGCCATCTGCTTCAACCAATCCGGTGTATCGTCTGACGCGGGCGGTGTGAAAGGGGCTTCCGACTCAGGGATGGATTGAAACGGGCTTTGGAACGATCCCTGTTCGCTGCTCCATCCGCTCGTCAGTTCATCTTTTTTCTCTTCGCCCGCGCCCGGCGCTTGCAACCCTGCCAGCCAATCGGGAACTTCTTCCTCCTGCTGGAAATCGTCTTTATGCCCGGTCTCCACCCAGCGTACGCCGGTGGGTTCGGCGGGTTCTTCTTTCGGTTTGGACTTGGAAACCCCGGTAATGCTGGCAAGCCAGTCCGGCACTTCTTCTTCGTCTTCAGAAGCAGATTGGGATTGCAATCCTGCCAAGAGGTCCGCGCTGGAAGCGGCTGGTTGCTGTTGATCCGGTTGTTTAAAACGCTCGTCCAAGCCCGATTGCCGGGCGGTTTCGCGGGCATCCCTCAGCCATTCCGGCAGGATGGGTTCCAGTTCGCCAGTGTCTTTTCTCACCGGAGCCTGCCCTGTCTGGAAGGAGCCACCAGAGAGCGGGGTCTGACAGCGTTCACAGGTTTTTTGATCGGGCGGGTTCATAGTCCCGCACAAGGGGCATTTCACCATATCCGCCATTATCATTTACCCCCATATGGACGGTCGATCCCGAACAATACGCGCAGACCGGTCAACAAAGCGCCAAGCCCAACACCGATCAGGATTCCGCGCGCGCCGCCCAATGCCCAGACCTGTGAAATCCAGGGACGCACCAGGGTACCGAACAGGGGCAAATCACCAAAGGGCAGGGTGATCGAACCGAGGAAGATCAACGCGGCAGTGATGATGAATGCCACACCCATTACATCGGCGCGGCGGCGCAAAAGCCGTACCGCAGCATAGAGCAGGGTGATTGCCAGAAGCCCCATCAATGAAGCTTCCACCGGGATGATAATGCCTTCAAGCAGGACGGACTGCATCAGGGTATGTTGGGGTTTAAGAAAAATCCCCGACAAAAGTGCGGCGATCAAGCCAATCACGAGAATGGCGCTGTATATGCCGTCTTTTTCACGGCGGCGGATCTTATCGGTATGGACGGTCAACAGGTTGAAGACGCCAATCAACGCTGCCGCACCGGCAAGGATGACCGCCCAATCGAGCAGGACGGCTTGCAAACTTGCCGCATTTGGGAACAATGCCTGCGGCAGGAAATAGCCGAGCAGGACAAGGACACCGAAAGCGATGGCGATGACAGCAGTCACAACTCGCATTAGAAAACCCCCATAAATTTCGCGGCTGAACCTGCCAACAAACCGAGAATGATCAGCCAGCGGAACAAGTCCTGCACGGTCAAACTGGCAGCGTGTGCCGGGTCTGCATTAAGGTAGGCGCCAGCCGCAAAGAGTTCCTCACCGACCAAGGGTTCCTGGGCACTGATAAACAGGACCGACTGACCAGCAAGGTCTTCCGTGGCGCCGATCAGAGCGGTATTTGCGCGTTCAGAGGCTTCGGCAAGCAACCCCGCTTCGGGACCGAAATGCCCGAGCAGGATATTTGTGGAGACATTTTCATTCTGAGGGATGGACATGGTCCCAGCCACATAGCTGAATGGGGTCAGGCCAGTGACGCGTCCCATCGTGTGGACGTACGCATCTTCGACTCCGGCGGCATGGTACCCGGCTTGCAATGTATCCTGGGTGAGCAATCCCAGGGTTGGGTCGCCTGCTGTGGCAACGGAGGGCATGTCACTGACGGATGTCCGTTCGGCGATATTTCGAAGCAAAGCCAGACCAGCAAGCGCCGAACCGCCGCGTCCGTCGAACAACCCGCCGTGACCGAGAGAAATATGCAGGCGTTTGCCGTCCTCGATACTCAAACCGACGGCGCGCGCCAGCCGGGTAAAGGCGGCGATCTGCCTCAATGCACCGGGATTGCGGCGTTTCCATAATGTGATCACACCCAGCAGGAAACCAGCCAGAAGAAGCACGGTAAGCGGAATCATGAAACCGTCCCTCCCCCGTTCAAATAAGCCGCAAACGCGCGCGTTTCAGATTCATCTTCAAGCATCGAAGCGAGCGCGTTGAGATTTTCATTCCTGACGAACGCACCGCCAAAATAAATCGCCTGCGCTCCGAGCAAAGCAAACGGACTCCCTGCTTCGAGGAACGAGGCGACCAGATCGTGAAGTTGATAACGGCGCAGGGACTCAGCCCAACGCTGCCAGAATTCGCGCGTTGAATTCATAGTTCTTGCCAGTATAGCATAATTTTAATGTTGACCCGCGCCATGCGCGCCGGAAAATATTGCAATTCTGTAATAGACCCGTTATTAACGTTCGACGCCTGCGAATTGCACGATCCACAGGCGTCCATCATTCAGCTTTTTTGTTTCTAGCAGGTATTTACGGCGCGATCACCGTTCCGGGTTGGACCTCGACATCCTTCGGGATGATGACGATGCCGTCGCGCACGTACCAGTTCTCATTATCCATATCCACATTGCGTGGGAACGGGCGGATGACAACGCCGTCACCGAGACGCGCGTTCTTATCCAGGATCGCGCCTTCGATGTGGCAGTTCGCACCGATGCCGATGGGCAGTCCGCCCCAGTCACGCTCGTAATAATCTGCGCCCATGACAATGCTGTCCCGGATGACGCATCCAGCCGCGATCTGGCTGCGGATGCCAATGATGGAATGGGATATCTCCGATTTGAGCACACGGCTCCCTTCCGCGATAAGCACATCCTTCAAGCGGCTGTCTTCCACAATGGAAGCGGGCAGGTAGCGTGTGTCGGTATAGATCGGCAGTTTGGCGTCGTAAAAATCGAAGGGCGAGTTCGACGTGGTCAGCATCAAGTTGGTTTCATAGAACGAACGGATCGTTCCGATATCCTGCCAATAATCATCGAAATCGAATCCATACACGTTATGTGTCTTGATGGCATGGGGGATGATATCCCCGCCGAAATCATCGTAATCGGGGTACTCGCTGAGGAAATCCAACAACACATTGGTGTTGAACATGTAAATCCCCATCGAGCCAAGGAATGGACGTTCCGGGTCGCTGCGACTGACAAATTGACTCTGGACCGCCGGGTCTTTGGGTTTTTCCACAAAATTGCTGATCTTTAAATCGGCTTCACGCTTCAGAATCCCAAAGCGGCTTGCTTCCTCTTTTGCGACCGGCTGGACGGCAACAGTGATATCGGCGCGCTTCTCCCAATGAAATTCCGCCATGGCTTTGTAGTCCATGCGGTACAAATGATCCCCCGCCAGGATCAACACATATTTCGCACCAGCGGAACGTATCTCCAACATCTGCTTGCGGACGGCATCCGCGGTGCCCTGATACCAGTCGGCGCTTTCGATCGTCTGTTCCGCCGCCCAGATCTGCACCCAACCCTGGTGAAAAGAATCGAAATTGTAAATACGGGTGATGTGCCGATGCAGCGAGACCGAGTTGAACTGGGTCAGGATCGCGATTTTGAAAATTTCCGAGTTAATGCAATTGCTGATGGGGATGTCGATCAGGCGGTATTTCCCGGCGATCGGTACGGCAGGTTTGGAACGCATCTGCGTCAGCGGGTAAAGCCGCGCCCCGCGTCCGCCCCCAAGGATGACCGCCAGGACTTCGTTGTAAGACGGCATGGAAAGCCTCCCGAAAGGGTATTGGAATATATGGCAATGGGTTTATTTTACACCCTTCATCCTTTTCAGGCGATAGAAGATGTATGCAATGGGATAAGACAAGAGAATAAGCATGTCGAATAGGGCGAAGAAAAGCTTAAGTTTCATGGCATCGTCTCCTTACAATCTGTCATTCCATTTTACATACGCGCATACCGGGAATATGTTTCCCAATACCCGCCCATTATTCAGCGCCAATCCCTCTTGACCGATCATCTAACGCAGCCAACAGGTGCTTTCTCGAGAGGCAAACCGAACGCTTCATAGACTGGCACTCCGTCCCATTCAGGGGGGATCGACAAGCCGAGGGCAAAAGCAGCCGTGGAGGCTGTATCTATGGTTGTAATGGATGAATTCAATGCGGCAGGTTGAATCCCCTGTCCGAAAGCGATCCAGGGGATGGTCATATCTTCAGGCAGGCTGTAGCCGTGTGTGGTGTCGTGACCACCATGATCGGCCGTGATGATGAAGAGAGTCTCTTCCCGCAAGCCGCGGTTCTCAAGTTCGGTTACAAGCTTTTCGATGGCCTGGTCTGCGCGGAAGAGCACGCTTAATTGCTCGGGAGAAAGCCAGCCATATTCATGCCCCATAAAGTCAGGGGTTGGGAAGTGAACAAACATCAGGCGAAAATCTACGGGGAAGTTTTGGATGAGGTCTTCAGTTATGACCAGGTCGCGGTCGTTGATAAATTTGAAAACATCAAGACTCGCCGGTTCGGTGATCTGCTGCAGTTTTTCCTTGCCGACGTACATGACCGTTTGCATCCCTGCCTGATGAGCGATATCGAAAATATCGGTGACCTGAGCGTAGCCGTTCTCTGGGATGTAATCGTTCCAATCCACTTTGTGTTTAGCGGGGCATTGTCCGCTGAGCATGGATGTATGTGCAACCAGCGTGACACTTGGATACACCGTCTGCGCGGTGAGGGAATAAGCCGATTTTTCCAACAAGGTCATCAGGAACGGCATGGGCGCGAGGGGCATGGCATCGGGGCGGAAACCGTCAATGGAGAGAATCAAGACCCGGTGGGCGAGAGGCACGGGCGCCCCCAAAGGGGATGCTATGGGAGTCAGAGTCGGCGCGAGATTTGGGGGCGCTGTGGGGGTTTGAGTTGGCGAAGGAGTTACAGTCGGCGTTTCCGTTGGGATCGGCAGGATTTGCGACTGGCAAGCCAGCGAGGCGAGGCAAAGAATAAGAAACAGATGGATGCGTGACATTCGTCCATTATAAATATTAAGGCGCGTGGGTAAGATGGGGCTATGGATAAACATATTCAGAAATCCCTTCACGAAGAAATTTTTCATCACAACTATACGGACCCTCACAAACGCGGCTCAGGTCTTTCGGACTTTATCCTGGGTGCGCAGGATGGGCTGGTCAACGTCCTTGGCGTGGTGTTGGGCATCGCTGCGGCAACGAATGATGCGCGCGTGGTGCTGGTGGCAGGATTGGCGACGACATTCGCCGAATCGATCTCAATGGGGGCCGTGGCATTCACGACCACGCTCGCCGATGCGGATTTATACCAGAGCGAACGTGAACGCGAGTATCGGCATATCATTGAAGCGCCCGCTTTGGAGACAAAGGAAATCCGCGATATTTATGAAAGCAAGGGATTCAAAGGGGAATTGCTCGAACACATTGTGGATACGATCACCGCAAATAAAGATGTATGGGTGGCGGTGATGATGGCGGAGGAACACCAGCTCTCGCCGGTGGACCGCAAGTTGGCGATGAAAGCCGCCTGGGTGGTGGGGCTTTCGGCCATTGTCGGCTCGCTGGTACCGATTGCGCCATTCTTATTTCTATCGGTTTCAACAAGCATGTGGATGTCGGTACTGGTAACCGCGCTTGTATTGTTCGGGATCGGTTTTTACAAGGCGCGTGTTACGGTAGGCAAGCCGATGCGCAGCGGGATTGAAATGATGCTAATCGGAACGGTCAGCGCGATGGCTGGATATCTGGTCGGGGTTTTGCTCAAGGTTCCGCCCCTTCCGTGAAGGCTTGCTGAAGTATAAGTTTGCAAGCATTCCCAAAAAGAAGACAAAGAGCATCGCCACGAGCACTTCGGCAAACCAGCCGATGACGGGTACAAAGGTTAGTACCTCAAGCGCGGCGTCTTTCAATACAGTCGAAAGTCCGTAAAGGGCGATGGCGGATATTCCGATCTCCTCAAGCCCAAGTTTGGCGTCATGGACTTTGGACAGATGCACGATCATGTACACTTCTAAAGCTGTGAGTAAAAGGGATGTGCCGGGGATGGGCGCGGTGACAGCGGAGATGACGCCTGCAATGAGGGTGTAGAGCAGGACAAGTTTCATTATCGACCCATGAAATAGACGAATGCAAAAGTAGCAACAGCAAGTGCAAAGCACAAGACAACGCCGATGATCGCAAACGTAAAGACGCTTGGTGCTTTGTCCTCTTCGATGGCGCCCGAAGTCTGCGGGGAAACGGTGGGTTTCGATCTGGCGACTGCCGATGGGTTTTGCGACATCGGCGATTTTTGGGTCAGACCCATATTGGAAAGCATTACGAAGGCGCTGTCCACGCTTTGGCGCAGATCGGGGGGCAATTCTTCAAGGGAGTGGTAGGTTTGCCCGTTCACATTGACGTCCATATTCGAGGCATGTACCGCCAGGACTTTCTTCACCATGTCGCCTTCGAGCAGATCGGGGATGCCGTTGCCGTTCTCATCCGCGAACATACGGGTCATTTCTTCGAATGCCCGGCGCTCAGCCTCGGGCATTTCATTTATATCTGTGTAGGACTTTCCGTTGAATGTGATGACGGGCATGATCTCTCCTTTATCCACAGACTCCGATAACCGGCTTACTTGCGCAGGTGGGTATCATAGTCATGAAAATCCACGCGGGCGGTCATGTCCAGGCTGATGGGCGTGACGGCGACGATTTTCTTTTTGCGCAGGTAATACACATCAGTCCCTTCCTGTTCATGTGGCAGGTTGTTGTCATGTTCATAACCGATGGGACCCGGTTCATCCCACGACTTGCGCCTGGTGGGGGTGGGTTTGTAGTACCGGAGGTGGGAAAGCTTCGAGAGCCGCCACTCTGTTTCGGGTGTGGCATGACGCGGCACTTCCACCTTCAACAGGTCGACACCTTCGAAGGATTTCTTTGCCAGCAGGATGCGGGCAAAATAGGCGGTGAAATATGCCGCAGTGTTAAAGTCCACTTCTTCGGAATGGGAGAGATGCAGGCGCGGATCGGTTTCGAGAGAGATTGCCAGGGCGCGATAACCAAGCCCGGCGGCTTCCATCGCGGCTCCGACCGTGCCGGAGATTGTGATTCCCAACCCGACATTTTCCCCATAGTTGATGCCGGATACGACTAAATCTGGCTCGTGCGGGACGATCTCCAGGACTCCGTGCAAGACGGCTTGTGCCGGGGAGCCCCCCACTGCGTAAACGTCCCAGGTTTGACCGTTGACCTGTACTTGTTCTTTTTTTATGACCCCGTTCGATGTACTGGGCAGACTGCGCCCCATTCCGCTGGATTGTTCGCGTGGTGCGGCAACGGTGACATAGCCGATCTTCGATAGTTCGCCGGCGGCAGCCCATAAACCGGGCGAGCGGATGCCATCGTCGTTGGTGAGGAGGATGTGTGGTTTTCTCTTTGTCATGGTGAGAGGATTATAAACAAAAAGAGGAAAAGACCGCACTTAAAAGAAAAAACCGCCTTGATGGACGGTTTCGCTGGCGCCCTCGGACGGACTCGAACCGCCGACCTATTGCTCCGCAAGCAAGCGCTCTAATCCACTGAGCTACGAGGGCATTGATTAAGCGCGCTGATTGTACTTTAATGCCACAGGACGGTCAAGGTGCTTGACGCTCCGCCCCCCAGCATGTAAAATCGGTTTCGCCTTGCGGGAGTCGCCAAGTGGTAAGGCATCAGCCTTCCAAGCTGATATTCGTGGGTTCGAATCCCATCTCCCGCTCTGACGTTCGGTGTCAAGTGTCAGGTTCCAAGTGTCACGTGACACTCCAACACTTGACACCGGATAATTTAAGCCACGGGCTCGTGGCGCAGCGGTTAGCGCAGGCGACTCATAATCGCTTGGTCGTAGGTTCGAATCCTACCGGGCCCACTAAGAATGCACTGGATGGCGGATAGGACAGGTCAGGATAAAACCTCACA
>ERZ761602.4111-NODE-4111-length-19245-cov-8.576915_pt1 | contig 19245 bp, 16 predicted proteins | sample MGYA00512165_ERZ761602 | MGnify/ENA primary metagenome ERZ761602 (study PRJEB28899, sample SAMN02445085) | bioreactor sludge metagenome | biome: EBPR sludge; isolation source: Thorneside wastewater treatment plant | place: Australia: Brisbane, Thorneside... | reverse complement strand
CACGCTCGGAGTGTTCACGCGAGGCTCGCATCTCGGCCTTGAAATCGGTCATTTCACGCTCGGAGTGTTCACGCGAGGCTCGCATCTCGGCCTTGAAATCGGTCATTTCGCGTTCGGAGCGCTCGCGCGAGGCTTGTCCTTCCAGAATCAGGCGATCGATCTCGATATGAAGGTTGAATTGGGCGTAAGCCAGCTTGGTCAACGCTTCTTCCAGCAGATTGACGCGCTCGATGACTTCGGTCATGGCAGTTCTCCTTGCATTTGCATGATCCATGTTAGCACTGGTTCTCTGGTTTCCATCCCGTCGGTCGCATCAGACCGAGGTCAAGACCGCGAGCCGACCCCGGCAAGCTTGCCGCGCCCGCCGATTCGCCCGCGTCGGTGTATAACCCTGGTCATTTCCTTGCGAGGGTGATCCCGATGCCCGACCGCACGCTGTATCTCGCCGCCTACGATGTGACCGATCCCGACCGATTGCAGTCGGCCCTGCATGTGCTCAAGGGTTATGCCTGCGGCGGGCAGAAGTCGGTGTTCGAGTGCTTTCTGACCGAGCGCGAGCGGCGGGAATTGGTGAGCGGGGTGGGTGCGGTGCTGGATTTGACCCGCGACCGGTTTTTGTTGCTGCCGCTGGGCGCGGTGACGGTGCGGACGTTGGGAATCGCCATTCCGCCCAGCGATCCGGAGTTTTATTACGTCGGTTGAGGGAAGCGGCCCCTCTCCCAAAGGGCGAGGGGAACGAGAAATCCGAGGTGAATCATGGGTACGCTGTATTTGGATCGGCGCGATTTGACGCTGCGGCTGGACGGCAAGCGGCTGGTGATCGAGGAGCCGGCCGCGCGGCCGCGCGGGGTGCCGCTGGCGCTGGTGGAGCGGGCGGTGATCCAGGGGGCGGTGCGGTTCGACGGCGGGGTGCTGGCGGCGCTGGCGGAGCAGGGGACCGCCGTGGTGTGTCTGAGCGCGCGCCACAGCCGGCGCACGGCGATCTTGCTCGGTCCTGGCCACGGCGACGCCCGCCGCCGGCTGGCGCAGTACCAACTGGCGCTGGACCCGGCGGCCCGGCTGCCGCTGGCCCGCGCGCTGGTCGCCGCCAAGCTGCGGGCGCAACTGCGCCTGCTGGAAGCCGCCCTGGCCCAGCGGCCCGATGTTCGCAAGCCCTTGCACGACGGCATCGCCACGATTCGGGATTTGCTGTCGGCGCTGGCGATGGCGGCGGATCGGGACACGGTGCTGGGGTTGGAAGGGGCGGGGGCCGCCGCGCATTACGCCGCGCTGACCGCGCTGTTTCCACCGGCGCTGAACGTCGCCGGGCGCAACCGCCGGCCGCCGCGCGATCCGGTCAACGCCTGCCTGTCGCTGGGCTACACCCTGCTGCATTTCGAGGCGGTGCGAGCCGCGCACGGGGCCGGTCTCGATCCGCTGCTTGGGTTCTATCACGAACCGGCGTATGGCCGGGAGTCGCTGGCCTGCGATTTGATCGAGCCGTTGCGGCCCCGGCTGGACGGCTGGGTGTGGGAACTGTTTCGGACGCGGCGGTTGCGGGTGGAGGATTTCGTGCTCGACAAGGGCGCCTGCCTGCTGGCCAAGGCCGGCCGGCAGACCTTTTACGCCGGTTACGAGGGATGGGTTCCGCCGTTGCGGCGCTACTTGCGGCGGGAGAGCTATCGGCTGGCGAACGGCTTGAGTGGGCGGGCGCCGCCGCTGGCGGAGGGTGGGGACGATGAAGACTGAATTTCACGGTTTGCTGGACGAGCACGCGGAAGGTTTGCGCAAGCCGTTGTATTTGCAGGGTCGGAATGAGTTGGCGGTGGAGTTGGACGGACCGGCGCTGCGAGTTCGGCAACCGGAGCGGGCGGCGGTGTTTTATCCGTTGGCGCGGTTGGCGCGGGTGCTGAGCAAGGGCGAGGTGCATTGGACCTGCGAGGCGCTGCTGGCTTGCGCCGATGCCGGCGTGCCGGTCACGTTCCTGGACGGGGAGGGCGGCGTGCGGGGGTATCTGTTCGGGCCGTCGTCCGGCGATTCCGGGTTATACCGGCAACTGCGCGCCTGGCTGCGTCGATCCGATGGATTGAACCGGTACGCGGACTGGCGGCGGACGATGACGAGCTACGCGCGGCGGGCGCTGGAGCGACAGTTGCAGCAGCGAGGGGGTTGTCCAGGCCCGGTATTGGCGTGGCGCGGATTGACGCCGGCTGGGTTGGCGGCGGCGGGCGTAACGCCGGACGTGGCGCTGGTGCGGCGGTTGCGCGGATTTCTGGTGGGCGCGAGTACGCAATTGCTGGTCGAGGCGGGGTTGGACGCGGAGCGGCTGGCGCGATTGGAGCCGTTGAATCTGGTGGATGATTTGGCGGAGTTGTTGATCTGGGCGTTGGCGGAGCCGGTGTTGACCGGAGCGGGGCGCCGGGACGCGCCGGGCGTGGAGTGGGGCGACGACCGGGATTTGGCGGCGTTGGTCGAGGCGCGGCGGGAGGAGGTGTTCGGGTTCGGGCGGAGCTTGCTGGTCCGCCTGCGACTGTGGCTGGAGGGTTGAATCATGGCGCGACGGCGACGGCTTTACCTGATTTGCTACGACATTGCCGAGGATCCGAAACGGTTGGCCCGAGTGGCGCGGTATTTGGAGAAGGTGGCGCTCCGGGTGCAGTATTCGGTGTTCGTCGGCAGCTTTTTCGAGCATTCGCTGGAAGGGGTGTTGCGCGGGCTGGGTGAAATCATTGATCCGCGCAAGGACGATGTGCGTTGCTATCCGTTGCCGGAACAGGCGGAGGTGGTGTTGCTTGGCCCGCAGCTTTTTCCAGAGGATATCTTGCTGATCCGCGACGGGAAGAATGTGTTGCGGCTGGGGGCGGCGCCGATGGCGCAACAGTCCGAGTTATTTTTTACCTGATCAGCCTTGAGGCGGCTACACTATCAGCAATGCTTGGAGGCATTCCGACGCTGTTTTGGTCATAAATACAACTTTGTTGCTATATGGCAAAAAAGATAACTTTTCAAACAACAAAAATTCTGGCAACCCCCCTTGCAGGTGGTTGTTTTGAAAGGTTTTCTAGCGTCGGTGGCTTTGAAACCTTGCCCTGATGAAGAAGGGATTAAGACAACGCTTGGATGCAGGCGTTGATTTCGTCCTGCCTTTGAAACCTTGCCCTGATGAAGAAGGGATTAAGACGGCTGGAATAGGCCGGAGGGGCACCCCCCTCCAGCCTTTGAAACCTTGCCCTGATGAAGAAGGGATTAAGACTCGTGTAGCCGAGAATTCGGCGATTGCTTCAAGCCTTTGAAACCTTGCCCTGATGAAGAAGGGATTAAGACGCCCGCTGGAGTTCGGCGATGTGGATTTTGAGCCTTTGAAACCTTGCCCTGATGAAGAAGGGATTAAGACAGCACGGTTGCCCGCCACGGGGTGGCCGTGTCATGGCTTTGAAACCTTGCCCTGATGAAGAAGGGATTAAGACGCACCCGCAGGCACAGGCCTTTGTCACCTGTCGCTTTGAAACCTTGCCCTGATGAAGAAGGGATTAAGACCCGTTGTCACCTTTATAAACCTCACGCTCAAAACTTTGAAACCTTGCCCTGATGAAGAAGGGATTAAGACCCACCATTCGGCCTTCCTTGGCCTGAATGATGGCTTTGAAACCTTGCCCTGATGAAGAAGGGATTAAGACCGGCAACGCTGGGAGAGCACCACAGGCGCGCCCACTTTGAAACCTTGCCCTGATGAAGAAGGGATTAAGACAGGCGCGCGGCGCTTGCTAACGGGATTAGTTCGCCCTTTGAAACCTTGCCCTGATGAAGAAGGGATTAAGACCGAGAGCGGGCGTTCTCACTTAGTTCTCCTGTTTTCTTTGAAACCTTGCCCTGATGAAGAAGGGATTAAGACTCAGCAATCAACCGTTGGGCTTTCGGCCAGCGGATGCTTTGAAACCTTGCCCTGATGAAGAAGGGATTAAGACAAGCACCAGACCCGTCCCGCGTCGCCTTCCGGGTCGTACTTTGAAACCTTGCCCTGATGAAGAAGGGATTAAGACATCTGAACGGCCTCTTCTCCTTTCAGGACTGCTTTGAAACCTTGCCCTGATGAAGAAGGGATTAAGACCCGTCTCAAGACGGATCCCCCACTGCCCTTCATCTTTGAAACCTTGCCCTGATGAAGAAGGGATTAAGACAAGGGGCGGATGGAGTGTTTAAAGGCCGGCCCCACTTTGAAACCTTGCCCTGATGAAGAAGGGATTAAGACGTCCATGAGAACAAACCTTTTTAAATCTGGGCTTTGAAACCTTGCCCTGATGAAGAAGGGATTAAGACCGCCTCCAGGAGCTTGAAGTAGGTCTGCGACGCACCTTTGAAACCTTGCCCTGATGAAGAAGGGATTAAGACTTTGCGCGCTTTACCACCCTGGCTAACGTGCCATCTTTGAAACCTTGCCCTGATGAAGAAGGGATTAAGACGCACCTCAAGGCGAGCGATTTTGGCAAAATCTTTGGCTTTGAAACCTTGCCCTGATGAAGAAGGGATTAAGACAAAAGAGCGATTCCCTTTCTCGTCTTCGACGATCCTTTGAAACCTTGCCCTGATGAAGAAGGGATTAAGACCGCGCAAGCAATATGGCACCTTAACGATATATACTTTGAAACCTTGCCCTGATGAAGAAGGGATTAAGACTGCCTCTTGGCATTCCCCTCAGCAACTTTTTTTTCCTTTGAAACCTTGCCCTGATGAAGAAGGGATTAAGACCCACAGTCCAGTAGGACTGTGGCTGACCATGGCTTTGAAACCTTGCCCTGATGAAGAAGGGATTAAGACCCAAGCGTGCCGGGTGATCTTTGCGGTGAACTGGACTTTGAAACCTTGCCCTGATGAAGAAGGGATTAAGACTTACTGCTGATGATGAACTCTTCTTTTTTTCCGTCCTTTGAAACCTTGCCCTGATGAAGAAGGGATTAAGACCGAGTCGCTGCCGCTCAGATTAAGGCCGGCGTGGCTTTGAAACCTTGCCCTGATGAAGAAGGGATTAAGACCTCCCTACCTCGTTGAAGCGGGATAGGGTCGCCGCTTTGAAACCTTGCCCTGATGAAGAAGGGATTAAGACGACTGCCGCGGATCGCATGCGTCGTTGTTGAGCCGGCTTTGAAACCTTGCCCTGATGAAGAAGGGATTAAGACGCCGCAGGACGCAGCGAGGTCGAGGATTTGCTTCCTTTGAAACCTTGCCCTGATGAAGAAGGGATTAAGACGCTGGGCGTCAGTCACTTTGCGACGACCGCCGCCTTTGAAACCTTGCCCTGATGAAGAAGGGATTAAGACCGCTTAGCGTAGCGCGGGGCTGCCGAGTGGTCGCGCTTTGAAACCTTGCCCTGATGAAGAAGGGATTAAGACCCAGTTTCCAGGTCGACCCACCGGCCATCGACCACTTTGAAACCTTGCCCTGATGAAGAAGGGATTAAGACCCGTGAGCTAACTTTGAATCTGCCATCCGTTGGCCTTTGAAACCTTGCCCTGATGAAGAAGGGATTAAGACAGCACGTCCGGGCTGACTTCTGGAATATTTAAGGCCTTTGAAACCTTGCCCTGATGAAGAAGGGATTAAGACCGAGCGCCGCGCCGGTCTTGAAATAGGAAATCGCTTTGAAACCTTGCCCTGATGAAGAAGGGATTAAGACCGCATGGGCGCGAATCACTTGCGTCCTCGCCATGCCTTTGAAACCTTGCCCTGATGAAGAAGGGATTAAGACTCAATAGGAAACGGCATCCTGTGTGTTATGGCCTTTGAAACCTTGCCCTGATGAAGAAGGGATTAAGACCCCATAGACGGCGACGATTTTGTCGCCGTCTAACTTTGAAACCTTGCCCTGATGAAGAAGGGATAACCGCTCAGAACTCCTGGTGGTTTCGCCCCGTATCGATGGGTTTCGTTCCTCAACCCATCCTACGAAAAAACAATGGGTTGTAGGATGGGTTGAGCGTAGCGAAACCCATCGTCGTACCGGACGAGAGGAGTCTGAACGGTTACAGGAAGGGATTAAGACAGGCAGGCGCCGCGACCCTTGCGATCGAACCTGGACCCTGAAATCTTGCCCTGATCAAGAGGCGTTTTTGTATAGCCTCTTGTGAGCTAACCTTTTGAAAAGACACCCTCACCCCTGCCTCTCTCCCGTTTGCGGGCGAGGGGTTCTTGCACAGCCTCCAAGAAGGGATGAAGACACAGGCATATCTTGATCTTTCGAGTAGCCGCCAAAACCCGCTCTCGGTTCCCCGATCGTGGCTTCGTACTTAGCCGGTGATCGATTCCAATAGCTTCTCCACCTCCGCCGCCCGCGTTTCGGCGTCGGGCAGATCCTTGACGAAGCGGAGCTTATTCTTGCCGTCCAGCTTGTAGACCTTGTGTTGCCGCTGGATCAGGCTTACCAACTTGGCCGGGTCCACCTTCGGTTCCGGCCCAAACACCAGTCGTCCGCCCTTTGGTCCGGCCTCGATCTTTCTTATCCCGACCGGCAGCGCCCGCAGTTTCAGTTCAGTTACCCGAAACAGGGTCTTGACCGGGACCGGCAACAGCCCAAAGCGGTCGATCATCTCCACCTGCAACTCGCGCAATTCCTCGGCGTCGCGGACGCTGGCGATCCGTTTGTACAGGATCAGCCGGCTGTGAACATCCGGCAAATAGTCGTCGGGAATCAGCGCCGGGCTTTGCAGATCGATTTCGGGACCGTGATCCAGCGGCCGGTCCAGTTCCGGAACCTTGCCCGCCTTCAGCGCCGCCACCGCCCGCTCCAGCAAATCCATGTACAAGGTGAAACCGACCTCGTGGATCTGGCCACTCTGCGCCTCGCCCAGCAACTCGCCCGCGCCGCGAATCTCCAGATCGTGACTGGCCAGCAGAAAACCCGCGCCCAGATCCTCCAGCGATTCGATCGCCTCGATCCGCTTGATCGCGTCCGCCGTCATGGCCTTGCGCGGCGGGACGATGAGATAGGCGTAGGCGCGATGGTGCGAGCGCCCAACTCGCCCGCGCAACTGGTGCAACTGCGCCAGCCCCAGCTTGTCGGCGCGGTTGATGAGGATGGTGTTGGCGCTGGGTACGTCAATGCCCGATTCGATGATGGTGGTGCAGATCAGCAGGTTGCAACGACGGTGATAGAAATCCAGCATCGTTCGTTCCAGGTCGCGCTCGCGCATCTGGCCGTGCGCCACCGCGATTCGCGCGCCCGGCGCCAGCGCCGCCACCTGGGCTGCCATGCGCTGGATGGTTTCCACCTCGTTGTGCAGGAAATAAACCTGCCCGCCACGCTTCAATTCGCGCTGACAGGCTTCCCGGATCGTCGCCGGGTTCCACTCGCCGACGAAGGTCTTGACCGCCAGCCGTCCCGCCGGCGGGGTGGCGATGATCGAGAGATCGCGCAACCCGGCCATCGCCAGGTTCAGGGTGCGGGGAATCGGGGTGGCGGTCAGGGTCAACACGTCCACCTCGGCGCGCAATGCCTTCAGTCGCTCCTTGTGCCGCACCCCGAAGCGGTGTTCCTCGTCCACCACCACCAGCCCCAACTGCTTGAATCTGACCCCGTCCTGCAACAACTTGTGCGTGCCGATCAGAATGTCCACCCGCCCCTCGGCCAGCGCCTGGAGCGTCTCGGCCTGCTGTTTGGCCGAACGGAACCGCGACAGCAGTTCGATTCGCACCGGCCAGTCGGCGAAACGGTCGAGAAAATTCTGATAATGCTGCTGGGCCAACAGGGTGGTCGGGGTCAGCACCGCCGCCTGCCGCCCATCCTGCACCGCCACGAACGCGGCGCGCATCGCCACCTCGGTCTTGCCGAACCCGACATCGCCGCACACGACCCGGTCCATCGGCTTGCCGGAACGCAAGTCGGCGATCACCGCCTCGATGGTCGCCTGCTGGTCGGCGGTTTCCTCGAACGGAAAGGCGGCGGCGAACGCGGCGTAATCCGCCTCGCTCAAACCGAAGGCGTGGCCGGGCCGGGCGGCGCGGCGGGCGTACAGGTCCAGCAGTTCCGCCGCCGCGTCGCTGGCCTGCTCGGCGGCCTTGCGCCGAACCCGCTCCCACTGGCCGCTGCCCAGCTTGTGCAGGGGGGCGGCGTCCGGGGTGGCCCCGGTGTAGCGGCTCAGCAGGCGCAGATCGGCCACGGGGACATACAGGCGGCCATCGTCGGCGTAGTTCACCACCACGAACTCGCCGTCGATGCCGGCGACGTTCAGCCGCTCCAGCCCGGCGTAGCGGCCAATCCCGTGCTCCTCGTGAACGATGGGAGCGCCCAGGCTGAGATCGGTCAGATTGCGGATGATGGCGTCGGGGTCGCGGCTGGGCGCGCGGCGGCGGGTTTGCCGCGCCCGCTCGCCGTACAACTGCGCCTCGGCGATGATCGCCAGCGGCGGCTCGGTCAGCAGCAGGCCCTGTTCCAGCGGCGCGACCGTCAACGCCAGCCGCGCGTCCGCCCGCGCCAGAAATTCGGTCCACCCCTCGCAGGTCACCGGCCGCAAGCCATGGCCGCGCAATGTTTCCAGCAACGCTTCCCGCCGCCCGGCCGATTCGGCGGCGAACAGGACCCGTCCCGGAAATTCCGCCAGAAACCGCTCCAGCGCGGCGGCGGGTCGCTCGGCGCGCGGTTCGAGCGGCAGGATCGGCGGCGGCGCGGTGGGGAAGTCGATAGCGCCGCCGCTCGCCTCTTGCATCTCGACCCGGAGATAACGCCCCAGCGCCTGTTCCACCTGAGCCGCTTCCAGGAAGAGCAGCGGCGGCGGCAACAGGGGCCGCTCCGCGTCGTGCCGGCGCTGCTCGTAGCGGTCCATGATTTGTTCCTGGAACGCCGCCATCGCCGCGTCCACGCCCTCCAGCCGGATCGCCAGTGTGCCGTCGGGCAAATGATCGAACAGGGTCGCGGTTCGCTCGAAGAACAGCGGCAGGTAGTATTCGATTCCGCCGGGCGCGTGGCCGGCGCTGACCTCGACATAGAGCGGGCTGCGCTGGGGATCGCCCTCGAACTGACGGCGCCAGCCCTGGCGGAAGCGGGCAATGGCGTCCCGGTCGAGCGCGAACTCCCGCGCGGGCAGCAGTTCGATGCGTTCGACCTTCGCGATCGACAACTGGGTGTCGGGATCGAAGTCGCGGATGCTTTCGACTTCGTCGTCGAACAATTCGATTCGATACGGCCGTTCGGCGCCCATCGGAAACAGGTCGAGAATGGAGCCGCGCACCGCGAATTCGCCGCGTTCGACCACTTGCGAGACGCAGGCATAGCCGGCCGCTTCCAGCCGCTGGCGGAAGCGTTCCAGTTCCAGCCGCTCGCCGACCGTCAACAACAAGGCGTAGCGGTCCAGGTAGTCGCGCGGCCCCAGCCGCTGCATCAACGTGGCCACCGGCGCCACCAGCACCCCGCGCCGTCGCCGCGGCAACCGGTACAGGGCCGCCAGCCGTTGCGACACGATGTCCTGATGCGGCGAGAAGCCGTCGTAGGGCAGCGTCTCCCAGTCGGGAAACGCCAGAATCTCCAGGTCCGGGCCGCCGAACACCCGCAACTCCGTTTCCAGCCGCGCCGCGGTCTGGCTGTCCGGCGCGATGACCAGCGCCAGACCGCGATGACGGGTCGCGGCGGCGGCAATCAACAGGGCGGGACTGGCGCCGTGCAACTGGCTCCAACGTAGCGGCCGCTGGCTGTCCGACGGCAGCGCCGGTGGTGGCGGATGGGACAGGATAGGGGGGGCGGCGGGCGCGGACATGGGCGGCGACGAATCCGAGTGACGAGACCTGCCGCTCATTGTCCCATGGCGGCGGCTCGGATTGAACGGAGCGGAATCGGCGCTCCGCCGCTCGGGCGCAATAAAAAAGCCCGGCGCTGGCCGGGCTTTCGGAATTCGGACGGGGTTAGTCGATCGGGCGGATGTTGGTGGCTTGCTTGCCCTTGGGGCCTGTCGCCACGTCGAAGGAAACCTTCTGATTTTCCCTGAGCGTCTTGAATCCCCGCGCCTGTATCGCGGAAAAATGCGCGAACAAATCGTCACCACCATCGTCAGGCGAGATGAAACCAAAACCCTTCGATTCGTTAAACCATTTCACGGTGCCAGTGGACATGCGAGATTCCTGAAAACTGAAGAACTATCGAATAGTTGGGGCGATCGCCCAAACAAGCCGCACGAAAATCAAGGCAGGGAATATGACGAACGGAATTGCCGACCAGGGGGAGTTGCAATGAACGAGCCAATTCACTTGCTTGAAAATCATACAATGCCACTATAGGTGAAGAATCGGGATGAAGCAAGTCGATTCTTCGGTGGCCCGTCGGCGAGCCGAATCTGGAAGTCAGGCGGTGGCGAACGCCAGCGAAACCGCGTTGGGGCCGAGATAGGCGCCGCCGGTGGCGCTCATGATCGAGACCATGACCTCAATGCCCCATTGCCGGGCATGGCGTTCGAACTCGATGAAGGCGCGCTTCCGCTGGAGTCCTTGCGGATCGCCGGCGTAGCTGAGCACGACCAGGGGATTGCGCAGGCCCTGATCGATTTCCAGCTTGGCGCGCTCGAACAGGCCCGCCAAGGCGCGCTCGAAGCCGCGGGCCTTGAGCACCAGCTCGGTTTCGCCTTCCACGAAGCGAGCGACCGGCTTGACGCCCAGCACCGAACCGAGATGGTAATCCAGGAAACCGATGTCGCTCCCGCCCTTCCCACCGGCCTGATAGCGAAGGTGGGACAGGCTGTCGAACAGGGCGTAACAGCGGATGTGGCGCCGGAACGCTTCCGCCTGCCGGCGCAGTTCGCCAAAGGGCAAATCCGGATTTTGCAACAACCGGAGCACTTCGAGCGCCAACACCGCCTGACCGGCGAAGACCGTCCGGCTGTCGAGCACGTTGAGTTGGAACGGCGTGTTCAGGCCGGCCCGCTGGCGCCGCTCGCGGTAACCGCGCACGACGGCGAACGACGCTTCGGTCGCGTTCTGGAACAACTGGCTGTGGGTTTGCGAGATCGTCAGCAGGATTGCCCGATCGTGATCGATGACCAGGCGATTCAAGAACAGCTCGGCGACGGCGTTGGCCGAACAGGGATCGATCGTGGCTTCCCAGTTCCGCGACTGGACGGCGTGGCGGTGATGAAAGGCCAGCGTCAGATTGACGTCGCCGGTGTCGGTGAGGATCTGGTCGCCCACGATCACTCTGTGCGGCAGCAGATACAGTTGATGCCGCTGAATGTAGGCGGCTGGCAGATCGCAGGCCGAGTCAATCACCACCGCCGTTTTCATCGTCGCGGCCTCAACCCGCCTCGACGAAGGGGCCGCTGTAAATCGCGTCGAACCGGCAGCCATACCCCAGCCGTCCATCTTGCCGCGCGGGCACGCGGCGCACGATGGTCGCGGTCACTTCCATTTCCACGTCCCCCAGTTCCTCGGCGCGGATGCGCAGATACAGCGTGGTTCCGACCGGCAATTCATCCTCGGTCCATAACAGAACGCCACCCGCGCTGATGTTGCCCAACCAGCCGTCGCGCGCCGTTTCACCGTCGGCAAACCGGTACTGGACCGCCGCGTTGACCTCGGTGCGGGCGAATCGTCGCTTTTCCACGCCATCCTGCATGGCCATGCTCCGGAAAGGAAAATGGATCTTGAGTGGGAGGGGGCGGGGTCATGCTATCGTACCCCCATGAAGTGGGCTAAACTGGGAACAAGCTAAACTGTCGTGGAATTATCGCACTCGTTGACCAGGGTGCCAAGGTGTCAAGGATGCGCAACCGTCTCCATGATCCTCATTGCGCGAGGAGGACTCGCTCCATGCAACATCAGGATCCCTCGAACCAGATCGAGAAATACCAGTCCTTCGCCCAGGGCGAGATCATCTTTCGGGAGGGCGACCCAGGTGACTGTCTCTATATCGTGGCTGAAGGCCAGGCGGATATCGTGGTGGACGGCCTGACCTTGGAAACGGTGGAGGCGGGCGGCATTCTGGGGGAGTTGGCGCTGATCGACGACAGACCGCGCAGCGCGCGCGCGGTCGCCCGCACCGATTGCGTGCTCACCCCGATTACCCGGCAGCACTTTTTGAATCTGGTGCAGCGCACGCCGTTGTTCGCCCTGCAAGTGATGCGGGTCATGGCCGAGCGGCTGCGCCGCGCCAACGCCCGCGCCCGCGCCTAGTGGGTCGCGCCAAAAGTTTTGGCCGGGTGGCGCGGGCCGGGTGGCGCGCGGCTCCTCTCCATGGAAAAGTTCATGATCGAAGCCGTTCCCCTCGCTGATCCCAACGTTCCGAGCACGCCCGGCGGTACTCTCCTCGACCACTACCCGGTCCTCGGATCCGGCTACGACGAGATGTGCGCGGCATCCGGCGTTTTGCGCCCCCACTGGCGCGAATTGGCGCGGTTCTTGGAGGAAACCGGCGGCGAGGAACTGGAGCGCCGTCATGCCGAGGTTCAGCGCCTGCTGCAAGCGGACGGCGTCACCTACAACAGCTACGGCGACCCGCGCGCCGCGCCGCGCCAGTGGCGGGTGGACACCATTCCCCTGCTGATGACCGGCGAGGAGTGGAGCGTCCTGGCGGCGGGGCTGGAGCAACGCTCGCGCCTGCTGAACGCCCTGCTGGCGGATATTTACGATCAACGGCTGGCGCTGCGTCAGGGTTGGGTGCCGCCGGAGCTGGTCTACGCCTATCCCGGATTTCTCCACCCTTGTCACCAGGCCCTGCCCGCCGGTGGTCGCTGGCTGATTTTTCATGGGGTGGACCTCGCCCGCGGTCCGGACGGCGTATTCCGAGTCTATGGCGACCGCGCCCAGTCACCTTCCGGCGCGGGCTACACCCTGGAAAACCGGATCATCCTGGCGCGGGCGCTACCGATGCTCTACCGCGACGCGCCATTGCGCCGACTGGCCAGTTTCCTGGAAACCGAACGCGCCACCCTGGCCAGGCTGGCGCGTCACCATCCCGAAAATCCCCGGGTGGTGCTGCTGACCCCCGGACCCAACAGCCCGGTCTATTTCGAACACGCCTATCTGGCCAACTATCTGTCGCTCAGTCTGGTCGAGGGCGAGGATCTGGCGGTGCGGGACGGCCGGGTCTGGCTGAAGACGCTGGGAGGCTTGCGGCCGGTGGACGTCATCCTGCGGCGGGTGGCGGACGCCTGGTGCGATCCGCTGGAGCTGCGCGGCGATTCCCTGCTGGGCGTTCCCGGCCTGCTGCAGGCGGCGCGCGGCGGTCATGTCGCCCTGGCCAACGCCCTGGGCAGCGGTTTCATTGAGAATCCGGGCCTGGCCGCTTTTCTGCCGCTGCTGTGCCGGCAACTGCTGGGCGAGGACCTCAAGCTGCCGTCGCTACTCACCTGGTGGTGCGGCAATCCCGACGACCGCGGCCATGTCCTGGCCCATTTGGACCGGCTGGTGATTCACTCGATCCTGCCCGACCAGCCTCACTGGGAGGGTTCCCGGCTCGACGCGGCGGCCCGCGCGCGCCTGGTGGACCGCATCCGGGCCGCTCCGCATCTCTATGTCGGCCAGGAAACGCTGCCGCTGTCCACCGCCCCGGTGCTGGAGGACGGCCGACTGGCGCCGCGGCCGGTCATGTTGCGCGGTTTCACGGTCGCCGACGGCGATGGCTACCGAGTGATGCCGGGCGGTCTGGCCCGGGTTTCCTCGGGACTGGAAACCTTGCAGGCGGCGGTGCGACAGGGCGGCGTCAGCAAGGACTGGTGGGTGCTGGCGCCGACGCCGCAGAAACACGTCAGCCTGCTGCGCCAGAGCTACGGCCCCATCTTCGTCACCCGCGACGGCGGCGATCTGCCCAGCCGGGTGGCCGACAATCTGTACTGGCTGGGTCGTTACAGCGAACGGTTGGACGGCACCACGCGCCTGCTGCGGGAAGCATTTGGACGACTGCTGGAATGGGAGCAGGACAACACCGATGAACGCTGTCTGGACGATTTGCTCGATGCCCTGGATATCCCGACGCCGCCGGTGGCGGAATCGCCGCGCGCCCGCTTCTTCGCCTTGCGGCAGGCCCTGCTCGGTCCGATGGTGGACGCCGATCACGCCGACGGCTTGCGGATCATCCTGGACGGGATGCTGCGCACCGGGCGGGCGGTGCGCAACCATCTGGGCGACGATAGCTGGCGCTTGCTGAACCGTCTGCAACAGCGGATTCGGGAACCGCCGGTGCACTTGGGCGCCCGGCAGGCGCGCGAGTTGCTGGAAGAAAATCTGATGCTGATCGCCGGGTTCTGTGGCCTGAACAACGAAACCCTGCCGCACCATCAGGGCTGGCTGTTTTTCGACATCGGCCGTTATCTGGAGCGGGTGCTGCGCACCCTGGACCTGTTCCGTCTGGCGTTCATCACCGCTCGCAATCCAGGCGTGCCGCTGTGGGAGGTGGTGCTCACCATCACCGACAACCTGACCGCCTACCGGCGTCGCTATCGTTCGGCCCTGCACCCGACCGCCATCATCGATCTGCTGCTGTTCGACGAGGACAACCCGCGCGCGGTCGGTTATCAGTTGCGGCGGTTGCACCGCCACATTGGCCGGCTACATCAGACCGGCGGTTCCCCTTACCGCAGCGCCGAGGAACGGCTGATCTTGGAGGCCACCACCACTTTGCAACTGGCCGACATCGAGGCGCTGGCCGACCTGTCTCCCGACAGCACCCATGCCAACGCCGAATTGTCCCGGCTGCTGGAAGCCTTGCGGCGCCCGCTGCTGGAGCTTTCCGACGCGCTGACCCACAGCCATTTCAGCCACGCCGAGGTTCCCCGGCAATTGATCGCCATGAAGCCATGAAGTACCTCATCACCCACCGCACCGTCTATCGTTACAGCAATGACGTGGCGCTGTGTCATAACGAGGCGCGGTTGTTGCCGCGGGAGACCGCCTGGCAACAATGCCATCCCAGCCGGCTCACGATTCGCCCGCGCCCGGCCCTTTCGGTGGAGCGGCGGGATTTCTTCGGCAACCGGGTGCTGTATTTCGTCATTCAGGATATCCATCAGGAGTTGGATGTCACGGTCGCCACCGGGGTGCGGGTGCTGCCCGCGCGGCCGTTCGCCGACTCCAGCCCGTCGCCCTCCTGGGAACAGGCGCTGGCGGCGTTGCGGGAAGATCCGGACCCGGAGATCGTCGAAGCTCGGCAGTTTACCCTGGACTCGCCCTTCGTGGTCGCCGCGCCGCCGTTTCGGGAGTACGCGGCGCCGAGTTTCTTGCCGGGCCGGCCGCTGCTGGAAGCCATGGCCGATCTGAACCGGCGCATTCACCGGCAGTTCGCCTACGACCCGCATTTCACCACGATCGCCACCCCGCTTGACCAGGTGCTCGCCGAGCGGCGCGGCGTCTGCCAGGACTTCGCCCATCTGGCGATGGCTTGCCTGCGCGCCTTGGGACTGGCGGCGCGCTACGTCAGCGGCTATCTGGAAACCTTGCCGCCGCCGGGTCAGCCGCGCCTGGTCGGGGCGGACGCCTCCCACGCCTGGCTGGCGGTCTATGTGCCGGGCGTCGGCTGGGCGGAATTCGATCCGACCAACGGCTGCATGCCCGGAGAAAAACACATCACGCTGGCCTGGGGGCGGGACTACGGCGATGTCGCGCCGCTCAAGGGCGTCATGACCGGCGGCGGCTCGCACGCGCTGGAGGTGTCGGTGGACGTGGCGCCGCAACCGGAGGAGGAGGAGAGGCTAAAGGTGGTTGACCTTTAGCCGTTGGCCGTTGGCCTTGGGGCCTCAAATCCGTACCGCCAGTACGTCGCAGGGCGCGCCATGCAATACGGCGTTGGCGGTCGATCCCAGTAACAGCGCCAGCCCGTGGCGGCCGTGGCTGCCCACCACGATCAGGTCCACGCCGTGATCCCGGGCCGCGCCGAGAATGCCCTCCTTGGTGGAAGGCGCGTTGACCACCCATTTTTCGGCGTCCTCCATCTCCAGTCGCCGCGCCAACTCGCCAAGCAACTCCCGCGCTTCCCGCAACAGGGCCTCGTCGGGCAGCTCCGGCAAGACCGGCAACAATTCGTAGCCGCCGCCCAGGCTGATGTTGAGGTCCTCGACCACATGGATGAGGCTCAAGCGCGCCCCGCAGCGCCGGGCGATTTCCCGGGCGCGTTCTCCCACCCGTGGCGCATCGTCGGAAAAATCAGCCGCGAACAGAATATGTTGATACGTCATGCCGTGCCCTCCCACTGATCGAATCGGCGGCGCCGCGCTGTCCACCAGCGATCATTGCGCCGCTTCCAGGAGCGTTTGCAGAAACTCGCGCGTTTCCCGGCGCGCCGGATCGTCCGGCGGCAAACGTCGTTGCGCCTCGCGCAGGGCGCCGACCCCCAGCCTGACCTGCACCAGGCCGAGATTGTGCAGGGTTCGGGCTTCGTCGCGGCGGCGCAGCGCTTCCCGATAGGCGCGCTCCGCCGCGTCCAACCGCCCCTGCTCGGCGTACAGGTTGCCGAGTTGAAACCAGGGGCGGGCATCGTTCGGTCGCAGCCGGGTCCATTGTAAATAATAGCCCTCCGCCACGTCCCAGCGGCCGGTTTCGTAGGCCTGTCGGGCGCGTTCCTCCACGAACGCCGCGCTGGGCGGCTTGGTGGTGACGGGCGCTGGCGGAGGAACGGACAACGTGGTCGTCGGACCGGCGGCGTCCTCGATCCGTGGACGCTCGGGGGCGACGGCCGCGCCAAGACTACTGTCCAACGCAGCGCAGCCCGCCAACGCGATGGCGCCGACGGCGGCCAAAACCATTCGGGGCGGGCGATCCCTTTTCGATGGGAAAGTCCGCGCCCCGGCGCCCTCGATTTTATTCTCGTTCAAACGCTGAAGCTTTCGCCACAGCCGCATAGATCCTTGGCGTTGGGGTTGTGGAAGCGAAAACCTTCGTTGAGTCCCTGTTTGGCGTAGTCCACTTCCAGGCCGTCCAGGTAGGGCAGGTTCTTGGCGCTGACCACGACCTTGATTCCCCGCGATTCGAACACCTCGTCGTCGGGGGCAATCGCGTCGGCCAGTCCAACGGTGTACATGTAGCCGGAGCAGCCGGTGTTGCGCACGCCCAGCCGCAGGCCCCGCGCTTGTTCCTTTTTGGTCAGAAAGGCGCGGGCGCGGGCGGCGGCGGTTTCGGTAAGGGTGATCGTCATGGCGGTTTCTCCGGATGAAAACGTAATGAGAGATGATCGGATTGGATAGCGACGGGTGAAGTTGGTTGCGTGAGACCGGCGCGCAGCGCCTGCTTGAGCGCGGTTTCGGCCAGCACGGCGCAATACAGCTTCTCCGGTGGAACGTCGAGGGCTTCGACCAGTTCGTGATGGCGGAAGCGCGCGGCCTGCTCCAGCGTTCGGTCCTGGAGCCACTCGGCCAGCAGCGAGCCGCAGGCGATGAGCCAGCCGCAACCGTAAGCCTTGAACCGGGCGGCCGTGATCGACCCGTCCGCGCCGATTCGCAAATGCAGTTGCAAGATGGCGCCGCTGACCGGCTCGCCCACCCGGGCCGTCGCCACGCCTGGGGCATCCGCGTCCAGCGCGCCCACATGGCGCGGGTGGTCGAAATGGGCGCGCGCCGCCGGGCCAAGCTCCAACATCGCCGCGTTCAGGCCGAAGCGCCGATGTTACGTCCATCCGGTGCCGTGCCGGGATCGCCGGGCCTGGCCCAGCCCTCCTGGCTGGCCGCCGAGTGCAGCGCGCAGCCGTTCAACTCGGGCAGACACGGTTCGCCCGGATCGATGCCCGCGTCGCGCAGCGTTTGGCAAAGCTGACGGACGGTGCGATCCAGGGCGTGGATATGGTCCAGCATCCGGTTGATGGCGTGGGCCTCGGGATCGGGCAGGTCGGGAGTGGCGCCGTAGGCGTCGAAACCGAGCTTGCGGGCGATTTCCCGGCGCACATGGTCGGTGGCCTCGCCGCTGGCCTCGACCATCCGACCCGGCACGCCGACCACCGTGGCGCGGGCGGGCACTTCCTTGATGACGACCGAGTTGGAGCCGATGCGGGCATGATCGCCGACCTTGAATGGCCCCAGGACCTTGGCGCCGGCGCCGATCACCACGTTGTTTCCCAGGGTGGGGTGGCGCTTGCCCTTGTTCCAACTGGTGCCGCCCAGGGTGACGCCCTGATAGAGCGTGCAGTCGTCGCCGATCTCGGCGGTTTCGCCGATCACCACGCCCATGCCGTGATCGATGAAGAAGCGTCGGCCGATCCGGGCGCCGGGGTGAATCTCGATCCCGGTCAGCCAGCGGGTGATGGCGGACAGAAAGCGCGCCAGCCACTTCAGGCCCAGATTCCACAGGGCATGATTGAGCCGGTGGAACAGCACGGCGTGGACGCCAGGATAGGCGGTGAGGACCTCGAAAACATTGCGCGCCGCTGGATCGCGGTCGAATACCGAGTAGATGTCTTCCCGCAGACGTTGCCAAAACGCCATGGTGAGTGTACCGGAAGGTTGCAAGTGAGAGAGCCCACCCCGCGCGGTGGCGGCGAGGGTGGGGATTATAGTCCTGGATGGATTGAATGGGGTTGATGAGGTTCGCGGTGGCGGCCAGGGCGGGGATTATAGCAATCGTCGGATGGGCGTCGCGTCGGTTTGCGGAGCGCCGTCCGGCGCGAGGCGCGACGAACGCGAACGCGCTGGAAATGATTTGAGAACCGGATTGGCTTTAACCGGCGCTCGGCCCTAAGATTGGCGGTATTTTTGGCGCCGTCCGCGGTTCGGGCATGGCTTGAAGCCGACGGCTGAACGATTTCATCAGGGGTGGAGGGTAGTGACCGTGAAGCCGTGGATTCATGAAAATATTCTCAAGACTTGGACCGATGCTCAAAAACGGCTGTGGGAAAGCCTCTGTTCGGTCATCCCGTTGCAACCGCCCGCGGGCGTCGAAGCCTGGCGGGAAATCTACTTGAAGAATCTGGCGAGTTGGGAGGCGGCGATTCAACGGTCGCTGGAGCAGGAAACGGCGTGGGTGGAGGAGTGGATGCGGCGTATCGCTCAGGAGAAGGATGCGCCCGAGGTGATGGCGCCCTGGGTACGGCAGATGGAAGAAGTCTTGCAACGCTGGGTTCAAATCCAGCACCAATGGTGGAGCGACTACTTTGCGGTCCTGCGCCACGGTGGATTTGGTTCGCCCCCTCTGGCCGAACCGCCGCCGACGGCGGACACGACGGAACCCGCGGTCTTGGAGCCGCCCGCCGTGGTGGAACCCGCGGCTGCGGTGGAATCGCCCTCCGTCGCGCCCGCGTCGCCATCCGCTCCCGAACCGGTACCGGTCGCCGAGACGCCGGCCGCCGAAGCGCCCGCCCTCCAACCCACCGCCCCCGTCCCC
>ERZ761602.4110-NODE-4110-length-19249-cov-5.250078_pt1 | contig 19249 bp, 15 predicted proteins | sample MGYA00512165_ERZ761602 | MGnify/ENA primary metagenome ERZ761602 (study PRJEB28899, sample SAMN02445085) | bioreactor sludge metagenome | biome: EBPR sludge; isolation source: Thorneside wastewater treatment plant | place: Australia: Brisbane, Thorneside... | reverse complement strand
CGGTCATCGAGGCGATGGCCAACATCGGCGTCGACCTCACGCACGTGTATGGTTTGACCGAGACCTATGGACCGGCAGCGGTGTGCGCCAAGCATGGTCATTGGGCGGAGCTGCCGCTGGCGCAGCAGGTCGACCTGAACGGCCGGCAGGGCGTTCGCTACCATGCGCAGGAGGCGATCACCGTCCTTGAACCGACCACCATGGAGCCGGTGCCCTGGGACCACGAAACGATGGGCGAGATCATGTTCCGCGGCAACCTGGTGATGAAGGGCTACCTCAAGAACCAGAAAGCAACCGAGGAGTCCTTCGCCGGCGGCTGGTACCATACCGGCGACTTGGCGGTGATGCACGCGGACGGCTACGTCAAGATCAAGGATCGTTCCAAGGACGTGATCATTTCGGGTGGTGAAAACATATCGTCGATCGAGGTCGAGGATGTGCTCTACAAGCACCCGGCGGTGATTGCCGCAGCCGTGGTCGCCACGCCTGACGTCACCTGGGGTGAAGTCCCCTGTGCCTTCCTGGAATTGCGCGAGGGTGCGACGGTGAGCGAGCAGGAGGTGATCGAGTTCTGCCGGCAGCACATGGCGCGCTTCAAGGTTCCCAAGCGGGTGATCATCTGCACGTTGCCAAAAACCTCGACCGGCAAGATCCAGAAATACGTCCTGCGCGAGCAGGCGAAATCGTCTGCGGCGATCGAATAGGCTTGGCCGCCACCTGGCCGACCACGTCAGACGGGCGGCCAGGCCAACCGGCGGCGGCCCGAACCGTCCGCGATCACCTGTGACCTGAGGAGAAAGAGATGAGCACATCGAGCCCGGATGATCCCTATGTCCTGCGTACGGACCGCGACGGCATCACAACCCTGACGCTGAATCGGGCCAGTCAGTTCAACGCCCTGTCGTTGGCCATGATCGGCGTGCTGCAGGAACAACTGGATGCGATCTCCACTGATCCTGCCGTGCGCGTCGTGGTCATCGCCGGCGCCGGCAAGGCGTTTTGTGCCGGCCACGACCTCAAGGAGATGCGCGCCAACCATCACAAGTCCTTCATGCAGGACCTGTTCCAACGCTGCGGCCGGATGATGATGACGCTGACCCGGATGCCGCAACCGGTGATCGCCCGCGTGCACGGCATCGCCACGGCCGCCGGATGTCAGTTGGTGTCGACGTGCGACCTGGCTGTGGCGGTCGAGAGCGCGCGCTTTGCGACCTCGGGGATCAATGTCGGGCTATTCTGCGCTACCCCCGCGGTCGGGCTGTCGCGCAACCTGGGGCGCAAGCAGGCCCTTGAAATGTTGCTCACCGGTGATTTCATCGATGCACAAACTGCACTGCAGCAAGGGTTGGTCAACCGGGTGGTCGCCAGCGCGGCACTCGACGCCGAAGTCGACCAACTCGCCCGTTCGATCCTTGCCAAGTCGTCGGTAGCCATCGGGATGGGCAAGCAGATGTTCTACCGTCAGCTCGAGATGGGGCTGGAAGCCGCCTACCAGTATGCCTCCGAGGTGATGGCCTGCAACATGATGACCGAGGATGCCGGTGAGGGGATCGATGCTTTCATCGGCAAGCGGCAGGCCGAGTGGAAGGGGCGTTAGATCTGTCCCGATCGTCCTCGGCGGGGTGATCGCCGGCATCGCCTGGGCCAATCCGGCGCCAGCCTCAGGACCTCGTGTCGGCAGGGCGACGACGGGGCGGCTCCTCCTCAGATCGCCACGATTCGGTCGTGGCCGCCTGCCTCGGCCTCGTGTAGCGCCTGGGTGGCTCGTTTGATCAGGTCATCGGTCGATCGGTCGGCGCCGCACGCCTCGCTGGCCCCGATGCTGACCGTGAACTGGACGGTGCCGTTCTCGGTCGGAATCGCGATCGCGGCGACTGCCGAGCGCACCCGTTCGGCCAGCAGGAGGGCTTCGCGAAGATCGGTCTCGGGCAGCAGGATGGCGAATTCCCCACCACCCAGCCGGCCAAGCAGATCCCGCTGGCGCAGACAGCGGGTCGCTGCGCGGGCAAAGGCGATCAGTGCCTGATCGCCGACCACATGCCCGTAGCCATCGTTGATCCGCTTGAAGAAGTCGATGTCGAACAGCAGCACGGTCAACGGCAATTCCTGACGCTGCGCATCGTCCAGTTCACCGGTCAGGGTGTCGACGAAATGCTGTCGGCTGCTGACGCCGGTCAGCCGGTCGGTCGCCGCCAGCTGCACCAGTTGCTCGTCGCGATGCGCCAGCACGCGCAGCAGCCGCAGGGAGCGCCAGGCGACCAGGGCCAGCGGCACGGTCACTCCGAGCGCCAGCAGAACGATCCACAAGGTCTGTCGCCGCCATGCGCTCAGTGCCTCCGGGTAGTCCTGCTGGACGATGACGAGCAATGGGAAGTCCGACATCGACGAGTAGCTGACCAGTTCGCCGACCCGTTCCCCACCCGAGTCATCGAGTACGACGAAGGCCTTGGGCTGCAACGCCAGATCGCGCGGTAACGGTTGTCCCGGCATCGACCGGGAAGGCCCCACAGGTTCAGGGGCGCGTGCGAGCAACGTGCCGTCGCTTCGGAGCAAGGCAATGGTGCCGCCCGGCTGGAGGCGTTGCGCTTCGTAGGTCCGGCGCAGCGTCTCCAGGTCGACCACTGCAAGCAACATGCGAATGCCGTGCATAGGCGTTTGCAATGGCCGCCCGACGGGCAGAGTCTGCCCGTCGCCCGAGCGATCGCGCCGGGGCGTACCGATCAACAACCCGGCGCTCGGCAGCGCACCGCTGAAAGACTCCGCAGCCGCCAGATGGGTCAGCCGTCCGGCAGCTTCGCCGGCGACCTGCAATAGCTGGCCGTCGGTCGCCAATAGCTGGATTTCGATGGATTCGCCGGTCCGCGCGCGAAAACTCTCGATCAGCTTGCGGAACGCCGGGTCACTGCCGGGGTCGCGCTTGGGATTGGCTTGCAGCCAGTGCTCGCAGCTGACGAGAAAGGTGTCGAGCAGGCGAAATTGCTGGCGTGTCTGTTCCTCGACGGCGGCCGTCATCTGCTGCAGGATGCGGCCGGTGGCCGCGATGCTTGCGTCGCGGGCCGCCACGGACGAGACGATGACCACTGCCCAGAGCGCACCAAGCAGCAACAGGGTCAGCACGATGACCGTGCGCGGCCTGGCCCATTCGTCGAGATGTCTGATGGTTTCTCTCACCCTGCTGTCCGCCTCTGGAGCCGATCGATGGCGTGTATTCTAGCAGTCTGCCGCCAGCCGCCGCGGCGTCCGGGGATGGCCAGGGCCAGCCGTTCAGCCTGGCTCGTGGCAGGGTCCGGCGCCCGCCTGCTCGAGGCTCTCGTCGCCACCATCGACAACCACGACCTCTGCGTCAATCGCCCCCGAGAAGAACTCGATGGCCGTGCGGGCCACCTGCACGGTGTCGTAGTAGGCGTAGGCACCGGCACCAAGTGCTCCGAAGACTGGCAGCCAGCGCGCCACGCCCCGGCCGACCATGCGCTGTGCGATGTGCAGGGCAATCTTCACAGCCACCGCCTGGACTTCCGGACGGCTGGCACGCTGTACGACGAAGCGCTTGCCCGCCCTGGCCACCAGCTCCCGGACGAGTTGCGGGTCGGTGTGCCGGAAAAGGCAGTAGAGCATCTCTTCCCGACCCAGACCGGCAACTCTCCCGTAACCGGCGGCAATGTCGGCGACCATTTGTGTCTGTAGCCTCCACAAGGCGCGCAGCTCGGGGAGCAGGGTCAGCCAGCCGAGCGGGCCAGGTGGAAGGGTCAGGCTGCCGGCGGTTGCCGCCGCCTGCCTGGCCGCTGCCCGGGCCAGCGCCTGGGCATGAGGTTCAGGGCTTGCCCTGGCATGTTCGGTGGTCACCGGGGGCTGTCCGACGTAATCGAGAACAGCCTCGGCGATTCTCTGGCTGACCCGCAGGTCTGAACTGCGTCTGGCAAAGCGCTGGGCTGACATGGCGTAGGTCCTGCAACGGTTGAGTGATGGGGGGAGCGATCGGCACTCGGGTTGCTATCGTGCGTCATTCCGCCAAACGGCGCCAGACGCTGGCCAGCCACGGTTGCTGCGCGCGCGGCAACCCGGCAGGACGATAGTAGTGTTCGAGTTTTGCAAAGCCGGCAGCGGTGAGCAATCGACACCAGGTTGCAAGATTGTAGTAGGCCGCGTAGCGCTCGTCGTTCCAGCCCTCCTGATCGTCGCCGTGCGGGTTCGAGCAAAACAGAACACCGTCCGGCTTGAGGGTGGCATGGAGTTGGCGCAGAACGCGCGGCAACTCCCGGCTCGGAATGTGAAACAGCGAGGCGTTGGCAAAGATTCCGTCGAAATGTCCGCTCGGGAGGTCGAGCCTGAGGAAATCCTGCTGCCAGACCGCACAACCGCTGTCGGCACGGGCCATTTCGACGAAGCGCCGCGCACCGTCGAGCCCGATCGCCCGATGCCCGAGGCGCGTCAAGGCCTTCAGATCGCGTCCTGGGCCGCAACCGAGATCAAGCAGCGTGAACGGTGGCCGCCCTCCGATGTGGCGCAGCAGCGCGGCGATGTTCTGGCTGACGTCATGCTGGCTTGTCCCGGCACGGAAGTCCTCGGCATGCTGTTCGTAATGCGCCAGTGTTCGGGTGCTGATCTGTTCGAGTTCTGCTGAATCCGGCGGCATGTGTCCTCCCCGGTGAATGACTCGCAGTCCCTGTCAGGGTTGCGCTCCCGCCGATGGTAAACCAATGCGCGCCAAGCATCACGGTCGATCAGCGGAGGCCGTGACCCGAGGCTGGACAAAGGCTGGCAAATGTGCGAGTCTCGCCCACCATGCATATTTGGGCTTGTGCTATTGATCCCCTGATCCGGACACGCTGCTCCGGATCGTCCCCATGATTGGCATAGTCCGCCAGGTGGGCTCCGCTCTCCCAGCACATGTTCGATAACCCCTTGCCGGGTCGTCGGCAGACTCGCCGCCAGCGCCGGATGAGGGAGTCCGAGATGCGTGTCGCTACCCAGTTGCAGCGCATCGTCGTTCGCATCGTCTGGGCCGGAATCGCGGTGCTGGCCCTGATTGCCATCGGCACCGTCGGTTTCTACCAGATCGCCGAAGACAACGGCGACTGGTCAGACGCCTTGTACATGACGCTGATCACCATCTCGACGGTGGGCTATGGCGAGATTGTCCCGCTTCTTTCCCCGAGTGATCGAATTTTTGCCGGCTCCATCGCCATTTCCGGGCTTGGCGCGCTGACCTTCCTGTTCACCAGCCTGTCAGTGTTCTTTCTCGAAAAGGACCTCGACCATTCCCTGCGGAGACGACGAATGGAGAAACGTATCCAGAGACTGCGCCAGCATTTCATCATCTGCGGCTTCGGGCGTGTCGGTCGCAGCGTCGGTGGTGAGCTGCAGAATACCGGGCGCCATTTCGTTGCCATCGATGTCGAGGATGCGCGTTTCGAGGACAATCTCGATAAGTTTCCCGGTCTGCTCTACCTGCAGGGCGATGCTTCGGACGATGATCTCCTGGAAGCGGCCGACATCGCCGATGCCCGAGGCCTGTTCGCGGTCACCGGTGACGATTCGAGAAATCTGATGATCATCATCACGGCCCGGCAGCTCAACCCGGATCTGCGCATCGTGGCACGCGCCCAGGAGTCGAGGAACGTCGAGAAGATGCGCAAGGTGGGCGCCGATGCAGTCATCTCGCCGGATTTCACCGGTGGCATCCGCCTGGCATCGGCCATGGTAAGACCGCATGTGGTCAGCTTCCTCGACGAGATGATCCGCTCGGACAAGAACGTGCGGCTCGAAGAAGTACGGGTTCCGGCCGGGTTCCCCACCACGCGGGTCGGCGATCTGCGCCTGCGCAGTCCGGACTACATCCTGTTGGCGGTGCGTGAGGAGGATGGCGCCTGGGTGTTCAATCCCAAGGTCGACGATCTGGTGAATCCTGGCAGCACGATCATCGCACTGTCCAATCCATCAGGACGCGCCCAGCTCAAGGCACACTTGATCGAAGTGATGGGCTAGCGACGCTCGAAATGTCCAGGACTGGTCGGGTGACTGCCCGGTGTCCGGCTGGCCGCGCGCAATCGCCAGAGCAGCCAAGCGTAGAGGGTCAGGTTGACGGCGATCACTGCCGCGGCGAGCGCCAGTTGCATGCCACGCGTGAAACCAGCGGGATAGATCAGCGGCAGCAGATGGTGCGCGATGAAGCTGCCCTGGTAGCCGGTTTCACCTGCCGCTTGCCGCAGTTCGTTCTCGACAGGCGTCAGCGGACATATCCATCCGGTCAGCTCGATCAGAACGCCCCAACACGCAGCCGGAAGGTGGAGCACCGCCAGCCTTGGCCAGCGCAGCACGAGCAGACCTCCGGCACCGACAAAAGCGATGAATAGAAAGTGGGCGAGAACCACTCCGTCGGCAAGCAGTCGATAGATCATCACGATTCTGCCGGCTGCCGGTCAAGCCAGCGCCTGGCGAGTTTACCAGACGACAAGTGGCTGCCTGGCAGCCGGGCCGGCCGAGTACGGCTGGCGTGACATCCGGCAAAAAGGTGGTCGGCCACCGGAGCTCTCTCGGGCATGCCGTCCAAGCGTGCTGTCCCGGGCACCCGCCAGATCGCGCGATCAATCGACGCCCGGTCCGGCCCGATCGCGAAGGTTGCACACTCCTCCTCGGACGGGTGCCCACCTGCTTGTGGCATCATGGCTGGGGGTCAGGCTTGCCAGCGGCTGAGCGGCAGCGTGACGCGCGTACAGGCGCCGCCCGGTGCGTCCTGCCGGTTGAACAGCTCGACCTTGCCACCGAAGCGCTCAACGGTCGCGTTGGTGAGAAACAGGCCGATGCCCATGCCGCGCGGCCGATCGAGTGCATCGTGCTTGGTACTGAAAAACGCTTCGCCGAGGCGCTTTGCGGTGTTGCCGTCCAGCCCGGGGCCACGGTCGAGGATCTCGATGCGGCATGTCTCGTCATCCCAGCCGGCGGAGAAGCAGATGGTCTCCGCCTGAGCCCCATTGGCGTCGGCCGCGTTGTCGAGCAGGTTAAGGAGCGCCTGCTCGAGCGTTCGGTCGGCCACGATCGAGGGCGCTGGTTGCTCACCCTGCAAGGTCACGCTGAGTCTCGCATGTGGGCGAATGATCTGCCACTCGTCGAGCAGGTGGTGCAGGTAAGCGTCGAGTGCCAGAGAGCGCATGCTTTCTTCCCTACGCTGGCCGGTCGAGGCAAGAATTTGCGAGATCGTCTGCTTGCAGCGCTCGACCTGTTCGCGCAGCAAGAGCAGATCCTCCTTGAGTTCGACGTTGTCACCATGATTCAGCTCGAGTTCGCGGATCACCACCGCCATTGTCCCGAGCGGCGTCCCGAGCTGATGCGCAGCGCCGGTGGCAAGAGTGCCCAGCGAGAGGATCTGCTCGTTGCGCAGCGCGTCCTCGCGCGTCGCCGCGAGCTCACGCTCACGCTCCTTCAGGGCAGCCGCCATGCGCGTCAGGAAGAAGGCCACTACACCAACACTGATCAGAAAGTTCAGCCACATGCCCAGCACATGCAGGGCAAAGCCGCTGCCGTGCGCGGCATGCTCGCCTGCCCCGCCGGTAGCACGGGCGAGCAACTCGTCGAACTGGGCAAGATCACCCTGTGGCGGCGGCAGTGGCAGCTTCCAGAACATCAGGAAAGTGTAGGCGAGCAGGGTGATTCCCGCCATCGCCCAGGCGTGGCGTGCCGGCAGCATCGCTGCGGCCAGCGTAGGCGGCAACAGGAACAACGAGACGAATGGATTGGCCGACCCGCCGGCGAAGTAGAGCAGCAGCACAAGGATTCCGACATCCAATGCCAGATGTCCGAAAATCTCGTTCTCGCCGATCGGCCAGCCTTGGTCGAGCCGCCATTGACTAACCAGATTGGCTGCGGCGAGCAGACCGATGATCGCCGTCATCGGCACCACCTCGAGCGGAATCTTCAGCCATGCCACCGCGAGCACCAGAACCACAGCTTGCGCCAGCACCTCGACCCGGCGCAGCGTGATCAGACGTCGTAGCGGGTTTTCCCCACCCGGCTGGAAAGCCGACCCCCGGGCTTGATTGTTGTGAAACATGAGTTGGCACCACACTTTCCTGCAGTCGGAACGGTGGATTCTACGCTCGGCAGATGAGCGCGGCCATGTCGGCTGTTTGATGTAGTGCGCTGCTGCCGCCAGCCCTGTAGCTTGACAATGGGGGTCCCGGCGAGTAGATTCAAAGCCTTGCCCGGGTTTGCTCAGGGGCTGCGCCGATTTGACACGAACAGATTGCGGGCGCGTTAAAAATTCCGCTAAAGCGAGGCCTAGAAAACAACCCGTCGAGCTTTGCGCCGACGGGTTTTTGTTTTTACCGAAATGATTTGCCAGAAAGAAGACCAAGGGAAACGCATGCAGCCTGACCGCACCGCCGAGCTGAAAGCCAGCCTGGAACGACAGATCCTGGTCCTTGACGGGGCAATGGGCACGATGATCCAGCGCCATGGGCTGCAGGAGGCCGATTACCGCGGCACCCGTTTCGCAGCGCATCCGCACGACCTCAAGGGCAATAACGATCTGTTGCTGCTGACCCGCCCGGACCTCATCCGGGCGATCCATGCGGAATACCTGGCGGCCGGCGCCGACATCCTCGAAACCAACACCTTCAATTCGACCAGGGTTTCGCAGGCCGACTACCACCTCGAAAGCCTGGTGCATGAGCTGAACCATGCCGGAGCCCAACTGGCGCGGGCAGTCTGTGACGAGTTTACAGCCCGCGACCCGGCAAGGCCGCGCTATGTCGCCGGAGTGCTCGGGCCGACCTCGCGGACGGCGTCGCTCTCGCCCGACGTGAACGACCCGGGCTACCGCAACACTTCCTTCGAAGAACTGGTCGACGCCTACGGCGAGGCGATCCGGGGGCTTTGTGAAGGAGGTGCCGACCTCCTGTTGGTCGAAACCGTTTTCGACACACTGAACGCGAAAGCGGCCCTGTTCGCCATCGAGCAGTACTTTGAGCAGACCGGCCGGCGCTGGCCGGTGATGATTTCCGGCACGATCACCGACGCCTCGGGGCGGACACTGTCGGGGCAGACTGCCGAGGCCTTCTGGAACTCGCTCAACCACATCCGCCCGTTTAGCTTCGGTCTCAACTGCGCGCTGGGGGCTCCCGAACTACGCCAGTACGTCAAGGAACTTTCCCGGATCTGCGATTGCTTCGTCTCGGCGCACCCGAATGCCGGTCTGCCGAATGCTTTTGGCGGCTATGACGAAACACCGGAGCAACTCGCTGCGGAAGTCGGCGACTGGGCGAGACAGGGTTTTGTCAATATAGTCGGCGGCTGCTGCGGCACCTCACCGGCACACATTGTGGCCATCGCCAGCCAGGTGGCCGGCATCCGCCCGCGGCGCATCCCGCTGCTCGAGAAAAAGCTCCGGCTGTCCGGCCTCGAGCCATTCAACGTCGGCCAGGATTCGCTCTTCGTCAATGTCGGCGAGCGCGCCAATGTCACCGGTTCGCGTGCCTTCGCGCGGATGATTCTCGAAGGACGCTTCGACGACGCGCTGGCAGTCGCCCGACAGCAGGTGGAAAACGGCGCCCAGGTGATCGACATCAACATGGACGAGGCGATGCTCGATTCACAGGCAGCGATGGACCGCTTCCTGAAACTGATCGCCAGCGAACCGGATATCGCGCGTGTGCCGATCATGCTCGACTCGTCGAAATGGGAAGTCATCGAGGCCGGCCTCAAGTGTATCCAGGGCAAGGGCATCGTCAACTCGATCTCGATGAAGGAAGGCGAGGCCGCCTTTCTGCGCCAGGCCAGACTGGCTCGCCGTTATGGCGCAGCGGTGGTGGTCATGGCCTTTGACGAAGCGGGCCAGGCCGATACCTTGACGCGCAAGATCGAGATTTGCGCGCGCGCCTACCGCCTGCTGACCGAGCAGGCGGCCTTTCCGGCCGAGGACATCATCTTCGACCCGAACATCTTTGCCATCGCCACCGGCATTGAAGAGCACAACAACTTCGCCGTCGACTTCATCGAGGCCTGCGCCTGGATACGCGCCAACCTGCCGGGGGCGCAGATCTCGGGCGGCGTTTCCAACGTCTCCTTCTCCTTCCGCGGCAACGATCCGGTACGCGAGGCGATCCACACCGTCTTCCTCTACCACGCGATCAGGGCGGGACTGTCGATGGGCATCGTCAACGCCGGCATGCTCGGTGTCTACGATGAGCTGGACCCCCTGCTGCGGGAAAAGGTCGAAGATGTCGTGCTCAACCGTCGCCCCGACGCCGGTGAGGCGCTGGTCGAGTTCGCGCAGACGGTCAGGCAAGGCAAGGCAAGGGAGAGCGCTCCCGATCTCGCATGGCGTGAACTGCCGGTGGACGAACGCCTGACCCATGCGCTGGTCAAGGGCATCACCGATTTCGTCGTGGCCGACACGGAAGAATGCCGCGCCGCGCTGGCAGTGGCCGGCAAGCCTCCCTTGGCGGTCATCGAAGGCCCGCTGATGAACGGCATGAACGTCGTTGGCGATCTCTTCGGCGCCGGCAAGATGTTCCTGCCGCAGGTAGTCAAGTCGGCACGCGTGATGAAGCAGGCGGTGGCGCACCTGATTCCGTTCATCGAGGCGGAAAAACTGCGCACCGGTGTCGGCAGCAAGGGCCGGGTCGTCATCGCCACGGTCAAGGGCGATGTGCACGACATCGGCAAGAACATCGTTGGCGTGGTACTCGGCTGCAACGGTTATGAAGTGGTCGACCTGGGGGTGATGGTCCCCTGCGACCGCATCCTGCACGCCGCCCGCGAACACGGTGCCCAGGCGGTCGGCCTATCCGGACTGATCACCCCGTCACTCGAAGAAATGAGCCATGTCGCGGCCGAGATGGAGCGTCTGGGCTTCGCCACGCAGGCGGATGGCGGGCCTGTGCCGTTACTGATCGGCGGGGCGACGACCAGTCGGGCGCACACGGCGATCAAGATCGCACCGAACTACTCCGGCCCGGTGGTCCATGTGCCCGATGCTTCGCGCGCGGTGGGCGTCGTCACCAGGCTGCTGTCGATCGACAACGCCGCCGATTTCCGGGGCGAACTCGCCGCCGACTACGCCAGGGTGCGCGCGCAACACGCCAACAAGAAGGGCATCACGCTGGTGACACTCGAAGCGGCACGCGCCAACCGCTTCGTCTGGAATGAAGATACCGGCTACCGGCCACACCCGCCGAGCAAGCCGGGCCTGCACGTGTTGCGTGATGTCGATCTGGCCAGCCTCGCCGAATACATCGATTGGGGCCCCTTTTTCCAAACTTGGGACCTTGCCGGCAGCTATCCGAAGATCCTCGGGGACGCTGTGGTCGGCAGTACCGCACGCACGGTGTTTGCCGACGCGCAGGCAATGCTCGAGAAGGTGGTCAGCCAGCAATGGTTGCGCGTCAACGCCGTGTTCGGCCTCTTTCCGGCCAACGCCGTCGGTGACGACATCGAGATCTATGCCGACGAGTCACGCAGCCATTGCCTGATGCGCTGGCACAACCTGCGCCAGCAACACGAGCGCCCACCCGGCAAGCCGCACTACTGCCTGAGCGACTTCGTTGCCGAGCGTGGTACCCCGGACTGGATCGGCGCTTTCGCCGTCGGAGCCGGCTTTGGCATCGAGGAGAAACTCGCCGAGTTTGCCGTCGCCCACGATGACTACCACGCGATCATGCTCAAGGCGATCGCCGATCGGCTGGTCGAAGCCTGTGCCGAATGGCTGCATGCCCAGGTACGGCGTGATTACTGGGGCTACGCCGTGGATGAAGCGCTCGACCACACGGCGCTGATCCGTGAAGAGTATCGCGGCATCCGGCCAGCTCCCGGCTACCCGGCTTGTCCCGATCACACCGCCAAGCGCGCCCTGTTCGAACTGCTCGATGCGCCTGGCAACGCCGGCATGGGGCTCACCGAGTCCTTCGCCATGACGCCGGCGGCAGCGGTCTCGGGCTTTTACCTGGCGCACCCGCAGGCGCGCTACTTCGCGGTCAGCAAGATCGCGCCCGATCAGATGAAAGACTGGGCGCAGCGGGCCGCCTTCAGCCTTGCCGAGGCACAACGCTGGCTGGCACCGTTGCTCTGAACAAATCTCTGCAAGGACGACCGACGATGAGTCCACGAGAGTTTCCCGATTTTGTCGAGCGCGGCGTAGACCTCGCAACGCGGACGACGCTGGCCCTGCCCGGGCAGGCGGCCTTTTACGCCCGGATCACATCGACCGGCCAGCTGGCACGGTTGACCGGCAACTGGTCGCTACGCCGCTTCGCCCTTGGTGGTGGCAGCAATGTGGTGCTGGGTGGCGACTTCGACGGCCTGCTGCTGCATCTGGCGATCGGCGGCCGCGAACTGATCGGAGAAGACGAGAATGCGTGGTATGTACGCGCCGGCGCCGGCGAGAACTGGCACCAGCTAGTGGCATGGACGCTCGCGCAGGGCTGGCCGGGGCTGGAGAATCTGGCCCTGATTCCCGGCACGGTCGGCGCGGCGCCGATCCAGAACATCGGCGCCTATGGGCTGGAGCTGGCCGACCGCTTCCTGTCCCTCGAAGCACTCGACATGCAGAGCGGCAGACTGCTGCGCCTGGATCGCGCCGCCTGTCGCTTTGCCTATCGTGACAGCGTCTTCAAACAGCAGGGGTGGCACCTGGACGCGCAGCTGGTGATCACCCGGGTCACCTTCCGCCTGCCGAAAGCCTGGCAGGCACTCACCGGGTACGGTGAGCTGGCGGCCGAACTCGAGCGTCAGGCAGTGGACCACCCCAGCGCGCAGCAGATCGCCGCCGCAGTGATCGCCGTGCGCAGCCGCAAACTGCCCGACCCGGCAACGCTGCCCAACGCCGGCAGCTTCTTCCATAACCCCCTGGTGGACGCCACGCTCGGCGCCCGCCTGCAGCAGATCTATCCTGATCTGCCCTGCTATCCGCAGCCCGATGGTCGCATCAAGCTGGCTGCCGGCTGGCTGATCGAACGGAGCGGGTGGCGAGGCCGCGGCCTCGGCCGCGTCGGCATGTACGAAAAACAGGCGCTGGTGATGGTCAACCACGGCGGGGCGCGGAGGGCCGAAGTGATGGCGCTGGCGAGCGCCGTCCAGGCCGACGTGCGGCAGCGCTTTGGCGTCGAGCTGACCCCGGAACCAATCATCCTCTGAGAGGTTCCGCCTGCGGCTGCGTCCATGGCGCCGTCAGAACGCCTCGTCGGGGCGCAGGAAGCGCCATTGACCGAGCGGCAGGTCGCCGAGCCGCACCGCACCGATGCGCACTCGTTTGAGACCGATGACGCGCAGCCCGACCAGTTCGCACATCCGTCTGATCTGGCGCTTTCTACCCTCGCGCAGGATGAAGCGCAGTTGATCTTCATTCAACCATTCGACCCTGGCCGGTTTGAGTTGGCGTCCATCAAGGCTCAGGCCGTGGTTGAGCAGGGCCAGTCCCCTGGCGTCCAGCCGGCCGGTGACGCGTACCAGGTACTCCTTTTCGATCGTCGATTGGTCACCCACCAGTTGCCGCGCCACGCGGCCATCCTGGGTCAGCACCAGGAGACCGGTCGAATCGATGTCCAGCCGACCGGCGGGAGCCAGTCCACGCAGGCATGCGGGACTGAACAACGGTGTATCCGGCGTGCGGAGCTGCCGCTCCGGCTGGATCAGGGTCACCGCTGGCGTGCAACCGGGTTCCGGTTGCCCCGAAACGTAACCGACCGGCTTGTGCAACAGGATCGTCATCCGGGCTTGCTGATTGGCCTGCGCTCGCCGGTCCAGGGTAATCAGCGCAGACCGATCGGCCCGGGTTCCCAGCTCGCTGATCCGCTGCCCGTTGACGAAGACCCAGCCGCGCGCGATGTAGTCGTCGGCATCGCGCCGCGAACAAAGGCCGCGCTCGGCCATCAGCTTGGCTATCCGTTCGCCGGATGGCGACGAGGCGCCGGTCGTCGCCGCCGCGTCTCCGGCCGGCGTGGCGAGCGGCGGAAAAGGCTGGCGTGACGCCAGGCCGCGCGCCGGCTGCACCGTACTCGTCGAGCGTTGTGCCGGACCGCCTGCCGCCGGGGCTGTTGTCGGCCGCTGCCTGCTCGATGCGGCCGGCACTGGCGGCCGGCCGGGACCGCCCTGAGCGACCACTGGCCTGGTCGCCGATTGCGGGCTCAGGGTCTTGCGTGGCCGCCCGGCCATTGCTCAGGCAATATCGAGCAACTCGATCTCGAAGACCAGCTTGGCATGCGGCGGGATCATCTTGCCTGCCCCACGCGCGCCGTAACCCAACTCCGGCGGAATGATGAGCTTGCGGATGCCGCCGACGCTCATGCCGGGAACGCCCTCTTCCCAGCCGGCGATGACATGCCGTCCGTCGAGCGGAAAGCGGAAAGGCTCATTGCGATCGACGCTGGAGTCGAACTTCTTGCCGTCGGCCAGCCATCCTGTGTAATGCACGATGACATGCTGGCCGGAAGTCGCCGTCGGGCCGCTGCCAACGATGATGTCTTCGATCTGCAGACCGCTGGGGGTGGTAACAATGGGCATCCTCAACTCCTCGCTAAGAAAAATCGGGAGTGTAGCCCAGCATTGCGCCAAACGGTCAGCGACATGCGAGGCATCCGTGCCCTGCCGGACCAGTTCATCGCCAAAACCATACTTCGATCGCTCGCCACCATACGACATGACGCGCCGCTGCCATGCCTGCCGACAGCCGGCCGGCTTTCCGTTAAACTCTAGGGCAATGCTTCCCCGGAAGGCTCCCGATGGACGAACAAACGATTCCTGCCGCGCGCGTCCCCGACAGGGACGCCGTGCTGGATTTCGCCGAAGCGCTGCGCGATTATGCGCCAGCCATCGAACGCGATGTCAGCCGGCTCCGACTCACCCCGGGCGATCATGAGGCGATCGGCAGCCTGTTTCGAGGCCTGCACAACATCAAGGGGGATGCGGCGCTATGCCGGGTCGATCTCGCGGTCGCCATGGTCCACCCCATGGAAACCCTGCTCGACCGGGTACGGCGCAATGAACTGCCTTTCACCGCATCCATTGCGGAACTGATCCTGCTACTGCTCGATCGCCTGGAGGTCACCGTCACCCGACTGGCCAGCGGGCAGAACCTCGCGGACCTGCAACTTGGACCTCTGACGCAGGGGCTTGAATCGCTGACTCGCACCAAGGTCAATGAACTTGGCACGCGTAGTTCCGCAGTCATTGAGGCGGTCACCGGCTTTCGCCCGGCCGGTGGCGAACCCGCCTCGGACGATGCCGACCCAGACGCGCGGGCGAACGCTGATCTGCGCTTCTTCCGCATGCTTGCCCACCAGTTCGAAGCCCGCTCGCCCCGTTTCAAGGGACGTACCGCACGCATCGTTCGCCTGGCGCTCGACACCAATCAGCAAGCGGGCACGATAGTCGACCCCCGGCAACTTGAAGCAGCCGTTTATATGCATGATGTGGGCATGATGTTCCTCGAGGAAGCAATCTGGCTGAAGAGCGGGGAGATGAGCGCGGCCGACCGACAGGCACTGCGCAGCCACCCCATGTATGCGGCCGGGATCCTGTCGCGCATGGCTGGCTGGTCGGCCGCCGCACAGATGGTGTCTCAGCATCATGAGACGCCCGATGGAAAGGGCTATCCACAAGGGTTGTCGACGGTCGCCATCTGCCCTGGCGCCCGTCTCCTGGCAATCGTTGACGCCTTCGAATCGGTGATGCTGAAACATGATCACCGCGGGCGGAACCGCTCGGTTCTGCGCGCCATCGCCGAAATCAATGCTTGCGACAAGCAGTTTGCCCCGGAATGGATCGGTCCGTTCAACCAGATCATACATCGCTCGCTGGAATCCACATGAGCCTCGAGCTGCCCGACGTTGCACGTCGCTTCGCCGGTGTGGCGCGTCTCTACGGCGCTGAAGCCCTATGCTGTTTCCGCAATGCTCATGTCGCCGTGGTCGGCATCGGTGGTGTCGGATCCTGGGCAGTCGAAGGTTTGGCCCGTTCGGCGATCGGCCGGATCACCCTGGTCGACCTCGACATGATCGCCGAATCCAATGTCAACCGTCAGATCCATGCGCTCGACGGCGAGTTCGGCAAGGCCAAGGTAAGCGCCATGGCGCACCGCGTGCGCGCCATAAACCCGGAATGCGAGATCGGTGAAATCGAGGAGTTCGTCACGCCCGAGAACGTCGACACCATGTTCGCCACCGGCTTCGACTACGTGATCGACGCGATCGACCAGGTACGCACGAAGGCGGCGATGATCGCCTGGTCGAAGCGACGCACCATACCGCTGATCACTGCCGGCAGCGCTGGTGGCCAGATCGATGCGGCAAGAATTCAACTGGCAGATCTGGCACTGAGCATCCAGGATCCGCTGCTCGCAAGAGTGCGTTCCCTGCTGCGCAAGGACTACGGGTTTACGCGCGAAGCCAGAAAGACGTTCGGGATTCCAGCGATATTTTCGAGCGAACCGTTGCGCTATCCGGTGCGAACCGCCTCTTGCGCACCGCCGCAGGCGCTGGCTGGTCTGAACTGCACCGGCTTCGGGTCTTCGGTTTGCGTGACGGCCAGCTTTGGTCTGCTCGCTGCCGGAGAAGTGCTCAAACATCTGGCCAAGCGAGCGACCGGCGCCACCGCCTGACGTGGCACGGTCCGACGGGGCCGTGCCCGTGAACGCCCCATTTAGCCGATCACCACCCGGTTTTTCCCCGCCTGCTTGGCCGCATACATCGCCTCGTCGGCCCGTTTGATGACCGATGCCTGGGTATCGCCGGCTCGATATTCGGTGACGCCGGCGCTGAAGGTGATCAGCTGTCGGTTGTTGTTGTGCAGGAAGATGCGTCGAGTCAGCTCGCGCTGCAGGCGGATGACCGCTCTTTGTGCGTCTTCGACCGGGGTTTCCGGCAGGACGATGATGAACTCCTCGCCGCCGAAGCGCGCAATGGTATCCTGCGGACGCAGCGTTTCGCGGATGACGGCGGCCAGATGAATCAGGGCGGCGTCGCCCGCGTCATGGCCAAGCGAATCGTTGAGCTTCTTGAAGTTGTCGATGTCCAGCAGAGCCACGCAAAGAGCAGACTGACGCCGCTGCGCCCGCCCGACTTCCTTGTCGAATGCTTCATCGAGCCCGCGGCGATTGAGCGCACCGGTGAGCTGGTCATGACGGACCATGGAGCTCGCCTTGTCGAGCTCCATCTGCAACTCGGCGATGCGCTGCTCTGCGTCGCCGACCCGTTCTCTGGCGGCACGCAGATCATCACGCGAGCGCTGCGCGTTGAGCTGGATGATTTTGGTCTCGCGGATCACCTCGGCAAGCACGCTCTCGAGCTGAGTGATATCCTCTGCCAGGCTGATTCTTGCGGCACACACTTCGATCTTGTCATGGTAGTCCGAGGTCGAATCGGCAAACTCGGCGAGGTGGTCGACGAAGCCGGCAAGCATCTGCTTGAGGCTTTCCCTTGCTTCGTTGAGGCTGTGCTTCAGTTGGCTCTGCTTGAAGATCACTTCCTTCAGCCGGCTTTCGGCGTCGCCAATCGACCGAATGCTCAAAGGACCAGCAACGATATCGCGCACGATGGCGATCTGGCCATTCAGCCAGCGGTCTTCGATCACCAGTTCGCCAACATTCTCGATCAGCAGTTGCAGCAGGTGGAGCAAGCCAGCGCGCAGTTCGGCGCGGTCTTCGGCGAGAACCTCGAGACGAAACGCGAAACGCTTCAGACCAGCCAGCAGGCTTTCGAACGCGCCGCGCGAGTTGGCCGTGCGCACTTTATGCACCAGAGCGCGCGCATCGGCGCCCAGCTCCGGTTCGTTGGCGAGCTGCGAGACGACCGTCGCTTCAAGGCTGTAGGCAAAAATCTCGCGCAATTGGCCCAACAGATCGCTCGACGGACCGGACCCACTTCCAGCCAGGCCGTCAGGGACCAACCCGGCCTCATCCGGGCTGACTGCTCCGGCGTCGGTAAGCTGGATTTCGTCGCCACCGGGTGAATTCAGCGACCAGGATTTGACCAGGCCCTGCAGTCGCCCGAAGAGCAGCACCGCGTTGCCGGAATGACTGGCCAGTACGCGTTCAAGCGCTTCACGTTTGCGACCGACGGTCAGCCCGACGTGCTTGTTTTCCCATTCGCGCAGGAAGTCGGCCAGTAGTTCGTTCCATGGCAACTCCTGTTCCTTGCCGAGTTGCCTGACCAGCTCCGACAGCCGGCTACCGATTTCCTGCCAGTTGCTGCCGCTGAGCGCCTGCTCGAGGCTTCTCGTCAGGCGCTGCTGCGCAGGCGTTTCTTTCGTCAGCGAAGCGAGAAGAGACTTGAACTCGCGCTGCGGAACAGGTTCCACCTGATCACCAGCGGCACCTGCAATCTCGTCGTAGAGCGCCCGGTAGTTGTCGGGGGACGGCGGCAATCGGCGGATCGCCAGCAGACGCAAGGCTTCGCGAGCAATCTCCGAAGGGTTGGACAGGCTTGGCATGAAGTCTCACCGAGAGGGCGGTTGGCGCATTCTAGCAGTGGGTCGACCGCTGCGAAAGAACGGCGAGGCGACATCCGGACCCGGCACCCGAGAATTGGTCGGAGGGAATTCCCTGTGTCCCGAACTGGCGTCAAGGAGATTTCCACCCATCAGGTCGGAGCAAACAGCGGCGCAGCGAACAAACGAACAGAACACGCCGGGCCGTTGCAGAATGGGACAGTGTCCAGCAGGTCGGATATAATCGCCAACGCAGGCAGTTCGGGCCCCCGTAGCATGAAGGTCGTGCAGTTGATTTGTAATCATCAGGTCGTGGTTCGATTCCGCGTGGGGGCACCAATAAATCAGTTAGTTACTATATTTCTCGGGCGGATTTTTTCGTCCCTGTTTCCTGTGTACCCTCTGTGTACCCGTTTTCGAGCAATGCGGATGCACGACGGCGGGCAGACTGGCGTCGATGCCGAACGTTTCTCGGTCGATTACAGGTATCGCCACGTCGAACTGGAGCAGATCAGAGTGACGTTGCTGCCTGATTGGCAGCAGCAGCGCTCGCGTCAACCCAGGTGATCGCTGGGTCCGTGTGCTCCTGCTCGTCGTGTTCGCTCGCAGGATGGCCAGGCGCATAGGCCCCGGCTTGCGACCTTGGTTCGAACACATTGCCGTGCAGATCCTCTAGCACGTCGCTCAGGAGGCTCTTGTTGCCCCGACGGGACGGATGCATCGACGCCGCAGCAAGCTGCGCCTCGAATTCGCTGCCGCAGTAGGTCACACCCTTCTCGGTTCGCGGCCTGTCGGTCGGCTTCATCGGCACCAGCAGGATCACGAAATCCCCACG
>ERZ761602.4108-NODE-4108-length-19251-cov-7.570796_pt1 | contig 19251 bp, 17 predicted proteins | sample MGYA00512165_ERZ761602 | MGnify/ENA primary metagenome ERZ761602 (study PRJEB28899, sample SAMN02445085) | bioreactor sludge metagenome | biome: EBPR sludge; isolation source: Thorneside wastewater treatment plant | place: Australia: Brisbane, Thorneside... | reverse complement strand
GACATCTTCTTCAACAACTGCTTCAAGAACGGGCTCCTTCCCATCGTGCTGCCGGACTTCCACCTGGACCACCTCTTCCAGGAAGTCGCGGCCCACGCGGGCTACCGCCTCGCGATCGACCTGCCGGCCCAGAAGGTGACGACGCCCTCGGGTCAGGCCTTCGGCTTCGAGATCGAGCCCTTCCGCAAGGAATGCCTCGTGAACGGCTGGGACGACATCGGGCTCACGCTGCGCCGGGCGGACGCGATCCGCGCCTACGAGGAGCGCCGCCGGGCCGCCGAGCCGTGGATCTTCACGGGAGGTGCCCCGCGATGAAGATCGCCCTCATGGCCGGCGACGGCATCGGACCGGAAATCCTGCGCGAGGCCGTGCGCGTCCTCGACGTGCTGCGCGGCGAGGGCCTGCCCGTCGAGACCGAGGAGGCGCCCATCGGCGGCGCGGCGTACGACGTCGCGGGCGAGCCGCTGCCCGCCGCCACCCTCGCGCTCGCGCAGGCCGCGGACGCCGTGCTCTTCGGCGCCGTGGGCGGTCCGAAGTACGACGCGCTGCCCCGGCCCCTGCGTCCCGAAAAGGCGATCCTGGGCCTTCGCAAGGAGTGCGACTTCTTCGCGAACCTGCGGCCGGCCACGGTGTTCCCGGAACTGGCGGGCGCCTCGAGCCTCAAGCCCGAGATCGTCTCCGGCCTCGACATCATGATCGTGCGCGAGCTCACGGGCGACATCTACTTCGGCGAGCCTCGCGGCGTCACCGGCGAGAAGGGCGCGCGCGAAGGCTTCAACACGATGCGCTACACCGAGGCGCAGATCCGCCGCATCCTCCACGCGGGTTTCCGCACGGCCCGCCAGCGCGGCAAGCGCCTGTGCTCGGTGGACAAGATGAACGTCCTCGAGACCACGCAGCTCTGGCGCGACATCGCCGAGGAGATCGCGCCGGAGTACCCGGATGTCGCGCTCTCCCACATGCTCGTGGACAACTGCGCGATGCAGCTCGTGAGGAACCCGCGCCAGTTCGACGTGGTGGTCACCGGCAACCTGTTCGGCGACATCCTCTCGGACGAGGCCTCGATGCTCACGGGGTCCATCGGCATGCTGCCCTCGGCCTCGCTCGACGCGAACGGCAAGGGCCTCTACGAGCCGATCCACGGCTCGGCACCGGACATCGCGGGAAAGGGCGTGGCCAACCCGCTCGCGCAGATCCTCTCGCTCGCGATGATGTTCAAGTACACCTTCGGCCGGGCGGACCTCGCGGACCGCATCGAGACCGCGGTGAGGAAGGCGCTCGCCTCGGGCCTGCGCACGGCCGACATCGCGGCGGGCGCGAAGCCCTGCACCACGGCCGAGATGGGCACGGCGGTCATCAAGCACCTCTAGGCAATCACGGGACGCGCGCGACGGGAGCGCCGCCTCCCGCCCCGGCAAAGGCTCCCGACCCAGCGAAAAGGCAGCGAAGGCGATGGCGAACACGATCCAGGCAGGCATCATCGGGTGGCGCGGCATGGTGGGCTCCGTGCTCATGGAGCGCATGCGCGCCGAGCGCGATTTCGACTGGGTGGACCCGGTCTTCTTCTCGACCTCGAAGGCGGGCGGGACGGGCCCGGACATCGGCCGGCCCACGGGGCCGGTCAAGGACGCGAACGACATCTCGGAGCTCGCGAAGCTCGACGTGCTCGTGACCTGCCAGGGGGGCGACTACACGAAGGCCGTGCACCCGAAGCTCCGGGCCGCCGGCTGGAAGGGCACGTGGATCGACGCCGCCTCCGCCCTTCGCATGCAGAAGGACGCGGTCATCATCCTGGACCCGGTCAATCGTCCCGTGATCGACCGGGCGCTCGCCGCCGGCGTGAAGGACTACATCGGCGGCAACTGCACGGTGAGCCTCATGATGATGGCCATCGACGGCCTGCTCAAGGCGGACCTGGTCGAGTGGATCTCGTCGATGACCTACCAGGCCGCCTCGGGCGCGGGCGCGCAGAACATGCGCGAGCTGCTGGTCCAGATGGGCGAGATCCACGGAAAGGTCGCGGGGTCCCTGGCCGATCCCGCTTCGGCCATCCTGGACATCGACCGGCAGGTGGCCGGCGTCCTGCGAGAGGGTGCCGTGACGACGGCGGCCTTCGGCTATCCGCTCGCCGGCAACCTGCTGCCCTGGATCGACTCGGACCTCGGCAATGGCCAGAGCCGCGAGGAATGGAAGGGCATGGCCGAGACCAACAAGATCCTCGGGCGCGAAGGCGAACCCATGCCCGTCGACGGCGTCTGCGTGCGCGTGGGGGCGATGCGCTGCCACAGCCAGGGCCTCACGCTCAAGCTCAAGCGTGACCTGCCCCTTGCCGAGATCGAATCGATCCTCGCGGGCGCCAACGACTGGGTACGCGTCGTACCGAACACGCGGCCGGAAACCCTCGCGCGTCTCACCCCTGCCGCCGTGACGGGAAAGCTGGAGGTTCCCATCGGTCGCCTGCGCAAGCTGGCGATGGGCCCGGAATACCTGGGGGCATTCACCGTGGGCGACCAGCTGCTTTGGGGGGCGGCGGAACCCCTTCGCCGCATGTTGGCGATCCTGCGCGAAACCCGTCGCTGAACCCCGACGCGACGGCGTGTTCCGGGGCGCCTTTGGGGAAAAAGTGGTTGAAAAACGCCTCACTTAAGCGATAATGTGAAAATCCGGGTGAGATTGAAACAGCAAGTCGTTGATTAATTGACGATTTCCACCTAGTCCCGGAGTGGGAGAGGGCACACGATGCTGGGGAAAATCAGAACGGGAGCCGCGATCGCGCTGCTCCTTGGTGCTTCGCTGGCGGCCCACGGGGCCGGTCTCGGCCGGCTTTCGGTCAATTCCGCGCTCGGCCAGGTGCTGTCCGCGGAGATCGAGCTGCTTTCGCTTCAGCCCGGCGAATTCGAATCGCTGAGCGCGCGCGTGGCCTCGCCCGAGGCCTATCGCGAGGCGAAGATCGAGTACGGCTCGGCGCTCCGCCTGCTGCGCTTCTCGATGGAGAAGCGTGCCAATGGCCAGCCCTACATCAAGGTGACGAGCGTCGCGCCCGTCAACGAGCCCTTCCTCGACGTCCTGATCGAGGTGACCTGGCCGAGCGGCCGCCTGCAGCGGGAATATCCGATCCTGCTCGACCCGCCGGGCTTTTCCGATTCCCGTCCTGCGGCGCGCGCCCCTTCGGCAGCCGCTCCCAGCGCGCCGTCGGCCGCTCCGGTCGCTGCGGCACCGGCGGCCTCCGCCCCGAGCGCGACGACGCCCGCGGCGACAGGGGCGCCTTCCGCCCGCGCCGAGATGCCCGCCAAGCCCGCCGAAAGCGGGGACGGCCGCAAGGTCGAGAAGGGCGAGACCCTCAGCAAGATCGCCGGCGAGGTGAAGCCCGCCACCGTGAGCCTCGAGCAGATGCTCACGGCGCTCTACCGCGAGAACAAGTCGGCCTTCGTCGACAGCAACATGAATCGCCTCAAGGCGGGCCAGATCCTGCGCATTCCCTCCGCGGAGGAAGTGGGCAAGATCTCCGGACAGGAGGCCACGCAGGAGGTGAAGGCGCACGTGGCCAACTGGAAGGCCTACCGTGAAGGCCTCGCGGGCGGCGTGGCCGCCACGCCGGCCCGGAGCGATTCGCCTGCCGCGGCGACGGGACGCGTCGGTTCGGCCGCGGTGACGCCGCCGCCGGCGCCGGCCGCCGAGTCGAAGGATGTCCTCAAGCTTTCCAAGACCGAAGGCGGCAAGGGTGCGCCGGGCAAGGCCGGCGGCGTCCAGGATCGCGCGAACGCCCTCCAGGAAGAGGTCATCGCGAAGGACAAGGCGCTCAAGGAATCCCAGTCCCGCGTCGCCGACCTCGAAAAGCAGATCAAGGACATGCAGCGCCTGCTCGAGCTCAAGGGCGGCGCACCGGTGAAACCCGCCGAGCCCGCGAAGGTGCCCGATACGAAGGTCGCCGCGGCCAAGCCCGCGGAAGCGCCCAAGGTCGAACCGCCGAAACCGGCGGACGCCCCCAAGCCCGTGGACGCGGCCAAGCCCGCGGATGGCGCCAAGCCCGCCGACGCGCCCAAGCCCGCCGATGCCGCCAAGCCGGCCGATGCGCCCAAGCCCGTGCCGCCCAAGGCCGATGCCAAGCCCGCGCCCAAGAAGGCGCCGCCGCCTCCTCCCGAACCCGACATGCTCGAGATGGCCCAGGAATACCTTCCGTACGCCGCGGGCGGCGTCGGTGTCCTGGGCCTGCTGGGCCTGGGCGGGTACATGATCCGTCGCCGCAAGAAGGCGGCGGAAGCGGGCCCGTCCAGCGCGCTCACGAGCGCCTTCCCGTCGGACCTCAAGCCCAATACGTCCACGGGCAAGCCCGGCGGGGGCCTGGTGGATACCGGAAACAGCTCCTTCCTCACCGATTTCGACAAGACCGGGCCGGGCACGATCGACACCGACGAAGTCGATCCGGTCGCCGAGGCGGAGGTCTACATCGCCTATGGTCGCGACGCCCAGGCCGAGGAGATCCTCAAGGAAGCGATGGCGCGCGACCGCAACCGCCACGAGATCCCGCTCAAGCTGCTCGAGATCTACCACGCCCGCAAGAGCGCCACGGCCTTCGAGACCGTCGCCAAGGAACTTCGCGGTACCGTCGGCGACACGAGCCCCATCTGGCAGAAGGCTGCCGCGATGGGCGTGCAGATCGATCCGACCAATCCGTTGTACGTCGGTGCCGCGGGCGCCGAGGCGGATGTCGCGTCCGCCGCGCCGGCCGCCAAGCCGAACCTCGATTTCGACCTGGATTCGTCGCCCGTTTCCGCCGAGCCCGCGCCGATGGCCGAGTCGCCTTCGAGCTTCGACCTCGACCTGGGCAGCGGTGTGCCCGCTCCGGACCTTCCGGTTTCCGCGGATGTCCCCGCCCTCGATTTCGACCTGGCGCCGCCGAGCGCATCGTCGGTGGACGTTCCCCTCGCCGCGGAGCCGGCGAAGGAGGAAAAGCCGGCTTTCGATTTCGATCTCTCGGGCCTGGATTTCCCGGCTTCCTCCGAGCCCGCCAAGGCCGAAGCGCCCGCGGCGGTGCCCGATCTTGCGCTCGATTTCGACCAGACCATCACCACCACCACCGCCGATACCGCACCGGCCGCCTCGCTCAATCTCACGGACCTCGACCTGGGGGACGCGGGCGGGGCCGGTGGCGATGCCGTGTCCACCAAGCTCGAGCTCGCGAAGGCGTATCTCGAGATCGGCGACAAGGACGGTGCCCGGGAAATCCTCCAGGAAGTGCTCAAGGAAGGTTCCGCCGGACAGAAGGACGAGGCCGAGCGGCTCATCGCCTCGCTCTGATCGCTTCGCAGTTGCCAGTCGCTTGATCGGCGGGGCCACCCCCGCCGGTTTCTTTCCCGCCTCCCATGCGAATCGCCCTCGGGCTCGAATACGACGGCGCGCCTTTCCGGGGCTGGCAGACCCAGCCCGGTGGCCATGCCGTGCAGGACCATGTCGAGGCGGCACTCGCCCGATTCGCCGGTGCTCCGATCGCCACCCTCGTCGCCGGCAGGACCGACGCGGGCGTCCATGCCACGGGGCAGGTCGTCCACTTCGATACCGAGTCGATCCGCGACCCGGTCTCGTGGGTGCGCGGACCCAACACCTACCTCGATCCGCGCATCCGCATCACCTGGGCGAAGGTCGTCCCGCCCGACTTCCATGCCCGTTTCGGCGCGACGGACCGGACCTACCGGTACTACCTGCTCGACGACGCCGTGGCGCCCGGCGTGCTTGCCGGCCGCATCGGCTGGTTCCACCGGCCGCTCGACGAAGCGGCCATGGCGCGGGCTGCGGCCCGTGTGATCGGTGAGCACGACTTCAGCGCGTTCCGCGATGCACAGTGCCAGGCGAAGTCCCCGGTCCGGACGATGCACGAGGCGAGCGTCGTGCGCCGCGGTCCCGTCGTGGTCTTCACGTTTCGCGCCAATGCCTTCCTGCACCACATGGTGAGAAACCTGGTGGGGTCGCTGGTGTACGTCGGTGCCGGCCGGCAATCCGACGACTGGACGGAGCGCCTCCTGGTGGCACGGGATCGACGGCTCTCGGCGCCCACCTTCGCGCCCGACGGGCTCTACCTCGAAGCGGTCGCGTATGATCCCTCGCTCGGCCTCCCGCCACCCCGGGCCAACCTGCTCGCCCCACTACGATGACCCCTGCACGAACCCGCATCAAGATCTGCGGCCTGCGCGATCCGGCAATGGCGCAGTCGGCCGCGCGGGCCGGTGCCGATGCCGTGGGGCTCGTCTTCCACGATGCCAGCCCCCGCTCGGTCGACCCGGCGCAGGCCGCGCGCGTCGCCGCCGCGGTTCCGCCCTTCGTGACGACGGTGGGGCTCTTCGTCGACGCGCCGAGTTCGCGGGTCGAGGAAATCCTCGCCGCCGTTCCCCTCGGCCTGCTCCAGTTCCACGGCGACGAGTCGCCGGCGTTCTGCGCCTCCTTCGGGCGTCCGTGGATCAAGGCCGTTCGCGTGGGCGAGCAGACCGATTTGGTAGAATGCGCTCTTCGTTTTTCCGGCGCCTCGGCCCTGTTGCTCGACGCCTTCGTGCCGGGGCAGCACGGCGGCACGGGGCAGTCCTTCGACTGGTCCCGCATCCCGTCGGCGCTCGCGCAGCGGATCGTGTTGTCCGGGGGGCTCGACCCCGCCAACGTCGGAGCCGCAATCGCGCAGGTCCGGCCCTGGGCGGTGGATGTCTCGAGCGGCGTCGAGTCGGCGCGCGGCGTGAAGGATGCGGCCCGGATCGAGGCCTTCGTGAGGAGTGTGAAAGATGCAGATGCGCGCCACGGCGCTTGAGCGCGAGGCGGTCGGCACCTGGGACTATCCCGATGCCGCCGGCCATTTCGGACCCTACGGCGGCGTCTTCGTGGCCGAGACCCTCCAGGCCGCGCTCGCCGAGTTGCGCGCGGCCTACGAGGCGGCCCGGACCGACCCCGCCTTCCAGGCGGAGCTCGCCTCGGAACTGGCCCACTACGTCGGCCGGCCCAGCCCCGTCTACCACGCCGCCCGCCTGTCGAGGGAACTGGGCGGCGCCCAGATCTACCTCAAGCGCGAGGACCTGAACCACACCGGCGCCCACAAGGTGAACAACACCATGGGCCAGGCCCTGCTTGCGCGCCGCATGGGAAAGCCCCGGGTGATCGCCGAGACCGGCGCGGGCCAGCACGGGGTCGCGACGGCCACCGTGGCCGCGCGCTACGGCATGGAATGCGTGGTGTACATGGGGACGGAGGACGTCGCCCGCCAGGCGCAGAACGTCTACCGCATGAAGCTGCTGGGCGCGACCGTCGTGCCGGTCTCGAGCGGTTCGCGCACCCTGAAGGACGCCCTCAACGAGGCGATGCGCGACTGGGTCACGAACGTCTCGAACACCTTCTACATCATCGGCACCGTGGCCGGTCCCCATCCCTATCCGATGATGGTCCGGGACTTCAACGCGGTCGTCGGCAAGGAATGCGTCGAGCAGATGCCCGCGCTCGCCGGCAGGCAGCCCGACTGCGTGCTCGCCTGCGTGGGCGGCGGATCCAACGCCATGGGCATCTTCCACGCCTACATTCCGCGGGCCGGGGTGAAGCTGGTGGGCGTCGAGGCGGGCGGCCTGGGCCTCGGAACGGGCAAGCACGCGGCCACGCTGTCCGCGGGGACGCCGGGCGTGCTCCACGGCAATCGCACCTACCTCATGCAGGACGCCGACGGGCAGATCCAGGAGACGCACTCCATCTCCGCCGGCCTCGACTACCCGGGCGTCGGCCCGGAGCATGCGTGGCTCAAGGACACGGGCCGTGCCGAGTACGTCTCGGTGACGGACGAGGAGGCGCTCGCCGCCTTCCATCGCCTGTGCCGCACGGAGGGCATCATCCCCGCGCTCGAATCGAGCCATGCCGTGGCCCACGCGATGCGCCTCGCGCCCACGATGGCGAAGGACCGCATCCTCCTGGTGAACCTCTCGGGCCGCGGCGACAAGGACATGCATACGGTGGCCCAGGCCTCGGGGATCGCGCTTTGAGCCGCATCGACGAGACCTTCGCCCGGCTCGCGCAGTCACGCCGGGCCGCGCTCGTACCCTTCGTGACGGCGGGCGATCCGACCCCCGCCCAGGTCGTGCCGATGCTGCGCGAGCTCGTGAAGGGCGGGGCGGACATCGTCGAACTCGGCATCCCGTTCTCCGATCCGATGGCCGACGGCCCGACGATCCAGCGATCGTCCGAGAGGGCGCTCAAGGCGGGGATGACGCTCGCCGGGGTGCTCGACGCGGTGCGCGAGTACCGACGCGAGGACGACCGCACGCCCATCGTGCTCATGGGCTACGCCAATCCCGTCGAGCGAATGGGGGCGCAGGCCTTCGCGGACCGGGCCCGGGACGCCGGCGTGGACGGCGCGTTGATCGTGGACTATCCGCCGGAGGAGAGCGAGGCCTGGGCCGGCGCGCTCGGCGAACGCGGCATCGCCCCGATCTTCCTGCTCTCGCCGACCTCGTCCGAGTCGCGCATGGCGCTCGTCGGACGCCTCGCGAAGGGCTACATCTACTACGTCTCGCTGAAGGGTGTGACGGGCGCCGGGCACATCGATACCTCCGACGTCGAAGCCACGCTCGCGAGGATCCGCGCCCATGCCCGCGTGCCGGTCGGCGTTGGCTTCGGGATCCGCGACCCGCAGACGGCCGCGCGCATCGCCGCCTTTGCCGACGCGGTGGTGATCGGCAGCCGGATCGTCGAGGCCATCGAGTCCGCCGCCACGCCGGAGGAGGCGCCGGTTCGCGCCGGGGCGCTGCTGGCCCGGTTCCGTGCGGCGATCGATGAGGGGGCGCGATGAGCTGGTTCAGGAAACTCCTGCCGCCCAAGATCAAGCGCGAGGAGGGCCAGCAGCGCAAGGCCGTCCCGGAGGGCCTGTGGAGCAAGTGTCCGTCATGCGAGGCGGTGCTCTATTTCACGGACCTCGAGAACAACCTGCACGTCTGCCCCAAGTGCGGATTCCACAATCGCCTGTCTTCGCGCCAGCGTCTCGACGCGTTCCTCGATGCCGAGGGCCGCGCGGAGCTCGCGAGCGAAGTGGCCCCCCTGGACCCGCTCAAGTTCCGGGACAGCCGCAAGTACACCGAGCGCCTCGCCGAGGCTGCGCGCGACACAGGCGAGACCGACGCGCTCGTGGTCATGCAGGGATCGGTCAAGTCGGTGCCGATCGTCGCGGCGGCCTTCGAGTTCGGCTTCCTCGGCGGATCCATGGGATCCGTGGTGGGCGAGCGCTTCGTGCGGGGCGTCCAGGCCTGCTGCGACGAGCGCCTGCCGTTCATCTGCTTCACGGCCACGGGCGGGGCCCGAATGCAGGAGGGACTGCTTTCCCTGATGCAGATGGCGAAGACGACGGCCGCGCTGCACCAGCTCGCCGCGGCGCGCCAGCCGTTTATCTCCGTGCTCACGGATCCCACGATGGGCGGGGTCTCGGCCAGCTTCGCGATGATCGGCGACGTCGTCATCGCCGAGCCCGGCGCCCTGGTGGGCTTCGCGGGCCCGCGCGTCATCGAGCAGACCGTGCGCGAGACGCTGCCCGAGGGCTTCCAGCGCGCCGAATTCCTGCTCGAGAAGGGTGCCGTGGACCTGATCGTCGACCGCCGGGAGTTGCGGGACAAGGTCGCGCGGCTCGTCGCGCTGCTCAAGCGCGAAAGCGCGCCGGAGGCGTGACGCACCCGCCCGCGCCGGCCGGCCTCGCGGGCTGGCTGGATCACATCGGCCGCCAGCATCCGCAGTCCATCGCGCTCGGCCTTGATCGCGCGCGTGCCGTGGCCTCCCGCATGGGCCTTTCCCGCCCGCCGGTCGTGCTCACGGTCGGCGGCACCAACGGCAAGGGCTCGACCTGCGCCACCCTCGAGCGGATCCTCGGCGTCGCCGGCTACGCGACGGGCCTTTACACCTCGCCGCACCTGCTGCGATACAACGAGCGCGTGCGGCTCGGCGGCGAGGAGGCGGACGACGAGCTCCTCGTCCGCGGATTCGAGCGGGTGGAGCGGGCCCGGGGCGATACGCCGCTCACTTACTTCGAGTACGGGACGCTGGCCGCGCTCGCCGTCTTCGAGGAAGCGCGGGTGGAAGTCGCCGTGCTCGAGGTGGGCCTGGGCGGCCGCCTCGACTGCGTGAACCTCGTGGATGCCGACGTGTCGGTCGTCGTCTCCGTCGACCTGGACCACCAGGACTGGCTGGGCGATACCCGCGAGGCCATCGGCTTCGAGAAGGCCCACATCTTCCGCGCCGGCCGCCCGGCCATCTTCGGGGAAGCGGACGTTCCGGCGAGCCTGGCGGCCCATGCGGGCGCGATCGGCGCCGACCTGCGGGTCGCCGGGCGCGACTTCCGCGCGGTGGTCCGCGACAACCAGTGGGATTTCGAGGGAAGGCATGAGGCGATGCGTGCGCTGCCGATGCCGGCGTTGCGGGGGCGCTGGCAAGTGGGCAATGCCGCCTGCGCCCTCGCGGCCCTCGAGGCGGTGCGCGATCGCCTGCCGGTGAGCCTGGGCGAGATCAAGCGCGGACTGACGGGGGTGCGCCTGGCCGGTCGGCTCCAGGTACTGCCGGGACGCCCCTCGGTGGTGCTCGACGTCGCCCACAACCCCCACGCGGCGAAGGTGCTGGCCGAAGGGCTGGGCACGATGGCCTATGCCGCGCGGACCTTCGCGGTATTCGGCATGCTCGCCGACAAGGACATCGACGGCGTCGTGGCGGCGGTGGCCGCTCGCATCGACGCCTGGTACGTGGCAGCCCCCGCGAGCGAGCGCGCGGCGAGTGCCGAGCAGGTGGCTGCCGTGCTCGCCGCCCGGGGGGCGGGGCCGGTGACGCGCACCTTCGCGACGGTCACGGCCGCGCTCGATGCGGCCATTCGGGACGCGGATCCCGATGATAGAATTCTCGCTTTCGGATCGTTCTACACCGTCGCCGAGGCGCTCCAGCGCCCGCGCTGAATCGCCCGACCCATGCCGAACGAGCCCACCGCCGAGCAGGCCGACATCCGACGCCGCGGACGCCAGCGCCTCGTGGGCGCGGTCGTCCTCGCATTGCTCGCGGTCGTCTTCATCCCGATGATCCTGGACCCGGAGCCGCGCCAGGAACGGAAGGAGCCTTCCCTCGCCATCCCGGCCAAGGAGGCGGTGGCCCCCCTGCCGGTGCCGAAACCCGAGTCGCCGCCCGCCGAGGCGAACACGCCCAGGGCCGATGCGGCGCCTGACGCCCCCCCCGCCCGGATCGAGCCGGCGCCTGCCCCGCTCGCAACCGAGAAGCCCGGGCCGGCCACGGCCGTGCCCGCGAAAGCCGAACCCGCGAGAAACGAGGCGCCCAAGGCGCCGAAGCCGGAATCGCCGATGTCATCGACCGAGCGCAAGCCTGCCCAGGACAAGGCATCGCCCAGGCTCGAGGGTTTCGCGGTCCAGGTGGGTGCATTCCGCGAGCCCGACAAGCTCGCCCAGGCCCGGGACAAGCTCAAGGCGGCGCGCCTGTCGCACTACACGGAGCGCCTCGCCTCCCCCGGGGGGGACCTCACGCGGCTTCGCGCCGGCCCGTTCCCCACGCGGGAGGCCGCCGAGAAGGCCGCCGCCGAGATGAAGCGCGCAGGGCTGTCGGGGCAGGTGATCCCGCTGCCATGAGATCGGGCGGCGTGGACCGGCCTGACGCACCGCAACACGAGGCGGGTCGAACCGCCTACACTAGCGCCGGGCCCATGCCCGACTGAAGGACGTCCAGGACCATGTGCGGAATCGTCGGCGTCGTCGCCCGCAGCCCGGTGAACCAGCTTCTCTACGATGGCCTCACGGTGCTCCAGCACCGCGGCCAGGACGCGGCGGGCATCTGCACGGCCGAGGGCCACAGCTTCCACATGCACAAGGGGCGCGGGCTCGTGCGCGACGTTTTCCGCACCCGCGACATGCGCAACCTCGAAGGCACGATGGGCATCGCGCACTGCCGCTATCCCACGGCCGGGTCCGCAGCATCCGTCGCGGAGTCCCAACCGTTCTACGTGAATTCGCCCTTCGGCATCGTGCTCGGGCACAACGGCAATCTCGTGAACGCCGAGGAACTGCGCCGCTCGCTCTTCCTCGAGGATCGCCGGCACGTCAACACCAATTCCGACTCCGAAGTGCTCCTCAACGTCCTCGCGCACGAGTTGCAGGACGCGAGCGGCGGCGGGCATCGGCTCACGCCCGACGCGATCTTCAAGGCCGTCGCCGGCGTGCACCGGCGCGTGAAGGGCGCCTACGCCGTGGTCGCGATGATCGCGGGCTACGGGCTGCTCGCCTTCCGTGACCCGCGCGGCATCCGCCCGCTGATCGTGGGGCGCGCCGACACCGCCAAGGGGGTGGAATTCATCGTGGCGAGCGAAAGCGTCGCGCTCGATTCCCTCGGGTTCAAGGCGATGCGGGACGTCGCGCCCGGCGAGGCGATCCTCGTCGACCAGAGCGGCAATCTCTACAACCGCATCTGCGCCGACGGCGGGACGCTCAACCCGTGCATCTTCGAGTACGTGTACCTCGCGCGGCCCGATTCCGTGATCGACGGCATCTCGGTCTACGAGAGCCGGCGCAACATGGGCAAGAGCCTGGCCGAGCGCATCCTCGCCTCGGGGCTGGCCGGCGAGATCGACGTGGTGATCCCCATTCCCGACTCGAGCCGGCCGAGCGCCCTCGAGGTGGCCGCGAAGCTCTCGAAGCCCTACCGCGAGGGCTTCATCAAGAACCGCTACATCGGCCGAACGTTCATCATGCCGGGCCAGGAACTGCGCAAGAAGAGCGTGCGGCAGAAGCTCAACGCGATGGCCGTCGAGTTCCGCGACAAGAACGTGCTGCTCGTGGACGACTCGATCGTGCGCGGCACCACCAGCCGGGAGATCGTGCAGATGGCGCGCGAGTGCGGCGCGCGCAAGGTCTTCTTCGCCTCGGCGGCGCCGCCCGTGCGCTTTCCCAACGTCTACGGCATCGACATGCCGACCCGGGGCGAGCTGATCGCCACGGGCCGCAACGAATCCCAGATCGCCGAGGCGATCGGCGCCGACGCCGTGTTCTACCAGGACCTCGCCTCGCTGGTGGCGGACGTTCGCGCCCTCAATCCCGCCATCGAGCGCTTCGACTGCTCGTGCTTCGACGGCGAGTACATCACGGGTGACGTCTCGGCCGACTACCTCGCGGGCATCGAGGCCTCGCGCCAGGACGGCGAATCCTCCCCCGGCACGCGCCTGTCGAGCTACCAGCTCGACCTCGGCCTCACCGCCGTCGACTGAGGCGCCCATGAGCCCGTGGCGTCCCGACACGCTCGCCGTCCGCGCGGGCGGGCAGCGCAGCAGCTTCGGGGAGCACTCGGAGAACCTGAGCCTCACCGCGAGCTTCTGCTTCCCGAGCGCGGCGGAGGCCGCCCGGCGCTTCGCGAACGAGTCGCCCGGCAACGTCTACTCCCGCTTCACCAATCCCACCGTCCAGATGTTCCAGTCGCGCCTCGCCGCGCTGGAGGGGGCCGAGGCCTGCGTGGCCACCGCGACGGGAATGGCCGCCGTTTCCACGCTCGCCTTCGGGCTGCTGCGCGCCGGCGACCACATCGTCGCCGCGCGGGGCGTGTTCGGCACCGTGGTGCCCCTGTTCAACCAGGTCCTCGCGAAGTTCGGCGTCGAGACCACGTGGGTCGATCCCCAGGACCTCGACGCCTGGCGCGGCGCCCTGCGTCCGGCGACGAAGCTGCTCTTCATCGAGACGCCCTCCAATCCCGTGTGCGAGGTGGCCGACATCGCCGGCCTCGCGCAGCTCGCACGGGGCGCCGGTGCGATCCTCGCGGTCGACAATTGCATGGTCTCGCCCGCCTTGCAGCAGCCCCTCGCGCTCGGGGCCGACCTGGTCCTGCACTCGACCACCAAGCACATCGACGGCCAGGGGCGCACGCTGGGTGGCGCGATCGCCGGTCGCCGGGACCTGGTGGAAGGTCCGCTCTTCGGCTTCGTGCGCACGGCGGGGCCGGCGATGTCGCCCTTCAACGCCTGGGTCTGCCTCAAGGGACTCGAGACGCTCAAGTTGCGGGTGGCGGCCCAGTCGGCGACGGCGCTTTCGCTTGCCCGATGGCTCGAGGCCCATCCGGCGGTCGAGCGCGTGCATTACCCCGGGCTGCCATCCCATCCGCGCCATGCGCTCGCGATGCGCCAGCAGTCTGCCGGCGGGCCGGTGCTTTCCTTCGTGGTGAAGGGCGGGCGCGATGCGGCGTGGCGCGTCGTCGATTCGTCGGCGCTCCTGTCGATCACGGCGAACTTCGGCGACACCAAGTCGACGATCTGCCACAACGCGACGACCACCCACGCGCGCCTCACGCCGGCGGAGCGGGCCGAAGCCGGCGTGGCTGACGGACTGCTTCGCCTCTCCGTGGGGCTCGAGGATTTCGAGGACCTGCGCGAGGACCTGGCGCGCGGCCTCGCACCCGCCTGAACGGGCCGATGCCGGGTTGGCGACGATGGTCGGGTGCGCTCGTTGCCGGCGTGGCGCTCCTCGCCTGCACGGGCGATGACGGCCGGCTTGAAGGAGACGGGGCGCCGCGATTCGAAGCACCCGCCCATGCGCCGCGACTCGCGCTCGTCCTGGGTTCCGGCGGGCCCCGCGGCTTCGCACACGTCGGTGCGTTGCTCGCGCTCGAGGATGCGGGCATCCGGCCGGATCTCGTCGTCGGCTCGAGCGCCGGTGCGCTCGTCGGGGCGCTCTTCGCGGCGGGCATCCCCGCCCGGGATCTCGAGGCGCTCGCGCAGGAGGTGAACGTCCTCGAGTTCTTCGAGTGGCGCATGGCGACCGGACGGCCCGCGTCCGGCCGCGCGCTCCAGGACTTCGTGAATCGCCACCTCGACGGGCGTCCCATCGAGAGGCTGCCGATCGCGTTCGCCGCGGTCGCCGCGAGGCAGGACACTCGGGAGATCGCCGTCTTCAATGCGGGTGATGCCGGCGGGGCGGTCCGGGCCTCGAGCGCGAGCCCCGGCCAGTTCGAGCCGGTGCGGATCCGGGGCGCGGCGTTCGTCGATGGCGACGAGGCGAGCCCAGTGCCGATCGCCGCGGCCCGCGCGCTCGGGGCGCGCGTGGTGGTCGCGGTCGACGTGTCGGCGCACGCGGCCAGCACGCCGGAACGGGCGCCGCGAGAGTGGGTGCGCAAGGACGAGCGACGGGCGGCCCGGGTCCGGGCCGAGGCGCCGGGCGCCGACGTGCTCGTCCACCCGGACATCGGGTACTACGCGGGACACGACGCGGACTATCGGCGACGGGTGATCGCGATCGCGCGACGCGAGACGGAAAGGCGGATGCCGGAAATCCGCGCGGCCGTGGCGCGCGCGGACCTCGCTCAGCCGAGCGCGACGGTTTCGAGCCTGCCGGGCGTCGCGACCAGGTAGCCGCCGCCTTCGTACCAGTCGGGCAGCACCCAGCGCTCGCAGCGGCGATCGCCGACGACGTGCTCGTGCCGGGCGGGGCGATGGGTGTGACCGTGGATCATGAGATCGCAGCCGGACTCGGCGAACGCGCGGCGCACCGCGTCGTCGTTCACGTCCATGATCGTCTCGGTCTTGCTTTCCTTGGCCGCCTGGCTGCCGGCCCGCAGGCCCTTGGCGAGCGCGATGCGTTCGGCGAGCGGGCGGGCGAGGGCGGCCGCTTGCCACGCGGGGCTTCGCACCTGGGCGCGGAAGGCCTGGTACTCGCGGTCGTCCGTGCAGAGCGTATCGCCGTGAAGGAGCACCGCGCGGCGCCCGTGCAGGTCGATCGTCGAGGGGTCCGCCAGCAGCGTCGCACCCGTGGCGCGTGCGAAGGTCTCGCCCAGCACGAAGTCGCGGTTGCCGTGCATGAAGAAGAGCGGGGCGTGCGATGACGCCGCGCGCAGCAGCGCCGCGATCTCGGATTCGAAGGGAAGGGATAGGGCGTCGTCGCCCGGCCAGGCCTCGAAGAGATCGCCCAGGATGTAGAGCGCCGAGGCGCCGGGAACGACCGTCTCGACGAAACGCCGGAAGCGACCCGTGGTGTCGGGGCGCTCGCCGGCGAGGTGCAGGTCCGAGACGAAGAGGACCCGGCTCAGAGGCACTCGGCCTTCTCGATCACCACGGGCTCGAGCGGCACGTTCTGGTGCATGCCGGCGTTGCCGGTGGGCACCTTGCGGATCCGGTCCACGACATCCGTGCCGTCGACGACCTTGCCGAACACGGCGTAGCCCCAGCCCTGCGGCGACTTCTCGCGGAAGTTGAGGAAGTCGTTGGCCTTCACGTTGATGAAGAACTGGCTCGTCGCGGAATCCGGCACGTTGGTGCGCGCCATCGCGAGCGTGTACATGTCGTTCTTCAGGCCGTTGTCCGCCTCGTTCTTGATGGGGGCGTTCGTCGGCTTCTGCTTCATGTCCTTCGTGAAGCCGCCGCCCTGGATCATGAAGCCGTCGATCACGCGGTGGAACACGGTGCCGTCGTAGTGGCCGGACTGGACGTACTTCACGAAATTCTCGGCCGAGACGGGCGCCTTCGCGGCGTCCAGCTCGATGGTGATGGCGCCCATCGAGGTGGTGAGCTTCACTTTCATCGTGGTGATTCCTTTCAGGTTGGCGGGGCAGGCGCCGGCCTTGGCCTGGGCGGCGACGGGCAGCGCGAAGGGGGCGAGGAGGGCGAAGGCGAGCGCGGCGAGGCGCCGGCGGCGGGCGGGCAGGGCGGTCATGGGATCCTTCAGGAGACGACGGTTTCGAAGACGATCCGCCAGCGGCCCCCTTCTCGCGTCCAGTACTGGCGCTTGTGGGTGCGGTTGGCGAGGTTGGAGGAGCGGTAGTCCTGCTCGAAGGTGACGACCAGGGTGTCCGCCGGCTCCGACAACCCGAACAGGCTCAGGTTCGCGACGCCGACCTTCACCCAGGACTTGCCCGCGTTGACCTTGCGCTTGTGAGCGGACCAGGCGGCGAGGTCCTTGCCGTCGGCCTTGAAGGTGCCGGCGTAGTGCCCGAGGTAGCGATCGGCGTCGAGGCTTTCCCAGTCGGCGCGCCACTGCTCAAAGGCGGAGAGGAACTCGCGGCGGCTCGCTTCCCAGCGGGTGGGCTCGGCCCATTCGACCCCGGCGCTGATCACCACCGGCGTGCGTCCCACGTCCACGAAGCGGGCGAGGCGCTTCAGGTCGTCGTTGGTGAGCACCACGCAGCCGTCGGTGGCTCGCGGCGGCCGGCTGTAGGTTTCCGACGGCGTTCCGTGGAGCCAGATGCCGTAGCCGTTGCGTCCCAGGCGCTTGTCCCATTCGTTGGGATAGCTGATCGGGAAGGCGCCGGGACCGTAGAAGTCCGGGAGCTTTTCCTTCGACGACACGATGCGATAGGCGCCCAGCGGCGTCTTCTGGTCGCCCTCCCGCTGCTTTTCCCAGCCGTTCTTGCCCACGCTGATGTAGAAGTCCGTCACGTGGCGAGGCACGCCGTCGCGGTTCTCGAAGACGAAGAGGCGCGAGCGGGCCGTGTCGACCAGGATCGCATGGACCTGGTCGGGGGCGAGCTGCAAGAGGGAGAGCGGGCGATGCTCCGCCGGCGGCGCATCGAGGAAGCGCTTGAGGCGAGCCTTGGCCTCGTCCTGCAGCGGGGCGAGCTGGGGCGTGCGCGAAACGCTCGCGCCGGGCCCGAAGGCGACGGGATTTCCGGCGCGGGCCATGAGCAGGTCACCCTTGATCAGGTGGCCGAGCCGGAAATTGGGGGTCTTGGCGAGGGCGTGATCGATCTCGCCGAGGGACCGGCGGATGCCGTTCTCGCGAAGGCCGGTGATGGCCCGGACGAGCGAGGCTTCGATCTCGTTCGGAAAGGCGGCCACGCCGGCCGGCGCGGCGTCGTCATCGGCGCGGGCGGCGAGCGGCGCCGCGAGCGCGACGAGGAGGACGACGGCGCGCACGGGCGCGCCGCGGCGTCGGGGGGAGGGCGCGCGCCCGGTCACCCGCCGACCCGCTCCTGCTGGATGAGCCACCGGCCGCCCGAGCGCACGAGCTTCAGGGTCTTCGTGCTGTTGGACTTGAGCGTGTCGGACCTGTAGGCCTGGCGGATCACGACGGCGGCCTCGTCGCCCGCGACCTTGACGGACTGGAACTTGACGCTCACCTCGATGCTCTTCGGACGCTCGATGCGTTCGGCCCGCTGCTTTTCCCAGGCGTCGCGCTTTTCGCCACCGGGCGTCTCGAAGCCGGGCGCATAGGAAGCGAGGTAGCCCTTCACGTCCTTCGCGCTCCAGGCACGGGCCCAGGCCTCGACGGCGGCCTGCACTGCCTTGGTGTCGTCGGTGCCGGCCTGTTTCGGGGGCTCGGTCTTCGGCGGGGCGGGCTTCGGCGGATCGGCCTTGGGCGGATCGGCCTTCGGGGGCGCGGCCTTCGGGGCCTCGGCCTTGGGGGGCTCGATCTTCGGGGGTTCGGCCTTCGGGGGGTCGGCCTTCGGGGGTTCGGTCTTCGGCGCTGCGCCCTTGGCGGCGGGCTCGACGCGACCGGCGCTCTTGGACGGCTCGCCCTTGGCGGCCTTCTGCGCCGAGAAGATGTCCTTCACCATCGAGAGCTTCACTTGCGCGCCGGCGTTGTTCTTGTCGAGCTGCAAGGCGCGGTCGTAGGCGCGGCTCGCCAACTGCGCGTAGATGTCGCCCAGGTTTTCGTGGGCCGTCGCGTAGCTGGGATGCGTGTGGATCGCGAGCTCGAGGGCGCTTTTCGCCTTGTCGTAGTTGCCGAGGGAGGCGTAGAGCACCGCGAGGTTGTTGTACGGCTCGGGCAGCTCGGGGAAGTCCTCGGTGAGGCCCGTGAAGACCTGGATGGCCTCCTGGATCTTCTTCTGCTCCGTGAGCAGCAATCCCTTGAGGAAGCGTCCCTGGGGTTCCCGGGGCTGCGCCTTGAGGTAGGCATCCACCTTCTCGAGGGCCGGCGCGACGCGGCCCTGCGCATAGAGTTTCTGCGCTTCGCGCAAGTCGTCGGCGGGCGCGGCGAACGTGGGGCCGGCCGTGCAGAGCACGACGATCGCGGCGAGGAGGGACAATCGCAGGGGACGCGGGAGCATCGTGCTATAATTTGTTGAATTTATATGGAAAACGCATTCTACCAACCTTGGGGGGGCTTCACAATCCGGATGCGCCCGCATCCGGGGCTTCCGGGACCCGCCCGCACCGGCTTCTGGCGCGTCGCGATCGCCCCTTCGGCGGCCTTCCGCTGTCGCCCGTCCTCCGCCCGCTGACCCTCCCGGCGCGCCCGCCCCGGCGTGCCCCTGTCTCTTATACACATCTCCGAGCCCACGAGACAGGCAGAA
>ERZ761602.4106-NODE-4106-length-19259-cov-364.066392_pt1 | contig 19259 bp, 16 predicted proteins | sample MGYA00512165_ERZ761602 | MGnify/ENA primary metagenome ERZ761602 (study PRJEB28899, sample SAMN02445085) | bioreactor sludge metagenome | biome: EBPR sludge; isolation source: Thorneside wastewater treatment plant | place: Australia: Brisbane, Thorneside... | reverse complement strand
CGGGGCTGCAGGGGCTCTGGCTCGCGAACACCACGGTCAGCGACGTGTCGGCGCTCGCTGGTCTGACGGGGCTGCAGGAGCTCTGGCTCGCGAACACCACGGTCAGCGACGTGTCAGCGCTCGCTGGTCTGACGGGGCTGCGGGCGCTCTCCCTAGCGAACACCGGGGTCAGCGACGTGTCGGCGCTCGCTGGTCTGACGGGGCTGCGGGTGCTCTCCCTAGAGAAGACCGCGGTCAGCGACGTGTCGGCGCTCGCTGGTCTGACAGGGCTGCAGTTGCTCTGGCTCGCGAACACCACGGTCAGCGACGTGTCAGCGCTCGCTGGTCTGACGGGGCTGCGGGCGCTCTCCCTAGAGAACACCGCGGTCAGCGACGTGTCGGCACTTGCCGATCTGAGGGGCCTGCAGAACCTCTGGCTGGGGGACACCGCGGTCAGCGACGTGTCGGCGCTCGCTGGTCTGCTGGGGCTGGAGGAGCTCTCGCTTGAGAACACCAGGGTCAGCGACGTGTCGGCACTTGCCGGTCTGACGGGGCTCCGGGAGCTTTCGCTCGAGAACACCCCGGTTAGGGATGTGTCGGCACTCGCCGATCTGAAAGGCCTGCAACAGCTCTCGCTCAAGAACACCGCGATTAGCGATGTGGTGGCGCTTGCTCCTCTGACCAACCTGAAGATCGTCGGTCTTGGTCGAGGCGCGCGACGGAAAAGGCAGAGGCGCCAAGCGGCAAAGGGGCCAGGCCCGAGCATACGAGGCGGGTGAGTCAGGGTGAATAGAGGTGACGTGAATAGAGGTGGACACGAATAGAGGTGACGAATAGAGGTGGACGAATAGAGGTGGACGAATAGAGGTGGACGAATAGAGGTGACAGTATATGGAATACCATCCAGAGACCAGCCTGCTCACCAAGCGCTTCGAGCGCAGTCCGCGGATGGCTCGCGGCGGCTCTCTGCGCCTTGGCTTCCGGTCATGCCGTGGCGCCGCGTTGCTGGAAAGAGGATCTGGTCAATTTGCTGCTGAGCTGCGAGCGGCGCGAGCGAATTGCGACCGCGAGAGCTGTCGAACGGTTGCGGCGTTTGCAACCTCTACGCCATCCACCTGCGCGATGGCGCAGCCTCGGTCTTGATCGGCATCCGCCGGCAGCCCAGCATCGACTCGCCCGTTGCGACGCCTTCCGTCCAGCAGCCGCTGTCGCCGATGGTTGGCCAGTTGCAAGCATCGCCGCGCCGCGATCCTCGCCCGGTCGTGGCGCTCCGTCGCCACGCTTCCGCCGCTGCATGGCTGCCGGCGGGGCCGGTCATGATCCGTCGGATCCGGGAAGACTTGCGGAAGCGGTGTCCGGTCCTCTATCCTGAGTCTCTCGCCGGTCGGGAACGTCTGTCCTGACGCCTCCCGAAAACCCGGCGTCTGGGGAGAAGCGTCATGGTCCATACGCGGACGGCGTTGCAGCGGCGCCAGCAGGAATCCCGCACGACCCCGAAGATCTCCGAGCGGGGGGCTGTGCCTTCAGTGCAGGGAGTGCCGAGGTTTCTCGGGGTCGGCTCGGCCCGGCAATCGGCGAACGATGTCGCGCGCGACGGCACACAAGGCCCCGGCCGGGCGCTGGCGCACGGCGAGCGCATCCAGAATTCGTTCGGATCGCGGCACGATCTGTCCTCGGTGCGGATGCACGTCGGCCGCAGTTCGGGCGAAGCCTGCGAGCGGCTCGGTGCCGGCGCGTTTGCGACCGGCCCGTCGATCGCGTTTCGTGCCGACCCCGACCTCTGGCTCGCCGCGCACGAGGCGGCGCATGTCATCCAGCAGCGCCATGGCGAGGGCCCACCCGCCGGGCTCGATTCGCCAGGTGACCGCCACGAACGCGCGGCGAGCGCTGTGGCCGATCGGGTGGTCGCCGGGAAGTCCGCCAGGGATCTGCTGCCGCGCGGTGAGCGCCGGGCCGCCGGCAGTGCAGGCGCGGTCCAGCGCTACACGATCGAAACACTCGGAGGAGGACGTGCGCAGGTTGGCGAGAACAAGCAGACGGCGCTGTTCGGGTCGCAGACGCTTTATGCGACATCCGGACTCATCAGCGGAGCGAACTCGAAGCTTCAGGCAGCGGGAAAACAGGGCTCGTCCATCGAGCTGAAAGCGGTCGGCGGCTCGGTCAGCGTCGATGGCAACTCGCTGACCGGCGTCCAACCGGAATTCCTCGCCAAGCCGGGGAGCCCACACTCGGGCGTGGAAAAGGCCAATGCGCCGGGTGGCATGGACACCGAAGGAACAGCCAATGGCCCCATGGCCCTGTGGACCGATTGCGGCCGTTCGTCGGCGGCGGTGACCGGTTCTTCCGGCGGTGGCGACCGCAGTGTCGTCTATTTCGACAACGGCGTCGCCAAGCTCGGCAAGGGCGTCGATGACTCGACGGTTTCGGACTGGCTCAAGGGAGAGCCGAACCAGATGGCGAACCAGGTCTACATGGATCTGATGCCACGCTTCATCGAGCGCTCGGACAACGCGGCATTCGTCGTCGAGGGTGTGCACTACGATTGGCAAAGCAACACGGCAGCGGGCGCCCTGGCGGGTGCGGCCGTCGGCGCCGGGCTCGGTGCCCTGATCGGCAGTTTCGTTGGCGGCCTGGGCGCGGCTCCCGGGGCAGTCATCGGCGGCGTGGCAGGCGCAATCGGCGGCGCGATCGTCGGTTCGCGGGCCCGCAGCAAGGTCTTTCGCAAGCCCGCCAGCATTGCCGAAGCCAAGGCGATGTACCTGGCGCTGGGCAACGCCGGCATGGACAAGTTTGACAAGGAGGCGGGGATCAACTTTTATGCCAATCCGGAGATCGGCGAGTCGTACTCGATGGCGACCGAGGGCGACATGCCGGGTTTCAAGTCCTATCCGGGCGAGGACACATGGAACTACCACTGGGCCGGCGTCGTGATGAAGGATGGTGCCGACAACATCACGCTCGAAAACTACGCCGTCACCGAGAAGTACGCGGCGAGCAAGGGGGTCAGCCAATATGATTTCATCGACCGCCAGTGGAATTTTGCGATGTACGGGACGGTGGACAAGAGCCAGACGTTCCACCAGGAGCACCTGGCCAGCAAGACGCATGGTTCGCACGCGACGTCCATTGCGGTCAGGACCGACCAGTGAGCAAAGCGGAGGCCGGGCGCGACGAGTTGCCGCCGCGCCTTGATCGTGCCGAGCAGATGAGGCGGCTCGATGGGCAGCGGGTCCGCCTCGTCGGAAGCTACCTGTCCGTGCCGAGCCTGAAGAGGATGCCCCGTCCGGGGCGGCCGCCCGAGTACGTGGACCTGGGCGAGGTCGTCATTCAGATCGAGGGCAGTGCCGCGGCCTACGACCCGGCGGCCGGCGACACGCCGGCACGCATCGGGCTCGGCATCGCAGCGCGGCCGAGCGAAGAGATCGTTCGGCTCAACGATCGCCGCGTCTCGGTCGAAGGTCGAATCGTGCTGTGTCCCGAGATGGCTTCGACGTCTCCCGCCGCGGTGCAAAGACCCAGTCCGCTATTGCAGGACCCCAGCGGACTGCGCCTCGATGAGTGAATTCGGCCGCGAATCAGAAGGGCGAGTCGAGAGGGGGCCGACTCGTCGCTGCAATCGGCGGAGGCTTGGCACACCACAGCTTGTCCACCGAGTCTGACCAGAAGCAAGTCAATGATGAAGAAACTTGATCGCATCACCCCCGACCTCACCCGGCTGCTGCCCGAAGAGCTGGTCGAGCGCACGGTCACGCAGCAGCTGATCCCGGCGATCGCCAAGGACACGGCCCTGACACGCAAGATCGAGCACGCGGCGCAGCAGGTGCCGACGCGGCATCACTTGCGCAATGGCGACGCGCGGAAGATGGACTTCCTCACATCGGAGAGCGTCGATCTGGTGCTCACCTCGCCGCCGTACTGGACGCTCAAGGAGTACGACGACGCGGAAGGTCAGCTCGGCGACATCGGGGGCTATGAGGCTTTCCTCGACGAGCTCGACAAGGTCTGGCGGGACTGCTTCGACGCGCTGGTCCCGGGCGGGCGGCTGATCTGCGTGGTCGGCGATGTTTGCCTGTCGCGGCGCCGCAACCTCGGCGTGCATGAGGTGGTGCCGCTGCATGCGTCGATCCAGGAGCGCTGCCGGCGGATCGGCTTCACCAATCTGGCGCCGATCATCTGGCACAAGATCGCCAACGCGGCCTTCGAGAGCAGCGGCAACGGCGGCGGCTTTCTCGGCAAGCCTTACGAGCCCAACGCGGTGATCAAGAACGACATCGAGTTCATCCTGATGCTGCGCAAGCCCGGCGGCTACCGCACGCCGACGGCGCCCAAGCGCCTGCTCTCGGTGATCCCCGAAGCGCTGCACCGGGCGTGGTTCCAGCAGGTGTGGACAGGGCTGACCGGCGCTTCGACCCGCGATCATCCGGCGCCGTATCCGGTCGAGCTCGCCGAGCGGCTGGTGCGCATGTTCAGCTTCGTCGGCGACACGGTGCTCGACCCGTTCATGGGCACCGGCACGACCGCGGTGGCAGCGGCGAAGTGGGGGCGCAACAGCATCGGCGTCGAGATCAGCCGCGAGTACGCGGAACTGGCGCGCCGCCGCTTCGAGCGCGATGCGAACCACCTGTTCTCGGTCGCCGAGCTGGCGACTGCCGATGTCGACCCACAGCCCGCCCGGGCGCGCGAGGCGGCGGCGTGATCCGCGACCTCGAAGCCGCGATCGACGGCTTGCTGTCGCGGCCCGCGACCTCGACGCTCCGCCTTCAGGACCTCGCCGACCTGCTCAAGTCGCTGCTTGATCGCGCCGGCCTGCCGGGCGTGCGCGGTGGGTCGAGCGGCGAACTTTCGGTGCCCGGCCTGTCGCGTCCGAAGAACTGGGACATCGCCTACGAGTTCGCCGGCAAGTTCCGCCTGCTTGTTTCGCTGAAGTCGATGCTGAAGAACATCAGCGGCTCGGTTCCCAACCGCATCGACGATCTGCAGGGCGAACTGGCGAACGTGCAGCAGCTGCGCCCCGAGATCGTCATCGGCTACGTCGTGCTGCTTGACGTGGTCGAGGACAAGGCGCGCAAGGAAGACGGCGAGATGTGGTCCGACTGGTTCGAGCAGGCGCTGCGCCGGCTGGCGATCCGCAAGGCGCCGCTGTGGAACCCTGGGCTGATGGAAGGACTGTGGTTCATTCGCTTCGACAGCAGGCGCGCTTCCGGCGAGCGCCTCGTCGACCCGACGCGCGTCGAACGCGAAGGCGGCGAGTTCATCCGGGCGCTGTTGTGCGAGTTGCAGCTGCGCGAGCCGGCAGTGGAATTGCGCCAGCCGCTCGACTGCACGGGACTGAATTCGCTGGCCCGGTGACGCGCCGGCAGGTGGTCGTCGCTGCGCGGGATGGCGCCGGACGAACCGCTGCCGGCGGATGGACTCTCGTCGCGACCACCCGACTCGTCATCCCCTGGCGTTGGTGACGCGGCCGCGCGGGCCGTGTTCGACGTGGAGAATCTGCGTCTTCTGCCATGCGGCAAGCTTCTCCGGGTCGAGGGCGGCGCCGGTGGCGAGGCGGTCGATGCCGACCGGCCGCCAGCGGTCGTCGGCCGTGCCGATGCGCGCCTTCAGTCTTTCGCGCAGCGCGCCGACGAGAAACACGAGAACGGCGACGCCGACGACGTAGGGCATCACCTGCACCAGTGAGAGAAACGTGGCGAGGCTGATCTGACTCGGGAAGAGGATTTCCGGAAGGTCGTAGCCGAAATGCCGGCCGAGGGCGAAAAGAAAAGGGACCCACATGGCCAGCCAGAGAAGCCAGGCGAGCGCAGTGATGACGACAGCCGACACCCGCCGCAGCGGGTGCGCCAGGTCGGGCCGCTCGATGATCAGCGGGAGGCGTCGGGCTTGATGCCGCGGTCGGGACTCGTCCATCGGGCGCGTTTCTCGCTGTCACGAAAAAGGATCTTCGGCACGGCCACCACCGAGGTGGCGGCCGTGATGGCCCAGTAGATGATCGGATACCAGATCATCCAGAAATAGTTCTTCAGCAGGCCCCGGTCGTAGGGCCGGTCGAGGACCAGGCTCAGCATGATCTGCAGCAGGCAGGTCGTTGCGATCAGCAGTCCGGCCCACCCCAGCAGCAGGATCGGCGCGCTTTGCAGGTCGATCCGGTAGACCAGCAGGTCGATGACACGGTAGGTGGCGAGCAGTGCGAACAGGTAGGCCCAGGTGATGCTCATTCCGTATTCGACGCAGAGTGGCCACATTGCGGCGTTCTTCGGTGACAGCAGTTGCGGCGTGTAGTCGAGCAGCACCTGGGTGCCGCCCATCGACCAGCGCAGACGCTGCTTCCACAGCCCGCGCAGGGTTTCCGGCATGAGGATCCAGCAGAGGGCGCGCGGCTCGAAGCGAACCTCCCAGCCGGCCAGTTGCAGTTTCCAGGAAATGTCGACATCCTCGGTCAGCTTTTCCGGGCTCCAGTAGCCGACCTCGTGCAGCGCGCTGCGGCGGAAGGCGGCGATCACTCCGGCGACGGTGAAGATCAGGCCGACCGAGCGCTGCGCGCGCTTGATCAGACCGACGATCGACGAGAATTCGCCGACCTGCAGGCGGCCGAGCAGGGTCGACCGGTTGCGCACGCGCGGGTTGCCGGTGACGGCGGCGACCTCGGGCTCGTCGAAATGGCGCACCAGCCAGTTCAGGGCGCAGGGGTCGAGGCGTGCATCGCCGTCGATGCCGACGAGGATTTCGGCGGCCGTCAGCAAAGCCGCCGTGTTGAGGCCGACCGCCTTGCCCTGGTTGGCGACCTGGTGGATGACGCGCAATTTCGCGAAGCGTGCCGCCAGCGCGTTGAGCAGTTCGCCGGTGCGGTCCGTGCTGCCGTCGTTGATGGCGATGACTTCGTAGTTCGGGTAGCGCAGCTCCATCAGGGCTTCGACGGTCTCCTCGACATTGGCCTCCTCGTTGTAGCAGGGGACGAGCACGGCGATCAGCGGGTAGTCGTCGCGCGGCGGCGGCTGGTCGACGATGCGGTGCGGGCGGCGCTCGAAACGCAGGTAGAACGCCATGCCGCCGATCATCCAGACGACCGACATCAGCACCGGGTAGAAAAAGACGTAGGCGAGGATGGCGCTCCAGAAATCGCCGAGCAGGACCGGCAGCGGGGTCATGGCAGTTGCGGCTGCCAGCGCAGCGAGAGGGAAGGGAAGATCGGCCCCATCAGGCTCTCCGGCAAGCCGCCGACGCCGAACTGGCGGAAGCCGTCGGCTTCGAGCTGCCGCATCTGGCGGGCGATGGTTTCCGGCGGCAGCGAGGCGTCGAACTCGAAGAGGACGTGCCGGGCCATTTCCTTGGGAACGGTGGCGAGGTGCTCCGTGCCGGCAGGCAGCAGCATCAGGTCACCGGGGCGCAGCGCCGCCCATTGCGTGGCAGTCGGCGGCTGCTCCGGCGCCCAGGCGATCTGCAGCGGCCAGACCCAGCGTGCGGCCGCCTCGCGCAGGCGCCGGGCGGCGGCGCTGTCGGGCGCGGCACGCACGCGCAGGCCGGCGAAATTGACCTGGCGCGCGAGGTCGGCGACCAGTTCCGGTTCGGCGAGCCAGGCGGCCGGCAGGTCGATGAAGACCGGCACGCCGGCGCGGCGCTCGGTCTGCCAGGCGATGTGGTTGAGCTGGTCGGCGGCGACCGGACGCAATCCGGTCGGGAACAGCGCCATTTCCCGGCCGTCGCGTTCGATCGTCGGTTTGACGAAGGCGATGTTCGGGCTCAAGCTCAGCAGGCGGTCGAGGGTCGGCGAGAGGCCGTCCTCGCCGGGTGGCCAGGTGGCGGGGTCGACCTCGACGCTGCGTGCCGGGTTGGCATCCCAGGTGACGCGCAGCATTTCGGCGAAGGCCTGCAGCGAAGGGCTGTTCTCGATCAACTGGCGTTTCCAGACGGACTTCGGCGTGCCGGCATCGTTGAAGCCGTCGACCAGCGTCAGGCCGATCGGCATGCCGAGCTCGCTGGCGACTTCCTGGGCGGCCTGGTTGCTGCGACCGTAGGGCCAGACGATGATCCGCGGCGCCTTGCCGGTGTGCTGGCTGATGCTGTCGCGAAGATCATGGCGCAGGCGGGCGAGGTAAGCGGCATCGTCCTCGTAACGGCCGTTGGCGTACAGACGGGTGGTCGTCGCCGGCTGCGTGTTGCCCTGCGGGTTGGCGAGAATGCCGCGATGCAGGCCGTAGGAATGCGAGGCGACCTCGACCAGCCCGGAGGCCTGCATTTCACGAACCGGCTCCCAGCTCAGGAACTTGCTGCGCGCTACCGGCTTCCCGTCGTAGTCGACCATCTGGCCTTCGGGGACGTCCATCCACTGGCCGACCAAGGCGATGACCGCCGGGTAGTTGAACAGCTTGAGCAGCGGAAAGACGCGCGTGTAGGCATCCTTGAACCCGTCGTCGAAGGTCAGCAGGATGGCATTGGGCGGCAACGGCGGGCCGCCGGCGCGGGCGGCGAGGATCTGGTCGACGCTGACCGGATGGAAGTCGTTGGCCCGCATCCAGGCGAACTGCCGGGCGAGATCGCTGGCGCGGACGGCGGTCGGGGTCAGCGGCTCGTTGTCGGCAACGACCTCGTGGTAGCTCAGCGCCATGAAGCGGGCGTCGGCGGCCGGCGCCAGTGCGGCGGCGAGCGCCAGCAGGAGGCCGACGAGGCTGCGGATCAGAAACGCCACAGCAGCACCAGATTGGCAAAAGTGCGGCCTTCGCGCTCGCCGTCGTAGGGGCGCAGCAGGCGGCCGATGCCGTAGCGCAGCGAGAGGTCGCGGTCGACTTCCCAGCGGTGGCCGTATTCGATGGCCTCGATCGCCCCGGAACCGTAGAATTCCTGCCAGTAGGTGCCGCCGGTCAGCGCGACACGCTGGCGGAAGGAGTGGTCGTAGCTGCGCCAGGTGAGGTGCTCGACGGCTGCGGTCAACCACAGCGAACGGTCGCTTTTCGGGTTGAAGTAATTGACGGGGGCATTGAGCGAGTTGCGCGAGGCATCGGCGCCGAGCGTCGTCTCGAACATCCACTGCGGGCCGCTCAGCCAGCGCTCGAACCACAGGGCGTTGACGCCGCGGCGCAGGTTGCCGTCGGAAAAATCGCTCGCATACACGCCCAGCCCGAGCTTGCGCGATTCGTGCTGGCGCCAGTCGACGCCGAGGCTGACGCGGCTGGCGTGGATGCCGTCGGCGACGGCGCGCAGCGTGATCTGGTTGCTCACGCTCTCGCCGGCGCCGTAGAGGGTCCAGTGGTCGTCGGGCTGCCAGCGCACGGTGCCGGTGACGCCGGTCCTGACTCCGCTGCCGCCGCTTACCTCGCCGGTCACCCGCCAGCCGAGATGGCGCCATTCGGCGCCGGCGCCGGTGCGGATCCAGCTCTGGTTGTCGCCGTCGAAATCGGCGCTGGCCGAGTAGTTGTGGGCGAAGACCCGCCAGGTGTCGTTGATCGGCCGGCTGTAGAGGAAGCTGTCGATCGCCCAGTCGCGGCTGCCGAAGAAATTGACGTCCTGCCCCTCGCCATAGCCGGCTTCGACATGGAGCTCGTGACTGTCGTACAACTCATGGCTGCGGCGGGCGCGGCGCACCGCGCCGTTGTCGGCGTCGAGCTCGCTGGCACGGTCGAGCGCGGCGCGGGCGGCGGGCCAGTCCTGCAGGGTGAGCAGGTTCTCGGCAAGGTCGGCATGCAGCGCCGGGTTGAGCGGATCGGTACCGATGGTCCGGCGCAGCATCTCGTCACCCTGGCGCGGCCAGCCGCGGGCCAGCGCCAGGCTGGCCGACGACTCGCGGGCTTCGCTGTTGTGGGGAATCGCCGCATGGCGGGCATCGATGCGCGTCTGCGCTTCATCGAGGCGGTCGGCGAAGATGCGCACGCGGTCGGCCGCGATGTCGGCACTCAGGCGCTCGCCGTTGTAGCGGCCGTCGAGATGGCGGCGCTCGGGCAGGCGGGCGGCGTAGCGGTCGATGTGCCCGGTCGCGGCGTCGAGCTGCTCGGTCTCGACCAGGGCGTAGAAGAGCCCGAGGTTGCAGTCGAAATCGTCGGCATTGTCGGCGACCACCCGCTGGTAGAGGATCAGCGCCTCCTGCGGGCGGCGCAGTTCGAGGTAGCTGCCGGCGACGTCGCGTTCCGCCCACAGGGGAACCGGAATGTCGCGGGCGAGCAGGGTTTCGTGGAGCGTGACGGCATCGGCGGCGCGGCGGCGGGCGGCGAGCGCGCTGAGGCGGTCGGTCAGGCGGCGCCGTTCTTCAGCGTCCGGCAGCTTGCCGGCGAAGAACTCGGCGGCGAGCGCGTCGGTTGCGGTCAGCGCGATGTCGAGGCGCACAAAGCGTTCCGGTCCGCGCAGGGTGTTGCGGTCGACGATGCCGTAGCGGATGTCGAGGGCGATGATGTCGCCCTCCATCGCCCGCCGATCGGCTTCGGAAAGCGGCGCATCGAGCGCGGCGGCCTGCGTGAAGAGGCCGAGGCGCATGGCGGCCAGCCAGGCAGCCTTGCGCGCCTCGACGTTGTCCGGCTGGGCGCGGAGGATGGCGAGCTGGCGGCCCAGCTCCGGCGCCCAGTCGTCGCCGCCGACGGCTGCCGCTGGCGCCGGGGCGGGATGCCTGGCCCTTGCCGGCATCAGCCACTCCTCGCCGGCGCCCGCCGTCAGCGTGGCAAGGGTGAGGGAAAGCGGCAGGGCGCGGCGCAGACCGTTCATGGCGACCGATTGTAGCGTCTTCCGGCGGCCGGGTTCCGCTTTCCGGGCCGGCGTCGACCACCCGTCTGGCCAGCGTGTGGTTCCTTGCACAGTGGCCGCCACGCGGCGATGCGCGGTGCTGGCGGAATTCGCCCGGCGTCATCCCGTTCGCTGACGGGTTCGTGCCGATCGTGGCGCCTGCATCGTGCAGCGGAATCGCCCGTTCGGACAGGCACCCGTCGCCGATGCGCAGCCGGTCGCTGTCGCTGATCGATGCGCAGGCGGACCACCGGCGCCTGCGGCTATACTCCACAGCGAATCACTCGCCCCCTGCCGCATCCGATACGCCTGCCGAACATGCCTGCACAGCTCCTCCGCCTCCTTGCCAGCAGCGTCCTGATCCTTGGGCTGGCGCACCCCGTCCATTCCGCCAGGAACTACGGCGACGAGCAGTTCCGCCTCGAACACGGGCACGACGGCAAGGACGTCTTCTGGGCGCCGACGCCGGATGCCATGGTGATGCTGATGCTGCGGACCGCCAGGGTGACGCCGGCGGACATCGTCTACGACCTCGGCGCCGGCGACGGGCGGATTCCGATCGCCGCGGCACGGGCCTTCGGCGCCCGCGCGGTCGGCATCGAGCATTCGCCGGAGGTCGCCGCGCTGGCGCGGCGCAACGTCAAGCGCGCCGGCCTCGATGGGCGGGTGAGGATCGTCACCGGCGACCTCTTCGTCGAGGACTTTTCCGAGGCGACGGTGGTGACGATGTTCCTGACACCGGTCCTCAACCGCAAGCTGCGGCCGCTGCTGCTGCAGATGAAGCCGGGCACGCGCATCGTCTCGCACAGTTTCCACATGGGCGACTGGCAGCCCGATGCGACGATCGCGACCGAGAACGCGGAGGGCTTCTTCTGGATCGTGCCGGCGCAGGTGGCGGGTGAGTGGTCGCTGCGCCTGCCGGGCGATGCCGCGCCGGCCCGCCTGCGGTTGCAACAGGCCTACCAGCAGGTTTCCGGCACGCTCACTTCCGGCGAGCGGAGCGTTGCCGTCGCGGGCCGGCTGCAGGGTGCGACGCTGCAGTTCGACTATGTCCGGCCCGACGGCACGCCGGCAACCGTTGGCGTCGCCGTCGATGGCCGGCGCCTCGTCGGTCGGCAGACGCACGCGCAGGCAGCCGGCCCGGTGAGCGGCGAACGCCGCTGAAGCATCGGCCATGCCTGCACGCGGCGAGCAACCCAGCCCCCTGCTGCGAACGACGGGTGCGGTCGCCATCGTCGTCGGCATCGTCGTCGGTGCCGGCATCTTCAAGACACCGGCGATGGTCGCCGGCATCACGCAGGATCACGGCTGGCTGATCGCCGTCTGGCTGGCCGGCGCCCTCGTCTCGCTTGCCGGCGCGCTGTGCTATGCCGAACTGTGCGCGGCCTACCCACATGCCGGCGGCGACTACCACTTCCTCAGCCGCGCCTGGGGCAAGCGCTTCGCCTTTCTCTACGCATGGTCGAAGGCGGTGGTGATCAACACCGGTTCGATCGCCCTGCTCGCCTACGTCTTCGGTGACTACATGACGCGCGTCGTCGATCTCGGCGCGCATTCTTCGGCGCTCTGGGCGGTCGCCATCATCATCGCGCTCACCGCCGCCAACATCCTCGGGCTGAGCTTCGCCGCCCGCCTGCAGACGGCGATGGTACTGCTGCTCGTCGGCGGGCTGGCGGCCGTCGTCGTCGCCGGCTTCGCCGTACCGGCGGCTGAACTGACGTCGCGTCCGTCGCCGGCCTGGTTCGCCAGCACACCGCCGGCCGGCATGCTCGGCCTGGCGATGGTCTTCGTGCTGCTCACCTTCGGCGGCTGGAACGAGGCCGCCTACCTCTCGGCCGAAATGCACGGCGGCGCACGCGCCGTCGCCCGGGTATTGATCATCAGCCTGAGCATCATCACCGCCCTTTACCTGCTCGCCAATCTCGCGCTGCTGCACGGCCTCGGCCTCAACCGGCTGGCCGCCAGCAAGGCCGCCGGCGCCGAGGTACTCGGCCTGCATTTCGGCGCCTGGGGCGAGCGCCTGCTCGGCGTGCTCGTCGGGCTTGGCGCGCTGACCAGCATCCATTCGACGATGATCGTCGGCGCCCGCGGCAACTACGCGCTCGGCCGCGACTGGGCACCGTTGCGCCGCCTCGGCCGCTGGTCTGCCGGGCGGGGCGCGCCGGTGAACGCCCATGTCGTGCAGGCGGCCATCAGCCTGGCACTGGTCGTCTTCGGCACCTTCCAGGCCGATGGCTTCGCGGCGATGGTGGAGTTCACGGCGCCGGTCTTCTGGGCCTTCCTGTTCATGGTCGGGCTGGCCGTCTTCCGGCTGCGCCGGCGGCAGCCCGGGATCGAGCGGCCGTTCCGCGTGCCGCTCTACCCGCTGACGCCGGTCGTGTTCTGCGCCGCGTGCGCCTGGCTGGCGTGGTCGAGCGTCGCCTACGCAGCGAGCCAGGCGGCGGTGCACGTCTCGCTGCTGCTGATGCTGGCCGGTTTGGTCGTGCTCGGCGGGCTGCTGCTGCACGAACGCCTCGCCCGTCACGCCTGAGCCGTGCTGCTCGCCTGGCAGGCGTTGCGGACCATGCAGGCGCGCAAGCGCAAGGCTCGCAGCCAGACGAGCCGCGATCGCCCGTCGTGAGAGCATTCGTGGCTGCGGTCATCCGCCGCGGTGGAGCGTCCCGGCGGATGATCGCAGCGAGTGAGCGGACCGTGGTCAGAGGGCTCTCAGGGGCTCCCGGGTCCAAATTCGACATTGACGCTGCCATTGACGCTGTTTCACGACGACTCTTATACTTTGGTCGGTGCCCTTGGACTTCCCGTCGTTGGGGAGATCGCGCCGAAGGCATTCATCTTCGGTGTCACCATCCCCGTGCTGATGTACGGTGCCGGTTTCGCCGGCATCCCGTTTCCCGGGGGCGGGTCGCCGTACCCGCGCGCGGTGCTGAAGACCGGCGATCGCCTGCGCGTCGCCCCGGCGTGCACGCGGATCGGCATTCTGGAGCGCAGCAACCGAGAGGAGTCGCGCATGCATCCGTCCGTCATCGGCGTCGTCGTCCTGGCCTGTACCTTTGCTGGCGTCCAGCTCGGCATGCGATTGCGCAGCAGACTGCCCGACCAGCATCTGTCCGGGGACACACGCGACACCATCAAGCTCGCTATCGGCCTGGTGGCGACGGTCACCGCGCTGGTGCTGGGACTGCTCACGGCGTCGGCCAAGAGCAACTTTGACGCCATGGATGCGAACGTCAAGCGCTCGGCGGCCGGCTTGCTGTCGCTCGACCGGAGCCTCGCGCGCTACGGCCCCGAGGCCGCGGAGATCCGCCGGCAGCTGAAAGAGGCGGTGGCACAGCGGGTCGACGGCGTCTGGCAGGGGGGGCGTTCGGGCAAGGGCGCTTTCGACCCCTCGCACTCCGCACAGGCGATCGAGCACATCTCAACCGAGATACACCGGCTCGCGCCCGGGACCGACGAGCAGCGGGTGCTGAAGACGCGCGCCGTGGCGGCGGCGGAGTCACTGCTCGACACGCGCTGGATCATCGTCGCGGGGACTGCCGCGCCGGTGCCGGTTGCTTTCCTCGCCGTGCTCGTGCTGTGGTTGACGGTCACGTTCACGACCTTCGCCATGCTCGCGCCGCGCAGTCGGACCATGGTGCTCGTGCTTTTCGTCTGCTCGCTGTCGGTCTCGGGGGCGATCTTCCTCGTGCTGGAGATGAGTTCGCCCTTCGACGGCCTCATCTCGGTGTCGTCGGCGCCGATGGATTACGCGCTCTCGCACATGAACGAGTAGGCCCGGCGCGTGAACGGGCTGCCGTCCGCGGTTCCAGAACTGGCGCTCGCCCTGGCGCTTGCCTGGGGGGCGGGGATCCGCGTCTACGCGGTTCTTTTCCTCTGCGGGCTGGCGGGCCGAATGGCTTGGATCGACCTCCCAGGCCACCTGTCTCTGCTTTCGCATCCGCTGGTGCTCGGCGCGAGCGGCTTCATGCTGGTGGTCGAGTTCCTCGCCGACAAGGTGCCCTGGATCGACAGCATCTGGGATGCGGTGCACACTTTCATCCGCATCCCTGTGGGCGCAGCGTTGGTGACCATGCTGTTCAGCGACGGTTCGGCTGCGGTCTCCGCTGCCGCGGCGATTCTGGGCGGAGCCGTAGCGGCTGGCGCTCATTTCGCAAAGGCGGGCGCGCGCAGTTCGATCAATCTCTCGCCCGAGCCGTTCAGCAACTGGGCGGCGTCGCTCACGGAGGACGCGCTCGTGCCGACAGGGCTGTGGTTGGCGGTCGCGCACCCGGCAGCGTTTCTCGTGCTGCTGGTCGCGGCGACGGTCGCGGCGCTGCTGATGCTGCGGTGGATCTGGGGAGGCCTGCGGGCGATCGTCGGGCGCCTGCGCTGACCATGCGAGGCGGGCAGCATGCCGCCAGCTCGAGCAGTTCCTGGACGGTGAAGGTCCCCGCTTCCCGGCTGCCCGCCCAAGGAAGATTCGACATCGGTCAGGCAGGCCGCGCTCGCGACTCCGGATCCCACCTCCGTACCGGGGACAAGCTTGCTGCCCGGGGTGCGCCCTGGCTGTCGGTGCCGCGGTGAATCGGGTCGCGCGGCATTCTCACTGGCGCAGCGGTGATGATTGCCGCTTCCCCGCGCTGCGTCCGCTGCGACGGCGAATCGGTCAATGCTCCCGCTGCCCGGTGGCTTCGCGGCGAAACGGCAGATGGGCGGCCGCGGCAGCACGGTAGTCGACCACCGCTTCCTCTTGCAGCGCCAGATGGCGGGCCAGTAGCCGGCGCATCCCGGGATCGGCGATCCAGTGCGCCGAGCGGACGACGGTCGGCTGAAAGCCGCGCGCGAGCTTGTGCTCGCCTCCGGCGCCGGGCTCGAAGCGCCGCAACCCGTGGCGCAGGCAATATTCGATTCCCTGGTGGAAGCAGAGCTCGAAGTGCAGTCCGGGGTAGCTGCCGCTGCACCCCCAATAGCGACCGAACAGGGCCTCATCGCTGCGGAAGCAGATCGCCACGGCAACCGGGACGCGCTGCGCGCGGGCGATGAAGACGACCATGCGCTGGCCGAGAGCCAACGCAAGGTCGGCAAAACAGTTGGCGGAGAAAGCGGCGTGATTGTTGAAACGCTCGAAGGTGCTGGCATACAGGGCATGCAGCAGCGGCCACTCGGCGGGCTCGACCTGGTCGCCGTGGCGCGTTTCGAGCAGCAGTCCGCTCTCGGCCACGCGCCGGCGTTCGGCGCGGACCTTGCGGCGCTTGGCAGCGCTGAAGCTCGCCAGGTAGCCGTCGAAGTCGCTCCATCCCGGATCCAGCCAGTGGAACTGGACATCGTGGCTGAGCAGCAGGTCCTCGCCCTGCAGCCACTCCGCCTCTTCGTCGGTGGGCAGAGCGACATGCCATGAGGAAGCACCCAGCCGGCCGACCAGTGCCTTGGCACCGGCCAGCAGCACCTGCCGCACAGCGGCTGCCGACGCGCCGTCGGCAACCAGCAGCCGCGGCCCGCCGACCGGCGTGTGCGGCAGGCAGCTCATCAGCTTCGGATAGTACGCACGGCCGACCTGGCGCCAGGCGGCGGCCCACGCCCAGTCGTAGATGAAGTCGCCGTGCGAGTGGCGCTTGCCGTACAGTGGCAGCAGGCCGACGACACGGCCATCCGCATCGCTCGCCAGGAGATGGCATGGCGTCCAGCCCGATGCGGCCGCCGCAGCTCCGTGCCTTTCGAGGATCGTCAGAAAATCGGCGTTGAGGAACGGATCGCCAGGCGGAGCGAGCCGTTCCCAGACCGCTCGCGGAATTTCACTGGCCGACGGGATGCTGCTGAGCGCAAGGCTGGCGGTCAAGGCGGGCTCCGGAAAGTGGTGTGCACAGTGGCCGTCGGCGGCTGCCGGATTGGCTGCTGGCCGGGGATGTTGCCACAGAGCGCAGCAGGATGGCGGTGACTCTTGCTCGGCAGCCAGCGCGAGGGTCGCGCGCTGCGCGCTCAGCCGGCAGCAGTCGTCATCGCTGTGGCCCGCTTGCGCTGTCCGGTCGATCGTTTCACGAGCCTCCCGTTTCCTGGTGGTCGAGTCTCTCCACCCGGGGTTGCCGGCTGCCCGTCCAGGTCAGGCGAAACGACGCGGCGCGGCGGGGATTGCCGACCAGCGCCGGCCGGAAGCAGGCGAGGTTGGTACCGCCGGCGCGGCGCACGCTGGGGTAGATGATTCCCAGCGAGCCGGCGTCGAGCAGGCGTGCGGCGAGACTCTGCGAAGCGACATAGCTGCCGGGGTCGAGGCAGGCGGAAAAGGTCGGCGCGTCGCGCAAGTCGTGGAACTCGCTGCTGAAGTCGGCGAGCAGTTCCTGGTAGTTGACGCTGTCGTCGAAGCGGCCGATTTCCTCGTACTCGACGGTCTTGTGGAAAATGATCTCGGCGAGTGCCGTTTCCCGTTCGAAAGCGCAATACCAGGCGCCGCGCTCGCCGTCGTTGAAGCGGCTGCCTTCCGGGCGAGGGTAGGTGAAGGCGGCATTGACGATGCGGAAGTTCGGCACGCCGAAAACCAGTTCGTCGACGCCGATTCCCGGCAGCCCGCCACGCTCGCCGATCAGTCTCTCGTTGGTGGCGTTGTCGAGTTCGAACAGGTCGCGCAGGTGGTCGAGGTTGTCGGCGATTGCGCTCAGCACCGAATCCTCGCGCTCGGCAAAGCGCGAAGGAATCAGCCGTACCGTATCGATCCGGCGCAGGCGCGACAGGCGCGGCTCGGGCGGGCTCATATGCCGCCGCGCCGCGCTTCGAGCAGTTTGCGAACGGTCTGCATCGCCAGCAGACCGCCGCCAAGCATGAAAGCGAGCGGCGAGCGGCCGGCAAAAATCCGGTTGCCGTTCGGCAGGCTGACCCACTCGTCGGCCAGCTTGTCGCCGTAGAGGATGTGCAGGGCCTTGTAGATGCCGATCAGGTAGGAGATGCGCGTGATCCGATCGACTTCGAGCAGCCGGTCGGGGTTCTTCTTCCACTCGTAGAAGGCGCTGCTCGACAGGCCGCCGAGCAGCTCGCGCGCGTCTTCGTCGCGCAGCCGCCAGGCAGCGGCCAGATTGAAGAAGCCCTGCAGCGCCGATTTCGACAGACGCTCGCGCTCGGCGCGCGAATTGAGATCGACGAGAGCCGCCGGTTCGAAGCGGCTGGCGGGGTAGGCATAGGCAAGGTTCATCCGGAAACTCCTTTCCCGGATAGTTTACACTCCGTTTGCGGGATTGCAAGGCGAATTGCCGATTGCCGGGGTGCCGCAGAGCGCGCTGCAGGCGGGCAGCGATACGGCCTGCAGCACCTCGCCGCTGCGCACATCCTGGACAAAGGCGGCGAGCCCGAGTCGGGCAGGATTCCAGTCGGCGGCGAGCGGCAACGTCTGGCGCAGCGACTGCGCGGCGTGTCCCGGTCGCAGTGGCAGCGGTGCTGACCAGAAGCGGACGACGCGATCGTGCTGCAGCAGCGCGCCGCGGTTCTCTCCGCGCTGCACGGACGAACTCAGGCCGTCTTCATACAGCACCAGGACGCCCTGCAGTCCGCTGCGCCCGGTGGCCCCGTCGGCCAGGCTGAAGCTCGCCGTCGCCTCGATCGAGCGTGCCGCGACGCCGCGCATGGCGAGCCGGATCTGGGCGCCTGCGGGTTGCCGGTTGATCTCCTGCAGTCGCCGGTCGAAAGTGAGCGGATCGTGCCAGTTGCGCAGCTCGCGCATGCCGACGAAGACCTCCGGGGTGTAGATCGACGGACTGGTGGCGAAGCGGCTTAGGTCGCGCTGCCGTTCGCCGAACTGCCGCTGCGCATAGGGGTCCTGCCAGCCGATGTAGTCCCAGTAGTCCACGTGCAGCGACAACGGAACGATCCGGTCGGGGGCGTAACGCGCAGTCAGTCCGCTCAGCCAGCGGTCGGCTGGCGGACAACTGCTGCAGCCCTCCGAGGTGTACAGCTCGACCAGCGCCACCGTGTGCGGTGGGCTGCTGCGCTCGCAGGCAGCCGGCGGGGCGGCGTGCGCGGCAGCCGCGCGAGCGAGGGCGGCGAGCAGCAGCAGAGCGAAGGCGACGGACCGCGGCATACGGGTCTCCACGAGGGTCGATGCGGATTGGTCGGCCAGCGGCGGCGAGTCCTTACACCGCGGCGCGAGAAGACCAAGGCGAGCTCCCATTCCGGGATTCCTTTCCGCGGCGGCAACGACAACGGCTGCACGGAGGGAAGAAGTCCTGCGCACTCTCGTTTCGCCTGGGGCGCAGTAGGCCGGCGCTGGCGCACATTCCGGCTGACGAGGCGAGCTTTCCGGTCAGCTCGTGGCAGAGCGACCTGCTCGAAACCGGCGTGCGCAAGGTGGTGCCCAACAGCCAGATCATTCGCCAACCGAGCCCACCAGGACTGGGGCTGGAGTCCCAGACCAATGGCTCAAATCTGCCGTGGGTGCCGTTGCCGAGGGCTGGAAACCGAACAACCGCATTCTCCCTCTCCCTCCCTGAGCGCTGCTTTGAAATCAATCGAACATGGATCAAGAAAGCCTGCAACAGCCCTGAAGCATCACCCGCGCACCCCACTCTTGGCAAGGCTTGACGGCCACCGCAAAAAAAACTTTCGCAAAGGGGGGCTAGACAATT
>ERZ761602.4105-NODE-4105-length-19261-cov-4.841404_pt1 | contig 19261 bp, 16 predicted proteins | sample MGYA00512165_ERZ761602 | MGnify/ENA primary metagenome ERZ761602 (study PRJEB28899, sample SAMN02445085) | bioreactor sludge metagenome | biome: EBPR sludge; isolation source: Thorneside wastewater treatment plant | place: Australia: Brisbane, Thorneside... | reverse complement strand
GGAGCGGCTTGTCCTCAAGCCGCTGCGGACCGGTCCGTGGCACGTCAGCCGCCGGCGGGCCGTCGGCGCCACCGCAACGGAATCGTGTGCTCAGAGCTTGGCGCCCGCCTTCGCGTCGAGGGAGAAGCGTCCGGCGCCGGCGAAGAACAGCACGAGAAACGCACCCAGGAACAGGAACGCCATCTCGCCATTGCCCTGGCCGGTGAGCTTGCCGCCGTGGCCAAACCAGAAGGCGCTCACCATGGTGAGCGCGGCGCCGAGGGCGGCAAACCGCGTGAACAGCCCGACCACGAGCAGCGCGGGACAAAGCACCTCGCCAAGGATCGCGAGCACGAGCGTCGGCGCCGGGCCGATGCCGAACGGATCGGCGAACTTGCCCGCGTAGGCGGAGAAATTCGTGAGTTTGCCCCAGCCGTGCAGCAGGAGCATCGAGGCGCCGAACCACCCGCGCAGGAGGAGAAGCGCGCCGTCCGTGCTGCGCGGCAAGAAGTTCAAGTGGAGGATTTTCATCGCGGCCCACGGTGTGCCCGGCCGTGCGGCACGCAACCTCATGACAAAGATTCGCCGCTTGCCGTCCGGCGCCCCCGCGCTACGCGTCTCGCTTCCCCATGCCCCGCCTGCTCACCTGGCTCACCAACGCGTTCCCGCTCTGGGTGGTGGGTCTCAGCACCGTCGCGCTCTTCGCCCCGGCCTGGTTTACCTGGTTCACCGGACCGTGGATCGTGTGGGGTCTCGCCGTGATCATGCTCGGGATGGGGCTCACGCTCACCTTCGACGATTTCCGCGGCGTGGTGCGCATGGGTCGCGCCGTCGCCCTCGGTTTTGCCGCGCAGTTCACCCTCATGCCCTTTCTCGGCTGGGCGATGGGACGCGTCTTTGCGCTCGAGCCACCCTATGCGGTGGGGCTGATCCTCGTGGCCTGCTGCCCCGGCGGCACGGCGTCCAATGTCGTCACCTACCTCGCCCGCGCCAATGTCTGCCTGTCCGTCGTGATGACGATGTGCTCGACGTTTGCCGCCGTGTTCATGACGCCGCTGCTCACCTCCTGGCTGGCGGGCACGCTGGTGCGGGTGGACGCGTGGGGGCTCTTCTTCAGCACGTTCCAGGTGGTGGTGCTGCCCGTCCTGCTCGGCGTCTGCCTCAACCGGATCGCCCCCGCCGTCGTCCGCCGCACCCAGCTCGCGCTCCCGCTGCTGTCGGTCGTCCTCATCGCGCTGATCTGTGCCAGCATCATCGGCGGCAGCTCGGCGGCGATCCGCGACGCGGCCTGGCGGCTGATCGGCGCGGTGTTCAGCCTGCATGCAGGCGGCTTCGCGCTCGGCTATCTGGTCGCCCGCCTCACGGGCTGGGATCGCGGGGTGGCGCGGACGGTCTCGATCGAGGTGGGCATGCAGAACTCGGGCCTCGGCGTGCTGCTCGCGCGCAAGCATTTCGCCGATCCGCTCACGGCGGTGCCCTGCGCGATCTCGAGCGTGTTCCACTCGGTCATCGGCAGCGTGCTGGCCGGCGCGTGGCGCTGGCGCGATGGCCGCGCGCGAGGGGAGGACCCGCGCTGATGCCCGCGCGCGGCGGCGACGCGGGAAGGACGCCGTTGCGGTGGAGCCGCCTGTCACCCAGGCGGCTGACGTGCGGTGGACCGGTCCGCGGCAGCTTGAGGACAAGCTGCGCCACCGTTCCGTGCAGCCGTTCTCACGGCTGAATTGAAGGCCAGCGGCAGGAGTCCGCTCAGCGCCCGCGAATCCAGGCGGCGAGCGCGGCCCAGGCCCGCGCCCGGTGGCTGATGCGGTTCTTCACCTCGTCCCCGAGTTCCGCATAGCTCTGCGTGAAGCCAGCGGGCACGAAGAGCGGGTCGTAGCCGAATCCTGCTCCGCCCTGCGGCGCGTCCAGCAGCCGGCCGGCACAGGCGCCGTCGAACACCTGCTCCTCCCCCGCCGGGCCAAGCGCGACGAGCACGCAGCGAAAATGCGCCCCGCGCCGGGCGGGCGGCACGCCGCGCATCTCCGCCACGAGGCGGGCGAGGTTGGCCGCCGGGTCGGCCTGGGGACCGGCGTAGTACGCCGATTCGACCCCGGGGGCGCCGCCGAGCGCATCGACGCAGACGCCACTGTCGTCGGCCAGGGCCCACGCCCCCGCCGGCAGGAGCGGCCGGAGCGCCTGCGCCTTCTTGCGCGCGTTGCCGACGAAGCTGCCCGTGTCTTCCTCGACCGCCGGCATGCCGCCCAGCTCGCGGGCGGAACGCACGGCGACCGGGAGCGCGGAAGCGGCGGCGAGCGCCTGCAATTCCGCCGCCTTGTGCGCGTTGCCCGAGGCGAGATAGAATGTCACGACGGACCCTCGGGCGGGCGGCTCAGCCTTCCCGGACGCGCTTCTGCAGCGCCGTCTTCGTGAGCCCGAGGCGTTTCGCGGCGCGGGCTTCGTCGCCGGCTTCCGCCGCCAGCGCGCGGGTCACCATCGCCCGTTCGAGCTGGGGCAGGATCGGCTGATCGCCGGCTCCGAGCTGGGCGAAGAGGAAATCGAGCGCGGCGGGCAGCGTGAGGGCGGGTGCCGCCGGCTCGGAAGCGGGCGCCGGCGGTGCCTCGGTGGCGGGCGAAGGCGAGACGAACGGCGCGGCCGTCTCCGGCCGGGCTTCCGGTGCCGCGATCGGGCCGACGGCGTCGCGGATCTCGACCGGCAGGTCCTTCACGAGGATGGCATCGCCCTGGGCGATGACGGCACTGCGGTACACGACGTTCTCCAGCTCGCGCACGTTCCCCGGCCAGCGGTGACGCACCACGACGGCCATCGCTTCCGGCGACACTTTGGCGACGCGGGTTTTCCGCTGCTTGAGCAGGTTCTGCAGGCAGAAATCGACGATCTGCGGGATGTCCTCCGGCCGTTCGCGCAGCGGCGGCATCCGGATCCGCACCACGTTGAGCCGGTAATACAGATCCTCGCGGAACGTTTTCGCCTTCACCATCGCCTCGAGGTCCTTGTTGGTCGCGGCGATGATGCGCACATCGACGCGGATGGTTTCCGTGCCGCCGACCCGCTGGATCTCGCCCTGCTGGAGCACCCGCAGGATCTTCGTCTGGGTCGCGAGCGCCATGTCGCCGATCTCGTCGAGGAAGATCGTGCCGCCGTCGCACAGCTCGAACTTCCCCAACCGCTGCACCGTCGCGCCGGTAAACGACCCCTTCTCGTGGCCGAAGAGCTCGCTCTCGATCAGATTGTCCGGAATCGCGGCGCAGTTCACCGCGATGAACGGTTTCGCGGCCCGGTGGCTGTGCTTCCAGATCGAGCGAGCGACGAGCTCCTTGCCGGTGCCGCTCTCGCCCGTGATCATCACCGTGACGTCGCTCGCGGTCACCTGGCCGATGACCTTGAACACATCCTGCATGACGGGCGAGCTGCCCACGATGCCCTCGCGGTAGTCATCGGCGTTGATGGTCGGCTTGTAGTCGCCGATCGCGCGCAGGTCGGCGTGCGCCTTGAGGGCGTTTTCCGCCAGTGCGAGCACCTTCGCGGGATCGAAGGGCTTCATCACGTAATCGAACGCCCCGAACTTCATCGCCTCGATCGCGGTCTGCGCGGTGCCGAAGGCCGTCATGAGCACGACCAGCTGCCGCGGACTGGCGGAGCGGATGTGCTGCAGCGCCTCGAGCCCGCTCATCCCGCCCATTCGGACATCCAGGAAAATGAGGTCCGGCGGAGGCCCCTTTTTCACCAGGGCGACCCCCTGCTCGCCGTTGGCCGCCTCGGCGACCTGGTAACCGCGTGACGAGAGCACGCGGGACAGCGAGTAGCGGATCTCGGCATCGTCATCGATGACGAGGATGGTCGGTGAGGCTTTGGCGGCAGCGTCGGACATGCGTGGACCGCGCTCGCGCCCGCAGCCCGCTGTCCATCCACTCCGGACGATTCAGCAAAAGCGTGCTGGCGAAAACGACGGGCGCGCTTTTGTTGCGTCACATGCTTGGCTGGTCAATGAACCTTTTCCGGGTCCGGGGGATCCAGCTGGCCGTTCATTTCTCGTTCTTCCTCCTGCTCGGCTACACCGCCTGGATGGGCTGGCGGGAGGAACGGGCCGCGGGCATGATCTGGTACTCGTTGCTCCTGGTCGCGTGCTTCACGTGCGTCGTCCTCCACGAGCTCGGCCACTCGCTCACCGCGCGGAAATTCGGCGTGGGCGTCCGGCGCATCCTGCTGCTCCCGATCGGCGGGATGGCGGAGTTCGATTCCCTGCCGCGCCAGCCCCGGAGTGAACTGCTGATCACGGCCGCGGGCCCGGCGGTGAATTTCGTCCTGGCCGGCGTGCTGTGGCTGCTGCTGCCCCCGGCGCCGGTGGAGGAGGCGGTGACGCTCAACGTGCTGGAGTTCGGCCACGTCCTCCTGTTATGGAATCTGCTCATGGGCGCCTTCAACCTGCTCCCGGCCTTTCCCATGGATGGCGGACGGATCCTGCGCGCCCTGCTCGTGCTGCGGTGGGATTATCTGACCGCGACGTTCTGGGCGGCGACCGTCGGCAAGGTCGTCGCGGCGCTGGGGATCGGGGCCGCCTTCTTTTTTGGCCAGCCGCTGCTGGCGGTGCTGTTCGGATTCATCATCTTCGTCGGCGAGCTCGAATACCGGACGGTGAAACGCCGCCTCGCCTTCGAGCACGAGCGTGCGGACTGGCCGTTCGTCCCGCCGCGCATCGCGCCCGAGGCGGAGCCGCCTCCCCTCTTTCGCCCCTAGCGCCCTTCGCCCTTCGCATGAACGTTCCGCCCACGCCTGAACCGGTCCCGCCGGCGCCTCCGCCCGACGTGGAGCTGGCGGCGTGCCGGGCCCGGCTTGCGGCATTGCAGCGCGAGATGGATGCCTTCACGTACGCGGTCGCCCATGACCTGCGCGCGCCGCTCCGGGCGGTGACCGGGTTCCTCGACGCTCTGCGCGAGGATCACAGCCGGGACCTGCCACCCGCAGGACAGTCTTACCTGCTGCGGGCGATCGAAGTCTCCGCCCGCGCCCAGCGGATGCTCGAGGCTCTGCTCCGGCTCAACCGGCTGGCCCAGCAGCCGCTGGATCGCCGGCCGACGCCACTGGGCGAGATCGCCGACCAGGTGCGGCGCGAAGCCATGCGCGCCGCCGCGGGTCGCGATGTGCGCTGGCAGGTCGGAGCGCTCCCGGAGGTTTTCGCCGACCGCCGGCTGCTCCACGAAGCCCTGGGCCAGTTGGTGGCCAACGCGCTCAAGTTCACCCGGAACTGCCCCTGCGCGACGATCGAGCTGCGCGTGGAGGAAGGAGCGCAGGGTCAGGTCTTTTCCGTCCGGGACAACGGCGCCGGCTTCAATGCCGCCGCGGCGGCCAACCTCGGCGAGCCCTTTGCCCGCTTCCACGGTCAGCAGGAATTCGATGGCATCGGCGCCGGCCTGGCAATCACGCTGCGGATCCTGCGGCGCCACGGGGGAAGGCTGTGGGCGGAATCGCGGGAAGGCGAAGGCGCGACTTTTTATTTCACGCTGGCTTCGGAGGCTGACGGCGGTCGGGACGCCGAAGTCTCCCCTTCCGAAAATCGGGAAGAGCGCGAACGCTGACGCCACCGTGCGCGCTCGATCGGTGGACGAGCCGCGCGCTCAAACGGGAGGGCGGATCGTCAGCAGCATCGACTCGATGTCGTCGCGGGTTTGCTGGTCGACCGCCCGGAAGGTCTCGCACGCGCGCAGGGCCTCACGCGACGCGGCGAAAAGCTGGTCCACGCCATCGGCCACGCGTTCGAGCGGTCTTCGCACCTGGGGTGCGACGTGTTCGCGCGGCGCATTCAGCAGGACCACCATTGCGGCGTGCCCCAGCACGACCGCATCCATGAGATGCGCGTCTTGGGGTGAGGCCGTGAGATAGAAATCGTAGAACGCGCTCCGGGCCTCGCGGAGCATGTCCGCCTTGTATTTTTCCATGTCGTCGCTCACGGGTGCGGAGCAGATCGGAAAAAATGCCCGCGGGCGAGCCCACACCTACGTACGTCACCCCCCAATCTCGGGTAGACTCCGCGCCCGCGCGCGAGGGAAAATAAAAATCCCCCGGTGGTGAACCGGGGGAAAGTGGTGGACCCTAGCGGGTTCGAACCGCTGACCTCCTCAATGCCATTGAGGCGCTCTACCAACTGAGCTAAGAGCCCTTTCGCAACTGCGAGGGGGCAGGAAAATCAAAGTAATCGGGGCGAACGCAAGGACTTTTTCTGCGCGGTCCCTACCCCGGTTGAGCGGCCGGTTGCCGCGTGCGTTCAGCCCTCGTTGCGCTCCCGCATGGAGAAGGAAAACTCCACGGCCTCCGCCTTCTTGTCGGGCCGCGGCGGCATGCGCATGCGGCGGATCGCATCGAGCACCGACTCGTCGAACTCGCGGCTGCCGGAGCTCCGGGTGACGCGCGCGCCCGTCAGGGTGCCGTCGGCGTTGCTGCGGACCTCGATCGTGGCCACGAGCGAATCGCTCAGACCCGGTGGTGGTTCGAACTTTTCCCGCAACCGCTGCCGGAAGAGCGCAAAGTAGCCGAGGAGGACGTCGGTGTTGTCGTTGGTCAGCGCCTTGCCGCCGGCGCCGCCGGTCGTGTTGTTGCGCGAGCCGCCGCGGACTCCCTTCGCAATCCCCTCGGCGTCGATCTTGGTGACCTTGACCGGAGCAGACTTGGTGGGCGTGGAGGCCCCCGCCTTGGCCTTGTTCAGCCGGTCGAACTCCTCCTTCGTCATCCGCTTCTTTTCCTCGGCCTGACGCTTCTTCTCTTCGTCCTGCCGCTTTTTCTCGGCGGCGCGTTCCCGGGCAATGTCGCGCTTGGCGCGCGACTCGGCCTTGATGACTTCGCGGACGAGCGCCTTCTTGAAATTCGGCGCCGGCGTCTCGGGCGGTGGCGCTGGCGTAGCTTGCGGCGGGGGCGTCGGAGCCGGCGCCGGGATCACCGGGGCGGGCGCGGGCGGCGTCGGCGCGGGCGGGTCCGGCAGGTCGATCTTCACGCCACCCGGCGTGCCGAGGGCCGGCGCCTCGGTGGCCATGAAGTTGTCGCCCTCGCCGGCGACGAGTTCGAAGACCTTGACCTCGTCCGACTCCCGGCTGTGCACCACGTAGGTGCCGAGGAACAACAGCGTCGCCGCGGCGCCGTGGAGGGCGGCCGACATCCAGAATCCGCGGGAGGCTCCCTCGTTCATCGGGTCGGGATGGGCGGCGCGGACGTCAGCGCGCGACCTGCGTGTCGAACGCGATCCGGGTGAGGTTGTGCTTCTTCAGCTCGTCCATGATCGTCACGAACTGCTGGGCGGTGGCGTTCTTGTCGAGGCGCAGGTGGATCACCGGCGGCTTGGTCTCGGCGGCGAAGCGTGCGAGCTCCGCGGCGAGGTCGCGGACCGACAGCGCCCGGCCGCCGACCATCACGCGGCCGTCGGCCTGCACCGTGATCGACTCGTGCCGCTCCTTCGGGTCGGGCTGCTGCTGGCGGCTCAACGACTCGACCGGCAGGTCGACGGGGATCTTCTGTTCCTGCGTGATCAGCGGAGTCGCGATCATGAAGATGACCAGCAGCATGAACCCCAGGTCGATGAGGTTCGTCACGTTGAGGTCGGCGATCGGATGGGCGGCGTGCCGGCGCCGGAAACTTCGGGCCATGGGGTGCGCTCCGGTGAAGGGTTATTTGGATTCGAGCTCGATGCGGTCCGCCAGCGAGCTCGCGAAGTTTTCCAGCTCCGTGATCATGCGGCGCGTGTTCCCGAGAAGCAAGTTGTAGCCGAACACGGACGGGATCGCGACCACCAGGCCGGCGATCGTCGCCAGCATCGCGCCCGAGACGCCCGGGGCCAGCTCCGCGATCGTGGCGGACTGCTTCGCGGCCACGGCCGCGAACGCCTCCATGACGCCCCACACCGTGCCGAGCAGCCCGATGAACGGCGCGCCCGAGACGATCGAGGCGAGGAAGATCATGCTGGTCTCGTAGCGCAGCGTCTGCCGCGCGAGCGCGCGCTGCAGGGCGTTCTCGGCGTGCTCCACCCGGGCGCGGTGGTTGTCCTCCCCGCGTTCCTGGCCGATCGTGGCGGCCCGCCAGTAGCTCTCGATCGCGTCGGAAAACATGTCCGCATACGGGATCACGCGCTTGTTGCGGAACGACTCCGGCGAATCGAGCAGCGTGCGATGGTCGCGCAGTTGGGACTCGAAACTCAGGTTGAGCAGCCGGAGCCGCTTCAGCTCGTAGTGCTTGCCGAACATGATCGTCCAGGCCACGAGGCTGAAGATCAGCAGCCCGATGACGATGACCTTGTCGACCGTGCCGCAGCGCTCGAAAATCTCGATGATATTGACGGCCAGGAGAGGGGGAACGGCGAACGGCGCGAACATGTGCAAGAGTGGCGGAAGAGTTGCCGGGTTTGTCCGGCACCTTCAACGTCAATCCCGACGAACTTGTTCACGCGCGTGCGCGCGCCGCGATCGAGCGCGCGCGGAATCTGGTTGCGACGGAACGGCGTGGATTTTTGCTCGGCCGTTCCCGCCCGTCATCCATGTTTCGCTCCCACGCGCTCCGCCAGCTTGCCGCCCGCCGCTCCCGCCCGACCGCCCTGCGCGCGCTCGTCGGGCTCGACGGGTTCGTCGACTCCATCGTCACGCCCGTCGGCCTGCGCCGCGGGCCGGGCGAGGACTTCACCGCGATCGCCACGCTGGCGGAACTCGGCCAGCGCATCGCCGCCGCCGCCGGCAAGAGCACCAACATCGAGCTCTACCCGCGCACCGACAAGCTCGGCGGCAACGGCCCGATCATGGCGAATGCCCTGCTGGCCGCCGGCCTCGAGGTCACCTACGTCGGCGCGCTCGGCGCCCCCGCCGTGCATCCGGTCTTCGCCGACCTCGCCGCCCGCGCGCGGGTGGTTTCGCTCTGCTCCGCGGCGCACACGACCGCCATCGAGTGCAACGACGGCAAGCTGATGCTCGGGCAGATGCGGTGCCTCGACGAGGTGACCTACGATCGCATTTGCCAGGTGATGGGCGAGGACGCCCTGATCGCCGCGTTCGGCGCCGCCGATCTCGTGGCGCTCGTCAACTGGACGATGCTGCCCAACATGACCGCGATCCTCGCCGCCTTGGTCGCGCGCGTCCTGCCCCGGCTGCCGGCGTCGGCGGGCCGGCACTATTTTTTCGACCTGGCCGACCCGGAGAAGCGGTCGGTCGGGGATCTGCGCGAGGCGCTGTCGGCGATGGCGCGCTTCGGCGCCTTCGGGCAGGTCACGCTCGGCCTCAATCTGAAGGAAGCCCAGCAGGTCGCCGCCGCCCTGGGCTGCCCGGAGGTCGATGAGTCGGAAGCCAGCCTGCGCGCCAGCGCCGCTGCCCTCCGTGCCCGGCTCCAGCTCGCCGCGGTGGTGATCCACCCGCGGGCGTCGGCCGCCTGCGCCAGCGAGGCGGGCACCTGGTGGGTGCCGGGACCTTACACCGAGCGACCGCTCATCACCACCGGCGCCGGCGATCACTTCAACGCCGGCTTCATGCAGGGGCAGTTGCTCGGGCTCGATCCCGAGGCCTGTCTCACCCTCGGCGTCTGCACCAGCGGACACTACGTCCGCACCGGCACGAGCCCGGACCTGGCGTCGCTCGAAACCTTCCTCGCCAACTGGCGCTGAATTTCCCACCTTTCCCGCCATGCCGCTGAAACAACCACGCACCGGAAAACTGATCTCCTTCGAAGGTTCGGAGGGTTCCGGCAAGTCGACGCAGATCGCCCGCCTCGCCGCGCACTTCCAGAAGTCGCACCGCGACGTGGTCACGACCCGGGAACCGGGCGGCACGGAGATAGGGGAGCAGATTCGGAATATCATCGTGCACAATTCCAAGGGCGACGAGATGTGCGCCGAGACCGAGCTGTTGCTCTTCACCGCCGCCCGCGCCCAGCTCGTGCGCGAGGTGATCGCCCCCGCCCTGCTGCGCGGCGCCATCGTGCTGAGCGATCGTTTCCTCGACTCCTCGACCGTGTACCAGGGCATCGGCCGGAACCTCGCCGCCGATCCCGTGGCGCAGATCAACCGGTTCGCCGTGGGCGACGTGATGCCTGATCTCACCATCGTCATCGACGTGCCCGAGGACGTGAGCCTGGCCCGGCTCAAGACGCGCGCCTCCGACCTGCCGGACCGCATGGAGCGCGAGAACGTCGATTTCTACAAGAAGGTCCGCGAAGGTTATCTCGTCCTCGCCAAGGGCATGCCCGAGCGCTTCATCGTCGTGGACGGCACGAAGAGCGAGGACGCGATCGAGAAGAAGATCTGGGCCGAGGTCGAAGCCCGGGTGAAGTAACCCGGGCCCGTGCGCGCGGGACCATGACGTCCGTCTCTCCCTGGCCTCCCGCCCTGGCCGGCACGCCCGCCATCGCGGTGATCGAGCAGGCCATCTCGCGGCAGCGGCTCTCGCACAGCCTGCTGCTGCACGGCGACGACCTGCCCACGCTGACCGCCGTGGCCCACGGGATCGCGGACCGGCTGCTCAACGGCATCCCCGGGCACCGCGCCGCCGCGACCTTCCCGGTCGACCAGCATCCCGACTGTTTCCAGCTCCGCACCAGCGGCAAGGCGCGGTTCATCCGCATCGGCGAAAGCGCGAGCGAGCCGGGCACGATGCGCGAGTTCATCAGCCGGCTCGGCGTGAGCGCCGCCGTCGCCAGCCGCAAGGTCGGCATCGTGCACGAAGCCGACCGCATGAACGCCGCGACGGCGAACGCGTTCCTCAAGACGCTCGAGGAGCCACCCGCGCACACGACCCTGCTGCTGCTTACCACGCGTCCGTACGCGCTGCTACCCACCATCCGCAGCCGCGTCCTGGCGTTCCGTTTTCCCGGCCCGGGCACGCTGGTCGCCGCCGACGGCTGGAGCGCCTGGCTCGAGGATTACGCCGCCTGGCTGGGCCGGCTCGGCGAAGGCGTCGGCGGCGACAAGACAATCGTCGCGGATCACGTGTTCACGCTCTACGGCCTGGTGGCCCGGTTCGACACGGTGCTTGAATTCGCCACCGGCGAGGTGTGGAAGCAGCAGAAGGAGAAACTGCCGGCGGACCTGTCCGACGACGAACAGGTCGCCATCGAGACCGGCATCGCGAACGGCCTGCGCACGCGGCTCCTGGCCGAGATCGAGCGGGCCACCCGCGCCTTCGCCCTGCCCCGGCTGACCGCCGGGGACGAGAGTGCGCGCCGCGCCGTGGTGGCCGCCGTCGAGCGGCTCGAGCACGGCGTGGGCCTGCTCCGGCTCAATCTCAACGAATCGGCCGTGCTGGAGGATTTCCTGCTGGCGTCGCTGCGGATCTGGAGCCGGCGATAGCGCGCATCGCCTGATGCCGTAGCCGCTCCAAGGCGGGATCCCAAACGCAATGACGCCGAGAGAGCCTGCAGTAAAATCGTAGCCGATCAGGGCGGGATCCGAAACGCAAAGACGCGAAGGAGAGCAAGGACTCGCGAAGGAAATCCTGGCGAAACTTCGCGTTCCTTTGCGACTTTGCGTTCAGGTTTGGCCTACGGAATTATTGAACCTGCTCCAGTGCGTGGCGGCGGGGGACAACCGCGCGGAGTGCGGTCCGGCGATCGCGACGGTGCGCCGCCCGCCGAAAGTGGCAGTCGCACGGGGGCGCCTACCGGCCTTCCTTGGCCCACCGCTTCATCAGCGCGATGTTCTTCTCCGTGACGGTCTCCCGGCCCTTTTCGCTCCGGGAGCCCACGTAGACCGCCATGTCGCTGTCGTACATCGTCTCCGACTCCGGACCGCGGTCGCCGGTCTCGCGGCTCCAGCGTTCGAGGCGCGCCCGCATCGCCTCCAGGGTGGCGCGGTGCGCCGGGTCGCCGGCGAGGTTCCGCACCTGCCAGCGATCGGTCGTCCATTCGTAGAGCTCCTCCTCCGGGCGCGTGGGGCTGAACAGCAGCTTCTCCGCCAGCGGGTCGAGTCTGCCCGCGGCATGGAGGGCGCGCAGCGTCTGCACGATGGTCTTGCCGTCCTTGTAGGCGTTGGGCTGCAGGTGGGGGCGCTGCGGCAGGAAATTGCGGATGTAGAGGAAGCGATCCGAACGCACGCTGCGGATCCACTCGACCGTCTCGTCGCAGCGGTCGCGGGCGGCGAACACGTGCTCGCGGGGCCGGTGATCGGCGGCGAACACGTTGCGCGCCTGCATGCCTGAGGGGATCGGGATGCCCGCGGCAGCGAGCGAGATCGGCGCCAGGTCGATCAGCTCGACGAGATCGTCGCGCACCCGCCCCCGCGGGACGCCGGGTCCCCGCACGATGAAAGGCACGTGCGCGCCTTCGTCGTAGAGAAACTGCTTTCCGCGGGCGTGGCTGATGCCGTGATCCGTGGCGAAGATCACCACGGTGTGGTCGAGCAGCCCCTCCCGCTCGAGCCGGGCGATCACCTCGCCCACGTGCTGGTCGGTGAACCGCACCGCATCGAGGTACGCCGCCCAGTCGCGCAACAGCACCGGATCGCGCGGGTAGTACGGCGGCAGCACCACGCGTTCCGGATCGGTCGCGCCGCCGAGCTCGGCCTGGGCGCGGGCGGCAAGCTGCCGCGCGCTGGCGTCGGTGCCGCCGCGGAGCTTTCCGCCCGCGAGCTGCACCTGCATGAAGAACGGCTGCCCCGGCTTGCGGCCCGCCCAGTCGTTGCCGTGATACATCGCCGGATCCCAGTCGAAGTTGTAGTCCGTCTTGCCCAGTCCGTCGCCCCTGCCCTTCTTCGCGCCCGCCTTTTTCCCCGCGCGATTCTGGCCGCCGAGGCCGGAGCCGATGCACGTGTAGTAACCCGCGCGCTGGAACAATGCCGGCACCGGCTCGACTCCCGCCGGCAGCCGGATCCGCTCCACGCCGCGGCCGCTGCGATGGTGATGCGCGCCAATCGTCGTCTGGTACATCCCCGTGATGAACGCGGAACGGCACGGGGAGCACACCGGCGCGGTGGTGAACGCCCGGGAAAACCGCGTGCCTTCGCGCGCCAGCCGGTCGAGGTGCGGCGTCTGGATCGTCGTCTCGCCGTAGCACGAGAGGTTGGCCGACATGTCGTCGACCATGAACCAGAGGACGTTGGGCCGGCCCTCGGCGGCGCGGGCTCCCGCGAGGGCGGCAAAGCCGGAAAGGACGGGAATCAGGATGCGCGGCAGGAGTCGTTTCATGGCGGTGGGGTTGGAACGGCTGATCACTTGGATTTCACGAAAATCGCACAGACGGGCGAAGGCACTTCGAGGCGCTGCCCGGTGGGGGTCAGGCGCCCAGACTTCGCGTCGATGCCGAACACCACCACGGTGTCCGACGCCTGGTTTTCCGCCAGCAGCCAGGTGCCCGTCGGATCGATGCCAAAGTGCCGCGGCGTCCGGCCCTGCGTCGGTTCGTGCTGCACCGGCCTCAAGCGTCCGGTCCGCGCGTCGATCGCGTAGACCACGATGGAATCGTGGCCCCGGTTCGAGCCGTAGAGGAACTTGCCCGAGGGATGCACCGCGACCTCGGCCGTGCTGAAGCCGGGCTGGACGGACGTGCCGGCGGGCAGCGTGGAAACGCTCTCGACCGCCTTCAGTTCGCCGCGGCGCGCGTCGTACGCGAACACCGCCATCGTGCACAGCAGCTCGTTGATCACGTACACGAAACGGCCGTTCGGGTGGAACGCGAGGTGGCGCGGGCCGGAACCGGGCGGCAGGGAGACCGCCGACGGCGTGTGCGGCGTGAGCATCGCGTTCGCCGCGTCGAAGCGATAGATCCGCACCTGATCGATCCCCAGGTCCGGCACCAGCGCGAAGCGGTTGTCCGGGGAGACGTTGATCGCGTGCGCGTGCGGCTGCTTCTGCCGGGTGGGATGCACGCTCGAGCCGACGTGCTTGCTGACCACGGTCGCCGCGCCCAGCCGGCCCTCGATGTCCAGCGGCAGCACCGCCACGCTGCCCCCGCTGTAGTTGGCCACGAGCACGGTCCGCCCGTCGTGCCCGACCGTCAGATGGCAGGGGCCCGCCGACCCCGGGCTCTGTTCGTTCAGGAACGTGAGCACGCCGGTCGGACCGTTCATGCCGTAGGCGCGGACGCCGCGCCCGGGCGTCTTCGCCGGATCGCTGCCCTCGTCGATCGCGTAGAGCAGGAACCCGCTGGGGTGCGCGGCGAGGAAGGACGGATTGCGCGTCTCCGCGGCCAGCTCGGCCGGGGAGAGCTTGCCCGAGGCCACGTCGAGCCGCGCCCGGTAGATGCCCTTGCTCTTCTCGCCCGTGTAGGTGCCGAAGAACACCTGGAACTCCTTCGGGCCCGCGGGCGCCTTGCCCTCCGCCGCGACCACGCCGGCCGCGCCACCGAGTCCGAGAATGACCACGCCCGCGAAACGCCTGAAGGGGTTCATGCGGGTATCCAAGGCAGAAGCACCGGCGCGGGACAAGCTCTCCGCCCGTCGCCCGGAGGCGCGCTCACTCCGCGCGCCTGATCTCCAGTTCCGCCGGCATGCCGGGACGCGGAAAACGCAGCGTGTGCTTCCGGCCGTCGACGGTGACCTCCACGAGCGTCGTCGTGGTCTCCTCGGTCCGCACGGCGTCCCACGCGACGGTCTGCCCCGCCCGGTGGGGGATCAGGACGGTGACCATCCCGACCTCGCGGCGCGGCTGACGCGTGCCGGCCTCCAGGTGCCAGTGGTTCGGAAACTCGCGCGTCGGCGCCGGCTTGAAGCCGTCGGTCTGCTGGAAGCCGAGCGGCACGGGCGACAGGTACGTGATGTCGACGCCGGCGCCGGGCTGTTCGACCCGGATGCGCCCGCTGCGGGGATCGATCACGAAGGCGTTCAGGGCATGCAGCATGAACTGGAACGTCGCCGGCTTCGGCGCGATCAGTTCGTCGTACAGGACCACGAACGGCGTCGCCCCCTTGACCAGCACCGCGTGCCGCCAGGCGCGCTCGAGCCGGCCGGCGTAGGCGGGCGTCGCGTCGCCCGTGACCTGGTCGAAATCGGGCCCGAGCCGTTCGCGCACGATGCGGCCGGTCGCCGCCGGCGAGTGCGGCGTCTGGCCCTCGCCGTCGACCAGCACCGCATTCTGCGCCCGCGTGCTGTGCACCCACTGGTAATGGAACTTGCTCCCGTGGAGGTCGCGGTAACCGTTCGCCACCAGCAGCGCGTCGCCATAGGCGTTCAACTGGAAGGAATTCTGGGGATTGTGGCCGTGGCTCTGCGAACCGAAGGGACTCGCCTTGAAGAGCAGGTGCACGTCCTCCCGGCTGTCGAGCAGCGTGGTGTGCAGGCTGGCGACGCCGATGCCGTGGAACACCTTCGACTGCGGCAGGTCGGTCGGAGGCCGGGCCGGCGGGAGCGGCGGCAGGTTGGCCCGGTAGAGGAAGCCGAGCACGCCGGTGTTCCGCGGCATCGCCTTCTGGTCCGCCCACCAGCGCCAGTATCCGGCGTTGCCGCCGTCGCCGCTGCGCGCGCGCGCGCGCAGGTGGTACTCCAGGAACGACGGCGCCACGAGGGGCCGCGCCGAGAGGTCGCCGAAGCCAGAGTTCGGCGAATGGGGCGGCGAGATGTAGAGGGGATAGTCGCCGACCTGGGCGAAAAACGGCTTCTTCAGGCCGTCCACGCCCAGCGCCGCCTGCGCCACCTGGAGCCACCAGACCACCTTGTTCTGATAGCCGCTCCAGTAGCTGACGCCCTCGTGCCACCCGCCGTCGTCGTCGGACCAGACCGGATACGTCGAGTAGAACTTGTTCAGCGCATAATCGAGCCATTGCGGCGCCTCCGGGATCTCGTCGAGGAAGGCGATCCCGGCCTCGGCGATCTTGTGCCAGGTGCGGTTGGCGTGGCTGCCGTAGGGCCGCTGGAGGTGACCCACGCCGCGCTGCACCTCGCCGCTGTTCCACGCGTCGAGCACCCGCTCGCGCATCGCCTGCTGGACGCGGGACCGCTCCTCCGGCGTGAACATGTCCCACGCCCAGTCGTAGGCGCGCGCCGGGCGGTAGAGCATGGGCTTCGCCGCCTCGCAGTTGAGCGCGAAGTTCGTGTTGCCCTTCGGATCCCACCCGGCGAGGTGCAGCACCCAGCGCCGGGCGGCCTCGCCGTAGGTCCTGTCTCCGGTCAGGAGATACACGAACGCCAGCGTCTCCGCCTCGGTGCACGCCCGCTCGGTCTGCTCGCGGTTGGGCCACCAGTATTTCACCAGCTCCGCGTTCTCCTTGTCGCGGGCGGAGCCCCGGTGCGGCGGCTCGGGCGTCGGACCGGCGCGCAGATAGCCGTCCGCCGCCCGGCGCAGCGCGGCGAACGCCTCCGCCTCGCGCCCCTGCGCCAGCTCGCGCAGCCGGCCCACGTCCTCCGGCCGCAGGAAAAGCCGGGGATGCTGGCGCGGCACGCGTTCGCGCTGCTGGGCGACCGTCGGGAGCGGCAGGGTGGCGGCGTCCGCCGGCACCTCGACGCGCCGCACCCGGCTCCACGCGGTCACGCGGCCCTGCGCGTCGGTGGCCCGGTAGCGCCAGAAGGTGACGCCGGGCGGGAACGCCGCGTGATGCGTGTAGGTCGGCCAGACGACGCTCTCCACGGTCGTGGTGGAGCCGGCCGGGAACTCCGGCTGCGGCGACCACTGCACCGCATAGGTCACGGCGCCGGCGGGCGCGACCCACGTGAAGGACGGCGGGTTCAGCCGCACCGCGGCGCCATCGGCCGGGCGGTAGCCCCATTCGTCGGACCGCGCCGGCCGCTCGTCGAGCGGCACCGCGGCGACGGCGAGCGGAGCGGCGGCGGAACAGGACGCGAGGGCGAGCAGGCAGCGGACGAGCCGGTTCATGCGCGCAGGTTGAACGTGACGGCCGGGGCTGGCGACGTTTCCGTGGCGCCGCGGCGCGAATTCCTGCCCGGTTCGTCATGGAATTTTACTTCCGCCCCACCCCAAATACCGTAGGCATTAATTCCCGCGTCGGTTACTCGCCGCCCGCCCTGCTCCAGCCACCCTCTCGAAGCCACATGACCTCCGTCTCCCGCCGGCCGCGTTGCCCCGCCCCCGCCCTTCGCCCGCTGCTTGCCGCGTTGCTGCTCGCGGCAGGCGCGGCATCCGCCTGGGGTGCCGCCGCTCCCCGGCGCAGCCCGCCGCCCGGCTACCCGGAGCCGGGGGACTGGGTGGAGAAGGATTTCCCCTTCTTCTCGAGCATCGTCGATGCCCGCAAGGCGGGCGCGGCTTTCCCGAAGGACAACCTGACGCCGCGTGGCATCGTGCTGAACCTGGGTCGCGACGCCTGGGCATGCTTCGACCCGGACCTCCTGCGGATGTCCGTCGTGTGGCGCGGACGCGGGGTCACGGAGAAGGCGCTCGCGCCCGGCTCGTACCACGACATTTCCCGCAAGACCCCCGGCGGCCAGTTGCCGGCGCCCGAACCCGACGGCCAGGTCTGGCTGGCCAGCGGCATCTACCCGGGCTGGCAGCGGGGGGAAACCCTCTCCCTGACCGATCCCCGCGAGCCCGCCCCGAGCCCGGAGGAGATCGGCCGCGGCCCGATCCCCGAGGCCCAGGGCCGCTTCGAAGCCGTGCGTCTCGCCGGCGACAGCGTGGTGCTCGAGTACACCCTCACCGGCACCCGCGTGCGCGAGTGGTCGACCGTATCCGAGCTGGAGGGACGGCCCGTCATCGAGCGCCACTTCGAGGTCGACGCCGCCAGCCAGCCGCTCCAGCTCGTGCTCGGCCACAAGGCCGCTGGCGCCAGCCTCACGCTGGGCGTCGCGGGCGGCGCGGCCCGGCCTGTCGCCGAGCTCGGGGAACGCAACGGGGTGTGGGTCGTCCGCGTCCCCGCCCACCGGGCCCCGGTCACCTTCGCGCTCGCGTTGCATGAGGGGCCGGGCGTCGCCCGGGTCACGCCCCGGCCGCTGCCGGCGTCCCGTCCGGCGGCGCGCTGGCCGCAGGAGGTATCCACCGCGATCAAGGCCTCGACGTCCCCGGAGGCCTACGTGGTGGATCACGTCGCCCTCCCGTTCGAGAATCCGTGGCGCCGCGGCGTGCGACCGGGCGACATCCAGTTCCTGCGCGACGGCACGGGCATCATGGTCACGCTCGACGGCGACGTGTGGACGGTGCGGGGGCTCGAGCGCGCGACCGGTCCGGTGCGCTGGCGCCGCTTCGCCTCCGGCCTGCACGAGCCGATGACGGTCGCGATCCGCGACGACCAGATCTACGCCTTCGACAAGAATGGCATCTGGCGGCTGCGCGACACCGACGACAACGGCGAGGCCGACGTGCACGAGCTGTTCTCCAACGCGTTCGCCCAGACGGCCGACATGCGCGAGTTCCCGTCCCAGATCCGGCTCGCGCCCAACGGCGAGTTCGTGATCGCGAAGGGCGGCCAGCAGGCCACGTATCAGGGCAAGCATAACGGCAGCGTGCTCCGCATCTCCGCCGACGGCCGGCGTTCCGAGGTGCTCGGCTACGGCTTCCGCCAGCCGACGATCGGCGTGAATCCCCGCACCGGCCTCGTCACCTCGGGCGACCAGCAGGGCCAGTACATCCCCTCGACGCCCCTGCACATCGTGCGCGACCGGCAGTTCTACGGTTTCCTCGCCCCGTTCGAGCCGCGGGAGAAGTATCCGTCGCCGCCGGCGGAGCCGCTCACCTGGATTCCGCATCCCGTGAACTCGTCCGCGCTTTCCCAGGTCTGGCTGCTCGACGCGAAGATGGGGCCGCTCAACGGCGCGCTCGTCCACGTCGGCTTCAACAAGCCCGAGCTTTTCCGCGTGGTGTTCAACGAGCGCACCCGCACGCCGCAGGCCTCGGTGGTTTCCATCACGCGCGCGTTCGAGTTCCCTCCGCTCAACGGCTCCGTCAATCCCGCCGACGGGCAGCTCTACCTCGCCGGCTTCCAGGTGCTCGGCTGGGGCAACGTGATCAACACCCTCGCCGGTCTCGGGCGCGTGCGCTACACCGGTGCGCCGGTCACCCTGCCGAACGAGATCGTGCCGATGGACCAGGGCGTGCTGCTCCGTTTCGATGTCGCGCTCGACCCGAAGCTGGCCCGCGATCCGGGCAGCTATTCGCTGCAGTCCTGGTCCTACAAGCGCACCTACAAGTACGGCTCTCCCCAGTACAAGGCTGACGGCACGCCCGGCCAGGACGCGCTCACGCCGAGCAGCGCCTACCTGTCGCAGGATGGACGCGCGGTGTTCATCGGCGTGCCCGGCATGAAGCCGGTGATGCAGTTGCGCATCGGCTGGTCCCTCGCGACGGCCGCGGGCAGGAAGTTCGACGAGAACGCCTATACCACGCCTTACGAGCTCGCCCGCTTTGATCCCAGGGCCGAAGGCTTCGGCGACCTGAAGGTCAACCTCACCCCCCGC